>Ga0208900_1000093_pt1 | contig 52680 bp, 40 predicted proteins | sample AntAceMetag02UKK_FD_184763 | JGI IMG/M metagenome (GOLD analysis project Ga0208900, IMG submission 184763) | Saline lake microbial communities from Ace Lake, Antarctica - Antarctic Ace Lake Metagenome 02UKK (SPAdes) (version 2) | ecosystem: Environmental > Aquatic > Non-marine Saline and... | reverse complement strand
TGGCCACCGGCATCCTTAAAAGCCAGGGCTGCAACAAGTCCCATGGTGCCACCACCATAGATGATCACCCGATCGCCCTTTACACTCCCCACTTTATCCAGAAGATTAAACACACATCCCACGGGTTCGGCAAAGCAGGCAATGGGATCAGAAAGCGCATCTGGCAAGGGCACAAGGCTTGATGCGGGAACCACCACCTGTTCTGCAAATCCCCCATCCGTATGAAATCCCATGATTTTCATCTCTTCACAAAGATTTTCGCGTCCCTTAACACAATAGCGACAATGGCCACAGCTCTGTCCCGGCCATACGGCAAAACGATTGTCAGCCTCGTCGGTGACCACCATTTCGTGACCCGGTACTCGGGGCAGGGATAAATCCCGGTGCCCCTGGGCCCACATCTTTGCGTCGGTTCTACACACGGCGCAACAGCGTACCTTGAAAACAGAATCCTCCTTTAAAAGATCACTCTCTGGAATATCCATATATTCAAGCCGTTTCAAACCAGCAAGTACCAATTTCTTCATATATCCCTCTTTTGCCCGTTCACATATGGACAACTCCGGTTAAGACGTCACATGGGCGTTAAACCGGGACTTTGACAATTTGGGGGTGATCATCACATCGGCCAGTCATCATACTTGGTGGGGCCATGTTATAAGCAATCCCCAAATGTATATTTAAACTACAATGCATCTTCTCTGAGAATAAGACGGCGTATGGTTCCCTTCCATCCATGATTTTTATCCATGGCCCTCACATGGGCTTTAACAATCTCCAATTTTTCCATGGGAAAAACAGAGGCTTTATCAAGCCCACACACGCTATAAAGTTCTTCTTTCACCCGAATATAATCATTACCGATTTTGATAATCAAAAGTTCAGTTTCCATGGAAGTTTCCATTTTTTTTTATATGAAAAGGTAGCCTCCAAGGTTACCTCAGCAGAGCCCCCGGGGAGGGGTAATGGAACAGACCAATTGGGCTGTCTAACAGTTCCGGGTCGCTTCCATTACCCCTCCCCGGGGGCGGCATACAGCCCTTTGGCTCCGCGTCTACGACCCTATATTCGTTGTGTCCATCAGGGCATGGGTGTTTATATGAAAGAGTAAGCACGCCTAACATTCTTTCATGCTTCGTTGTGGGTAGGCCGGGGCCAGGATACGGTCTGCCCGTGGCAGTTATATAAGAGCCTCTAATTTTTTCAATCCCTGTTCAGGTTCCGTGTTCTGGGAGGACACCCAATTTTCCAGGGCCTCAAATGCCCCATTGCCATCCAGGGCCTTTGCGGCAACTTCAATCCCGGCATCAATGGTGCTAACCTTACCGGCCACATAAAAAATCAAGGCGGCATTTAAAATGGCGGCATCATACCGGGCACCCTTTTCTCTGCCCCGGATGAGATCCACAAAACGGACCGGTTCATTGATGATATCCGCTTCGGGTGCCAGAGCCTCAGGATCATGGCAATCCAGGGAAAAGGCTTCTGGCAATAGCTCATACTGGTTAATATCACCATTTTCAGCAAGCTCCGCACACCAAGTGCTGCCACACACCGACGCCTCATCCATGCCCTTATCCGAACCGTTGATACCCCCATGGATCACCATGGCCCGTTTAAATCCAATGGCCTTCATCACCTCAACCACCGGAAGGATCATCTCCTTTGAATACACCCCCCGGACGGCCCGGTCCGGCATGGCCGGATTGGCAAGGGAGGCGGCAATATTCAGAGTGGAACCAAAGGAAATCTGGGAAAGAATCCTGCCCAGGGCCATGGGATGAATCTGGGGACTCATGCCGTTGAACAGACCCAAGCCAGAAGTTTCGATACTTTTTGCCACCACATCCACATTGCACTCCACATCTACCCCCAACGCTTCTGCCAAATCCACAGTGCCACACCGGGAGGTGATGGCCCGGGCACCATGGCGGGCCATGCGGATGCCGCCGGAAGCCGCAATGATGGAGGCCGCAGTACTGATGTTAAACGTTTTAAAGGTATCCATTCCCGTGCCGCTGTTCTCCACAATGGGACTTGAGCCGTTGAGGTTCACCTTGTTGGTATCCAGTTCATAGATGGCTTGCCAGCTACCTGCCACCTCATGGGCCGTCTCCCCCTTGGCCGTCAGAGCCGCCAGAAAGGCCCCCTGCTGCATGGCCGTAACCTCATCATTTAATATATGGTAAAAGGCCCTGTTTGCCTCGTCCCTGTCCAGATTTTCCTTCCGAATAAGACGGGTAATCAGCGCACCAAATTCTCTATTTAACTCCAACGCTTGCATATTCACTGCTAATTGCTCCTGAAAAGACATAAATTCATGGGGCACCTCTCATTTCTGATTTACCCTTTCTCAAGGTGATGACCCATTTTATGGTGTGCATTCTAAAAAAATATAAAGTACTTCTGGGTTTCATAATTCTAAATTTATTTTCAACGCTACCCATACCGATAATTTGTTGATAGACAGGCAAATTCAGGTCTACCATTCAACGAAACCCATTTTATGAAAGCGTATGAAACATTGCCATAAGGGCCTGTGCCACTGCATCAGGGGATTTTGACATGGTGTCCACCTGGAGATATTGGCCATATCCTTTTTTACGCTCCGACAGAAGGCGCATCAACGTTTCCATGCCATTGGCCTGCTTCAGAAGAGGCCTTTCCACACCAGAATCTCTTGAAACCCTGGCCATGATTTCCACGGGATCTGCCACAAGACAAAACACCGTGCCGCTTTTTTCCAGGACATCCTTATTGGCCTTATCCAGCATCATCTTTCCCCCGGTGGAAATCACCAATCCCTGCCTGTGAGCAAGATCCTGGGCAAGATCTGCTTCCATCTGCCGAAAGGCTGCCTCTCCTTGATTTTCAAAAATTTTAGCAATGGTGCAATGGTTTTGGGACATGATGTTGGCATCAGTGTCCACGAATTCATATTTCAGAATCTGAGCCACACGCTTTCCCACCGTTGTCTTTCCTGTGCCCATGAACCCTGTTAAAATTATATTTCTTTTATTTTTCATTTTGTTTTTATATGAAACTCCACCTAAAAAATTGGAATAATAATAGTTTTAAATTTTTTCATGGTTGCTGGTTACACCATGTATGTTTTTTTATAAGAAAGTCCTGGCAAATTTGACGGACTTTCATACTTCGTTGTGGACAGGCCGAGGCCAGAATACGGTCTGCCCGTGGCAGTTTATAAAAAAATAAAACTTCCGGGCAACCTCAGCAGAGCCCTCCCCCCGATGGGCAATAGGAACCGGCCAATTGGGCCGTCTACGGTTCCGGGCCGGGCCCATTGCCCGTCGGGGGGAGGGCGGCATAATACCATTTTCAATATTCGTTGTAGCAGACCAATCTACCATATGGGCCATCTATGGTTTACCTGAATGTTTCCATAGCCCTCAACAACACAAAAATTTTTATAATATTTATCATTTAACATTTTAGTCAAGCCATTTTTAGATGATAGCGTCCATGGAAAGGATGGATGCCTGGGTGACTGCATTTTATGATGACTGGCAGATGCTATGAGCAACTCCAAAAAAATCAACAAAAAACACAATAAGCACCCAAGCATATATTTATAGTAAATATTCGGCTTGGTACTGTAAATGTTTGGCCAGTGCCCCATATTCGCTTAGTTGGGACTGCGTAGCATACTAAGTACTCGGGCATATATTCCTCAAAATAAAACCCATAAATATCAATGGAATATGTCTGTGGAATACCAAAAAGCATCTGTGTGGGTGTTTAGAACAAATCTGACCCCATGGCCCATGAAATGCCTTGAGTACCCAAAATTTAAAACACCCGTTAAATTCGCCTTGCTCTTATCCTTTTTTGATGTTAATTTTTTAACTTTCCATGCCTGCTTTATGCAAAACCAGTGAAACTCCGTCAAGATCCACAGCTTCATGGAACCCAAGGCAGGCAACAGGTTGTTGAGAACGTGTGCATGATATGCTCATGGGCTGCCGCAATCATTACATATTCGTATACAGGGAAATTCAATCAGACCTCTGATCTCCCCCGTAGACACGATATTATTAAATTATTGCGCACTATTTACATATCCTACATGCACCGTTTTTTTAAGTTATTTCAATCCATTAACAAGGAGACTGTTTGTGAAAAAGATTTTCAGTTCTTTATGTCTTGTGGCTATCATGTTTGCCTGTGTACCCATGGTATTTGGTCAAACCATTAAAATTGGATTCAACATTCCATTGACCGGGGAAATCCCCAAGGTGGGTGAAGAGTCCAAGTACGCCGGGGAAATGCTGTTAAACGAAATCAATGCCCAGGGCGGTCTTGAAGTGGGTGGCGAAAAATATATGCTGGAATTTGTCTACGAAGACAATGAATCCAAGGCAGAATCTGCGGTAACCGCAGCCTTGAAGTTAATTGAAAGAGACAAAGTCCTTGCCATTGTGGGCCCAAACTCCAGTAAACAAGCAGTGCCGGCAGGCCAGATATGCAATGACAACCGCACCCCCATGATCTCTCCCTGGTCCACCAACCCTGACACCACCAAAGATCGTCCCTGGGTATTCAGAGCCGCCTTCCTTGACCCCTTCCAGGGCCCTGTGGCCACGGATTTTGCCATTAAAACCTTTAAGGCCAAAAAAGCGGCGGTTCTCTATGCCCTGGCCAATGATTATAGTAAAAACCTGGCTGAAATATTCCAGGCTGACTTTAATAAAAAAATGGGTGAAGGGGCCGTTGTGGCCTTTGAAACCTATGGGGACAAAGATCAGGATTTCAGTGCCCAGCTCACCAATATCCTTGCACAAAAACCCGATTTTATCTTTCTGCCCAATAACTACAACGAAGTGGCCCTGATCATAAAACAAGCCCATGACCTTGGCTGGACAGGCCCCTTCATGGGTGCTGATGCCTGGGGGAATTCAGAACTCATGACCCTTTGTGGCGATGACTGTAAAGGTCATTATTTCTCCACCCATTATGCCGCCGCTGGTGCCACCGGTGCCACCAAGGAATTTATTGATAAATATACCAAACTGTACGGATACCAGCCTGCAGATGTGGCAGCTCTTACCTGGGATGCCATTAATGTGGTTCTGGCAGGCATCCAGAATGCTGGAGAAATCACCGGAAATATTCGAAAAGACCGCAAAAACCTCAAGGATGGTATTGGGGCCATCACAGAAGTTAAAGGTATCACCGGCAACATGAAATTTGATGCCGAGGGAGATCCCATCAAATGTGCTGTTGTGGTTAGAATCAGTGACAAAGGTGAGTTTGAATTCACCGAGTCTGTTTGTCCCTAAAACGGATTCTGACCATCCATCAACTACCCAAGCCTGAAAAGCTTGGGTTCTCTCCATGGGGAATAAAACAAAGAAGGATCATTGAGAGATAGCCTTAGATTTAGATAAATGTTATAATATTTGGCATTCTTCAAAAATACTTTACACTTTTTTAGATCATGCCACATTTGCAGGTACTTTTCTTTAAAAGACTGTAAAGTAATTGAAGGATGCCAAATTTTACATAACACAATGGTCTAAATGTGACCTTCAACAAGGAGAGGTGATATGCATACTGTCCAGGAAATAACAGTCGCTGTTTCAAAGTTACCCAAATCAGACTTGATTAGTTTTAGAGAGTGGTTTGAAAAATTTCACCAAGAAATATGGGATAATCAATTTGAAAAGGATGCGAAATCAGGAAAATTTGATGCTTTAGCTGATCAAGCAATAGCTGACTTTGAGGCAGAAAAATGCAACAAAATTTAAAGCATTTTACCAGTCCTTCCTTCTGGGGTTGCTACAATAAACTTCCTACAACAATTCAAGAGTTAGCCGATAAAAATTTTGTTATTCTTAAATCAGATGCACAATACCCCTCTCTGCATCTCAAGAAGGTTGGCCGGTATTGGTCTGTTGGTAGGAAGTATCGCACTCTAACTGTGGAAACAGAGAAAAGATTAATTTGGTTTTGGATTGGTGCACATCCAGAATATGAAAAACTCATTAATTAATAATATGGATACCCACTTAGGCGAGATATTTTCAAGACTTTTTATGTGGATCGTTAGCTTTTAACCCCTATAATTAAGGATACTAAGACGCTTGATTATAAAGCCTGTCCAGCCTTAAGTGGGTAGCCCAATAATATATTAGAAGAACCAAAAGTTCATCAGCATGCGAAGCGTGTCTGTTCCAACTTTTGGTTGGAAGGCGAGCGCAGCGAGTCCTTCCAACCTTACTGTTAGAGAGCAAAAGATCAGATTCACAAAATCTGGTTTTTTTGTTTTAAAAAGGCTCAGGGGAATAATACCATTTTTTTACAACCATTCCAAATGAAGAGGAGTCCGTGGGGAGAGGAGTTTCCCCGGACTCTGTTATCCCCACATAGCCAAAAACCAAGCCCAAACATCGTATAGAAGAGGATATTCCCGTGTTTGACAGTATTTTTCAAAATTTATTCAATGCGCTGCAATGGGGCAGTTTCTACTCCCTCATCGCCTTGGGGTACACCCTGGTGTACGGGGTACTCCGATTGATCAACTTTGCCCATGGAGATATCTTCATGGTGGGGGCTTATATTGCATTTTTCCTTTCGATTTTCTTTTTTAAAGGAGATATGGCCCTGTCCGGCAGCACCACCCTTATCCTTGTCATCCCCCTGACCATGATTTTAACCTCCATCTGCGGGGTTGCCCTGGAACGGATTGCCTACCGCCCCCTGCGGCGTAAGGGGGCCAATCGCCTCTACGTGGTTATCACCGCCCTGATGTGCGGGTTGATTCTGGAAAACGGCAATCTTGCCTTTCTGGGCGCCAGCCGGAAAAGCTTTCCCGAACTTATAGATAAAGTGGTTTATAAATTTGGGGCCGTGAGCATGACCAACCTTAAAATCGGGGTAATCCTCTCGTCCATTATTGTCTTTTTCATTCTCAATGCCTTTATTACAAAAACCAAAATCGGCATGGCCATGCGGGCCATCTCCTACGATAAATTTGCCATCCCCCTCATGGGAATCCCCATAGATACTATCATTGTGGTCACCTTTATTCTGGGCTCCTCCCTGGCAGGGCTTGCCGGAATTCTTTTTGCCATGTCCTACCCGGTGCTGGATCCGTTCATGGGTGCATTAATTGGATGGAAAGCCTTTATTGCCGCTGTTGTGGGGGGGATTGGTGACATCAAAGGGGCCTTTGTGGGCGGATTCTTGTTGGGAATTGTGGAGATCATGGCCGTGGCGATTTTCCCCTCCACCTTCAGGGATCTCATTGCCTTTTCCATTCTTCTGATGATCCTGGTGGTGAAACCCACTGGTCTTTTCGGTATTGCAAAATCAACCAAAATATAGGTTTTTCACATGAAAAAGTTGTCCATACCCCTTGTGTTGGCCCTCATTGCCGTCGGAACTGTACTGGCAGCCCATTTTGAGCTGCTGGATCTTTACATCCAAACGGTAATTATGTTTGTTGGCGTCAACATCATCCTCTCTTCAAGTTTTAACATCATCAACGGCTACATGGGGGAATTTGCCTGTGGCCACGCCGGATTCATGGCCGTGGGGGCCTATGTCACATCGGCATTAAACATCATCTTGTTCACCAAGAGCAAAACCTTTGGTCCGCCCCTGCTGCCCCCTGATCTTGCCCTGTATTTTTTCCCGGTAACCATGATACTGGGGGGCATTGCCGCCGCCTTCACCGGCCTTATTGTTGCAATCCCCTCTTTTAAAACAAGGGATGACTATCTGGCCATCATCACCCTTGCCGCTAATTTCATTATTGTCAGTCTCTTTATCAACATGGATATTGTCGGCGGTGCCCGGGGGCTCATGGGAATGAAACAGATTGTATTTGCCATGGAAGACATCCTCTTTATTCCCTGGATGCTTATCTGGGTATTTACTTTCACCTATCTCACCATTTTCATTATCCGACGCTTTGTCACCTCCACCTATGGCAAGGGCATTATTGCCATCCACCAGGATGAAATTGCCGCAGAGATAATGAGCGTCAACACCAACAAAATGAAACTTGTTGCCTTTATGCTCTCCTCGGGCCTTGCTGGCATTGCCGGGGGATTGTTTGCCCACATATTAGGGTACATCAACCCCAACTCCTTTGGGATTTTAAAATCCACGGAGTGCCTGGTCATGGTGTACATGGGCGGTATGGGCTCTTTGAGCGGTTCCATCATCGCGGCCATCATTTTCACTTTGCTAATTGAAGGACTGCGCTTCATCATCCCGGCGGCCGATACCCTGATCCACTATCTTCCCCTTATCCCGGACACCTTTCATTTAAGCCAGGTATTAAAATGGGTGATAATCCCCCTGCTCCTGGTTATTCTGATGCAGTTCAGGCCCGAAGGGATCATGGGCAACAGAGAACTGTCCGATTTTTTTCCAAAACTCAAGCGATTCTATGTTTTTAAATAACGGCCATGTCCTGCCGAACACAACGAATATAGGGTCGTAGACGCGGAGCCAAATGGCTGTATGCCGCCCCCCCCGATGGGTAATGGGCCCGGCCGGAACCGTTAGACGGCACAATTGGCCGATTCCTATTACCCATCGGGGGGGGCTCTGCTGAGGGTACTTTAACACTTCATTTTCATATAAAATATGCATGGCAGGGTATTTGAGCCAACCCCGGAAATTACAACGGAGAGATGATTTATGTCTTTGCTTAAAATAGATGGGTTAACCCAGAAGTTTGGAGGGTTAACCGCTGTATCAGATTTTTCAACACAATTTCAAGGCAACGAACTCATGGGTCTTATTGGCCCCAATGGTGCCGGGAAAACCACGGTATTTAATATTGTTTCCGGTTTTTACACCCCCACCCAGGGAGATCTTGTTTTCAAAGACAAGGCCATTAACGGACTCAAACCCCATGTGGTGACGGGTATGGGCATTGCCAGGACTTTCCAGAACATCCGGCTGTGGCATGACATGTCCCTTCTGGATAATATTCTCATTTCCCAGCACCACAATCTGGGTTACACCCTGTTTGATTCTTTCTTGCGAAACAAACGCTATATGGACAATGAGCGCCGCATGCGCACCATTGCCATGGATCTTCTGGAACAGCTGGATCTGGTTCAATTTAAAGATGAAAGGCCGGGCAACCTGCCCTATGGAGTCCAAAGAAAAATTGAAATCGCCAGGGCCTTGTCCGTGAAACCGGATCTGTTGCTGCTGGATGAACCGGCGGCTGGTCTTAACTCATCGGACGTCCAGGAGCTGATAAAGCTCATTGCCTGGATTCACAAGGAATTTAACATTGCCATTTGGATGATCGAACATCAAATGGCCGTGGTCATGTCTCTTTGTTCATGGATACAGGTAATTGATTTTGGTAAAACCATTGCCCAGGGCACACCCGACGAGATCCAGAACAACCCGGCGATAATCAAAGCATATCTGGGGGATGATAATATCTGATGTTACTTGAAATCAAAGATCTATATGTAAAGTATGGCAATATCGAGGCTCTGCACGGTATATCATTCACCGTGGACAAAGGAGAAATTGTAACCCTCATTGGCTCCAATGGTGCGGGTAAGACCACCACCCTCCATGCCATTACAAGGGTGCCGCCCCCCGAGGGGTCCAAGGTCTCCAGCGGGGATATTCTCTATGATGGTCAGAGCATACTCACTGTAGCGGCCCACGCCATTGTGGCAGATTATCACATTGCCCTGGCCCCGGAGGGACGTCATATTTTTGGGAACCTCACCGTGGAGGAGAACCTCAAACTTGCCACCTATTCCCGCCAGGATGATGCGGCCAGAAAAAAAGATTATGACCGGGTCTATGATCTGTTTCCTAAAATGGCGGAACGCAGATATCAGAGAAGTGAAACCTTAAGTGGCGGCGAGCAGCAGATGCTTTCTGTCAGCCGGGCCATTATGACGGCCTGTGATTTTATTCTCCTGGACGAACCCTCCATGGGATTGTCTCCGCTTCTCATGTATGATATGTTCAGGGTATTAAAAACACTCAATGAAGAGGGAATGACCATCCTGCTCATTGAACAGAATGCCAACCTTGCCCTGAAGTTTGCCCACCGGGGATATGTATTAGACACCGGAGAAATTGTGGCCCAGGGATTTGCCAAAGACCTTCTAAACAACCCGGATGTAAAAAAAGCATATCTGGGCGGATAAAGGTATTCTTTTAAAATTTCATGGTGGATTTTGATGATATCAATGAATATTTTTTCAACCCATTGTTTTTAGTAATACTGACAACACACTTTCTCCATATCAGACAACGTTTACCATGAAATTCAAACAGGATACGGACAAAATTCATGAAATTTAGACCTTGTATAGATCTTAAAAACGGCAAAGTGGTGCAAATTGTGGGGGGTACCCTCAACGATAATCAGGCCCAGGCTCCCATCACCAATTTTGAAACCGAAAAAACCCCAGCGGCATTTGCAGAATTATATCAAAAAGGCAAGCTCCACGGGGGCCACGTCATTGCCCTTGGGCCGGGGAACCATGATGCCGCCATATCTGCTCTTAATGCCTTTCCCGGAGGTCTCCAGATGGGGGGAGGAATAACGACAGAAAATGCCGAAGAATATCTCAATGCCGGGGCCAGCCATGTCATTGTCACCTCCCATGTATTTTCCCGGGGCACCATTGACATGGATAAACTCAACACCCTTGTGAAAAAAGTGGGGAAAAAACGCCTGGTTCTGGATCTTAGCTGTAGAAAAAAAGAGGGACAGTTTTTTATTGTCACCGACCGCTGGCAGACCTTTACCCGGGTGGCCGTCACCGAAGAAACCCTTTCCAGCCTTTCGGCCCACTGTGACGAATTTCTAATCCATGGGGTGGATGTGGAAGGAAAAATGGGGGGCATACAGACAGAACTTGTTGATATTTTGGGCAAACACTCCCCCATCCCCGCCACCTATGCCGGTGGTGCCAGCCAATTTTCCGATCTTGAACTTGTCAAAAAACTGGGAAGAAACCGGGTGGATCTTACCATTGGCAGTGCCCTTGATATTTTTGGCGGCACCATCCCCTATGACGATGTGGTAGCATGGCATAATGCCTGTACTGAATAATTTTCATATAACATACATGGCAGTCACCACTGCCACAATGAAAAATGAAAGTCTTTTAATTCCAGCGTGTTGGTGAGACTTTCTTATAAACACCCATGCCTTAACGGACACAACGAATATAGGGTCGTAGACGCGGAGCCAAATGGCTGTATGCCGCCCCCCCCCGACGGGCAATGGGCCCGGCCGGAACCGTAGACGGCACAATTGGCCGGTTCCGATTACCCATCGGGGGGGGGCTCTGCTGACGGTACTTGGACATGGACACTTCATTTTCATATAAAACTGCCACGGGCAGACCGTATTCTGGCCACATCCTGCCACAATGAAGTATGAAAAAATGTTAGATGTGTCTACACTTTCATATAAAAAAATACAAATTTCCAAGGATACATATTTGATGATAGAAGAACCCGATGAGATACAAGTCCCAAGCAAAACAAAAAGAAAAAAAAAGGCCGAGGCACTTCAAGAAATTGGCGTAGCCCTGGTGGAACTCCCGGAAAAAGAGCTCAAAAGCCTGAATATTCCCCAGGAGTTGAAAGACGCCATATTGGATGCCCAGACCATGACAAAACACGGATCCAGAAGACGGCAGCTTCAATATATCGGTACGCTGATGCGTGATCTTGATCCTGAACCCATACAGATGGCCGTGGAACATATCTCCCTGGACAGGGCTAAGGCTGCCCACAAATTCCAAAAAATGGAGGTCTGGCGGGATCATTTTATATCCCCAGGAAATAAAGACCATACCCCGGAAGCCTTTATTACCGCCTTTCCCCACACAGACCGACAAAAATTGGGGCAGCTCATCCGCAATGCCACCCATGCAAAGGATGATAAAAAAAAGACCAAGACCTCCCGGGTTTTGTTTCGCTACATCCGTGAAATCATGGAAACATCCACCGAGGAGCCCACCTCGTAATGTTTCTGCCCACCACAAACGAAGAGTGCCATGACCGGGACTGGAAACAGCTGGATGTGATTCTGGTCACCGGAGACAGCTATATTGATTCTCCCTTTATCGGTGCCGCTGTCATTGGAAAAACCCTGACAAAGAAGGGATTTAAAGTGGGGATCATTGCCCAGCCGGATATGAACTCACCCCAGGATATCACCCGTCTGGGGGAACCCGCACTCTTTTGGGGCATCACCGCCGGTGCCGTGGATTCCATGGTGTCCAACTACACGGCCACCCGGAAACGAAGAAAAAAGGATGATTACACCCCTGGTGGCATCAACAACCGCCGACCCGACCGGGCTGTCATTGCCTATACCAATCTGGTGAAACAGCATTTTAAGGGCACCTGCCCCATTGTACTGGGGGGCATAGAGGCAAGCCTTCGACGGGTGGCCCACTATGACTTCTGGAGCAATAAAATAAGACGATCCATCCTCTTTGATGCCAAGGCAGATTATCTCATCTACGGCATGGGGGAAAACAGTGTGGTGACCCTGGCCAAGGCCCTACAGCGAAACTTGGAAACATCCTGCCCCGACACATTGCAACGGGACATTTTGGCGGTGAAGGGGCTGTGCCATATTTCCAAAGCCCCTGTACCCGGTTACAAAGAAATGCCGCCCTTTGAGACGGTGCAAACGGACACCCAGGCTTTTATCCAGAGTTTCCACGATTTCTACCGTAACAACGATGCCCTCACCGCCACGGGACTGGTCCAGAAACAGGATGCCCGATATCTGGTGCAAAATCCCCCCTGTCCGGTGCCGGACACAGCAGAAATGGATCACATCCACGACCTTGACTTTGAAAGAGAGCTTCATCCCTATTATGAACGAATGGGCACGGTAAAGGCCCTGGACACCATCCGATTTTCCATTACCACCCATAGGGGATGCTATGGGGAGTGTAATTTTTGCGCCATTGCCGTTCATGAGGGCCGCACCGTGCGCTGGCGAAGCCCGGATGCCATTGTAAAGGAGGTGGAAAAAATGACAACCCACCCCAAATTCAAGGGCAACATATCCGATGTGGGAGGCCCCACAGCCAACATGTATGGATTTGAATGTACAAAAAAACTAAAAAAAGGCCCCTGCCAGGACAAACGCTGCCTTTTTCCCAGCACCTGCAACTCCCTTGATCCCAGCCACGCCAACCAGATATCCCTTTTAAAACGAATCAAGGCTGTTAAGGGGGTTAAACGAGTGTTTGTGGCCTCGGGCATCCGATATGATTTAATCCTGGCAGACAAAAAACATGGTCAGCAATATCTGGGACAAATCGTCCAGGATCATGTATCCGGCCAAATGAAAATCGCCCCGGAACACACGGACGAAGAGGTTCTTAGATTCATGGGTAAACCCGGGGATACAAAGGATCTGGTGGAATTTAAAAAACGATTTGACACCCTGTCTGAAAAGGCTGGGAAAAAACAATTTCTCACCTACTATCTCATGGCGGCCCATCCAGGATGCCATAAAAAGCACATGACAGGCCTCCAGCAATTTGTCAGAAAGGAACTTGGCATCCACCCTGAGCAGGTTCAAATTTTCACCCCCACCCCTTCCACCTATGCCACCTTAATGTATGCCACAGGTGTTGACCCCTTTTCCATGGACAAAATCTTTGTGGAAAAAGAGGTTCATGAGAAGGAAAGACAAAAGAAAATGATAACCGGTTTTGGTGGGGCACCCCAAAGGCGTTCTAACAATTCCAACGCTTCCAGACCCTCCAGAACCCATTATAACGACAAAAAAAAACCAAGTGTGCCCCGTCCCCATGGACAAAAAGGCCATCCGACATCCAGACCGGGAAGCAAAGAAGTATGAACCTGAGCCAATATAAAAAAGTCGTAACCATCAGTCTGCCCCTGGTGTTAAGCATGGGGGCCACCACGGTGATGGAGTTCACCGATCGGGTTTTTTTGGGAAATTATGATCTCAATGCCCTGGCCGCTGCCACCCCCGCCGGGATCACCTCGTTTTTATTCGCCGCTTTTTTTCTGGGCGTGGCCGGGTATATCAACGTCTTCATTGCCCAGTACACCGGGGCAAAAGACCTGGCCGGTGTGGGGGCTTCCCTTTGGCAGGGAATCTATTTTGCTCTGGGGGGAACACTTTTCATGATCCTCCTCTCCTTTTTTTCTGTCGCCCTGTTCTCCCTCATCGGCCATGCCCCGGCCATACAAGCCCTTGAGGTGATTTACTTTCGAATTTTGTGTCTGGGCACCGGGGCAAGTCTTTTAAGTGCAACCCTTTCCACCTTTTTCACAGGACGTGGCCTGACACGCATGGTCATGGGAATCAACATAGGCGGTACCCTTTTTAACATTCCCCTGGATTACGCCTTGATCAACGGTGCCTGGGGATTTCCGGAAATGGGCATCCAGGGGGCAGCTCTTGCCACTGTGGCCGCCTGGACTTTTATGGCCATAGCCTTCATTTTCCTTGTCTTTACCCGTGACAACAACCAAAAATTTCACCTCTGGGAAAAAAGACAGTTCATCCCCTCTCTTTTCATGCGCCTGATGAAATTTGGCGTCCCCGGTGGGGTTCAGTTTTTTTTGGATATTTTGGTATTTACCTTCTTTATCCTCATGGTCGGCCGCCTGGGAAGAGATGAACTTGCCGCCACCAACATAGTCATGTCCATCAACGCTTTGTCTTACATGCCCATGTTCGGTTTTTCCATAGGGGTCAGCACCCTGGTGGGCCAGGCCATGGGGGCGAAAAACCCCAAAGAAGCAGAAGCTGCTGCCCGCATGACCACCCATATAGCTTTGATTTATCTGACCTTTTTGATCCTGCTCTTACTACTGATTCCAGAGCCTTTGATTCGCCTGTTTATCCCCCAGAATAGCGGAATGAATATGGTTCCCCTCATTGACATGGGCATTGTTCTCCTCCGATTTGTGGCATTGTATCTTTTTTTTGACTCCCTTGTCATCATCTACACCGGGGTTCTCAAAGGGGCAGGAGATTCCCAGTATGTGATGTGGTGCATGGTGGTCACAGGAACATTGTGTCTATTTTTGCCGGTGTGGGCAGGTACCGCCTTCTGGCACATGGGACTCTATTTTATCTGGAGCTGTATCACCCTTTACCTGGTGGTGCTCTTTTTTCTGGTCATGGTGCGCTATTATGGGGGAAAATGGAAAGCCATGTCCGTCATTGAAGACCCACTGCCCAGCGTCCCGGCACAGGTACCGCTATGAAATTTTTCAATTCCATACGCACCCGACTGGCGCTGTCAGCCTTTTTAATCGTTGCCCTGTCCATTGGAGCCATCACGGGCATTGCCACCTGGAAAATCCGTGAAACCACCCTGACAAACACCCGGCAGGAGACCCAACTTTTTTTAAAAAAAAACAGCCAGGAAATCCATGAAAAGATACAAGATGCCATCCAGCTGAGCCAGATTCTTGCGCAATACATTGCCTCCACCCACCAAGAATGGCAAAAGACTATTTTTTTGAATAACCTGTTAACGCACAACCACATCACCGGCATCAAAAGCCTTTTCATCATCCCCCCGGAAAAAAAAAAGACGCGACGTCTCAACGACAAACTCATTCAATTCTGGCAAACCACAGCAAAAGGAGAAACCAGCAGCACTTTTTTTGACCCTTCCCAGATACCCCAGGTAATGAAAAGTGCAAAGCTTGCAAGATCCTCAGAAAAAACCGTCATTTCTGATCCTTACAAAGATCCATCAGAAATGACAAACACCATGTTCTGCGCCATTGTTACGCCAGTGATCCGGCACCAGAAATTCCAGGGCACCACCTGCGTTGAACTGTCCATCCAAGAGATCTGTAAACCTATAACCGATCATTTAAACACCTTTTCCCTGGCAGGGGAAATCGCCCAAATGGATCTTCTCACCGACAGTGGTGCCATTGTTTGGACGTTAAATACCTCTCCCCTTCCAGACATAGAACGACACCAAGTGGACATCACCTCCATCCACGACACAAAAAAAATGGGCCAATCCCAGATCATAACCATGATTATTCAGGGACAAAAACAGATTGGTACTCACATCCCCATCCATTTCAATAATTCTGAAACCGTCTGGTCCATTGGGCTTAGAATTCCCTTTAAAGCCGCCACAAGAAATGCCGATGAACAGATGCACATGCAGGCGCTCATGGGGCTTTTGATCTCCCTTATCACCCTTCTGGTAGTGCTGGTTCTCTCCCGAAAAATCACCGACCCCCTGCTGGAACTGGCCACGGCAGCAGCCCAGATCTCCCAGGGAAATAATGAACACCCCATCACCCCCAAAGGAGCTGGTGAAATCAGGGAACTCTACCGAGCCTTCAGGGATATGGCCACCCAGGTAGAACAAAGCCGCCAACACCTCCAAAATTCTATTAAGGCCCTGGAAATCATCATTGAAAAAGTACCCTTTGGCATGATTCTCATTGATGCCCATCATAAGATAAAAAGCGTCAACCGGGAAGCCCTTGCCATCTGTGGAAAAACTGAAGCAGAAACCCTGAATCAGCCCTGCTACGATCACTTCTGCATCGACAACACCCCCATATGCCCCATTGAAAAAACCGGCATTCATCCTGAAAAACAGGAGATGATCCTCAGACAAAAAAATGGCCAGTTGGTTCCAGTGTTGACAACGGTGATCCCCGCCAGGATTTATGGGGAAGACATGCTCATCAAAGCCATCATTGACATCTCTGAAATAAAAGAAAAAGAGCAGGAACTGAAACGGGCCAAAACTGTGGCAGAACAGGCATCCCAGGCCAGAAGCGAATTTTTGGCCAACATGAGCCATGAGATAAGAACCCCCATGAACGGCATCATCGGCATGGGAGAACTCTTGTGCGAAACCCAGCTCAACCCCGAGCAAAAGGAGTATGCCCAAGCCATTGCCACCAGTGCCGATGCCCTGCTGGTAATCCTAAATGACATTCTGGACTTTTCCAAAATAGAAGCTGGCAAAATTGACATCGAACACATCGACTGCAACCTGTCCAGCATTATAGAAGGTGTTGCCGACATTCTCTCCCATAAAAGCAACGAAAAAGGCATTGAATTCATCTGCATGATTGACAATGATATTCCCGATTTTGTCAAGGGAGACCCCGGGCGATTACGTCAGATATTAATGAATCTTGGGGGCAATGCCCTGAAGTTCACGGACGAAGGAGAGGTGGTCATCCATGCCAAGGTGGAAGCGGTTTCTTCCCAGACCACCACGGTTAAATTCACCGTAAAGGATACCGGCATTGGCATCCCCAAAGAAAAAATAGTCACCCTGTTTGAAAAATTCACCCAGGCCGATGCATCCACCACACGAAAATATGGGGGTACTGGCCTGGGTCTTGCCATCTCAAAACAACTCACCACCCTTATGGATGGCCACATGGGGGCAACCTCAACCCCGGGTCATGGCTCCACCTTCTGGTTCAGCATCCCCTTTGGAAAAAGCACTCAAACCCATACGGCTGCCTCCCAACCATCCGTAACCAGCTCACTTATAGATAAAACCATTCTGATCATTGATGACAATGCAACCAATCGTAAAGTCATAAATAAATATCTTACCCCATATAATTGCCATATCATTGAAGCAGATTGTGCCCGGGCCAGCCTTGAAATTCTAAATAACGCAGTTTTAGATCGACCCATTAACCTGGCATTGGTGGATTTCATGATGCCTGGAATGAATGGCATTGATCTTGGTGTCCAAATCCGTCAAGACCCCCTATTTGATTCCATGGTGCTTGTGATGCTCACCTCTGCTGCCATGCGAGGGGATGCACAAAAAGCCTGTGATGCGGGATTTGATGCGTATTTGACCAAACCCATCAAAAAAAATGCCCTGCTCAAATGCCTGGCCACTGTGCTTGATCCAAACACCCATAGAAAACCAGGCACACTTTTAACCAAATATAATTTCACCCAACAGAGCACAGTACAGGAACGAAGAAAACAAACCGCCCCCCCGGTTACTTTGACCATTTTAATTGCAGACGATAATCGGATGAACCTGATGGTGGTGGAAAAAATGGTGACAAAAATGGGCCATATCTCGGTAACAACCATGAACGGAAAGGAGGTCGTGGCCGCCCATGAAAAAATAGGCCCGGATATTATTCTCATGGACATCAACATGCCCGAAATGGACGGCCTTGAAGCCACGGCACTCATCCGGAAAAACGAAGCACAAAACAAGAAAAAGCCCACCCCCATCATCGCCTTGACCGCCAATGCCCTGAAGGGAGATCGTGAACATTTTCTGGCCGCGGGCATGGATGACTACCTGGCAAAACCCATGAAAAAGAAGAATCTTGAAGCCATTATAGAGCGTTACAGCAATCTCAAGGCCACGGATAAGCGGAAACAAAACCCTCCAGAACAATCAAAAATACCGTCAGTGCCATGAAGGGATTTCCCTTTACTGAAAAAAAATTTCGCACTCTTTCTTCCACCGGGCAACACCGCTGGATCATTAATTGGTTGGGATCTGTGTACCAGGCGTTGAGCACCAATCGGATGTCCCCATCGGATCTTGCCTTGTGTACCAGGGAATATGCCAAAGTCCTTGGCTGGATGGACAGCCAGTCATTACCGGCTGTCCTTCCGGACACCATGGAAACAAGGGCGTGGATGGAATTTCTCTCCAATACCATCCATCACCATCGCATGGAGATGGGCATTTTCCCCAGGGATCATGACCTGCTGCCCCGGGTCATAACAGGAGATAAAAAAGACCCCTTGATTTCCCCTCCCTCCTTTCACTACCACATGGCCCTGGACGGGCTCAGAAGTCTTTTTAATGTGGGGGGGATTTTTCGTACCTGTGATGCAGGGGGATTTCAAAGCCTGATATTGGGAAACATCCCCGGGGGGGATCATCCCACCATTCAAAAAACCTCCATGGGAACCTGTGCCTGGATGCCCCATCAGACCACCTCGGATCTTGCAGGCGCTCTTTTAAGTATGAAAGAAAAAGGCTTTTCCATCATTGGCATTGAAACCACAGAAAACTCCTGTTCCCATTCGGTATATCCCTGGCCGGATAGGGCCATCACCGTCCTTGGCAATGAAGAGTATGGTATCTCCTCCCATGTGATGCAGGTGTGTGATTCATTTGTGCATATCCCCATGCTGGGACGAAAGAACTCCATAAATGTGGTCAGTGCCGCATCTGTTATTGTCTTTCACATTGGCGCGTTTTTCAGTCAGCCTCCATTGGACAAACAAGCCATTGAATCTGGCCACCTGGATCTTCAGACCTGACCCTTCCCCAAGGTCAACATAAAAGAAATTTGGGCATCAAGCATAACTTTAACTTGCATTTTAATGTGCAATCGGGTATATTATATGGTTATTTTTTAAAGACTTCATTTTCTATTCAAAAAAACCTTTGAAAATGACGAGGTTCTCCTCACAACTTGAAGAATCCGGGTACAGAAGGCCCGTTTTTCCATACTTGAATTAAAGGATTAAAAGCACCAATGAGCCAGAAACAAGCGAACAAAAACATTCGAAATATCGCCATTATTGCCCATGTTGATCATGGTAAGACTACCTTGGTGGATGCCATGTTCAAACAAAGCGGCGTCTTCAGGGTGGGTAAAGAAGTGGATGACCGAATCATGGATTCCATGGATCTGGAGCGGGAGCGGGGAATCACCATCTCCGCCAAAAACTGTGCCGTGATGCTGGGGGACACAAAAATCAACATCCTGGACACCCCGGGCCATGCCGACTTCAGTGCCGAGGTGGAACGTGCTCTTTCCATGGTGAACGGTGCCATCCTCCTGGTGGATGCCTCGGAAGGCCCCCTGCCCCAGACCCGGTTTGTGCTGAAAAAAGCCCTGGAGGCCGGCCTTCGCATCATTGTGGTGATCAACAAAATTGACCGGGCCGATGCCAGAACCATGGAGGTGTTGGATGAAATCTACGACCTCTTCATTGATCTGGATGCCACAGATAATCAGATTGATTTTCCCATCCTCTATGCTGTGGGAAGGGACGGCATAGCAAAAAATGAACTCGAAGATGATTCACAGGATCTTCAACCCCTCTTCAAGGTCATTTTAAATGAAATCCCGGCCCCCACATTTGATCCGGCAGAGCCTTTTCAGATGCTGGTATCTGATCTTGGCCACTCGGATTACACTGGCCGTCTGGCCATTGGCAAAATTGCCAACGGCAGGGTCAGTTCCCGGGATGAGTTGGTAATCATCGGAAAGGATGATCTGCCCATAAAGTTAAAGGTTTCCAGCCTCCAGAGCTATGATGGGGCATCCCTTGGCCCTGTGGATGTGGTGGAAGCCGGTGATATTGCCGTTGTATCGGGAATGGACATCTTTGAAATCGGGGATACCATCTGCACCAAAGAATTCCCCAAGGCATTGCCCCGCATCACCGTTGACGAACCCACGGTTTCCATGATGTTCTCCACATCAGATTCCCCCTTTTCAGGCCTTGAGGGCAAGCTTGTTCAGTCCAGCCGGATCAGGGACCGCCTGGAAAAAGAGGCCCTGGCCAATGTGGCTATCTCCGTTAAGGAGGCCACGGAAAGGGCGTCTTTTACTGTCCAGGGACGGGGAGAATTTCAAATGGCCATTCTGGTTGAAACCATGCGACGGGAAGGATTTGAGCTGTGTGTGGGCAGACCCAAGGTGATCTATCGCACCGATGCCAACGGCCAGAAAACAGAACCTGTGGAACGGCTCTACGTGGATTGTGAAGAGACCTTCACCGGGGTGGTCACGGAAAAACTCTCCATTCGCAAGGGACGTCTGGTGAACCTTTCCAACAAACGGGGACGGGCCAATTTGGAATTTTCCATCCCCTCCCGGGCACTCATTGGATACCGGGATGAATTTCTCACCGACACCAAGGGTACGGGCATCATGAACTCCATCTTTGATGGATATGAACTCTACCGGGGGGATTTTCCCACCCGACGAACGGGCTCCCTTGTCAGTGACAGACAAGGAAAAGGTGTCTCCTACGCGCTTTACAACCTGGAACCCCGGGGACGTCTCATGATTGTCCCAGGTACCCCGGTGTACGAGGGCATGGTGGTGGGAGAGCACAGCAAGAGCAACGATCTGGATGTCAATCCCTGCAAAGAAAAGAAGCTCACCAACATGAGAGCTTCGGGTAAAGATGACAGCACCGCCTGTTCCCCGGTAAAACCCCTGACCCTGGAACAGGCATTGAACTTTGTTAATGAAGATGAACTGGTGGAAGTGACGCCTTTGAGCATCCGGGTCCGGAAAAAGATCCTTTCCCGACAAGGACGGTACACTAACAGATAATCTGTTGGCATCGTTCAAAAGTACTTTACATTTTCTGCGTGCATTACCCATTTTCAAGGGTTTTTTTCCAAACGACTGTAAAGTACTTTTGGGATCATATGGCAGTATTTTTTTAGCTATCCACTTAAGGCGGGGCAACCTTTAAAATCAAGCGGCTTAACAGTCTTGATTTTAGGGGCTGAAAGCTAATTATCCACACAAAAAGCCTTGAGGATATCCTGCCTTAAGTGGGTAGCCATATTTGTAAAGTATTGGGGATGTTTACTTTAACAGGGCATTGAGATACACATTGGCTTCTTGTTTGCGGTTTACCCGCACAGATTCAATGTGAAATGACGCTTTGTCTGACCGTTTTTCATTCGGTCGGTAAGTGGCTCTTTTGTTCATGCCTTTTCTTTCACCCGTTGTGACGATGGCCCGTTTGTATTCAACACAATCGATATCAACACCATAATGACATTGAGCTATTGCCATTAAATAACGGACATATATTTCTGAATTAAGCAGTTGTTTTTCAGTGTCTCTTTTATTGGGTTTTTTGGATTTTAAATCAAAAACCAATACAATAAAACGGCTTTCCCGGGGGATCAGTAGAATAAGATCACACCCCTTATTTATGCCTTCCTTATTATACTGATATCGACATAACAAGATAGTTGTTTAAACAGACGATTATCCCGTCCATGGGGTTGATGATCCAAAGTGAAAGCAAAGGCTTTTTCTGGAACATTTTGAACATGCAATTTTCTAATTTTGCTATCCAAGCCATCTTCTTTCAGTGTCAGTTTTTTGTCAGCGGTTGCAATATCCAAGACAACAGCAGGATTGATTATTTCCTTAATTGCTGTCAGCATAATCAATCCTTTATGCTGTAATAAATTGAATCCGCCAATTCATTTGCATCAGCGATCAGGTCGTCAAATATTTCCATATTAATTCCGTGGCGATCAACCATGACTTCTTTAATGGAGTGATCCTTTTTAAAGCTGAAAGCCTTTACCTGATCAGGACGTAAAATATCTTGACTGACTATGTTTTCATTCTTCATTAATGTTGCTTTATTGTGGATTTCATTATTCAGCATGATGCGATTGTTGAACTCACGGACCAAATAGTCGCTGTGAGTCGTGAGCATAATTTTGATGCCGGAATTCACCAATCTGGCAAGCAAAGAGGCCATTTTACGTTGATTGTCCGGATGCAAGTTAAGTTCCGGTTCATCTATGATGAGTAATCCTTCTCTTGGGGCCAGACAATTAATGTATAGATCAATCAAAAACAAAGATTTAATGGCAGATGAGGCTAAGTATACCGGCACAACTACATTCTCTCGGTTTTGCTCTTTTTGGGGAACATAAAGAACCTGCTTATCAACAGCTTTAAATTTACCGCCTAAAAGATAATATAAGGCATCTAAAACGGGTTTGTAAGTTTTGCTATTCTCACGAATAAAACTCTTCCGTTTACACAAATTATCATAATCCCGCACAACATCAATATTGTCTTGGATCGGCTGAGCATAACGGGAACGCATACTATTCAGTAACCCAATGGGGTCAGCCTTATCTACGTCATATAAATGATCCAGAATAGAGTTTTTATTTATATCCAACTCTTTATAGAACAATGCAATTCCGGTACGTTCAGAGGTAACAACAAAGGGTTTGGGTAAAGTTCCAATAAATAAGCACTCAGAAATGACATTCCCTAATACATCTTCCAAAATTCGATTGGGCAGCTTACTTTTCCCTGTGACTTGTAAGGCTATCGATAACATCGTTTCATCAGGGGCTTTATCAAAAAGCAGGATTTCACTTTGGCCAAATTTGGTGGTATGTTTAAACTCACGAGTTAGGTCGATTGAAAAATCATCATGGGAAAAATTAATTTTCGCTTTATCAAAAAAATCAACCGGTGCATTAAAATAATCAGAAAGCGTTTGGCTATATTTTATAGACGCACTTCCCATGTAATCGGATAAGCAGTCGTTATATTGCTGTAAATCAATGCTTAGGGAACCTTCATTTTTTAATATATTTATTTGCTCTGATGTAAGCGATAAATCAACAAGTCTTTTAAAATGGCGCAAAAAACCATAAATGGCATAACTCACATAGGTTTTACCAACATTATTGGGGCCACAGATCAATGTTAAGTCAGCTAATTCCAATGAGCCTTTATTCACATGGCCAAAGTTTTCAAAATTAAATTTCATAAAAAAGTGCCACCCTTCATTTTCCAGTTTACACTTGTTGAATCAATAAAGGCATTCTTCAAGAATCTCCGGGTGCATTCCCATTTTCCCGGCACCTTCTACAAGTCATTTATTTTATTAAGTCGGTAATAAATTGGCTCCGAAATTATATATTTACAAATCAAAAAATTAAAAATCCGACCCGGAAAATGGGAATGCACCCCAAATCTCCCCCCAGATTGTAAACTGTAAAGTAATTTTATTTTGAGCCTTTCTTTGTTGAGTTTACTTGCTCTTAATTGCTTTATTAACCCCTTTGCAGAATTCAACACAGTAGATGTATACAACGACGCTAATCAGTCGCACGGCTTTTTGCGTCGGCTGAATTAGCCTTGTTATGAACTTTTTTGGCTCATCGCGGATTAGTGTGAAAAGCAATTCAATCTGATGCTTAAACACTGAGAGTTTTATATGAAAGAATAGACAGGCCTAACATTCTTTCATGCTTGGTTGTGGGCAGGCCGGGGCCAGAATACGGTCTGCCCGTGGCAGTTATATGAAAGAGTAGATATGTCTAATATTCTTTCATGCTTCGTTGTGGGTAGGCCGAGGCCAAAATACGGTCTGCCCGTGGCAGTTATATGAAAAGGTAGCCTCCAAGGTTACCTAAGGCAGAGCCCCCGGGGAGGGGTAATGGAACAGACCAATTGGGCCTGTCTAACAGTTCCGGGTCGCTTCCATTACCCCTCCCCGGGGGCGGCATACTGCCATTTGGCTCCGCGTCTACGACCCTATATTCGTTGTGTCCATCAGGGCATGGGTGTTATATCTGACAATCACATTCAAATCACACTAATCCACGAAGAGCCACTTTTTTTTGTGAAGTAATCAAATAAGCATGTTTAATAGATAGACCGGAAAAATTACTATCTGATATCTCAGACAATCCATGTTTAACTTGCACTGCCTGGTGTATAGATTTCAAGGCGACATCATCTTTATCAAGAATTATAATACGAGATAACATGAAAAATTCTTGATCCGTTAATTCTTTACGAGTTTCTTTAATTATAGTATCAATCGACGCTTTTTTATTAGCGCTTGCCCATTCAGCCGAAATTAACAAGTCCCATTTATCAGGTGAATTTTCTCTTAAAAAAAGTGCAAATAATTCAAATTGCCCCTTCGATTCACTAAGATGCTTTTCAACTTTTTGAAATTTTGCTACTTGCTCTTTCATAATTGCTTTATTAACTCCTCTGCAGAATCCAGCATGCCTTTCGCATCATCTTCTTTTACGCTCCCGATTGGCTTATAACGGGTTTCTGGATTCCATTGCGCAACTATAGGGCACGTCCAAGAACATCCGGCAGAATTTCATAGTGATCAAAAGGAGGCATAACACAGGCCCCCTGGAATAATTCCCGGGCCACAGCCACCATTTCCCGGGCATTTACAATCCCTTCTGCCACAGAATCTGTTGCACCGTGCATCCGTTTTCTAAGGGATTCGGGCACGGCAATCCCCGCCACACGGTCATGGAGGAAATCCGCATGTTTGGGGGTTCTCAAGGGCAAAATTCCCATGATAACAGGAATATTCAAATGGGCCACGGCCCGGGCAATCTCCTTTGCAGTGTCTCGATCATAGATGGGCTGGGTCACCGCATACTGTGCGCCTGCAGCCACTTTTTTCTCCAGACGCGTAACCTCCCGGTCCAGGCCATTCACCTCAGGACGAAAATCCAGCACCGCCCCGGTGTGAAGCCCGGAATCCCGGGCCATAGTCACCAGCTCAAACACATTGACATCCTTTACATCAGAAACAATTTTTCGCTCTGCCAGGGCCACAAAGTCCCCGGTGGCAACCAGAACAGAAGAGACCCCCAGGGCCTTGGCTCCCCACATCAGGGATTGGAGGCTAATACGGTTGTGATCCCGGGTGGTACAATGGAAAACAGCAGGCAGACCGGTGCGCTGCTGGATCAGGGCACACAGGGCCATGGCACACATGCGGGGTTTGGCCACGGGATTGGTGGCCACACTGAAACCATCCACAGGCAGATCCCCAAGGGATACCAGAGACTTCAGCAGGGATTCAGGATCATTTCCCCCCGGGGGCACCACTTCAATGGTGAGGATAAATTTTTCAAAATCCAGGCCTTTTACCGTTGATTTTTTTGCATCATTGGACGTCCTGTTTTCCATAACCCACCTCCATGATTTTAAATTGGGGCTGATCCCCCACCTGGAAAGGCTAAGGTGTGGTCAAGCCCCTTGATTTTTTTAATATAAACACCCATGCCCTATCGGGCACAACGAATATTGAAAATGGCATTATGCCGCCCCCCCCCGACGGGCAATGGGCCCGGCCCGGAACCGTAGACGGCCCAATTGGCCGGTTCCTATTACCCATCGGGGGGGCTCTGCTGAGGCTACCTGGACACTTCATTTTCATATAGAAGCTACCTCTACAGGATCATCAAGCGTCCGCATCCCCAGGGCCATTCAGGCTGAAATCCAAACGAACCGTGGCCGTACGCTGGGCCAATTCCTTGTCCAGCATCATAAGCCCCTGGGGGCTGGGGCCAATGAGTTTCAGTTGATCAATAATCTCATGATCATTTTCCTCTTCTTCCACCTGTTCCGTCACAAACCATTGAAGAAAAATTCGGGTGGCGTGGTCTTTTTCTTCTATGGCAGTATCCATCAAATCGTTGATGGAAGCGGTGATAAACTCCTCATGGGCAAGGGTTTTTTCAAACATGTCCATGACTGACTCAAATGTAGAAGCAGGCATCTCAATCGCTTTCAAGATCACCCGGCCCCCACGGCTGTTAATATAATCATACAGCTTCATTCCATGGGACATCTCTTCATGATACTGCACCATGAACCAGTTGGAAAATCCCTTGAGCCCCATATCGCCAGCATGGATGGACATGGACATATAAAGGTAGGCGGAAAACATCTCTTTGTTCACTTGTTCATTTAATGCATCTTCCATTTTTTTGCTGATCATCTGTGAGTCTCCTTAAATTGTCGTATTAATGGCGGGTGTGACATGGGTACATGATGGTTTGAAATTAGAAATAACTTCTCATACTCTAATGATATATGGAATGCATGTCAAACAGGATATAGAAGATTGCCTTGCTCACAAGAGTAAACATTATTCTCTTGACAAGACTGAGATACCTCCATAATATCACAACCATTATCTTTCCCATCATCTCAATAGTATCTCTGGATCAGGGAAGAATTCCCATGAATCCTGCTCATATAATGGATGAATTCAAATACTCATCTGTGGCATACAACACTTCACAAAAGGAGTAACATCATGGGCGTAAAACTCATTGAAACCACCCCATCGGCCTATGCCTATCCCCTTCTCATCAAAAACATCTTTAAAAATTCCCTGATTCGCTCCCCCGATCAGGAAATCGTTTATCGGGATCAGATGAGATATACCTACCGGGATTTACATCGCCGGGTGGGGCAACTGGCCAATGCCCTTACCGCATTGGGCGTAAAACAGGGAGACACCGTGGCCGTCATGGACTTTGACAGCCATCGGTATCTGGAGTGTTATTTTGCCATTCCCATGATGGGTGCCGTTCTTCACACCGTACACATCCGGTTGTCACCGGAACAGATTCTTTACACCATCAACCACGCAGAAGACGATGTGATCCTGGTCAACTCGGAACTCCTGCCCCTTTTGGAACCCATCAGAGACAAGATTGAAACCGTCAAAAAAATCATTCTCATCCAGGAGACAGACAAAGCCCCGGAGACAGCCATTGAGTTTGATGACACCTACGAAAACATGGTCACCAGCGCCAAAGAAGGCTATGATTTCCCAGATTTTGATGAAAATGCCATGGCCACCACCTTTTATACCTCCGGCACCACCGGTAATCCCAAGGGGGTTTATTTCAGCCACCGCCAACTGGTATTGCACACCTTTGGACTGATGACCGGATTATGCGCCATTGACTCCCAGGCGGTGATGACATCAAAGGATGTCTATATGCCACTGACCCCCATGTTCCATGTCCATGCCTGGGGAATGCCCTATCTGTTCACCATGCTTGGTAACAAACAGATTTATCCCGGGAGATATGAACCGGAAATGATTTTAAAGCTGGTGGTGGGAGAAAAGGTCACTTTTTCCCATTGTGTTCCCACCATCATTCATATGCTGGTCAACTCACCCGTGGCGGATAAGGTGGATCTTTCCCAATGGCGGGTAGTCATTGGCGGTTCTGCCTTGCCCAAGGGGCTGTGCACCGCCGCGTTGAAACATAAGATCAATCTATATTCCGCCTATGGCATGTCAGAAACCTGCCCCCTTCTCACCGTGGCACACATTAAACCCCACATGAAAGACTGGGACGAAGATGCGTTGATTGATATCCGGTGTAAAACCGGTATGCCCATCCCTTTGGTGGACATTGACATCATAGATCCCATGGGCACCCCCGTGCCCCATGACGGTGTTCAAACCGGCGAAGTGGTGACAAGAACCCCATGGCTCACCCAAGGATATCTACACAACCAGAGCAAAAGTGAAGAGCTGTGGGAGGATGGATGGTTACACACCGGCGATGTGGGGCATATTGATACCGAAGGATATCTCAAAATCACCGACCGCCTCAAGGATGTGATCAAAACCGGTGGAGAATGGGTCTCCTCCCTGACCCTGGAAGATATCATCAGCCAGCACCCGGCAGTGAGTGAAGCAGCCGCCATTGGCGTACCCGATGAAAAATGGGGAGAGCGCCCCATTGTGTTGGTTGTGCTCAGAGCAGACACCCCGTCTGACGGCCTGGAAGAGGAGATGAAAAAAATATTCATGGACGCCTTTACCAAGGGAATAATCCCCAAATATGGCGTGCCTGATAAAGTAATCTTTGTGAATGAAATTGCCAAAACCGGTGTTGGCAAACTGGACAAAAAAGTACTCCGGGTTCAATACGCAGACTAATCCAGCCCTCATGAATTTCTCCGGCAAAGGGTTCGCCTTTGCCGGAGAAATCCTGTTCCCCATAATTTCCAGACTTTTCGGCTACACAGTCTGTCAAACCCATGCTTCATACCGACTCTCCAGAGTGCTGCATGCAATATTTGGTAGTTTTATTACGATGAAGCCCCTTATTTTGCGTCACGTACGAGAATTGCATAGTTATAAGCCCAATAGGACCAAGCCGGTAAAGACAGACCTCTTAGCTGGTCCTATCGAATTTTTTAAATAAGAATCAATAAGCCAGATAGGACCAAGAGGCCACAGGGTCGAATTCTGCCAGGCGAACCATTTGCAAGTTAATACAGATGCCTTTTATTATTTAACACCTAAAGCTTTATAAACAGCGTCCACAGGGTCAGAATAAAAACTTGTCTGGAATTTGGCAAACAGTTCCCCAGGGATAGTGGGGATATCTCCCACACTGCTCATGGGAATCAGGATTCGTTTTGCACCGGCGTCAAATCCGGCTTGCAGCTTTTCTGCGAGATCTGATGCTCGTTCAATGGTCCCCCCCAGGCTCATATTTCCCAAAACAATCATCTGGCTTTGGATGGATCTACCCATCAGCCCGGAACATAAGGTGATAAAACTGCATAGGGTCAAATCAGAGGCAGGGCCGGTGTTTTGCATTTCAACGATATGAAGGTGATAATCATGGTCGCCGACTTTGGACATTGAACTGACCCTTGCCATGTTAGCCTTAAAATAGTCATAGGCAATTTTAATGGCCTCTTTGGTCTTTGTATTGGTTCCAGATCCTGAGATAGAGAGTTTACCGTTGCCTGCGGTCACCTGAAGTTCCAATCGGTATAAACCAAGATGTCCGGATATTCCTGACTTCACTGTGTGCATTGTCCCCGGATTCATGGGGCCTTCAGGTATGAGCGACCCGCCACCTTGCTCAAGAACACTGACAAACTTTTCTTCCAGGGATTCATTATCGATGTAGCTGAAATGCACATCATAGAATTCCATGCCCCCGATTTTTTTCAACTGTTCTTTAACACGCCTCCTGCTTTCCAACGCATAAACAAGACAGCGTTCAACCGCATCTCGATCAAAATCTCCATGGGGATATATAATTTTTAAAAGCCCGGACACAGTCTTTCTAACGGCAATGATATCTCTCTGGTTCAGGTTGTTTCCGATTTTAAAATATCGATCAATGGCATCGGAAAAGCTTCTTTTCCGCATTTCCCTTAAAAATTCAGCAAGAAAATCAACAATCAATCCATACTGGTTGGTGAGAAATTCGGGTCTCATCTTGGGGATTTCCCAGCCCGGAAGATATGCATGCATCCGGTCAAAAAATGCAGCATCAATCATCTCTTCAGGGAAAGGCGCAAAAAGATGACTGGTTTTAACAAGCGTATCCACGCTTTGGTTAATGTTGCCCACAAAAACCATGGCAGCATTGGCATTAATCTCATCCCTGCCCCGGGAAAAAGAACCGGATGCCATAAAGTCTTTCATGATCTGTATGCCATCTTTATCTTTAAACCGGATGCCTGCAACCTCATCAAACGCCACCGTGTCCCATACCCCCACAAGACCGACTTTCCTGCTGCTCATATTGTAAAACAGGTTTGCCACAGTTGTCTGACCGCCAGACACCAGTATTGAATTGGGGCTGATCTCTTTGTAAATATGACTTTTACCCGTTCCCCTGGGTCCCAGCTCACATAGGTTGTAATTATTTTCAACCAGAGGGATCAACCGCGACAAGAAATGCCATTTAACACGCTCTTCAAAAAGAGTCGGTTCAAGTCCGGTTGATCTTAAGATCATGTCAATCCATTGATCTTCAGTAAATTCCTTTCGTCCTTCAAAAATTGAATTCATATCAAGATTGGGCATTTGAATGGGTTTCAGCTCTGATATAAGAAAAGGGGAATCCTTTGACCCTTCCTCATAATAATATTGAAGATTCAAAATACACCAGATGCCTCCCACCAGGAGCTTTTCATATCGCTTTACAATATCACTTGTGACCCCAAGTCCCTTGACCCCAAGATTGGAAAGCGTGGCTTCATAGACATCTCGTCTTTCATTGAGCTTTACCGTCACCTTATCAATGATTTTATAACTGCCAAGCTCTTTAATTTTGGATTTGACCTTTTCGGCCTCATCGGGGCGGACATAATTATCTGACAGAATTTGCTTTACTGTTTTAAGCCCTTCCTGGATCACCTTTTCATCTTCAACAGCACAATACATCCCCAATAGATATTCCAAAACATAAACAGGGACATTGGCTCCTTCCTTGAGAAGTTTGGTCAAGTCTTTGCGTACCACACGGCCTGCAAAATGAACGTTTAACAATAGATCAATACTGACGTCGTCTGTTTCCATAAATTCACCTAAAAAGTAAATATTCGGGTTGGCAATGTAAATGTTTGGCCAGTGCCCCATATTCGCCCATTGGGGACTGCGTAGCATACAAATGCTATGTGAGCAGGCCAAAATGGGCGTATATGGGATGCTGCCCGAATATTTACCCTAAAAATCGTTTGCAAATGCAATATCTATCATTAACGGCAGTCTGTCATATTCTGTCTCATCCTCGGCATTCCGAAGCACCAGAGCATATTCTTTTTTATTGTCAAATGGTCCTGATTTTAAAGATAGTTTGACTGTCTTTTTACGTTCATCCATGGATGAAGAACTGCTGTCAAAAGTGATGGTCTCTTCACTGCTGATAATATCGTTTCCATCCCGCAAAGATACTTTTAAGGTCCTGGGTTTCATGCGCTGGGAAACGGCATCGGTCTGTATGAATTCAAATCTGGGGATATTGGTTACAATCTTTTTAGAAAATCCCAGTAAAGAAACACCCACAATGCCCACCTGGGATTTTTCCTTATGTATTCCCTTCATTTCAGATACGGTTATAACCGGTATGGTGATTTCCTGGAGCATGGCCCCCCCATGAAAAAACTTTGCCCCCCCGACAAAATTGAACCGGTTGGTTCCCCTTGGCAACCAGAAACACATATCTGAAATAGTATTGGCTGTTTGTTTAGTGCTGCCAACAAATACCTTATCAGACTTTCCAAGGGTCGTTCCCAGAATGAATCGTTTATGTTTTTTAACCGCACCGTTGGGCTCCAGATCTAAGATACTTTTGTCCAACGAGTCCAGATCTTTTTCCTGATAAATAAAACCATGATCTGCGGTGATAATGACCCGGGTTCCATTCAGGCGGTTAATGATAAGACCCACAAGAGCGGTCAGTTCATCAATGGCAGTTCTTACGGCCTCAAAGGTTTTATCTTCTGAAACTGCCTTGTCTCCAACAGCATCAATTTGATCATGATAAATATAAATGACCCTGTGGGGTTTTACAAACTCCCGGCCCTTGTCTTTGCTCATGGCTGACAGATCTGATGCTCGAACGGCTGTTCCGTTATAATTATTTAGAATGGCAGCACGCTGATCAAATGAACCGGTTGGCTTCCCGTCAAGGAATGGACTTACTGAATTATCTTTAAATGACAAGGATTTATATGGCAGTAACGATGCCATACCCAGGGCTGTAAAACTCGGTAAAACGCCAAGCATGGGCTCAATCTCAGCCTGAAGTCGATACTTGCCATTAATCCGGTCTGTCATCTCTTTTGCTGCTTCATAACGAAAGGCATCACTGACAATGACAAATATCCTGTTTCTATCCGACTTGGCCAATCCAGGTCTTATTTTTTCCTTAAAGAAATTATACTGATTATCAACCCCCTTCAGGTGCCAGTGGTCAAGCATACCCGGATCAGCCCCCAGAAAATCACCCCATTTAATGGAGAGCTGTTCCATGAACCAGCCACTGTAACAATCTTCCACACAGGATCTAAGCTGTTTCAACACATCCCACCCCCCCTGTTCCGCCTCATTGGCAAGTTCATTGAAGATTCTATGGAATTGATCAAAAAGAAAAAGCTCCTGGGTATACGCCGCAAACATGTCGTCGGCAGTTTTGTAATTAAAACCGGCATCATATTTTTTTCTCAGCTCAAACAGCTTTATGGCTGTTTCCAAAGCATGATAGGCTGATTTATAAAGGTTTTTTTTAGGATCATCCTCAACGATAAAATTTGCCCAATATCCATCCAGCCGTTTTTTAATGGCACCTTGAATTTCTGAAAAATCCTTATCAAAAGAATCAATGATCTGATCCCTGAATGAACTGATAATTCTTTGTTCCACATCTTCAAATGTGTAGACTTCCAGAAGATTTTCAATTTCCAGGCAAGAGATCGTCTGGGCGATATTTAGTCGTTTAGAGATGGCCTTAGCGATCCGGTTGAAATTCTTACAATATAGGGTATGGGTCTGCCACTGGTTTAAAAAGACAGAGGAATTCATCGCTTTTGACGTTCCTGACATCCTGAAATGTGCAAGGGAAACTGGCAAATCATTTTTTAAGTTGTTTGAAAAATCAGTGACAAAAATTCTTATCAAAAGATCTATCAAGCCAGGTGATGATTCATTTACGTATCCAAAGGTTTGCACCATAAATTTCCAAAATGAAGGGGTAAGTCCAAGGGCATCAATCTCCTTCCAGGACTTTGATTCCATTGTTTCATCGAATTGGCCGTCCATGCAGAAAGAATCCATCAATTTCATGAGAATGGCAAAAGGTTCAGGCTGGTCTGCCCTTGCAAGAACGGTAATCATCTTAAGATCTATATCATCTTCCCTATCTTGCGGTTCAACCCATTTGTTTAATCGGTCAAGCCTGTCCTGGCTTCTGAAAAATGCCTTTCTGTCTTTGATAAATGGCCTCATACTCTGGTTTTCCAGGCCCAATTCCTTAATCAAGATCGACGCTTTATCAGCATGGAAAAGATAGGAGTATAATTTAATATCAAAAAGCCAGTCTCTTTCTGGAGCGGGTTCATAATAAGGGCCATAAAGGATGAATCTTTCATTAACATCCTTTGTCTCAAGCCTTATCTTTAAATCAAGGGCGCAGGTCTCATCAAGCCTTAAGAGAGTAACACCATCCACCACTATTGACGGCAAACTCTCTTCAAATTCTTTTTCCCCGTCATACCAGAAAACAAGTCGTTTATTCTCTTCTTTAAAAATCCGTGTCAGGGTCTGGTTGATCTGTTTTATATCCATTATTATTTCCGGTAGTTCTATTATCCAGCTAAACGGTTGAATTGAATGTTGGCGGGCCAATCTATTTTCATCACGTTATCAGGGGTATCGTGAACAGAGCCAGAGAGGATTGTCCGGGTTTTACGTTTTTTTAATGCTCCGGTATGTGCAAAGGCAATAAAACGAGGCTCATAATCTTCTAAAAAAGTTGGTTTTTCATAAAAAACAGAGGCAATTCGGCAACAATAAGCCAGAACACATTCAGCCCCCTTAAGCTGTTTGATCACGTTATTAAGCTGATCACTGGTTTTTTTCAGCTCAATATATAAAATACGCTTTTTTTTGCCTGTATCTGCAATTATGGCATAATCAGCTCGCTTGCACTCTCCTTTACTACCGGAAAAAATTGATCATTTTTAAAGGCATCATCAATCTTGATCACCACTGCATTTTGGGGCAACCCTTTGATCTCTACTGTTGAATCAGGTGCTTTGTCCTCCTTTAAAACGACAGATGCCTTATCGTAACAATTTACCAAGGGAACCTTGGCATCGGTATGGATCATTGTGTTAAGTGTCTCAATATCAGGCATAGATCAATCATCTCCCCATACAAGTGCTTCCTGAATTTTGTTCATTTCATCAATCGTGGAATCAAAGCTTTTAATTTCTATGCCCAGGTTTTTATCAATATTGGCAGGTGTCAGTGACTTACAAGATGTTTTCTTTTTATTACCTTTTTTTAACACCATCTGATCTTCAGCAAGAAATACTTTTAACTGATCAGCAGCAAGAAATTCTTTTTCGTCATATTTTTCTTCAGCGGCAATTCTACTGGTGTAGCTGCTTTTTTTATTTAACATGATCAGAGTATTCAACTCTTTAATGATGTAATCACTATGGGTGGTTATAAATACTTTGATGCCAATATTGACCAGACGTGCAAATAATCTGGCAATACGCCGCTGGTTTTCAGGGTGCAGATTAAGTTCCGGTTCATCAACAATCAGCATGTCTCCAGGTTCAGCCATATGACGCAAATAGAATCCAATATCAAGAAGTGAACGGACCGCACTTGAACTTTCCATCATGGAAAGGCGAAGACGCTTATTGGTGTCTGGTATATATTGTATTTCTCCATTTCTGGCCAATTTATACTCTCCCCCAATAATGGTGGAGAAATCTGAAAGGATATCAGCATGTTTCTTATAGACGGAACTGTCTTTGTTGGACACAGAGGGCAATTCACGAATGAAATCGACATTTCTTCTAACCGGAATCGGATATTCGGAAGAAAATTTGTCCAGCAGCTTCAATGGAGGCAAACCGGTACCTTTATCACCAAGCAGCTCAACCAGACGATTACGTGTAAAATCAAGTTCCTTTTGAAAGATAGCGGCACCGGTTCTCTCGGCACTGGCAATAAAAACCCGTGGAATATAGCGTTTAAACAAAAGGTCCTTTAAGGTATCGCTGATAATGGTTTTAATAATATGTTCAGATGGCATTTCACCATTTTCAGCCCTGTCCATCATCAGGGAGACCACCAGGTCCTTTGAAGCGGTCTCTTTTACGATCTGAAGTATTGTCCGCTCTGCCGAACCTGCTTCAAATTTTATGGCATCTTTCAGATATTCATCCCTGATGGCAAATTCAGCTTTAAAATCAGCATTTTTGAAAAGATTTTCTTTTGCAGCAAAAACATTGAATAACATTCCAGAAAACTGTTTGTTGGCCTCTGAAATAAATCCTTTTGCCTTTTCTACATACAAAGAGAGGTCCAGAGTCACCTTTCCATTTGCAAACAGTTTGGCCACGATCTCCTTTTCCAGATTAAGCTGATACCCTTTGTTCCAGAAATCAAAGAACCCGTAGGTTGCATAGGTGGCATAGGTTTTTCCGGTATTATTCTTTCCACAAATAATCGTCAAATCACCCAGCTCAAATTCAGTCTCTATCAATGGACCCAAATTTTTCAATTTTATTTTCATGGAACAAACTCCCAAAGTTCGTGTTCAAATGCTCACGTGAAGTCTAATGACATTATCTGTATTTTTGCAGCATTTGCTCTTAATTACAATTTTAAAAAAATGCCTACTCTTTTTTGGCTAACAATAGCTCTCCGTTTGCAGTGATGCGATATTTTTGTGTCGGGCTTCTTGGTGAGTCCGGCTGTGTCATTTCAATGAAATTCAAAAAAAGTGCCGGTTCAAGATAGGATTTTGAAAAGTTAACTCTATCTTTTAATTTCACGGCTTTCATAAGCTGTGAGCGGCTCATTTCCCCTTCTACTTTTTTTAACAACCTCATTACTTGCGGGGTTACTTGCAGGGCTACTTGATGGGTTACTTGTTCGGTTGTCTTCTTTATTTCAACATGCACTTTATCCGCCAAAGGAACAATAAAGCGTAACCGCATACCCAGTTCCACAATTCGGGGTTCCGGCAAACCCAGTTCTTGTGCCTCTTTAAATATGCGGCGTACTCCGGTACCCCATTGCTCAATGAGATTCAGTTCTCGAAAAACACGGGCTATCACCGGGTTTCTGATTTTTGAGACCCCTTGTTTCATATCTTCAATGGTCATCCCGGGCAAAAGTATGCCGGGATTTTCAATTTCAATGCGGTCATCAAAGAAGGCAATGCGGATGGGTGCTCCCCGCTGGGAGTAATCGGCATGCACCAGGGCATTAATCACCGCCTCACGCAAAATACCAAGGGGTATGCTCCATACAGACCTCGTTACTGGCTAATCTCTTCAGTGGGCAAGATGCCCTATTGAAGCAGCTTTCAGTGATTTTATATGATAATTGGACAGTTATAATCTTTTCAAATCATGTAATTTCAATCTTTTCTGGCTATTTAAAGCCATTAATAAATTGATTCACTATCTAAACTGTCCAAAAAATATGGATAAAAATCACGAGGTCTGCCATACGTCTTTTCGTCGAACCTCTGAAAAGTCCGCCCCGCGCATGGCGTGTTTTTTCAGAAACAGCATGATGCTGTCCACGGCCTGGGGCAGATGGTCGTAAAGCTCCATGTGATCAAAAATATCTGTGCGGTCTTTTCCAACGAATCTACCACACTGCACCCACACATCAGAAAAATAAAACCCCCGGTCCCTGCCAAACAAAATGATGGCTCCCTTTGAAGGAACCAGCCTGTCCTGACAGGGTACCAGCAGCTTGAGCGTTCTGAGTTCTGTCTCAGTCACAGGGGATTTTTCACGAAAATTTTGGGCAAGAGCTTTAGTATCAATATCATCAATGGAGAGTTCTGGCATTGGCATTTCATCAAACGCCACCCCCTCCACAGAGCGACGAAGTTCTGCAATGAGTTCGTGATCCGCCTGACGATTGGTTGATCCCAATCGCACATACACCCCAGTTTCCGGACCTTGGGAGCGGATAAAATGGGGGCGAGAACCGCTGAGGAACACCTCTGCAATTAAAAGAGTTTTATCCTCAATGGTTATCATTTCAATGTTTGGCACAAGGCGTGGTGCAATGGAATCGGCAATCATGCTGCACAGCCGTTCCTCCTGTGACAGCGGGTCTTCAACACCCAGCACCTGCCGGTCGTCACTGACACCGATAATCAACCGTCCACCGGCAGTGTTGGCAAATGCCACAAGTGCTTTCATCATTGGTTTTTGTGAAGACAAATCCCTTTTGAATTCAAGGGTTTTACCTTCTGATTGTTCTAAAAGCCTATGGTAAAAGTTGCTCAATTCATCGCCTTCCTGAAATTTTTTTCTTCTTTAAAAATCCTGGCAAGAGTCTGCTTGATTTGTTTATCCTCGTTAATTTTTCAATGTAGTATCTTCAATGATCTTTTTAATTGTGTTGTGGAGAAGAGGGATTTTCTCTTTACAGGTATAAAATACCGCTTCTGCATTAACACTGGGATAATGATGGGTCAAAATATCCCGCATCGCCTTTGCTTTCTTCCATTCCACTTGAGGGTATTGGCTTAACAGCGTATTCTTTGAGACTTTGTCGAGATTTTTCAAAGATTCACCAATAACAATGAACATCATGCAGATGGCGTCCATTTTCTCAACACCTGCCTGATTGTGCGTAAAATCTTCAACTTGCTGAATGGAACTGAATCGATGAAGTATTTTCCCCGAAGCATCTTCAATCTGCCGTAATACTTCAAGGACAAGTTTTTTATCAAACATAGACGCCATCCTTGTCTATTCTATTTTTCAAAAAAGTATTCATATGCTTGCCATACTGAACAATATCAACAGGGCAATTTAATTTTGCTTCCAGATCACTCTTGATACCCGCGATGGTAAACAAATCTGGTTTCATCATATCAACAAACACATCAATATCACTGTCTGGATTTGCATCATTCCGAGCAACAGATCCGAAAACCCCCATTCTGGTGATACCGTACTCTTCTGAAAAATCATTTTTGTATTGACGCAGAATCCGAATAATTTGCTGTTTAGTCATATGAACCTCCAAAATCATCATTTTTTTCCGGTGATTGCCTTCTTTTCAACCAGAAGGTTCCCGAACTTTCCATAGTTTACCTTCACGCCGTCATCAAGATCAAGGCAGATTTTCATGTCTGCAAAATGTCGCAGCTCATCGTCAAAGGCTTTAAGCTCAATCTGTTTTTTCTTTAAGATATCGATTTGTTTTTGAATTTTTTTCTGAGAGGACGCCGTTATGGATGAGTCCCTTTCATGGTCAAGATACTCAACCCGGGCACTGATATTTCCCTGGAGTGGGGTTAAATAATTGGATCGAATTCTTGACAGGGTTGAATCATTATACCGGTGCAGATATACAAGGCATTCAAAGGCCTTTTGCTTTCCGCTTGAAAACAGCCAGTATATGGGCCGTTTTTTGTATGTTCTCATATGGTCTTTAAAGAATGTGGTGCTCAGGTATCTTCTGATGGTAGCAGCCGGTGATTCACTGGGCTTGGGTTTCAAGGTGTCTGCAATAAATTTTAGATTTTCATCAAGGGTTTCCGGGGGCCAGGCTATTTTAATGAAGTCAACAAATCGCCGGGCGGCATCATCCTCAAACCACTCCATATCCATGATCGGTAGAATGCCATCATCATCGGCAGGAAAGGTTTTGTATTTTGATGGGTCAAAGCCTTCATTACAGCTGTGGGCGTAAATAAGCCCTGGTTCACCAAGGCTGTAGCGTCCCATCATGCAGGCGATGGCATAGGAAATTAACTCTTTTATGGTGTCTGTGAGAAGGAGGGCTTCGTATTCTTCTTCTGTTTTATTGTTCCCATAACGGTAATGGGGGTTGCATGTAAGTGTAATTTCTGGAAATGAGACGTCGGGTGTTAATTCGTCTTGCAGGCCATAGGCTTCGATGAAGACGCTGTTGTTTTCTTGTTCGAGGTGTTGCATTTCGAGGGTGGTTTTCTGCCAGTGAGAGCGTAGGGTATTGTAAGTGGTGTTTAAATCGGTAGTGTGATGGTCGGACTGGAGGAGAGGGAGATAAGTGAAATCCCATGATGTTTCATGAAAGTCCCAATCTGACTTTTCGATATCTACAGCTATTTGTATATTTAGATGTTGATTAATTGGTATGTAAGGAACTGCTTCAATATCTTGTTTCTGGTAATTTAGGGTTGGGTTAATTATCTTGAGAAAATAATTGCCTAACTTGGAATTCAAGAGTCCCATTACGTTAATGCATTGTTCTTTAGCAAAAATGCCTGGGCCTGCATCAGAAAAAAGGACACCTCTATCAAAGTATCTAAAAGCAATATTAGCTGAGCTAATCCTTGACCATGAAACAAATGGTTGAAAATACCAACATTGTTCTCGTAAACGAAAATCAGGGCTTTTAGTTTTTATCTCAACCCCTTCTTGGTATAGATCGATAATATGTTCACAATTCCCATACCATTTTCTAAAGTTTCCACCTTTATGAAGCGGAAACCATCTGTTTTCCAAGTGCATTTGCAATGCATCGGTCAATTTAAATTGGGTATGGTTGATAGAGACTTCAAACCATAATTTTAAAAACCATTCATCTTTTCCAGTTCTAATACCTGGTTTTACTGGAAAGTAGTCCGATACTGATTTATTTTTTTGAAATACATCTCCTAATCGATTACTCACCCAATACGCAATCGGGCTCCCAGGAATTTTCTTAAAGTCTGCGGCAGAGGCATTGAAGAACCACCCACAATCTGGATTTTGAATGGCTTCACGAACGGCAACTTTTTTTTTCATCTCTGATTTGCCGTCGATAAGACGAAAGTAACTGCCTTTTAACTTGGGTCTGCTGGCGTTCTCCAACACAAAAGCCGTTGTTGAAACCACCTCACCACCAATGCTATCAAACCCCCTTGCTCCAAGATGAGCCATAGAAAGTATAGCTTTTTGGTTAAAAATCTTTTCGCGAAGTTTTTTATAAGATGAGAGAAACATCCAGCTTTGCATAGTGATCATTCCAACTAAGCCTTGTTTCACTGCAAGTTCGAGGTTACGCTCGATAAAAATGGCAAACAAATCGGATTTGCTGGCCGGGAAGTGGGCTTTTGCAAAAGCCTTTAACATGGAGTTCATCCCCTTACTCCCCATATAAGGCGGATTGGCCACCACACAATCATATTTTTTAGCCAGGAATTTTGCCTGGTTTACAACCGGTTTTAAGCTTTCCAGCTCTTCTTCGGCGATAAAACCAAAAAGATCGTCGCTGTCGGTTTCGCCTGACTCAATCATGTATTGGATATCATCGAGTTTTTCAGCCAGTTCCTCTGGAATCATTATAAGTGATCCAAAAGTTTTTGCATGTTCAAACAGATCAACCAGTTCCTGAATCGATTTCGAAACAGGATTTTCGCCCTCCCTTTTTGAGATTGCATCTAAAAGCCTGTCATTATCAATTCCTTTGGTTTCAACAATTGAGACAATATCCAAGTTTAAATCATCACGGTTGAACAACCTTCTGTCATCATTTCTGGCCCTCATTAAAACGGCAAAGCCGGCAAGCTGGGCCGCCCTGTCGTCAATATCAAGGCCATAAAGATTTTTTCCAAGGATCAGGCCGGGGATATCCCTGGTTCTATACCCCCTTTCAAGATAGATCTCTTTGAAGATATCATAGGCTTCCACCAGGATATGGCCGGAACCACAGGCTGGATCTAAAAAGCTCAACTCTTCAGGATTTAACTCCTTGGGAGTTGTTGCATCAATTTTTTTCTGGACTTCAGGTTCCTGTTCTGCCGGTTCAATATAATATTCCATCTTCTCTTTTAACGACGACTCCGGATAGGTTGCCATCCACATCCGCCCAAGGGTATTCTGGACCATATATTTAACGATCCAGTTGGGGGTGAACAATTGGGTGGCAGCAGGAATGTCCTCGCTTTTAACAACCTTCCCGATGACCTCATTTTTCTTCTCAGAAATATAAAACTGATAAATCCAGCCGATAATTTCAACATCGTTCCAAAGGTCTTCATCAATTTCAGTGACCATCTTTCTGACAGGAGAACTTGAGTGCAAGAGGTTGTCCGGCAAAAGAAGTTCAGCCTCATTGTCAATTCTTCCAAATAAAAAAGGCATGGCCCTGTGAAGGGCGTTGCACTGGGCAATGATCAGCATCCGGTACAGCTCGTTGTCCTTGTCACCGGCAAGCCTGCCCTGTCAAGGCCCGGCAGGTCAACATCTGTTGCATGTTCCAGTATTTCTGGAATATCAGAACCATTGGGGTTGCTTAAAACCCTGAATCCATGATCCAGAAAGCCGTGAAGCTCCATATAGCGAATAGCAACAAATCGGTTAAACCAGGTATAGGCACTTGACCGAACAAAAATTTCAAACCCCGATTGTTTTAACCGGTTTACAAGTTTCTCTCTGAGTTTACCTGCTTTTTTAGAAAAGGCTTGGGTGCCAATGATGGCCACATCGCCTTTGAATTCAAGCGGATCAATATCATCATCGTGGATGCCAAACAGTGCAGCTCTTTCCATAACCGCTTTTATAAAATCGGTCCTTGCTTTGGGTGCATATGCTTTAATTTGAGCAGTGTTCATGTCTCAACCTTTATCAATTGGCGTTAGCGAATTCGTATTCTAAGATCGTCTTTTATGGCGTTGAGCAGCTCTGATTTGACTTTTTCAATAAAAACCATCACGTCTTCCTCTGTATCAAGATATGTTTTATGCATGAAATCGGAAGATTTTATCATTGTTGTCTTTTTTGTGGGTTTTATTGGTGGTCTCGGTTTTTTACCAGGTCCCGGTGCAGGAATGAATTTTTCTTCAATGGCTTCCAGGGCAGTTTCAAACGCATCCTGGGATTCATTAACACTGTAGGAAATATGGGGAATGCTGTATTCTACGGCTATTTTTTTCTTAAAATTTTGAAGGGGAAAAAGGGTTTTGTTTTTAAAATCATCATCTGCGTCTTTTTCCTTTAACAAATTAGAGATTTGTTTGATCTTATTATCAATCTCATCTGTGGCAGATTTTCGCCGTTCCTCCAGAAGTTTATTATTAAACTGCTCCACAGTTGCAACCAGTGTGCTGACCTCCTTAAGCATCTGATAGGGATTCTTTGCAGAAACAATCTCTTCCATCCGTTTTAAGGCCCTGTTCGCATCCGCATCTTTGTCAATGGCAGATTTATTGGGCAAAAATCTGTTTAATGCACTTTGCAATATTTCCCAGGTCTGTTTCTGGTTGTTATAAAAATCCTGAAGATCCAAAAAGTCCTCTTGGGCCTCAAGGAGATCTTCCTTGTGAAGATTGAATTCTTTAATCATCTCAAATGCATCATGAATATCAAGTATAGCCGCTACAATTTGCAAGCAGCCATCAATCTCTGGTTTACCGGGATACGTTCCTGTATCAGCCAGAGTCTTGTATTTATCCAGGGGACCCGTCCACTTTTTAAGACCGGTTTTAATATATTGACTGATCTTTTCCTGGCCGTCCGGAGCAAGGGAACCAAATATCTCCTTGCCAAGATCTTTAGCTTTTTGAAGATCCCGGATTGGCGTCGTGATTTTTTTTACAATCTGGACATTCTTCCATTGATTCGTTTTTGATAATAGAGGGATGGCTTCTTTGGGCTGAATTTTGGTTTTGTCCTCTAACAGGCTTATGTCTCCGGCCATGAACGACTTGGCCACGAGGATCACAATCTGGAAATGAGGCCAGCCAAACGGCCGTTTTGCAAATTGCTTTACCAGTTCATCCAGAACAATCGTTTTATTGCTTGCGGTTTTCAGTTCAATAAAGGTTCTGACCTCTTTGAGATCCTGGGTCTCTTCCTTGGCAAATTCAAAGACCAGTTGTTCCTGGCCAATGTCATCGGACAGCAGGATCTGCTTGATCTCTCGTATGGGATCATCATGTACATGGGCCAGATAATTAAATTTGCTGAATGTATTCAGAATCAGGTAGTCGAAGGCTTGATCAAGGGCTTTTGAGGTTGTAGGGGCATTTATTTCCAGGGCTTTGCCCAGGGTGTAGAAGTCAGCATTGAGAATTAAATCATCTACCTTTGAGATGAGTCTTTCTTTTCTGCCCCTGTTATCGTCTGCCCGATCCCTTAATATTTGTTTCAAACTGGTTGATGCGGCTGCATCACTTTTATCCTTGATGTATTTGTCCGTCTGAATGTAGGTGCGTATTTCAGAAAAAAGGGTCTGATCATTACCCAGTTTTATAAGAACTATTCCTTCGTCATCCAGGCTGTGCATGTTGCATTTGCCCGCATTGTACACTGAATACTCATCATGCATTGGGCTGATGATATCAAGGGAAAGCTCATCTTCCAGTTTTTTTCCCCAGGGTTTTTCATCACAGATCCGGTTAAAGGCATAGTCCCTTTTAAAGGGAAGGTATTTGTGCTTGGATTTGTTTTTCAGGATATCTTCAAAAACAATATCCCCCAGAAGATCAGTTTCTGCATGGGAAGAGATCTCAACGCTTTTTATTTCCCTGGAAACTTCACGTTCTTCATTGGTAAGGAAGAAATACAGATCACCGTTGCGGCTGATAAGATTTTCTTTTTCAAGATGCACGAGCGCTTCATCAATTTGTTGCTTCAGGGTAATCCTGTCTGCATCCACTTGATCAATACAAAGGGTTGCAAGGTTATCCATATTGGGCTTGATGATATCCACATAGCGAATTAAAAAAAGCGTTTGGAGAATATTAATATCAAAGGGAGCATTTAATCCTTTATTATCTTTTGCCTGTTCAATGCTCCTTTTAATAGAGGTGTCCAGGAAGCTTTCTATACAGGGGAAAAACTCATACAAAGGAACCAGTGCATTGATCTCTTTGGAAGAGATATTCATGGCTGCAGATTGAAAGGCATCCAGCATGGACCTTTCTCCCCGGCTGAGATGGAGACCTGTGGCCCCTGCTTTTCTGATGGACTCAAATATTTTTTGAACCAGTTGGAAATGGTAGGGGGTGAAGGGATAATTATTTACAAACTCCTGCTCAGTGGAGAAGTTTTTCAATGTGGTGGTATCATTGGTAAAACTGAGCTGATTCTTAAGGATATCCCCTTTTTGAGAAAAAAGTTTTTTAAGCGCTTGTTTTGCGTCATCCTGTTTTTCAAGAAGACGTGCCTGGATGACTTCATCGGTATTGGCACTGGACAGGGAAAGCCTTGTGTTGAATCGGCCCTGAATTTTAGAAAAATCATTTGCCTTGGAGGATTTGATATCCCCTAACACAGCATCAATATCTTCCTGGGATGTGACCAGGACCCAGGCCCGGCCTTGGCAAATCCGTCCCAGGTCTTCAACAATCGTCTGTAGGTTCAACATCAGATGGGTATCACTGCCGATAAATTGGCCGATCTCATCCACCAGAAATATGATTCTGTGGTTTTTTGATCGTGTATCCAGATACTCCTTTACCCTTTTCGCAAATTGCTCGACGGTAAGATTAAAGCTGTCTTCATATTTTTCAAACCAGGCCCGGGTAGCATCCGGGCTTTTATCAAGGACTATGGATAAGGCTTCAACAATTTCATCTTCAAGAAGGGAATAGGCATCCCGTTCATTCTCCCATTCAGAGCCGTATATCTCCTTGAACTTGATTTTAAAGTCCTCATATTTGCCTTTTAGACTCAGATATCTTTCTATCTCAGCAAGGGGAAGAGAATTAGAACAAAAGCCCTGACTTTCATTGAACAGCCTCCAGAATACCGATAGAATAGTGGATCTTCCGTCTGTTGCATCAGCTCGGCTATCGATATTAAAAAGAATAATGTCTGTATTAATAGTTGCCGTCCGCTTGATATCGCCTAAAAGCATGGGGTCTTTTATCTTATCAGAAAAAAAATCAACGGCTTTTTTTTCTGAAGAGTCATCAGGGCAATACGCGGCCCTGTTCGCTAAAAGATAGGACAATATTTTAATAAAGTGAGATTTTCCTGAACCAAAAAAACCGGATATCCAGACGGCCATCCGGCCTGCTATTATCGGATCATCAGGATTGTCTGCTGCACCAAGGTAGGATGATAGGAAGGTTCTTAAATGTCTGTCAAGCTCACGGGTAACAACATATTCATCAAGTTCCTGCCAGATAACGGATTCATTGAGTTGATCTGCTTTTACCACCCCGTTTATGGGCCGTGAGATGTTTTTTATGAAGATATCTTGAATCAGCATTGCCGAATTTCCTTTGAAATATTTGATCTGCTTTTATGCGTTGATTATACAACCAATCGAAATGCCCTGTAATAATTTATCTCTTTCAACTTGCCAAAAAGGCTGAGCCCCTGTCCGGTAAATACCCCGGGATAAAACATCACCAATGGCGTGTCTTCCATTAGGTGATGAAGATTATTTAGAAGATTATGACTTCTCAACATGGGATAGGCGCTTCCAACCCCCGATACCAGAACAAGGTCCTGCTCATCAGGGTGGGCAAGATCAACAAACGCCTTTGCTATTTTTTTGGCATCAATGGGACCTTTTAAGGCCTTTAAAAGTGCCTCATCTCCTTTTTTTGTCTGGATATCCAGAACACGGTCAAGCAGGTTCCTATTTTTAAGATACTGAATAATCAGTTCAAACAGATTTATGTGCTTGAAACGCATGGCAGGTTTTCTTTTTGGAAGCTGTTTTAATATAAACTCAATATGCTCTCTTACTTCCAATTCATGTTCAGCTGGGTAATCAAAAATATAAAAACCGATTTCATTTCCAAGGCCGGAATTAGAGAGAAGTTCATCGGATGTCAGTCGATCAAGAATCTTGTCCAGACGGGTTTTAAATGGCGCCATATCAAATCCTTATGGGGCTATGTAATTTTCATGCACTTTAATACATAGGTTTCTTTTCTTTTAACAAGGTAATTTTTTATTTCCGGCGCCATAAATACGGGAATCAATTTGCAGGTTGCTGTATTTTCAATATATTTTGCCTCTGCAAGCATCCTGAACACAACCTGCTTTAGCTTTGATCTTGTTGATTCTTTCCATGTGTCAACCTGTGGGTCAATTTGGGAACAGGTCTCAAGAAATTGGTTCCAGTCACTTCCGCTGATCTTTTTTGTAAAGGTCTGCCAGTGTTGCCGCAAAACAATATCCATAAAATCACCAACAAGGCGGCTCTGTTTTATGGATGCCGCAAGCAGAGCCTGGGAAGTTATTTCGGATGAACCGTCATAAATAAGTTGCCACAACTCTCTGTCCATGGTCATGAGACGGTTTTTTATAAGGCGTGCTTGTTTTTTTGCCGTTTCCGGGCTTCTTTTCTGTAAAATATTGTCACGAACAATGGCCTGGTGCCAGCCAGGAGAATTTACATTTTCTAAAAGCAGGTGCGCAATTTTTCGGCTTTCTTCCATGAGCAGGGATCCTGCCACAATGTCACCGGTATAGATTTTATTTTCAGGATTATTCATAAATATAATTGTCTCAATAGGTGAAATGGAAAAAAGCTATTACTCTTTATCATGCATTATTATAGCATTCAAGGGGTATTAAGCTCAGAATGCTACCGCTAAGAGCTGGGTTAAACAGGGCAGCATGAGGGACACCTTCGGGTGTGCCGGTTCCTTGTACCGGTCTCTCAACCCCCATTGCTGCCCTTTTTGTTTTTGAGAGAATAAAAAGGTCTTACTCATTATACAAGGAGCCCTATCATGGAACAACCCGCCAAAATAGAATTACCCGTTTTTCAGTTGGCATTGACAAAAAAACTCCGCTCATATATTAATTTTTATTTGTAGAACTTTAAAATTTTGATCATATGGATATATCACAAAAAGCAAAAGAATTGAGTTGGGACTGGAAAAATCCCATCATAATGATGCTTTTATTATTGCCGGTGGCAAAGAACAATTACGTTGTAAAGCGTTTGACGTCACTCAAAGACGAAGGAACAACAGATCCCTTGAAAGATTCTATGATGCACAGTATATTGACAGTAGGGACGGAAAGAAGAAATCAGGAAAGACGTTAAGCTCACAAAAAACAACTCGCAGCCGAGAAAATTTACCGGAAAACTTGAGGCAATATAGAAAGCTTAAACTCAAAAAAGGACACAGAGCAATCAGGAAACAAAGATACCCTTTCCAACCGGGTGATCTGGTGATACTGGAAGGTAAAATTTTAATGGTGAAAGGCACCATGAGCAATGGCAGATCCGTATTGTTCACCAATGGCAAAAGTAAGACTCCCAAAAATTTAAAACATCTTTGTTATGGTAAGGGGATCGTGTTCGAGAAAAACAGCTAAAACAAGGCTTATATCGCAAATTTAAAGCATTGGGTTTTACGGCCTAAAGGCCGATAGTCTAAACCGGGGTATCAGATTCTTTTATAAGAAACACAGCATTAAAGTACCGACAACAGAGCCCCCGGCAGAATTATGCCATTGTAATATTCGTTTTGTCGGTGGGGCGAGATGGCCATTATTATCAAATAGAAGTGGTTCACAGACCACATGTAACATACTGTCATAACATATTTTTTTAACCTTAAAAATTAATTTTAACAAAGGGAGATAATGATTCATGTTGACAAAAATTTTTCCGTTTCTGCTCTGGTTCAAGGACTATGATGGGGACAAAATGAAACTGGATGTGGTGGCGGGTATCACCGTTGCCATGGTCCTTATTCCCCAATCCATGGCCTATGCCCAACTGGCAGGACTTCCTGCATATTATGGCCTTTATGCCGCATTTTTACCCCCCATGGTGGCAGCCCTGTTCGGCTCCAGCCGTCAGTTGGCCACAGGTCCCGTTGCCGTGGTCTCGCTGATGTCGGCCGCTTCCCTTGAACCCCTTGCCACGGCAGGAAGTGCCCAGTTTATTGCCTACTCCATTATTCTGGCATTTACGGTGGGCTCATTCCAGCTTTTTCTGGGCGTCTTCCGTTTGGGACTTGTGGTGAATCTTCTTTCCCACCCGGTGGTGAACGGTTTTACCAATGCTGCGGCCATTGTCATTGCCTCTTCACAGTTTTCCAAACTGTTTGGCGTATATGTGGACAAGGCCGGACACCACTACCAGACCATCGTCAACGTGTGCAAGTCCGCCATGCACTACACCCATTTTCCCACCCTTGGTATGGGTGTTCTGGCCATTGTCATCATGGTGGTATTAAGACGCTATAATCCCAAAATTCCCAACGTGTTGGTGGCAGTGCTCGTTACCACATTGCTCTCTTATTTTATCCACTTTAACAATGACACCTTTGTCCCCATTACCCAGATTAAAAACCCTGAAATTGTAAAGACCCTCAACGAGTTTAACCATGAAATCGCTCAAATTGAAACACTGGGTGAAGCCCGTGCCATTTTAAACAATGAGATGAAGGCAGCCAAGGAAGAGTCCAAGGCCCATGGCGGTCATTTTATTTCCGACAGAGAGATTGACATTAATCATCAACTGGCCGTCCTCCAGGCAAAAATTGATCATACCAAGGCGATGGCCCATGAAAAAAGAGAAATGCTCAGGTTAATCCACTTTTCAGCGGCAAAGGACAGTGGCGAAACACCGACATTTTATGTGGGGTCCGCCCTTCCAGACAACGCTGAAACCGATGGACGAAAATGGCGTATCAAAATCAGCAACAAGCATCTGGATGTTGAAAAATTAAAGATGATCGGTGGCGGTGCCGTTGTGGGTGATATTCCCAAGGGACTTAAGGTGGGCATTCCCAAGGCACCGGAAAACACCTCCTATCTGGCGGCCTTTTTGCAACTGCTCCCCTATGCCATCATCATTTCGCTTCTGGGCTTCATGGAAGCCATTGCCATTGCTAAATCCATGGCTGCCAAAACAGGACAAAAGCTGGACCCCAACCAGGAGCTCATCGGACAGGGGCTTGCCAACATCATCGGTTCCTTTGGACAGAGTTATGCCGTATCTGGCTCCTTTTCCCGTTCTGCGGTGAACCTCCAGGCCAATGCCGTCACCGGTGTCTCGTCTGTTATTACAAGTGTTATGGTGGCCCTGACGCTTCTGTTTTTCACCCCGCTTCTTTATCATCTTCCCCAGGCGGTTCTGGCGGCTGTCATCATGATGGCGGTTATGGGTCTCATCAACACCAAGGGATTTATCCATGCCTGGAAAGCCAAACGTTCCGATGGCATAATTTCTGTCATCTCCTTTGTATGCACCCTGTATTTTGCGCCCCATCTTGAAGAGGGCATCATGGTGGGTGTGGCCTTGACCTTCTTTTTGTTTATATACAAAAATCTGCGCCCCAAGGTCGCTTTGTTATCCATGTCCAGTGACAACACCTTGAGAAGTGCCATCAAATGTGGTCTCAAATCCTGTGACCACATTGCCGTGGTGAGATTTGACGGTGCATTGATCTTCACCAATGCCACCTACCTTGAAGATAAGGTATTGGAGTATATTGCAGAAAAACCAGATCTTCTCCATGTGCTCATCGAGGCAAGCGGCATCAACGATGTGGATGCCTCTGGAGAAGATGCGTTATCCACTCTCATTGATACCGTGAGGGGAAGTGGTCGGGATATTTCATTCTGTGGTCTCAAGGAACGTGCCCTTGATGTCATCACCCGTACCAATCTGATCCAGAAAATAGGAGAAGAAAACATCTATTCAGAATCAGGAACGGCCCTGTTTCACATCCACAAGGCCATCCATGACAAAGGCGATTGTGTTACCTGTCCCCTGAAAACATGTAAACCCCTGAATCTGGAGAACATCACTGTGTCTTGATCCAAAAAATATGATCATGAACTAAAACATTAAAGACCTTTTCCATGCAAATCTGGAAAAGGCCTTTTTTTTTAAAAAAAGATTTTAATACAGACCACGTGGGAGTGGCTCAGGTTTGCCGTATCGGCATTATCCCTGAGTACACATATCTATGGTTTAATAACAATGGTGGGATACAGACCTTTTTTAGGGCCTTCTGGATAGGGTTGCAGGGTATTAAAGGAAATATATTGATTTTTCTGGGCATGCCCTTTTTTATCGCCACCGTTAAAAAAGGCCCCGTTGGCTTCCAAAATATGGTGAATTCGATCCTTAAAGCCCTCGATAAAACTGGCACCATTGCCTTCAAAAAACATGTTACCCATGGAAAGACCTCCATCAATATTTGAAAATTTTTCAATGGAGATACTATGATTTTTCAAATCTTCTGTGGACTTAATCATTCCCCACACAAGGGAACCCGCAGGTATATCAAGAGGTTCTTTAATATCAATGATGGTATGGGGCATAACAATACAATCCTTGCCAATGGTCAGTCGACTGTCTGGACCTCCCTTTAAAAAACAGTTAAATCCCACAAAAACATTGGTTCCCATGTCCGCTTCAATGATTTTTGCCCCATGGGCCGTGACATTACATCCCTCCAGGCGCGAATTGATGATATAACAATTTTCCTGGGCATTGGCACCTTTACCCAGCCAGGCATTCTGCAAAAAAGCCCTCTGGGAAACCAGTACATTCTCACCGATGTGAATGGGAGTTTTGCTCACGGCATATCGATCCAGGGAAGCAGAGCTGGGAACAGGAATGGATTGTTCAATATTCACCACATCAAACACCCGCTGAAAGGCCTCTTTTCGATCCTCCACAAAATCAATGAGCTGCCCCTGGGGGGCAATTCCCGCCTTAAAATAGATATAGTGGTTCAATTCTTCCTGGGGATGGGTATAGATAAAATTAAATTCACCGGGCACCCGAACCCACACCGTTCCCGGGGCAATGTCAAGGTGGCTTATCTCTCCTGCCTGGACATAGGCAAAATTTCCAATGACACTGTCCCGCATGGTGGTCAAATCCACCGTGGCAAGGGCTCCCAAGAAACATCCATCAGACGGTGCCCCATGGATATTGGCATAGTTCATGGAGATGGTGTCTTTAATGAAAAATTCTTCCAGGGTTTCCGGATCATGGGAGAAATTGTGTACCAGGGTTTTAATTAGCAGGCTGTCTTTAATATCAATCTCTTCATCTCGGTTCACGGGAATTTCAAAGCCCTGATATTGAAAAATATCCCCTTGTTTCTTAAGTTCATCGCCTCGGATATCACTTTTATATAAAAGTGAATTGGTGATGCGGCATTGACCTAAAAAATAACTACCGGCAAGATTGGAATTTTTAAATTGAAAATTGAGACGATGGTGGGGGGATATCCCGAAAAAGGCATAAAATTTAACCATCTGTTCAAAGGGAATCACATTTTGAACATAGGGGTTTACATCAAATTCCAGCTCCCGTAGATTAATATTGGCACGCTGGATAATCCGGTCATACAGTTTCTGTATCTCTTTCATGATTTATCCTCAAAATTTTTATCATCAGGTTTTTGATTTCATGGCGTTGATCACGGCGGTGAAAACATCGGACATCCTTAATACACCAACAACCTCAGCGTCCCGGGTGACCAGCATGGACAGCCTTTTTCGAACAGACATCTGATGGGCCGCTGTGGCAAGGGAAGTATTTTCATCAATGAAATCATTGTCAGCAAGTTTTTTCATGAAATCTTCCACCTTCATCTGCAAGGTCTTTGAACTGGTGTAAACATTTTCAATGGAGGTGTCATCCAGGCGGAGTTCTTCCCGCAACTGGGTGATAAAATTTGAACTAAATCCAAATTTACCCAGTCTATCAATATTTTTGACATCTTCTGTTCTGGGCTCCAGTGCCCGGAGCATATTAATCTGACTGAGCTTACCAACCACCTTGTCGTCACTGTTGAGCACCAGCACTGTCCAATGGGGATGGATGGCAATTCCCAAATCAAGCTTTGGGGTTTCCAGGGCAAGAAGGGCATCCAAAAATGTGGAACCTTCTGAAATGGTGGCATAATCGGAAATGGGGACCATTAAATCTTTTACAATATAATTCATCAAATAATACTCCGATTGCAGGTTAATCAATTTAAATCGTTTTAATAGCAGCGTTGCATAATATTTTATATGAAACTCCGCCCAACACACTGGAATCATAAGAGTTTCGTTTTTATTTGTGGCTGGTTTTACAGCCATGTATGTTTTTTATATGAAAGAGTAGGTGTGCCTAACATTCTTTCATGCTTCGTTGTGGACAGGCCGAGGCCAGAATACGGTCTGCCCGTGGCAGTTATTCCAGAATTGGTTTAACCTTAATCAACTTATGTCTGACCGGTAGATCCACCAAATTTTTGGAATTTAAAATTTAGGTTCTAAAAATAATCGCTTTTTTACCATGTCTTTACCATGATGGCAAGATATTGAAAACTTGGCAGCAATTTAGCATCCTTAATATCCCTCCCAAAAGAATGATGCCAACAACTCTAATTTTTACTCCATGCCCCCACTGAGAGGTTGCCACTGGCTCGGAAAATGGCTATAACCCAACCATGAAACCCAACAGAGAGAAAAATCCGACAATGCCAAAAGAACCAGCGGATTTTTTTACTCCCCACAAAGGTATTTTTTTCACCCTGTTTTTTACCCTGTTTGCCACGGTAACCGGGGTGGGCATCGTGGTGCCACTGCTGCCGGTATATGCAGAAAACCTGGGGGCCGCAGGTCTCCAGGTGGGGCTTATATTTGGTTCTTTTT
>Ga0208900_1000092_pt1 | contig 52769 bp, 32 predicted proteins | sample AntAceMetag02UKK_FD_184763 | JGI IMG/M metagenome (GOLD analysis project Ga0208900, IMG submission 184763) | Saline lake microbial communities from Ace Lake, Antarctica - Antarctic Ace Lake Metagenome 02UKK (SPAdes) (version 2) | ecosystem: Environmental > Aquatic > Non-marine Saline and... | reverse complement strand
ATTAGCGTGCTGTCTGCTGATCCATTACTCCAGTAAAAATTTGAATATCCGTTGCCGGGATTAAGCAACAAAATCTCGCCATCGCACAAAATGGTGTCGTTTCCGAGGTCGAGGTTTCCATTATACATTTTTATTTCAACAGTATCCGAATACAAGCCACAAACAGTTTCCACTTCCACGTTATAAATTCCGGCTTGGTAAACAGGCAGGGTTTGGTTTCGCGAGCCATCGCTCCACAAGTAGGAGAGGTAGCCCTGGCCGGCATCCAAAAGCAAGGTGTCATCGGGGCATATCAATTCTTCGTTAGCGATTCCAAGCCCGGGAATTTCAAAATCAGAAATGATGATGGTGTCGCTTCCCGTGCATCCGATTTCGTCCTGAACTGTAAGCCAAAATATCCCTTCATGGTCGGTGGTGAATGTGCTTCCGCCTGAGCCATCGTGCCAAACATAATTTGAATATCCCGGCGTTGCCTGGATTGTGATTTCGGTTTCGGGGCAAATAATTGTATCGTTGCCCAAAAGGTTTTCTGGGATAATATTCACCATCAAAACTATCGAATCCCTGGCGGCGCAGCCGTTTTCATCAGTAACTTCAAGCCAGTAAGTGCCGGCAGTATCAGCAAGAATGGACGGGTAATCGGAGCCATCCTGCCAAAGGTAATTTTGGTAGCCATCAGGCCCGGTTAGGAAAATATATTCGCCTTCGCAAATCCGGGTGCTGTCATCACCAATCGAAATTTCAAAATCGTTGTAAACCCCAACAAAAACCGAATCCACAGCAGTGCAGCCCAGCGAATCTGTTACTTCTGCCCAATGGTAGCCTCCTGATGAAACCTGGTTTGTTTGGCTTATTGATCCATCATTCCACAAGTAGGATTCGAAGCCTTCACCTGCATCCAAAATGTAACTTTGGCCAAAGCAGAATGAGGTGTCGTTTCCCAGTTGGATATTGATGGGAGGATAAATGGAAACCTGTATTGTATCGCGGGCAACGCAGCCCAGCGAATCAGTTACTTCAACCCAATACAAGCCGGAGGTGTCGGCCATCACAAAACTATCGTTTGATCCATTTTGCCATAAATGGTTTGAATAACCCTCGCCGGGACTTAACATCAGTGCATCTCCATTGCAAATCGTGGTGTCGTTCCCCAGGCTGGCACTGCAAACTGAGTAGGTAATTACAATTTTTGGATGTAAACTATCCACCGGATGGTCGGAAGATGCAAAAAACAATCTACGGTAATACGCCTCTGTTTGTAAAATAAATCTAAAACCAAAACTGGTGGCAGGGTTTTCCACCATATCCTGCACAAGTGCTGTAACATCAATATCGGGATAATCCTGCCGGGCCGAATCACTCTCGTGTACTTCTACCTGGCGTGTTGTATCTATTTCAGGCTGGGCATTCCATGTTAACTCATCTTCTTCCCAGGGGCTTATAACTCGCTGAAGGTAACTTTTGTTAGAGCCGCTCAACGACCAGTGGAATTGCTCAATATCGCCATAGATATGGTGGTAGTATAAAGATAACCTGGCATCAAGCACCGTTGCATTTTCAGGAATTTCGGATAAATTAAAATCGATAAAGGTTCTGCCAGTACCCGGATCACCCTGGAAAGTCCAATCGAAAGCACTAAAGTACATAGTTAGAGCATGAGAAGAATCAGGATAAAGTGAAAATGCTAAGGCATCTTTCCCCTCCTCGGCATTTGGTTGCAATATTAGTGTGGATTGAGAAAAGGAAGGATTCCCGAATAAAAAAATTGATATAAATATAGCTAAGAAAATCTGTTTCATCTACCTTAATAATGTTATTGTTCCTTTGCTTGATGTAATCTGTCCATCAATGCAAATACCTTTTAAATAATAATTATATGAATCCATGGCTTGTGCTTCGCCCTGATAGGTCCCATCCCAGCCAATGCCCGAATCTTTTGTGCTAAAAACCAATTCGCCCCAGCGGTTGAAAACCATCAATTCAAACTCCTTAAAATTATTGCCCCGCACGTACAAAATATCGTTTATGCCATCGCCATTGGGCGAAAATGCCGTGGGCACTGCAATAACGCAGGGTGGAAATTCGTCAATAAAAATGGTATCGAAAGCCATGCAGCCTAAATTGTTCACCCCAACCCAATACGTTTGCTTACTTTGCCCCATTATGGTTTGGGAGGTGTCGCCGCTTGACCAGAAATAGCTTGCCCCGGGATTTCCGGCATCAAGCAAAATTTGGTCGCCGGGGCGGATAATGGTGTCGTTGCCCAAAAAAACAATGGGCGCAGGAGTTACTTCCACGTAAATATCATCCTGCCGGGTGCAGCCAAATTCATTGCTTACTTCAAGGGTATAAATTCCAGTGTTGGAAATGATGATATATGGCTTGGTCGTTCCATCGTGCCAAAGAAAATCCACACCCGCTGTAAATTGCAGGGGGAGAATAGTATCGTGCTCGCACACTGTCCTGTCGCCCCCAAGTTCAACATCGGGCGAAGGAAAACGATGGATTGAGATGGTATCCTGAAAAGCACAATCGTTGGCATAATTAACGGTAACATAAGCTATGGTGTCGTCAGGTTTTACCAAATAATCAGAACCTGAACTTCCATCGTGCCATAAAAAAGTAGTGTTGTTGTCGGGGTTGAAATTTTGCGTTCCAATTATCGTAACATCGGCTTCGCAAATTGTTGTATCGTTGGCGAATCCATAAATATAACCGGGTGCGTTATCGAAAATCCAACCAATATTATTTGATAAATCCGAGCTGAAATTTCCGGCAAAGTAAGTTGCACCGCCACCAGCATTGATGTCGCGAATTTCGACAAAATCGCCACTAACCACCCTATTGTCGGGCATCGAAATTAGCGCCTGGCTTCCCTGCAATTGTGAGCGTAGCGTTATGGGGAAGCAGTTGTTACCCCTCACAAAAAGGTTTTCTGAAATAAACTGGGTAGTGTTTTCCTCCAGTTCGTAAAGGTTATTTGGTGTCAACTTTAAACTTGTAAAATGATTGGCTCCGCTTATCAGCCCGTTTCCCATCAAAATGGTTGATTCGAGATTGTTTTGTCCGGAAATAACCGCCTTGCCACCAATAATCAGTGTTTTATTTATTTGATTCATGCCCTCAATATTTCCTGCTCCATGTATTATCGTGCTGTCGATTACATTGCTTCCACTAATGCTGCCGGCATTATCAAAAATGATGGTATTTACCTGGTGGCTTCCGCCGACAAGGTTTCCATTCATCCCTAAAATATGCGCGTAGTTTATGGTGTCGGAATCGTTGATGTTCCCGGAGCCCTTTATTATTAAGGTGTCGATGGTGCAATTGCCAATTACGCTGCCATTCGATTCAAAAATAATATTGTTGTATTTTGCTTCGGTGGCAATGCTGTAAATCCTTGAAGATCTTTTAAAGTTTACATTGTTGTAGTGTATTATTCCACCTCCTTCGGTTCGCACAACTCCATTGTTCGCTGCCGAAGTAATTACTGAATTTTCTCCATTAAATGTAAGATTGGCTGTATTGAGATGCCAACTGTTGGTGTTATCTTTTATGGTATTGATCGAATCATTTGAAATGTCGAGTGTGCGGGAATTAATAAAGTTTGAATTAAAAAACCCACAAACTATTTTCCTGTTACTCAAATCTAAAATGCCGTGTTTGAATACTATCCCAAAAATAGTATCCGGATTGTCAAGTAGTTTCCATTCACCACCTATTCCCTGGAAAGTCATGGTGTTGAAAAATGGTTTCCCGAAGGTTTCCAGGGTGTGATCTGCTTCTGTAGTTTCAAAATACCAGTTTCCTTTAAAGTTATTCACCATGGTGGGGTTGAGTTTCAACGAGCCATAAATCCGTAGGTTGGTGGTGTCGTGGCCAAAAAGCATCGATTGTGTTTTTGCCCCGGTCCAGTTCATGTTATGGCAGGTGGCATTGGTGAAATCAATTTTTACGGAGTCGCCTTGTTGGGTAAAAGAGTTTTCATCAAAATATACATTGTCGATGGGCGTGGGAACACAATAACCACCCGGACCTCCGGAAACTCCGTCCCAGTGCAACGAATCGCTCCAATAGCCGGAGCCGTTTACCCAATACAGTTCCAGCGGGTCAGCGGTGGTAATATCCCAGCCTTCGTTGTTGCCCAAATCAACGGAGTTTAAAGCCTTAAAAGGCAGGTTGCTACCTGAAGCATGAATATCTCTGAGTGAAAGATAATTCCCCTCCACCGGGCCATTCACTTTGTGGATGTTGGCCTCAAAAGTATTTTCGGTTGACTGAATGATGATGGGGCCGGTGCATCGGCCATTCAAGTTCAAATTATTATTTATGGTTTGGGTAAGTGAATGTTCCAGGTAGTAATTTTGGGCTTTACTCAGGGTAAGGTCATCGAAGGTGTTTTCGCCATAAAAATCGCCATCACCCAAAAGTGTGGCTGTCCTGAAAGTATTATGGCCTTCAATGCGTGCTGTGTGATAAACAATGGCGGTGTCGATGTAGTTTGAATCCAATATTGCCGCCCGACTATAAAACAAAGCCGTATCGATCACACACTTTCCTGTTACGGTGGCATCATCATAAAAGTAAGCGATTTCGATAATATGTTCCCCATCAACCCACCCACCTGGTGCATTAAAAATTGCGGTTTTAATGGTGTCGCTATTATAAATTTGTCCTAAAATTCCATGGTAAGTTATGGTGTCGATGGTACAATCGCCACGGGTTTCGTTTACATTTCCAGAAAATGTTACCAGGTTATACTTACAATAAGCGCCTTGATTCCTAAGCCTTGATTTATCACCGTAAAACTCAACATTGTGATAGATCAGCGGATGCTGTACCGGGGCATTTATCGAAACGATGTCGGCTTCGCTTCGTCGTGATATCAATAATGACGAATCGGCCAACAGCGTTAGGTTCATGCCATTCATTATCCAGACATCGGTCATTAACCCGAGCATTGTAACTGTTGAGATGCCCAAATTTAAATGCCTCGTGGTGGTGTCTGTCGAACTAAAAGTACGGCAGCGAATATCGTTGCCACGGGTTTTTACGCCGCCCTGTTGGAAGAATAAATCATTCAAAACAGTAAGTTCATCCTCCAAATCCCAAAAGCCGTTCCTGCCATTAAACCAAATATTGTAGTTAAAAGAATTATTAGCCGAACGGATGATTTTTCCAGATTCGACCGCTTCAAAAAACACATCTCCCAAAAAGGCATTGTTCATGGTTGGGTTAAAATACAGGGAGCCGAAAATTCTTATGTTGCAGGTGTCGGGGCCAATCAGTGTAGGGGCGGGGCTTGTGGCTTCTTCCCAGTTCATATCCCGGCAAACGGCATTGTAAATGTTGATGTTCACCTGTTGGCCGGAGGCTGAAAATGAATTCCCATCAAAAATGGCATTGTCGATTTCTGTGGGTGGGCAATGTCCTCCGGGGCCGCCGGAACTCTCGTCCCAATGGGATGGGTCGCTCCAATTGCCCTGGCCCTTCACCCAAAACAGGTCGATGCCATTGGTGGTTTGGATAGTCCAGTTTGTATTGTTCCCCAAATCCACCGAAGTGTTGGCGATAAAAGGTGTGGAGCCTTCGGCTTTGATATCCCTCAACGAGAGGTATTCGCCCACAAATGGGCCATTGTTTTTTACTATGGTTGATTGAACCCCGTTGGTGTCCGAAAGTATTCGGATGGGTTCGTAGCAAGTGCCGATGGCATTAAGCTGGTTGTTGACGGTTAGCACCGAATTTATGCCCAGGGTATAAGTGCAGCCTTCCCTAAAGTTCAGGTCATCAAAAGTATTGTTCCCGGTAATCCACGAATTACCATTTAAAAATGCAAGGTCGGCCTGGTTGTTTCCAGCAATGTATGCCTCCCGGCTGATGTAGAGTTCGTTAAAAGTATTCTGTTCGGTGATTAGTGCAGTATTTTTTAATTTGGCATATTTAATCGTATTCATTCCGTTAATTATTGCAGCGCCTGTAACCCAAAGGCTGTCGATTTGGTTATTGCCTTCGATATTGCAAAAATCCTTAGCTTTTAAAAGCTTTACATTGTGTTCGCCTCCTGCCAGGTTTCCAAAGCCCACATATTTTAGGTAGTTTATCGAATCGTTTCCGCTAACTTGCCCATCACCGCTAAAGGTAAGCGTGTCGATGGTGAAATCTCCCGAAACATTGCCGTTCTGAAAACTTAACACATTAAATACCGCATAGCTATTCTGGCCCGTGAGGCTGGAGGATAAACCCGTAAAGATGGCATTGTTATAAATGAGCCGGTTTCCGTTATTGTTTTCTAATGAAGTCAACACTTCAAAGTTGGTTTGCGATGCTTCCAAAATAAGGTTTTCGGCATTCAGGCTCCAGGTATTTACTTTTATAAACGAATTGCCGAGAATGAGCTCACGTTGTTCATTTGATGTGGATTGGAAACTTGTGGCAGTAAAATTATTTCCGTTGGTGATAAAGCTGCCCCTTATCAAACTCAGGTTACGGGATGATTGGAATCCATCTGTTAATTCCCAAGCCCCGCCATTTCCCTGGAGGTTTATATCGCAGATAAATTCATTGTTTGCACTTTCAATTATTTGCCCTGTTGTGGTAGCTTCAAAATACAGGTCGCCTTCATAGCCAAAAGTCATGTCCGGGGCAAGTGTCAACGATCCGTAAATCCTAAGGCTGGTGGTATCGTTTCCCGATAAAAAAGGCTGGTTTGAAACGTTAATCCATGTCATATCGTGGCAGATGGCATTTTTCTGATTGATGTTCACTTCACTATTTACGATGGGAAATGAATTGGCATCAAAAAACACATCATCTGCAACGGTGGGTGCCTGAATGTGCAAAACCGATCCACCACTAATGGTTGCCCAATGGTTGATGTCGCTCCAGTTGCCGCTTCCTCCTATCCAAAAATAATCATCAGCAATAAGCTTTGCCGGATTAATAAACGCGATGAACAGGAGGATATAAAGAGCCCCTTTTTTATTAAAAATGATATTTTCTGTATGCTTAAAAATCATTGCAGCCAGGCGTTTTGTTTTTTAATGATATTGTTTTGAGGAGTGATATTTCCATTCCACCGCGATAGTTGGAGGCGATGTGGAGTTTGGAGATGTTGATGTCGTAACTGAATTCCACGGTGAAATCCTGCACAAAAAAACCAAGGTGTGGAATAATGTCCCTTTCGTGGCGATACCAAAGTCCGGTAATAAATTTCATGTCGTTGTTCACGAAAAGAACATTCGTCCCAAGCATCAACTCATTGGCAAATTGCTGAACCGCGAAATACGCTCCCGGGACAAGCCGGATTTGTTCGTTTAACTTAAAGTTCACCATCGTGTGTATTATCAGCTTGTATTCCATTTTGTTTTCACTTTCGTAGAATGAAATTTTTGGTTTATTGATATGGTGAAGTGCAGCGCCAAAAGTGGCTTTAATTTCTTTATTAATATCCCAACAAATAATTCCACCCACAGCAAAATCGGGCGAAATAATGGAGTTGCCATTGTATGGTTCTCCGCTTTGTACACTAGGGTCGAAAATAGTTCCATTCCATTGCCTGTCGAAAACCAGCTTGGTAAAATCAACCGATTTGTTGATGAAACCGAGGGAAAATCCGAGAGCAGCCCTGAACGTATTATCCCTGTTAAAACCTTTGGCGAGTGAGACATTCAAATATCCTGAGGTGGTTTTAAGGCTGCCTTCTCCCGCATTATCCGAAAATATTGACATACCCAAACCGAGTCCCGTGCTTCCGGTTTTGTTCAGGTTTAGATGCATGTCGCCCCATGCCGAATAGGTATTGTAAGGCACCGAGATGCTTCTTCCCTGGCTCCGGTAGCTTGCGCCTAAACGAAAAGTGCCATCAAACAGCCCTGCCGATGCCGGATTGATAAAAAGAGGATTGTTGGCAATTTGCGAAAAATGGATTTCCTGGCCTGATACGCTGAAATGGAGGAAGATAAAAAAAGAGATTATATGTATCGTTTTATTAAACACTGATAGTTAAAGTTGAGTTGTTTTTCAGTGCGAACAAAGGTAGATAAATGTGATTGGAATTTCAAACTATTAAATAATTTATAGCGGGGAAAAATACCAACCCTAGTTTATTGAAAAAATCCCTTGTACCCTAATAAAAAATACAAAACCATTGAGGTGCCTATTATCCCTAACTTGGACAAGCCCCCGAATAGTTGCACTACGGGGCAGGCAGAACCAAACAGGTGATCATGTAAAACTTATGGTGTATTCCTGTTTTGGTTTGTCCAAGTTAGGTATCTTATCTCTGATATTCTGCCAAAAAATGGCAGAATATTAGAGATATGAGCCTAACTTATGTTTTATTGGGCACAAGTTGGGTTAACTTTTAGCAAGCCCTTAGCAAGATTAAGAAAAAAGGGATATGCGTGTTTTTAAGCACTCACATCCCTTTTTAATAAAATGAAATATCCCTGCAAATAAATAATACCTACACCTATCAAGAAACATTCGGAGGATTTACATAAAATTTCCTTCGTTCATTAGTGGCTATTTTTATACAGATGAAAACATATTATTTAAATTCGTCAGGTATTTACTGAACACTCACCTTTTTCACTTCAAGACCTTTGTCGGTTTGGAGTGTGAGCACGTACATACCTTTTTGGTAGCCCGACAAATCAACAGAAGTGGTTAAGCCATCCCACCTAAAATAATCCATCAACATGCCTGAGGTATTGTAAACCCAGATAAAAGAATTATCGGCAAAGCCATCGCCATCCACAATTACATTTACCAAACCGCTGGTTGGGTTTGGCGATACCTTAACCGTGGTTTCATTTTTTACAAACTGCTCTTGAATATCAGTATAAATTCCGGTGTAAATTGGCTCATTAGAAAAAAGAACCAGGTTGCAGGCCACTGCAAGATAGGGATTAAAGCCATCGTTGCAATCGGGGCAGGTTGTACCCGAAACACAGGCGGGGTTGTTGGGGTGGCAATAGTCGATGTAATCCTCATCAAAAACATAGCCCAATTCCACGTTTTGGCTTGCTATAAACTGGTTCATGTTGTAATCGAACCAGGGAGCAATGGCTCCCGGACACCAACCGGCCCTATTGTGAAACCATGTACCATTTTGGGGCTGACAGCCATCGGGGTTGGGGTTGCAAATTTGCCAGTTGTGCTGCTCAAAGGTTTGGTCTCCATTTACCCAAATATGGTGGGTGTCTTCGTGAAATTCGGCGGCATTACCGGTGTTATTATCGCCCCAGCCATGACCGGAGGATACGAGTTTTAGCGTTGAAGCATCGACCTGGGCCGGAAAGCTGAAGTTGTAGTTTTCGACCGGCTGGAGGTTGGCCAGGTCGCCAAATGGGAAATCCTGGTGCCAAACACTACTTACGGTACTGTATTTATGTTCGGGAGTTCCGGTGTGATAGTAAAAAGAAAGATCCCACAAATAGCCATTGTCGAAGGTTACACAACTCAGCCTGAATTTTGTTTTTCCTTGCAGTATCCACATATAATCGGTGAGGTCGATGGCATGTGAACAAGCCACGCCATAAGGTGTAATGTACCTGATAATTTCAATCCAGTCGCCATTGGGAGCCTGCGCTTCCACAGATGCTATCCGATCCCACTCACCACAACCACCTGAAGGGCAGTTTACTTCGAGTGTTGCTGTAATATTATCAAAAGCCCCCTGAAAAACCGGCAGCACAGCATCTACCGTAACTTCGGGGATACTGGTCCAAATCCATTCAGCATCCACAGCCAGTACATCAATATCCTCAACATCCTGAACAACATTAATGTTGATGGTTTCGATTCCCTGGGCACCATAATTATTTGTAGAAATTACGCTGAGCTGGTATGAGCCATAATCGGGTGGCAGCCAGTAGCTGGTAAAAAATCCGTTGTACCAGTTGTCAGGTACAATGGTTTCGCCATTTACTTGAAAAACGATGGATTGGATATTGAACAGGTGTGGATTGTCGATAACAGAGTAGCTGGCCAACTGGATATAGTCCAGATCAGGTACAAAAATATCACCTTCTGTGGGGCTGCGCAAATCTACTTCGGGGCCGTAAGTATAAGGGTTGATGACCAGGAATGAGTTATAAAGATCCTCGGCAGGGTCGTAAACATCATTGCCGGCTTGGCTGGCTTTTACTACAACTTCGCCTTCTTCTTCATCGGTAAGAGTAATTGTGTTACCAACAATGGTAGCCGGGCCTTCTTCGATAGTAAAGCTAACTTCAAGCCCTGAGCTTGCTTCGGCCGAAATATCAAAGGGTTCATCGATGGTGAGGTGGTTTGGAATTTGTGGAAAGGTGATGGCCTGGAAGCCGGGGTTGAGATCGCCGCCAAAGTTTGAAATATCACCTGTAAGGGCAAAATTCATCAGGTCGGCATCGCGTTCACCAGTGCCGGTTTCGCTGATAAGCTGGGTGATGGAGGTATTGTTTCCCCCGGGTACACCCTGGTTAAATTTATAATACAATTGAAGTCCTTCGGGTGTTCCTTCTATTTCATTGGCTACGATGTCTTGAACTTCACTTGCAGAAAGCGCCTTATCCCAAACAGATATTTCGTCAACTCTGCCACCAAATACGAAATTAAATCCCGCGCCCAGCAGACTTTTTCCTATGGCATAAGGCATATCAGCATTGGTGAGCACACCCGATGCAGTTGATGAGCCGGCAAGAATGCCGTTAACATAAAGCGAAACAGTACTTCCATTATAAATCCAGGAAAAATGCTGCCAAACTTCTGGAACCACAGTAAAGGCCGGGGCCACGTACTCGTGCATACCGGTTGAACTTGCCAGGCGACATTCGATGATGCCATCAGCGAGCTGAATGAGGTAAAATCCGCTACTGCCATCCCTAAAGCCCATCATGCCCTGGCCGTAGGTTAGCTCATCGGTGTAGAACCAGCCCGTCATCGAAATTTCTGTTTTATTTGCCACGTACTGACCTGCGCCTTCAAGGATAACAAAATCGTCAACCCTGTCGAAGTGCAGGTATTGGTTGGTTTGGGATTGTAGCCCCAGCGTAAGGGCTAGCAAAAACAATGAAAGTGTAAATGTGTAGATTTTCTTCATAATAATTTAATTTTTTGAATTAATAATTTTCCTGATTTCATCCCATCGTGCGTACTCATCGTTAGGATGTACATTCCCCTTCGGGTAAGTGTTTAAATCCACCTTTGTTTTTTCTCTATTTCAGGCAAAGGTATAAAATATATTTCCGGTTAAATCAAAAATCTTCACATTATCTTCCCGGAAGGTTTCGGTATCGAATCCTTTTCTCATGGAAGTGGACAATGTAAACTGACCGACTGAAAGATTGGGTTCAACCGGGGCTGGTTCAACCGGGGCTTTGCCCCGGTTGCATCTATTTTTGCAGGCTCAGCCTGCTTTACCAAGTTAATTTTCTCAACAAGGAAAACAGGCAGAAGCCTGTAAGAATATGACGAACGAGCAGTCCACAGTTGGCAGTCTTCAGTTGGCAGTGCCACGTACCTATGGAATGTGCGTTTCTGGTAATTATCCTGTAATACATTGCCCCTTGCCGGCTTCGAAAAATAGAAGATTTTTAGTTTTCTTAATTTTCAAAACCACTTAATAAATAATATCACTTAACTTTGGCAGCCCAATTAAGGAGCGCAAAGCGAATGAGGAATCCTTTAATCACATTGGCCTTTGATACCCACGGCAAAAAGCCCGCGATGAGCCTGATTTTTGAGAGGGAATACCGTCTGATTGGCCAGCAATTATCGGGTCACGGAAGTTCAAAAGCAACTGAGTTTTTCAATTGTGTGCAAACTGATTTTTCAAAAATCGAACAGAGAAACATTATCAATCCTCTGGATGATTTCAGCTAAATTTGCAAAAGGTACACCTACCGGCCAAAATGGGCTTTGCAAATGTACCTTTTGCAAGTAGTGATGAAAAACAAGCATAGGGTGCATTTGGATTGAAATCTTTAGCAAATCCTGTAGAAAGCAGAAATTTTAAAAGAAAAATCAATGATTTAAAACAATTTCGAGTAGAATCAGATTATGAAAACATTGAGGTAAGTATCGACAAGGGTAACGATGCCTACAACAGAGCAAATGAAATAAGAACTTACATTACAAAAAATTTTAATGTATGAAATCAAAAGAATTTATAAAAGCTAAATTGAATTATCTGTACGCCATTTTTAATGAGGTTAAAATCAGGTATGAATATAGGGCAAATACATTTAGTCATTTAATTGAGATTATTCCTCTAAGTTTTTTTGAAAAAAATGAGGAGTATATGATTATAGAATCAGAAATTGAAGAAGAGTTTGAATCACTATTCTTAAATGAGAATATTTTATTTATTTCTGAAGGGTCATTATCTGAAATCATTAATCCTGAATTTCAATTGGGATATAATGAATTTAAATTTGATAATGAATATTGAGATTACTGCGGTTGCAGATTATTACTTTGGAGACAAAGAGGGGTTAGATAATTTAAATAGTTTCTTTTTTATGAACGCACCTGCATTACTTTTCCCCTATTTAAGGGCTTTTATTTCAACATTAACAAACCTATCTGGTTTTGAACCAATTAATCTGCCTACTTTAAATATGTCGGGTTTAGGAGAAGAGCTAAAAAAGAATACTTCTAATATAGAATAGAACCCATAAATTTTAATAAACACTGCGGTCAACAAACAGGCACGATTATTCAACGGAGCAAGATTAGAGAATTTCTATTAGCACCGAAAACCAACTGGCAGAGACGCGCATCACTTATCCTACGGGAGCGCGTCTTGACGAATTATCCCGGAATACACTGTCCCTTGCAGGCACTGCAAAATAGAAAATTTCAATTTCCTTGACTTTTAAAACCATTGGAAATGAAATAATTCTTAGTTTTGATATCTCAATTTAATAAGCGCAAAGCGAATGAGAAACCCAGTAATCACATTGGCTAATGACACCCACCACGACACTCCGGTGATGAGCCTGAACTTTGAGATGGGGTTTTTAAAAGCCCGGGTTGCCAAATCACAAGCTAGTTTACGGCACATTCATTTGCTTTTAGGTCATACCAGTTCTAAAACCACGGAAAATCACACCAATTTAACTGAAGATTCGTTTAGAAAATTAAGACCGCTCATTTCGACAGACACGTACTGAATAAAATACTATTACCAAACTAAACTGAAGATTAAAAATGCAAATACAATTTCAATATATAGCTGACCTTGCAAAGCAGTATAACAATTATTCCGAAAAGCCGGAGGATTTGTTTGCTGCAATTAATAGTTTACCTAAAAACGCAGTCGAAGAAATCTACAAAGAATATGGCGACCCCGACCGTAGTTTTAAACCAGTTAACTTATTAAGGGCAGAAATTTCGCGAAAACTATTGCAGGGCGATACAATAAGTGAGACACTTGTAAATGAAATCAAGGATAAAATCAGAACTAAAGATGTTGAATATTTCAATCATTACAAAGAAGACTTTTTGAATCAACTTAAAGATTATGAACTTTTTAAAAGAGATTTATTTGCAAATTGGCAAAAATCTTGGAGCATTTTTCATATTTATTTTTATAGAGGGGTAATCAAAGAAACAGTACAAAATTATTTGGAACAAATTGCAAAGGATTTACTTCTACAACTGAATTTGAATGATTACACTTTTCATACCGTAGATTTTTATGGACCCAATAATTTTGGCAGCGATTTTTGTTGGTTAGCTCTTTACCCAATAACAAAAGAATCGCATAAAGAAAGCTATCAATTCTTTTTACGATTAAGTTTTTCGTCGGAAGCAGGAAGAATTGCAGGATGGTCTATAAAAGATCCCAAGCCAAATCACTTAATAAAAGTTACCTCTTATGAAAAAGTTGTTGAGGTTTTAGAAGATAACAAACAAGATATTATCAAGTTTAATAAAGAAACCAAAAACTATTTCAAATTTTCTCCCGGAAGTCAAGCATCTGAATGGAATACTTTTTATAAGGAAGGTGTTGCTGCTATTCGATTTATTGATTTAGAAGTCGGTGATGTTTCAATGTGTAATTCAAATGCAGAAATAAACATAAAGGCTGGATTGCCACCAGAAAGTCAATCAAATCAGACATGGAATCTTTGGCTTTTAAAATCTGCAAATATCGGAGATGTCGTATTTGCTAACAAAGGTGTAAATACTTGTCTAGGCATCGGAATTATAAACAGCGATTATTATTATGATGAAAAAACAGGTGGTTACAATCATCGAAGAAAAATTGATTGGATTACTGACAAGGTTTATCAGTATAAACCCAATTCATTAGATTATCCAACTGGTGGAAAATATAAAACACTTTTCAGACCTGACACATTCAGCCCTACAAGAGTGTGGGAATTTTTATTGAATGAATATGTACGATTGTATCCTGAACTTTCAAATGTATTTTCTGAAAATGATTTGTTGTTTGAAACAAATGAAGTAGAAATATTTGAAGATGAAAATCAAAAGCAAGGCCCAAAGTTTTTAAGATTTTTTAATCCACTATTAAAAGTTTTAAATAAAAAAGGAGAAGGAAAACCTTCAAATATTACTAAACTGGTTATTGACGAATTTAATTTTACTAAGGAGGAATTAGAAGAAAAATCAAAAACAGGTGTGCCGCTTATTTACAATCAAGTTGCCTGGGCAAGAAATTATCTGAAAGATGGCGGCTTAATTTCTAATGAAAGACGTGGAGTATGGTCTTTGACAGAGTTGGGAAAAAATAAAACACTAACAGATAAAGAAGCTCTTGAATTATTTAAATTGGTTCAGTCCAGGTTAAAAAAGCAAGATGATGAATTAAATACAAACGAAGAGGTTCAGCAAGAGAACTCTGATGAAATTGAACCTTTAAATTTTTGGTGGCTCAATGCAAACCCGAAAATATGGAGCATGAGCGTTTTAATTGAAGGGGACAAGGAAACTTACACTACACACAACGAGAAAGGAAATAAAAGAAGAATTTACAAATACTTTGAGGCAGCCAAACCGGGAGATTTAATTATTGGCTACGAAAGCACTCCAACCAAGCAGATAAAAGCAATTTATGAAGTAACAAAAGGCGTTCATACTTCTACAAAAGGTGAAGAAATAGAATTTCAATTAGTTGAAAAATTAGAAATCCCAGTTCATTGGAATGACCTAAAAAATAATCCTGCTTTGCAAAATTGTGAAGTGTTTATTAATAATCAAGGAAGTTTATTTAAACTAACTGAGGAAGAGTATGACATTATTCGTGAAATAATTGATAATAAGAACATCATCACCGAAAAGCTACTTCAAAGCAGTAATATAAAGAAATACAAGTTTTCAGAAGACACGGACAAACCTTTTATTAGCGAAACAGTATTTTTACAGACTGTTGCTATATTGAGAAAAAAGAAAAACATCATTTTGCAAGGTCCTCCGGGCGTTGGCAAAACTTTCTTAGCCCGAAAATTGGCTTATGAAATAATGCAAGAGGTCAAAGATGTCAATATTGAAATGGTTCAATTTCACCAGTCATACAGTTATGAAGATTTTATTCAAGGGCTAAGACCAACGCAACAAGGTGGTTTCGATTTGAGGGATGGGATTTTTTATTCTTTCTGCCAAAGAGCATTGGCGCATCCTGACAGACCTTTCTTTTTCATCATTGACGAAATAAATAGAGGAAACCTAAGCAAAATTTTCGGTGAATTGATGATGCTTATTGAAGCAGACAAAAGGAAAGAAAAGTTTGCCTTGAAACTAACTTATGCAGAAGATGAAGAAGACCGTTTTTATGTACCTGAAAATCTTTACATTATTGGAACCATGAATACGGCAGACCGTTCCTTGGCAATAGTTGATTATGCGTTAAGAAGAAGATTTGCCTTCGTTACACTTCAACCCGACTATGGAGATAATTTCCGTACATTCCTTTCAGGTAAAGGATTAACAGCTTCAATAGTTGAACACATTTGTTCATCAGTTACAAAAGTTAATGGCAAAATAAAAGAAGACATAAATCTTGGCGAAGGCTTCCAAATCGGACACAGCTATTTTTGTACATTCACCGCAAGCGACGATGAAAATAAATGGTGGAATGAAATTTTGAGTTTTGAACTGAAACCGCTTTTAGAGGAAATATGGTTTGATGATTCTGGAAAAGTTGCAGAATTATTAAAACAACTATCAAGATGACAGATGCAAATACCCATTGAAAATATTTACTTCTTACTTTGCTATGCCTGGAATAAGCTGGATGAGAAGGAACGCGTAAATGTTGCCATAGACGACAAAACCGAATTGCTTGACCTTTTTGCAAAAGTTTTAATCAACGCTACTAAAATGCTTTTAAAGCGAGGCATTGACAAAAACTACATTGACCATACAGAAGAACTTGCAGGAGTAAAAGGGAAAGTTCAAATCAGCCAAACACTAAAAAGTAACTTACTTTTTAAGCAAAGAACCATTTGCAGTTTTGATGATTTCTCAGCAAACATAATTTTAAACCAAATTTTAGTTTCAACAATTTACAGACTTATACGAACCAAAGGTCTTGACAAGCAACTCAAAAGCGAGTTAGTTTCTTTACAAAGAATGTTATCCGGTATTGACCAAATTGAAATTACCAATCCATTATTCAAACAAGTTAGACTAAGCAGAAATAATCGTTTTTATGGCTTTGTAATGAATGTTTGTCAAATCATTCACGAAAGCACATTTCCTTCAGAAGAGCAAGGAAAATTCAAGTTTTCAGACTTTACAAGAGATGACAGAAAGATGAATCAACTATTTGAAGCATTCATCAGGAACTTTTATAGAATAGAGCAGAAGAAATATAAAACCGTTAAAAAAGAAACCATTAAGTGGCAATTTGACAACATCGACAACGACAGTTATCAGTACTTGCCGCAAATGGAGACAGACATTACTTTGGAAAATGACACGGAGAAAGTAATAATTGATGCCAAGTTTTATCGGGAGACAATGACTTTGAATTATGACAAAGAAAGAATTAAATCAGCCAATCTGTATCAGTTGTTCAGTTATTTGTTAAACCAACACGACAGCAATTTAAAAACTCATAAGGCAACGGGCATTTTACTTTATCCGACCATCGAAACAGACTACAATTTAAACTTTAAATACTTGGGTCATAAAATTTTGATAAGGACAGTAAACCTAAATTCAAATTGGAGAAATATTTCAACGAGATTAAAAGAAATCATTGAACTTGAAACAATTGTAGTTTGATAGTGTATTTTAAAAGTAAAATATCAGATTAATAATGAAATACAATCAAAACCAACTGCCAACAGCCGTTTGCTATCAGTGGTTCATATGACAAGAAAGTGGTAATTTCAACTTCCGTTTTTTGTAGCAAATTCAATGGTGAAATCGCCACCGAACAGCAACCTCCAATCCGTTAATAGTTAAATCAACTCTTAAAAACGCGCATCCCGTACCCACGAGATGCGCGTCTTTAAATCTTCATATTTTTAAACCAGTACTATTGAATCACCAATTTCTCGGTTTTAATTCCATCGCTGGTACTTACCGATAATATATACATCCCCTTGGGGTGGTCGCTTAAATCAATGTTTGTTTTTTCTCCGTTCCAGATAGACTGGTAAATCCTGTTTCCGGTCAGGTCGTAAATCTTCACATCCGCTTTGCCGAAAGCATTTCTTCCGGAAGTGGAAAATGTAAACTGCCCATTGGAAGGATTTGGTTCGATAATTAATTTTAAATCCTGAAAAGAAACTACTTCTTTTATAGAAGTAATTATCAAATCGTTGCTAAAGCTTACCAGCCCGCCGGCCACGTCAATCTCGGGATTCCAGGTATCGTTACAATTGGAGCAGGTAACGCCGGTTACGCAATCGGGATGGTTGGGATGGCAAAAGTCGATATAACCCGGGTAAAACTCGTACATCAGGTTAACATCCGCGAACGACAGCCAGGGTGTAAGGTCGTACTGCCATAAAATTGGTATGCTTCCCGGACACCATCCATGGCGGTTGTGAAACCAGGTTCCGTTTTGTGGTTGGCATCCTGTTGGGTTTGGATTGCAGGTTTGCCACAGGTGCTGTTGAAATTCTGTTTCACCATTTATTTTGATATTATGCGTGGCATCGTAAAATTCGGCAGCGTTAGCAGTATTTGTTTCGCCCCACGAAAAGCCTCCACACATCAAGCGGAGGTGCGCTTTTTCGATGTCGGGACTAAAGTTTAAGGTGTAAGGCTCAACCGGCTGCAGGTTGGCATAGTCGCCAAAGGGATATAAATCCTGCCAAAGGTTATCCATCCAGCTGTATTTATATTCGGGTGTGCCGGCCTGGTAATGGAAGGTAATGGAGGTAATAGACTGAGGAAAGCTTATTTCAAAATCGACCCTGCCCTGCAATTGGGAAACAAAATCGGTGATATCGATCTCATCGTCGCAAGCCACGCCATAGGGAGTTACATACTTGAACAACTCCATCCATTCGCCATTGGCTCCGCGTATCGAGCAGCGGGCTATCCGGTCCCAGGGGTCGCAGGGGCATCCATAATTTAAAATTGCAGTTACCTGCGAATAAGTACCTGCAAAAGCGGGCAAAACAAAGCTGGTGTCGATGCTGCTTTTTGCTGTAAAATTGTACGAATCTATCACGCTAAAATCCATAGTTGGCGCGCTCGAAACCACCTCGAAGGTAACGGCATCAGCAACCGAGGCTCCGCCCGAACTTGTAGCTGTAACATTTACGGTGTAGGTTCCATAAGAAGGCGGTGTCCAATTACCCATAAAAAAGCCATTGTTTGTTTCAAAGCCATACACCGACAGGCCATCCACATTAAATTCCACATCCTGTACATGTAGTATTTCAGGGTGTTCGATTTGGGTGGAAATTACAAAAGACATGGCCATTAACTCGGGCATTCTCACCACTTCACCTTCCACAGCGTTCCTGATTTTCATTTGTGGAATCACGGTAAGCGGGTCGATAACTTCGAAGGTCTGACTTACATCTGCAGCAGGTGCCACGGTGCTGTTTCCCGGCTGGCTGGCAGTAATTTCAACAATGCCGGGTTCGCCGGTAAGCGTAACTATATTTCCATTAACAGTAGCAGGGCCAGCAGTTACAGCAAAATTTACTGTAAGCCCGTGGTTCGATGTTGCTGTGAGCGCAAAGGGTGCATCGGTGGTTAAATGATCGCCAATAGGGCTAAAGGTAAGGTACTGGTAAAACAAGCCGCCAGTATCGGGCTGCCGGAGTATCAAATTATCAAACCCACTGGTGTGCCCAAGTGCATGGATAAACATTTTAGTCCATTTGGCGGGGTCGGTGCTGGTGCCCGAGCCAGGGGTTAAGCCCAGGTTAAGGTTGGTAACTTCTTGCACCGGAACAAAAGCCCCATCCATTTCGGCAACAAAATAAGTGATGCTGCCTGCGCCTTCGTTGGCATCAAGGTCGAGGAATAGTTTGTGCCGAAACCATCCTTCGAGCGATGCGTAGGGCCAGGTAAACGGAAAAATGGAACCATCGGGCATAAAAAAGCTTACGATCTGTGGTAATTCCTTGTTGCCCACGTGGAAGCCAAAGCCGCCTTCGTTATTTTCGATGTTGATAACTGTTTCAATTCCCGGCAATAAAAATCCGTTATTATTGGCATCGTAGCCAAAGCCAAACAGTGTACCCCACCATCCGTTAAAGACTTCCAATTCTATTTCGACCGGTCCGCCTGCTGAAAAGTCGAAGGGGAAGTCTTCCTGCGATAATCGCGATGCTGTTCTACCCACATTGGGGCCGCCATTGCCGTAAAACAAACCCAAGCTGCCGTCGGGTGGTACCGCGCCCAGCATGGTGTATGCAACTTCGAGGTCAAACTCATCACCAAAATCATTGGCAACGGTAGTCCAGTTGTCCACCCCGTTTAGGTTGCCAATTTCCAGGTTGTTAAAATCGTAAACATGCTCGATAACCTGCGCCTGAAGGCCAAGTGCCAGGATTACGGAAAATAAATAAGTACTTAGTTTTTTCATCGTTATTTGGTGTTAGATAAAAATTTTAATTTTTTTCAATTTGCCAACGACAAGTTTTTGTAACAGACTGATGGCAAGGTTAAAATAGATTTCTTCCCGCAAGTGCGGGGCTGCGCTCCAAACTAATGACAACTTTTTGTAAGGCATTAAGAACCAGACCTCTCAGTCGCAAGCTCCTTCGAGGTGACACCATTAGTGTTGTGGTTGTGGGAGGAGGGGAATCGGGCGCTTTGCGCCCGATTCCCCTCCTCCCAAGTCAACCCGTGGACGGGGTCATTTCGACCAAGACGCGCTGCGAAGCGGTGTGTTGCCGGGAGAAATCTATTCCCCAATGTCATTTCGACAACAGGGAGAAATCTATTTTTACGTGTCATATAATTATTTGCGCCATTTTTTTTGGATTATCTCCAAAAAAGACTGGCTGTTATGATTCTTGGGATGGCTTATTCAGCAGCTACCGCTTCCCTCTTTCATTCATCGCAAACCATTGTAATTCTATGGACAGAAATTTTGGTATTGAATCTATGTATTTTAAACAGGCACCTCTATCCTAATTATGATAAATCACCACCCTGATAATTTCGGAATGATTGCCCGAAGTTATAGCAAAAAAGTAAACACCGGCCTGCCATAATGAAACATCGATCTGCTGACTTTCACCATCCCAATTAAATTCGTTCACCATTTGCCCGCCAGGATTCATTACCTTAACATGAGCAGCAAAGGGTGCGTTTTGTTTCATTGCCGTTAAATTTATCATTTCATTGGCTGGATTTGGATAAACACGCAGCCCGAAATCATTGTTTGTGTTTTTGCTTTCAATGGAAGTCATCAAATTTTCATCACTATAGGTAACCAGGTTTCCCGAAATAATAAAGTGGGGATTAAAACTTGCACTACAATCCGAGCAGGTTACACCAGTAACACAATCGGGATGGTTTGGATGGCAATAATCAACATAGCCGGTATAAAATTCATACACTATTTCCACATCCGTCATATCCACATAAGGCGAAAAATCGTAATCATACACATAACTTATCGAGCCGGGACACCAGCCTGCACGGTTGTGAAACCAGGTGCCATTTTGTGGCTGGCAGCCATCGGGATTGGGGTTGCACACAACCCACAAATGTTGGTCGAAGGCGTCGGTGTTGGCTTTTATTTTATGTGTGGCTTCATAAAATTCCGCGGCATTGGAGGTATTCAAATCGCCCCAGCCGTGGCCGGTATTGATAATTTTTAATCGGGAGGCTTCTGCATTTTCAGCGTAATTCCAAATAACGGTGTCCATGGGCTGCAGGTCGGCATAATCGCCAAAAGGATAAGTACCCCTCCAGATTACATCCACCCAGCTATATTTGTATTCCGGTTCGCCTGCCGTAAAATCAAAATCCACATCGATTACAAGACCGTTTTCCCAAATCTCGATGTGGAAACGCATTTCAACAAGTCCCTGTAAAAGGGATGCGTAATCGGTAGCATCCAGTTGATGGTTACATTCCACACCATAAGGGGTGATGTAGCGGAACATTTCAACCCATTCGCCTGTTGGCCCTCTCACTTCCATGTATCCCACGCGGTCCCAGGGTTCGCAGCCACCGGGAGGACAGGTAACATTGAGCGTAGAAGTAATTTGATTGAAAGCCCCTGCATAAGTAGGGAAAACGAATTCTGCCGTATCGGTTTGGTGGTCGAAGTTCAATACTACCCCATCGAAGGCCGGGACAAGCATATTTGTGGTATTCGAGGTAACTTCAAAACTTACGGTATTGCTCGTGGTAACGTTTCCGGTTGAGGTAACATTTACCGTCATCGAATAGCTTCCATAAGCCGGTGGTGTCCAAAAGCCTGTATTATAGCCACTGGCCCATTTTATTGCGTTAACACTTTGACCTTCGATTACATATTCCACATTTTCGATGTGCAAAACATCCGGGTGTTCGATGTATGCTGAGGTCACGAGCATAATTTCGCTCAGCTCCGACATATACACATTGGTGTTGTTTGCGGGTCGGCGAATGGTAAGTTCAGCCACGTAAGCCTGCGGGTCAACCACTTCAAAAGTTTGAAGCACGACCGGTGCCGGTGCCCAGGTGTCGTTGCCGGGCTGGCTGGCTTTAACGGTTACAAATCCGGGTACTCCACTAAGAGTAACTGTATTTCCGCTGATGGTGGCCGGGCCTGAAGTAATGTCAAATTCAACGGATAGACCTGATGTAGCTGTTGCATTAAGATTAAAAGGCGGGTCGGTTGTAATTTTATCGGGGGTATTTGGCCACTCGATAAATTGTAAGAGGCCATTGTTTTCGGGTTGACGAATCATAATATTATCGAAGCCCCCGGTTTCGCCCGTGGTGTGCATAAAAATACCATCCCAAACTTCGTAGTCCTGTTTGTTTCCCGAACCGGGAGTCATGCCCATATTCACACCCTGAATTTCATTTACGGGAGTCCATTCATCCCCGATGGCATCGGGTTTAAAAAATAAAGCCACTGCACCTTCGCCCTCATTGGCCGTAAAATCTAAAATCATTTTATAGCCACACCAGCCTTCGTTATCAATCGAAAATATTACAGATTCGCCATTGGGCAGTACGATCTTGTTTTTGGTTGGATCCTGTGAAGCTGCGTTTACATAAATGCCGCCATCATTTGGTTCGCTGGGCAGGCCGGGGGCAATATGCCCATCGCCATCGGCATCGAATCCTACCCCAAAAAATACGCCCCAGTAACTGCGGTGCATATCGAATTCCACCTCAACAATGCCGCCCTGGGTAAAATCGAAATCGAAATTGGATGTAGCTTTTCTCGTAGCCGTTCTTCCAAAACCAGGGCCACCGCCATCGTAAAAAGCGGCCTGACTCCCGTCAGGAGAAACAAGACCTCCGGCGGTGAAATCGACAATAAAATCAAAAGTACCTGTATTGTGAAGGATAGTGTGCCAATCGTCTTGCCCGTCAAGATTTGCCATCTCAAGGTCGTTGAAATCATAAGAATTTTCGATTACCTGCGCCTGGGTAAAGCCGGTAAAAAGGAATAATACCACCGGAAGTAGCAGTTTGTAATATTGAGTAGATGTTTTCATAATCCTAAATTTTAAATGGTTTGTTATTAAAAATGATTTTGATTGTACATTTTTTTCTGCTGACTAATTTCTTATGCACCTCACCGAAAAAGCGTTTTCGGTTCTGGTATGGTTTCTTTTAATATCGGCATGGCCATACGACAACAACCTGAACCACGCATCCGACCCTCCAATTTTTGTTGATGACCACAGGTAACTTGTGCTTAAAACTTTGTCGAAGGTATTGTCCTGGTAATAACGAATGCCACCCGGCACAGCACTGAAGCCGAAGGTATTTTTTGCACCAACATTTGGATAGTACCAATCCTCGCTTCCCATTTTTTTCATTATGCCACCTGCGTTAGAACCTCTCCAACCAACGGTGTCCCATACGGTGTGGCCGATGGCATAAAGGCTGTCGAGTATACCTTCCAAAATTTTCCAATCTGCATCCGAAGGAATGTGCCATCCGCCAGTTGGCGGACATATACCCTGAGGAACAGAATCGACAAAATTCATCAATTCGTTCCAGGTATATAACCCTCCGTATTTATCACAATTGGCAAGCTTATTTTCGTAACAATACTTTTCGATGGTATCGTTATTTTTCAATGTATCGGAAGTGTGCAACATTGTGCCTATGTTTAGGTTTTCCCTCATCCAGCACTGGTCGCCAATTTTTACGGTGTGGTAAATCTGCCCTCCAAAATCAATAGTTGGAGTCCCTTCGCAGGGGCTGCCATCGTTATTATCAATAACTATGGGTGTTGTTTCTTCATCATCCTTGCACGAAGTAAGTGCATATAGCATGAAGAAGAGCAAGGTGCAAATCAGTAGTATTTTATTTTTTGTATTCATGATATTTAAAGTTAGTATCTGTTTTGGATTTGAATTTCAGTTTTATAAATGACCCCATCCCCAGCCCTTTCCGCCAACTGGCGGAGAAGGGAGTTCCACCGCACAGGCCACCCTCTCTTGCCAGTGCGTTGGATTTCTCCCCCTCCAGGGGGAGTTAGAGGGGGTCTTTTGTTATTTATTTTCCCCATAGAAATTATATTTACTCCGTCCACCAAACTTTCACTGTTGACAAATCGCCCCCCATTTTGGAAACCTGTGCCGACCAGTTTGTGGTATTATGCTCCGATTCGGAAGGAGGGTAGGGCAGCCTGAAATAGTTGAGGGGATCACCCTCGCGGGGAGTTTTTCCTGTACGTCGCGATATACAGTATGCCTCCCAGGGCTGCCTGAAGGTATCAATCCACCGCTGTGTATAAAGTAACTCCAGCTTTTCGTCAAACTCGGTAAGGAAAAAGATTTTGTTGGCCACATCAAACTCGTTGGTGTTTTCGTAGTTGGGATCGGTGTATAGCCAAATGGAAGAGTTGTTTTTCAAGGCATCCCAAAAATTCATTGAAGCAATTACCCCATCAAAATACGCAGACGATCCATCGTTGTCATTCTGGGGCAAGCCAATTCCGCGGAAATAAGCCTCAGATTTAATAAAAAAGGATTCGGAGCCCGAGAGGATAATTTCGGGAATGGTATTTTCATCCCTGGTAAGATAATAGTTAACTGGTGAGTAAATACAATCGGTACCCTTGATGGTATAGTTCAAATCGCGGTGTAAGCCGTAGGGAATCCCACCTGCCGGGGGTGTATTTACATCCGGAATCTGGGGATAGGCCACCCATTTTCCCGCGTTGTTGGTTTCGAAGAATAAAAATGCACGTGGGTCGTAAAAACCGGTTCCATTGCTGCTGTCGCTGTCGGCCATCTGATTCCAGAGGTTCGATCCCATGCGCAGGTTCTTGTGCTCGCGAAACGACCAGTTAGTGCTTGATCTTAGCCAGTTTTGCTCAATGGGCATCATCAGCACATCCTCTCCCGGTTTAATAATGGGCAGGTTGTTATCGAAAATATCAGCAATAATCTCAGCAGCAAGCTCTGGTTCTTTTTCTGCTATCCGCATGGCATGGCGCAACCTGAGCGAGTTGGCAAATTTTTTCCACCTCAGCATATTACCACCAAATAATTTATCATACTTAGCGATGCTGTAGAATGATCCCCCGGTAGAGCTTACCGGATTAAGGCTGATACTATCGGCAGCCCATTTTAAATCATCCAGTAAGGCTTTGTAGATATCTTTCTGGGAGTCGTATTTCGGATGGAGATATTCGGTGCCTGCATAGCCACGGCCTGCATCAAAATAAGGCATATCCCCGAATAGGTCTGTTACCCTAAAAGTTTTGTAGGCTGTTATTATCTTCACCATTCCACGAACATTGTTGAGTGAATCGGGGTGAGCAGGATTTTCTAATTTATCCAGCCTAAGCTCAATATCGCGGATGTGTGCCAGCGCAGTGTAATAGTTGCCCCAAATTTCTTCGGTGCCGATGCTCAAATTTTGCCAGGCTTCACTGGTGAGGGCGGCCAATTGCGTTTGCTTGTAAAGCACTTCGTTGTGTACATAAAATTGTTCGTTCCAACCCAGTTGCAGCGAGCTTACCACATTGTTAAACAAAGGGCCAACACTGGTGAGGGTAGTTGCATAAGGGTTTTTGTTTAAATCTTCAAAATCCTTTTCGCAGGAAACCATGGATAAAAGGATGCAAATAAGGAAGATATTTTTGAATATATTTTTCATCGTTAACTTGTTTTTATATTGTCAGGTTAAAAGGATGCTGAAACTCCAAATGAAAATGAGCGTGTGCCGGGATATGAAGCCCATTCGAGGCCTTGTGCATTTCCTGAGCCAATAGTACCTTCAGGATTAACATTGTTGGGCAGCGAAGAGTACAAATAGAAAAGGTTTCGCCCCACCACCGAAAAAGTTAAACTCTGGAATACCTTGGTTTTTTGTATGAATGTGGCAGGCAAAGTGTAAGAAAGTGAAACCTCTCGCATCTTCACCCAAGAGTTTTCCATAATGCCCGGGGTGGAGATAAATTTCCCCCAGCCTCCTGCATTTGGCATGTACTTATAATAATAGTGTACCACCTTGTCGTTGGCTGTTCCGTCTTCATAAACGCCGGGCAAGATAACGCCCACGTTGCGGGTTTCGCCATCAGGATCGGTATAGGGCAATCCTCCGCCATCACGTTCCAGCAATGTTTCGGGTGCCTGGCCAGTTTGCAGTGCAATTACCTGGGAGCCGCAATAAATGTCGCCACCCCATTTGGTGTCGATTAGTGTTGAAAGGGTAATTCCTTTCCAGATAAAACGCATGGTCCATCCACCAATAAATTTGGGTGAAGCATTGCCAATGGGTACCCGGTTTTCGGTGATTTTATAGGTAGTGCCGTCATCGCTCAGGATGGGCTGTCCGTTTTCATGGAAAACATAATCGTAACCCACGATGGTTCCGTATTCATCGCCTTCGCGTACAGCTATGGCCGGGCCGTTCAATCCCCATATTTCACCAAGAGTTAGTGGCTCGGAGCTTTCGCCCAGGCTGATTACATAATTCCTGTTACGGCTAAAGTTGAGCCCGGTTTCAAAAACCAGGTCGGGTTTATTGAGGATAACATAATTCAGGATGAGCTCATAGCCTTTGTTTTCGAGCTCGCCATTATTTATGAGGATACTTGTAGCCCCTGAAGAGCGTGGTACAGGCAGGTTCAGGATCTGATTGTCGGATAAAATATGGTAATAAGTAAAGTCGATACTTAAATGTTCGTTGAACATACCCAGTGTGGTTCCAATCTCGTACGACTTAGCCCTTTGCGGGGCGAGTTCGATGGGGGGAATGGTGGGGTCGAGCTGCGAAGTTTGCTCGTTGCCGAAATTCCCCGAATAGTAAACAAAATCCAATTGGTAAGGATAGGTATCGGTAGCCGCGGTGGCGAGTGAGCCTTTTAGTTTCCAAAAGTTTAATACCGGCGATTTAATAAGGTCAATGGCTTCGGTAGGTATAAAACTTAGCGAAAGTGAAGGATAGAAATAGGAATTATTATCTGCCGGTAATGTTGACGACCAGTCGTTTCTTCCTGTTAATTCCACATACATATAATCATCCCAACCCAGGTTAAGGAAGCCATACAAAGAGTTGATATTTTTGTCATCCCATTTTTCGCGTGGGTTATCTGTAGAATATGTTATTTGCTCGGAATTGACGTAATTGGATGAACTGAAAAGCCATGGATCGACCCATTTGCCGGATTGGGCTTTGGTACGGTAATATTTTCGTTGGTATTGATTGCCACCAAAGGATATTTTAGTATTGAGTTTTGTGCCGGCAAAATTGTCTTTGTAAGCTGTGATTAGAAAATCGTTGTTCACTACTTTTCTGCGCGATAGTTCACTTTGGTAGTAACCATCGAGTATTCCACTTAAATCGGCCGGGTTGTTTTTGCTTTCAAATTGATCGGAAGTAAAGTCGAGACCTAAGCGGCCTATGGCTGTTAACCAGGGTGTAATATCATAAGATAGGGTAAACGAACCGATAAGTTTATCACGGGCCAGTGTTGTGTTGTTGTTTTGGAAGTTCCACCAGGTATATGGCGAAATATACTCGAAGGGATAATTCCCGCCCCATTCGTTGCGTGTACCATCAGCGTTTGTATTGTTAACTGCCTCCAAACCTTTCCAACTCCTTGGCCATGAATATAGTGAGCCTTTGCTAAAGGAGCTAAACGATTCGCCAATATTTGGGGTGTTGAGCCTGTTGTAATTGATGTAAGATACGGCCACATCCGCTTTCACCTTGTCGGAGATATTAATCCGGGAGCCGAGGTTTATAGTTGTTTGGTCGTAGTTGCTATTGGGGATAATAGGCTTATGGTCGGTTCGGGTCATCGATACCCTGATGGTACCCACATCGCTACCCCCCGAAAAGGAGAGATTGTGTGTGGCTGTGCTTCCATCATCAAAATACAGTTTAATATTGTCGGGTTGTGGCGACCAGGGGCGCATTTTGCCATCCCACCAAAGCACCATTTGCCCTTCCATTTTTGGCCCCCACGAAACGGCGGTGCCATAATACCCAAAAAGCTCGGAGGTAGGTTTTCCATCCGGGCCATTATTTACATGTGTATATTCCGGGTAAATGTAGGTTCCTGTGCTGTCTTCTGCAAAGGCAGGCTCATTATAGCTAAGTGGTCCGCCGGCACCATAGGTATTTTGAACTTCCCGGAAACGGTAAGGTTGAATGATTTTGTAATTATAACTATAGCTCACCCCAATTCCTTTTTGTTTCTTGCCACGTTTGGTGGTAATCAGCACCACTCCGTTGGCGCCCCGGGATCCGTAAAGCGCTGCAGCAGTCGGGCCTTTCAGAATACTCAGATCGGCAATATCAGCCTGGTTAATGTTGTTGATCGCTGATCCCCAGTCCTGGCCGCGACCAATGTCGGTAAGACCTGCTGCGTTTTCAATCGGAACACCATCAACAACAATCAGCGGCTGGTTCTCGGTGGTCAGGTTGTTGTTTCCCCTGATAACAATTCGGGTGGTTCCGCCTTCAACGCCATCGGGTTCGCTAATTTGAACACCGGCCGATTTTCCACTGAGTGCTGTAATCACATTGCTCGTGTTTGACTTTTCAAGTTCCCCGCCTTCAAAACTTTGCGTAGTGTAACCAATCTCCCTTTTTTCGCGCTTGATACCCAAGGCAGTTACAACAACTTCTTTTAGCCGATGCGCTTCAGGAGTCAAAATAACATCAATTGTTTTTCGAGGGCCAACCAGTTTCTCTACTTTAAGAAATCCGATGAACTGATATACCAGTGTGTCGGTCGATTTAAGATCTGAAATTTTGTAGGTGCCATCGATGTCGGTGGTAGTCCCCGAAAAGGTGTTTTTAACATAAACAGATACACCCGGAATCCCGAGCCCATCTTCGCTGGAGGTAACTGTACCTGAAACTACCAGCCCTTGTGCTGACATGACCAAAGTGCCTGCAATAAAAAGGATAAATAGAAGTAGCTTTTTTTTCATATTTTAAGTTTTTGTTATTGTTTCGCCAACATTTTTTTTTACAATCATTGTTTAAACTGATAGCAAAAATAGCTTGGATATTTTAATTATGCAATGTTTATCTATCCTAATAGTTTAGTTACGCACAAAAAACCCAGGGTGATGGTACATTTTAAACTTTGTTACCCATTTTAATTTACCAGGGTAATTTTAGATTCCGCAACAGTAATAACTTTATGTCCTTACACCAAAAAAATGATAGCAACATTAATACAACAATAGCTCAAAGCAATCAATACTTATTCACTACAAGAAAGAGTAAATGCCTGGAATGATGATATATATGGTTTTGAGGAAGGGGGAATAATAAAATGGGATGGATAAGCGTGAATTATTATACCAATATAGAAAACTTGTATTGTTGAGAATTTCCATGGGTTAGTAAATTCTCTATTTTGATAGCAATATCATTTATTGGCTTATTCCGGTAAGCTCATCCTTCACAATATCGTTGAGTGATACCTGCCGGCTTATTTTACCAATTAGCAAGTCGATTTCTTCATGGCGTAAAATGTCGCGCACCCCGGCACGGGTTTCGGCGAGGCGCAGGCGGATGCCTCGGGCCTTCAAATCCAGGTAAAGCCGGCCAATCATCTGTGCTCCGGCACGGTCAACGTTGGGTGAGGTACTCAAATCCCAAACCACGGTTTTAGGCGGTGTGTATTGCCAGTAGATTTTTGAAAGGATATGATTTTCAATATAATCGGTATTGAAATAATAAACCGACGATTCGACCCTGAACAGGAAAAGTTGCGGGAATAATTCGTTGTCGGAATTTCGACCCACGTCCGAATAACGCTTGGTACCCGGAATCCTTCCCAGCATAGCCACGTGGGGCATCGAAACCGCCTTTACAACCAACACAAGCGTTACGATGGCCGCAATTAAAACCCCTTCGAGAATACCAAAGATAAGCACGCCAATTACCGCGATTACGGCAAGCATAAGTTCTGTTTTGTTGGTTTTCCAAAGGTGAAAAAACTCTGTGAAATCCACCAGCCCTTTCACGGCCACAATTACAATACAGGCCAGCACAACGTTGGGTAGGTTTTTTAACAAGCCTGTAAGCAGGAGCAAGCACAAGCCGATGGCAATGGAGGCAAAAATAAGCGACATGGGGGTTTTTGCACCGGCCTTGTCGTTTACGGCTGTTTGTGAAAGGCCGCCACTTACCGGATAGCTTTGGCCAAATGCCGTGGCAAGGTTTACAATACCCAAAGCAAGCAATTCCTGCCGGGGATTAATTTTGTATCCATTTTTTTGCGCCATTGCTTTGGCCGATGAAACGCTTTCGATGTAAGCCAGCAAAAAACAGGCAAAAGCCAAAGTAAAAATACCATCCAAATCGCCTGCATGTAAGGTGGGGATATGAAATTGGGGTAAGCCTGACGGAATCAGGCCTACCGTTTTAAAGCCCATGTTGCCCAGGGGAGTAAACGAAATAACGAGGATAGAAACCACAACAATTAGGATGGCCACTGGTCTTCCGGGTAAGATTTTTTCGCCAATAATTAGCAGAATCAGCACCACAATCCCAAAGGCAAGCACGTAGTAATTATATTGTGGCCATTGTTGGGCGAGCACCACCAGGCGGTCGAAAAAATTATCGCCACCCCCCGCAACGCCAAACAATTTTGGCAACTGTGTGGTGGCAATGGCCAATGCCGCTCCCGCCTTGAAACCCGTCATTACGGTGTCGCTAATAAAATTGATAACGCCACTCAATCGCAAAAAATAAGTTGCAATACTCATCCCGGCAAATACCAGCGCAGTAAGCGAGGCGATATCGGCCCAGCGTTGTGTGTCGCCATTGGCCATACCTGCAATAGTAACCCCGATAAGTAGCGAAATAGCCGAGGTAGGGCCTATGGCAAGTTGCCTGCTTCCCCCGATAAGGGCATAAAAGATACCACCCAAAAGGTAGCCGTAAACACCATATTGAGGGGGTAAACCGGCCAGCGAAGCATAGGCCAGCGAAACCGGTATAGCATAAGCCGCCAGGGTGATACCTGCAAGGGCATCGCTCCCCAAAGTTTTAAAACGATAGCCTTGAAACCACGTTAAAGCCGGGATATGAGTTTTCCAAAACATGTTGATTTTACTGTGCTTTTGATGATTTTCTTTGTTTTAATTCTTTCGCCTTTGCATCCCAAAAAAAGAATATCTTGCCCGGTAAAATAACATTAAGAAGATTTTTTCCCATCAAACCCAATTTTACTGCACAAGCTAAACATCCAATTATTAGCAGAATAATAATTATTTTATTACTTGAAGTAATCCCATCAGAAATTACAAGCACTGAGGCAACAATGGATAAAAGTGTGATAATTCCACTTAGAACAAGCTTTTTAATTAGCATTGGTGTGTTAAAGGTTTTGAAGCGGGTGTAGCCGTCTATCATTCCTGATATTAATGCAACAATCATTGTTAAGGGCAAAGCAATTATCATTACCTTATTTACTATGTTTAATTCATCAAAATAGAAATCAGGGAATAAAGCTGTGAAAAGAAATAACAAGGGTATTGCACCCACGAAGGTTTGTGAAAAATGAATTGCGATTGGGTGGAGGTCGAGGTTTAGTATCAATAACCTATTCTTCGATACTTTTTCCCGGTAAGGTTCAAACACCTTTCGGGGTAAACCACATGCAGGGCAAACATCGCCCAGTTTATCCGCGTCCATTACATATCCGCAAGGACGACATCGTACCAATTCAGCCATAGCCTAATGTTTATTATATTATACTTTCTTCAAAATAGCCTGCAGCCCACAGTCCGTTATCCGAAACCTTAATCATAATTGCATCGTCATCCGAAACAACGGCCACCAGTGAGGCCGATTGTCCGAAAACGGTAAGGGCATTCATCAGCAGAATGCTTAAAATAATGCTTATGTGTAGTAATTTTTTCATTTGTTTAGTGTGTTAAATTTGTTATCTATCTGTCTTCAATTAAATTTAATAATTATCAATGATGCAATGATAACGATTTTTAAAAATACAGTGCTTTAGATCGTGTGCATATTTGTGATACAGAGCCAGCAAAACACTACAACTTTATTACTACAATGATTATAATTTTCGATGCCTTTGGCAATGAAAATCATTTTAGATTTGCCTTCTTATCCACTCTTATGATATGGAGTATTTGATTCAGTGTGGCTCGTAGCCGCTTTTTTTAATTCCAAGTTTACTGAAATGGAGAATGCTCAATTGATTATACTTGTTTCTTAACAAATAACAAACGGCTACGAGCTGGTACTGAATGCTGCTATAAGTGGATATTAATAGGATTCCTTCGTTTTTGTTTTTATGGCAAGATATTTATTGTACAAATACAATAGGAAAAATAAGCTTGTACTAAAAACGCCTGAAAATATTAGTGAAGCGAGTATTGTATCATTGGATAAGAACAGTCTCATCAAAAACATAGCAACAAAACAAGCAATAAACCTCCATAGTTTTAGCTGAACGACTTTCATAATCAAATAAAATTTTGTTTGCCTACTTTCAGGTTTTGTGTTTGGCCGTAATAAAATCGGCCATCTTTTTCGGATTGAAGAATGTAAGTGAAATACTCCATGTGATGTTTTTGAAAACAAAAAAAAGCAGCTACATAAGTAACTACCTTTTTGTTTTGTGTAGCATATTAGGCTTGAATGTCGGATATCCCAAAATCCTTAATTTATATTACTTTTCGAGCCCGCCTTGCCCGCTTCGCAGCGAGGCGGGCCGCCAGTGCCGGCTATTGTTAAGGCGAGGCAGGGATGTTGGAAATTCGGGATTTTTGAATCCTGAGCACGGACAAAGCCCGGCACTGCTCACTGCCTATCCCGAAAAATAGAAAATTTTTAATTTTCGTAATTTTTCGAGGATGCACGGGCAAAGCCCGGCACTGCGGACTGCCTACTGCCTCTACCGCAGCACCTGGTATTCCATTCCCTGTTCTTTAAGTTGCTTGCACAAGGTAGCCAGTTGGCTGGTGTCCTGCAGGTTAAAAGTGATGGTAACCTGAACGTAGCCCACCGGCACGCTGGTGGTCGAACGTTCGTGCTCGATTTCGTGGATGCTGGCTTTCATTTTATCAAGAATGGTGATGATGGATTTGAGCTTGCCGGCCTGGTCGGGAATCAACACCTGGATGCGGGCACGCAGGCCTTCGTCCATCACGCCCTTATCGAGGATTTGCTCCAGTATCGACATGTTGGCGTTGCCACCGCTGATAACCGGGACCACCTTGCGGCCTTTAATATCCACCTTGTGGTAAAGTGCGGCTGCCATGGCTGCTACGCCGGCTGGTTCGGTAAGTATTTTGGCACGCTGTAGGAGCAGGTAAGCTGTCCGGGCCATCTCGGCATCGTTCACCACCACCAGTTCATCCACCAGTTTACGTGTAACTTCAAAGGTGAGGTTGCCCGGCGATTTTACGGCAATGCCATCGGCGATGGTGTTGGCCGAGTTCAGCGTAACAGGCTCACCTTTTTCCATGCTCGCTTTCATGGATTGTGCGCCATCAGCCTCAACGCCAATAATGCGAATGCGTGGATTCAATTGCTTCAAAGCGATGGCAATGCCAGCGATAAGTCCGCCACCACCAATGGGTACCAGCACATCGTCCACGTCCCGCAATTGTTCAAATATTTCAAGGCCAATGGTGCCTTGTCCTGCAATGATATACGGGTCGTTAAAAGGATGTACAAAAGTAGCCCCCGATTTTTTACCAAATTCGACAGCCGCGGCAAAGGCATCATCAAAGGTGTCGCCGGTAAGTACTACCTCGGCACCATAAGCCCGGGTGGCAATTACCTTGAGCGGCGGGGCAAACACAGGCATAAATACCGTGCTTTTCACCCCCAGGCTTGTAGCTGCATAAGCCACGCCCTGGGCATGGTTGCCTGCCGAAGCACAAAGCACACCTTTGGCGGCTTCTTCGGGTGTAAGGTTTTTAATTTTGTAATAGGCTCCCCTTACTTTGAAAGAGCCGGTGGTTTGCAAGTTTTCCAGTTTTAGGTAAACTTCGGCTTCCGACATGGCCGAAAAGGATTTACTGCGCTCAAGCGGCGTAAATTTTACTACATTTTTAAGTACCGATTGTGCATTAACAATATCGCTAAATTGCGGTAATGGATTGTTGTTGGTGGAGTATCCCATAGCTATCTTTAATTTAAATTACAAAGGTAAGAAGGCTTGGTGGATAAAGGGTGGGGCTGTATGTTTTAGTATGGGATATTGGAATGTTGAATCGAAGCACCACGCAGTCACCCGGTGAATTGCTCCTGGCAGTTTGTCTGCTCCCACTGTAATACCTTAATTGCTCAGGCCATATTCACGGGGTGACTTGCAATCGGCAGTTAGTCATCCGATGACTTACCCCCGGGGACTTCATTATTCCCTTATGCAGGGTGTTAACGGCTTAAGCAGTATTCATCGGATGACTTTTCCATTTTAGGGTTGTGTCATTGGCATATTCCTTCGGATCAAACCCTAGACAATCCGTAGCCCGGTCATTTATGGCCGGGCTAACGGATTTACTCTAAAACAAAAGGAGAAGGGCGTTAACGCCCTTTTTTGGTTTGTAGCCACATCATTAAACCCCGGAGCTAAAGCACCGGGCTACGGAAATAGGCAGTTCGGGTAGCTTTCAGGGTGAGGGCTTTAAGGTCGTTAACGACCTTAAAGCCCTCACCCTGAAAAAGCCCAAGGCCAGAGAGCAGAACTTTCAAAACCCGCTGTCGCCCGATACCGAAGTTTCGGTAGAGGACAAAAAATATAGAAATTGCATTTTTCAGCAAATCACCATATAATAGTAGCCACAGCTTTTCCCGGAATGGTGTAGCTGAAATACTTATTTCCCTGCTTAACTCCAAAAGTGGTATTGCCATTGCCGTTATTACAAACCACTAGTGCTTTGCTTCCATCGGTATTTTGGAAAGCTGCTGTTTCAATGTCGGTTAGCCCCTGTGGTAACGAAAAAGCTACTCTCGTTGCTCCGGGTCTTACAAACTTCGAGAAGTGGGCAATGGCATAATATTCTTCATTGTTGGTGATTTGTCCTCCCGGATTGTTGATGGTAACTACGCCACGGCAGTCGCTGCAACCATTATTTTGCGGCCCCCGGTTTTGGTCTAAAGCCAAATTCCAAAGCAGGGCATTTTTCGACCAGTTGTTTGCTGTGCCAATAAAAATGTTACGGGTATTCCATAAAAGATTATCTGAGAAATTAGTTGCCCAGTCACCACCTGATATTTCAGTAAAATACAAACCTTTGTCGGGATGGGCATTATGAACGGTGGCCATGGCCGACACTTCACCGCCATAAGCATGAAAAGCAGAACCTGCAATAAAATTTTTAGCCGCGGGATCGTTGAGGATGGAAATGGCGTAATCGGTGTTGTCCCAGTTGTGGTCGTATATAATGATTTTGGTGTTGAGGCCCTGAGCCTGAAACTTTGGACCAAGATGGTTTTTTATAAAGTTGAGTTGCTCATTAGGCTGCATCTGCATACACGGGTAATCAGCCCAGTAGAAGAGGGGTTCGTTTTGTGGGGTGATGGAGGAAATAGTGATACCTTCGGAAGCCATTTCACGGATATACTCTACAAAATAATCAGCATACACGCTGTAGCTGTTTGTTTTAAGCTGGCCGCCTATCATACTGCCGTTGGTTTTCATCCATGCCGGCGGGCTCCACGGTGATCCCATTAAATTGATCTCCGGTGAAATTTGAACAATCTCTTTTAAAACAGGTATTAAATCCGTTCGATCAATATCGAGCGAAAAATGCTCAAGGTCAAAATCTGTTTCTCCTGCCGGCATATCATCGTAGGTATAATCGGAAAGTGAGAAATCGGAAGCGCCAATCGTGAGTCGCAGGTACGAGATGCCGATTCCATCTTCAGGATCAAATAAGTTGGTGAGCAAAGCAGTGCGTTCGTTGGCATCCAGAATTTCATCGATAAGGTAAGCAGATGATCCGGTGAGCGCTGCACCATAGCCTTCGATGCTTTGATATCTCGTGGCAGTATCCACGCTTAAAAGTGGGAAGCCCGAACCGGATTCAGTAATGGTAAGATCGGGTTCTTCACTTAGCAGTTTTGATTTATCACCCGTGGTAAGCCAAACAGCGGCTTTTCCAATTTCGTTGTTTGGAATTTCCTCTATGGTAACTTCACTGTTTTTGGTGTTAGTAGCTCCGGCAGGCGAAGTGGCTGTGAGTTTAACCGTGTATTTTCCTGGTAAATTATAAATGTGTACCGGGTTAACCTCGTTTGAAAATGCCGAGCCATCTCCAAATTCCCAGGATAATCCCGCGTAATTTTGTGCCAAACTTGTAAATGTTACTATCCTTAAATCGGAGGTATTAAAAGCATAACTAAAATCGGCTATCACTTCCGGCTCAGGATCCGGTGTTTCCGGGCTATCTTCCTTACAAGCTATGGTTTGCGAAAGGATTATTAAGGTTAAAAATACTGTACTTAATTTGAAAATGTTTTTCATCGTGGTGAATTGTTAATCGGTAATTCGTTAATTTAATTCAAAACTATAATTGTAATCAATCAATTTTCTTTCCGCGATATTTTCTACCCAAGCTTTCTATTTATGATTAAAATTCAATTATTTCATTTTTCGATGTATTCATAAACCGCCCGGCAGCTGTGTTTAGTATATTCAATTTGTTTGTTGTTAACAATTCAGGCTGCAACGCGAAAAAAAACTTCTTGTAAATGGCTCTATTCCAACAAAAAAAAAAGGCTACCGGGCGGTAGCCTTTTTTGGGGGTAAATAAAAGGGGGAAAGAAGGGTTGTTTTTAATCTTTAGGAGAGGTACTGTGTATTACAGTATAAATATTTTTCAGCTTATTCAACGAAGTCATTTTCAACAGCCCACCTAACGAGGCCTGCAGTATTTTTAGTACCACTTTTTTGCATCAGTTTTGCACGATGGCTTTCCACGGTATGGAAACTAATAAAGAGCTTGTCGGCAATTTCATTTGAGCAATATTCTTTACAAATAAGGTTCAATACTTCAAGTTCGCGCTGTGAAAGCTTTGGGAACAATGCATTCGTTTTTTCAAGTTTTAATTCCTGGCTAACCATGCTGGCCGAAAGGCGGCTGCTAAAATAGTTTTCGCCATTGTAAACCGCTTTTATTGCTTCAAGCAAATCATCCCTACTCGAATCTTTGAGTAAGTATCCCCTGGCTCCATTTTTCATCATTCGTTTTACAAACCTTTTTTCGTCGTATTGCGACAGGGCAATTACGCTCACACCGGGATGTTGGTGGGTAACTTTCCTGGTGCAATCGAGCCCGTCTAATTTGGGCATATTTATATCCATTAAAATCACATCAACAGCCACCCCCGAATCTAAATGTTTTAATACTTCGTATCCATTTGAGGCTTCGGCAATAATTTCAACTTCCTGTGAGTCGGACAGCGTATTTTTAATCCCTTCTATCATTAAAGGATGGTCATCTGCAATCATTACTTTAATCATAATAGTTAGTTTTAATGCGTGTTAACTAATGGAGATTATAAGCTGGTATTTAGTCCCTTTCCCGGGGGCTGTATCAACAATTAAATTTCCGCCAAGGTAATTGGCCCTGGAATTGAGGCTGGTAAGCCCGATAGATTTTTGTTTAATCTTTTCGGCGGAGTTAAAACCAATACCGTTGTCGTTATACTTAAGTTTTAATTTATTTTCAAAAAGTTCAACATTAATACTAATTTTTGTGGCCTGTGCATGTTTAATTGTATTGTTTATCATTTCCTGAACAATGCGGTAGAGCATAAACTCTTTATTTTCAGGAAACCGTTTATCTTCCCCATCAATGTTAAGCCGGGCTTCAATTGTTCCGGCATCATTAATTTGATCTACCAAATCGTCCACAGCTTCAAAAAAGCCATATTTCGAAAGCAGACCCGGCATCATGTTGTGGGTAATTTTCCTCACCTCCGATGCGGCCATCTCCAGCAGTTTGGTAGCATTATTTATTTTTGGAAGGCTACTGGGTGATACTCCATCGATAGAAGTAAACTGCATTTTAGCTGTAGATAGTAGCACGCCTATCCCATCGTGCAATTCCTTGGCAATGCGTTTTCTTTCTTCCTCCTGGCCTTCCATCAAAAACTGAACTGAGATCAGCTTTTTGTCTTTTTCCAATTGCCTTATCTTTTGCAAGGCGAGGTAATTGTCGTTTTTTGTTTTTACCCTGAGAAAAATAATGATGAAAATGGTGATAAGGATGATACCAGCCCCGGTAAAAAGGAAGATGTTTCTTTGGTTAGTGCGCTTATTTATCTCTAAATCTTTTTCCAGGTTATCGTTGGTGAGCGATAAAATTCGTGCCTGGTCTTTTTCTTTTTCATACTTAAGGCTAAGGTTGGCAATATATTTTTGCTTCGCATCCGAAAATATCGAGTCTTTCAACTCGTAGTATTTTATTTTATAGGTAATAGCTTTTTCGAATAGCCTGGCATTTTTGTAATTATAATAATAGGATTCGTAAATGCTCATTTGAAGGCTCAGGTGATTGATTGATTTTGCAACGACCAGGCTTGAATCCAATAATAGGGTGGCTTTTTCTGTCATTCCAAGTTCCGATACTATATCGGCTTTGCTTTGAAGTGCGGTACTCAAGCCTTTGGGGTAATCAATTATCGCAAAGGTATCAATGGCCATGTTACATTTTTCGAGGGCTTTGCTGTATTCTTTTCTTTGTTTGTAAACGTAACTTTGGTTTATGTAAATATTATTGATGTCGATGATGCTTTTAATTTGTTTATTAATTTCCAGGGCTTTATCAAAATAAACCAGGGATGAATCATATTTTTTTTCACGTGTCAGGATTATGCCGAGATTCATGTAGGCAAGGGCAACTTTTTGAGGTTTATTAATTTCTGTATTTACAGGAATACTTTTCATATAGTACAGCCTGGCAAGTGAATTATCATTGGTTTCAAATTTAACATTTCCCAGGTTGATCAATGCGCTTCCAATGGCGTTTTTAAAATCAATTTCTTCGGCAAGCCTTAATACATCAAGGTAATAGCGGGTAGCCGAATCGTATTCCGAATTATTATTGAATATCGACCCTAATGAATTTAATACCGCAATTACGCCATGCTTATTATTGAGCGCTGCATATACTTTATTAGCTTCAATAAAATAAATTTGCGCATCCAATATGTCGCCTTTTCGTTTGAGGATGTTGCCCATTAGCAGGTATCCATTTGCCAGGGAAGTGCTGTCGTTTGTAGTTTTTCCGAGCGTCAGGTATTTCTCGGTAAATTTTAATGCTGAATCGAATTGACTTTTATTTTTGTAGATTAACGAATAATTATAATATGCGGTTTTTTTGCCTTCGGTGTAATCACCCTGCATTGCGGCAGTAAGTGCCTGATTGCAATATTTTATAGCCTCATCGGGGTTAATATTCATCATATCAGCAACAAAATTGTTTAAGGTATCTGCCTTGACCCGCGGATTGTCAATGCCCGAAATTATTTTATCCATGCGGGCAATTGTTTCGTCAGCCTGGCCGTTAGCGCTTTTGCCAAGGAGCAAAATGGCAACAACAATGATGTATAAATTACACTTCATATCCTTTTATTTTAAGATTTAGCAAGGGCATACAGTTATTGATCTTAAAGAGTGCCTGCCGGGAAACAATCAGAATTAAAAATCTAAACACTCGTGTTTTCATGCAGACACCCCCTTAGTTTTTATCATGCCTGGTTATTTGGTGCTCCAGGATATAATTCTGCCAGTATTCGCATATCAATGTCGGCATCCTCGGTAATATGGGTTACTGTTTTCCTGGTGTCGTCGCCCTCGGTAATTTGGACCGTAACTGTATATTGCGACAAAATGGGTTCGGTGTTTCCAGCAGTTGCTTCCACGCACTCAGCAAGTGTATCCAAAGGGTTGGTTGTTGGTTCTCCCTCGATGGTGCCAAGATGTACAGGGTAATTATTCTGAATTTGGCTGGTTACAACAACGTTCTCATCCTCCTCTTCTATATAGGATAGAAGTATATTCGACTTGTCGTTTTCCACGTAGGTGGGCGATTCCGGTGGTGTTAGCATTTTGCCTTTGTATTGTGGCATACTTACATTGATAATGAGGTAAATGTTAGCGCTGTTTTGCCATAAGCTCAATTTTACCGAAGTTTCAAAATTTTTCATTTCCTTTTAGTTTTATGTGTGAATAAATAATCTTTAAAAATACATCATTTTTGTTCTCAAAACAAATCGTATGTTTTTATTTCGTTTGCCGCCACAATAATACTTATCAATTATTTTAGAATAATAGCAGAATTCAGCCATAAAAAAAAATAGCAGAATTCTGCTATAAGAACTTACCGTTAAATTTTGCAGTAGTTTTGCACAAAATAGTTAGAGATGTTGTCTAAAAGTAAAATCCAACATATAAAATCATTACAGCACAAAAAGTTTCGCGACAGTTCAGGGGAGTTTATTGTTGAAGGGCCAAAATTGGTGGGCGAACTTTTGAACAGTGATTTCACGGTAAAGTCAATTTTTGCAACTATGGGCTGGGTAAAACAAAACCATGGTATCGCCTACAGGCATATCGAAATTGTTGAAGTTTCGCCTGGCGAACTCGAGAGGATAAGCGGTTTTAAAACCCCGAACCAGGTAATTGCACTTGTTAGAGCAAAGAAAAACGAACTGAACCCCGGCCACATTCAGGATGGCTTTTCGTTGGTACTCGATGGCATAAGCGATCCCGGTAATCTGGGTACCATAATCAGGACGGCCGATTGGTATGGCATCCACAACATTATTGTTTCGGAAGATACTGTTGAATGTTTAAACCCAAAAGTTGTTCAGGCTTCCATGGGGTCGCTGTTTCGCGTACAGGTTTATTACACAAATCTTGCTGCGTTGATCGAAAGCTTAGACCCCAATTTTCCCGTTTATGGAACTTTTATGGATGGTAAAAATATTTACAACGAAAACTTTACCGGGGCAGGAATGCTTATTTTAGGTAGCGAATCTCACGGGATAAGTAACGATGTTGAGATATTAGTTAAAACACGCTTACATATTCCATCGCTTTACTCTAAGGCTGAATCGCTTAATGTTTCGGTTGCCGCGGCAATTTGTTGCTCAGAAATAAAGCGAAGCCTATTAAAAAACAATTAGTGCGTGTCTATAAAATCTGCGCTAATCAGCGAAATCTGCGGGAAAAATTACTAAAAAGGCCAACACTAATTAACTATCTTTTTACTGTACATAATAAACAACCCCATTGCAGGGTTGTTGTAAGTTAAAATTGAAATAATATGTTAAAAGTTATCTTAATCACTATAGTAATCCTGGGCATAGCCATTGGCGGTATAGCAATAAAAATGTTTGTTAAAAAAGGCGGCGAATTCCAAAAATCGTGTGGAAGTGTTGATCCTGATACCGGGAAACGAACAAGCTGTTCATGCGGAAAAGCCAGTGATGAACAGTGCCGAAATAAGCACAGTTTACAGGATGTTGAATTCGAGGAAATTAAAGGGTAGTGTTTGCTGATAAATTGTTTGCTGGTTTCATCAATGAGACCAGTCTAAAAAGGTACGGGGCGGAATATTTGTGCAATTTACGTAGCGGATTACCAGTATATTAAAAATATCATCCATGCACCAGTGGCATTTTAAACCGGATTACCAGTATGTTAAAAAATATCATCCGTGCATTAGTGGCCATCTAACCCGTATTCGCCTATCATTTAAAAAATAATCCGTGCATCAGTGGCCATCTATACCGGATTCATCAATCATTTTTAAAAACCTCCCTGTTCCCCAGGTTTTGTATTCGTTTGTTTGTGTTGAATAAATAAGGTAGGCCTCCAACTCAGGATGGTCTTTCAAGAACTCCCTTGACTTTTCAAGACCCATCACCATCAATGCCGTTGCGTAGCCATCGGCTATTGCAGCGCTATCGCACATTACGGTGGCCGACAATAAAGTATTTTTTGCCGGGTAGCCCGTTTTAGGGTCGATGGTGTGCGAGTACCTGATTCCGTTTTCTTCAAAAAACTTCCTGTAATTCCCCGAGGTGGCAATGGCCTTGTCTTCTATTTCGATGGTAGCATCAAGCTTCCGCCCGGAGTTGGCTTCCTCCGATGGTTTTTCAATACCCACAACCCATTTTTTGCCTTCCGGTTTTTTGCCTTTTGCAAGCACTTCGCCACCAATATCTATCAGGAAATTTGATATCCCTTTAGCCTGGAGAAATCCCCCCATGAGATCAACAGAATACCCCTGGGCTATGGCGTTGTAGTCGATTTGGATATTGGGGTTTTCTTTAATTATTTCGTTGTTTTTTAAATAAATCCCGTCAAAATTCACCAGCTCCATCAGGCTGTCAACCGATTTGGAAGGTAATTCCATTTTATTCTTAAAACCAAAGCCCCAGGCATTTACCAGCGGACCTACGCTTATATCAAAAGCACCACTGGTGGCTCGTGATATTTTTTTTGACAGCTTGAAAATTTCGATGAAATTATTATCCAAAACAACGTTCAAATCGTTATTGTTGACTTTTGAAATTATCGACTCCTTAACCCAAATTGATGCGGACAAATCAAAAGCTGTTAAAACTGAGTCGATTTGAATTCGGGAAATCAGGGTATCGGTGGCGTAATAGGTAATTGCATAATATGTGCCCTGGGCTTCGCCGACAAATTGGATCCTGTTTGGGGTTTTGTTTGCCTCGTAGCCACACGAACCAAAGGTAATTGCAATTAGGAGCATAGCTATAAAAACATAAATTTGTTTCATTATTTCTTCGTGTTTCTTTGTGTCTTTGTGTCTTGGTGGCTATTTCTTATAAAATTGCCACGAAGACTCCAAGTCTCCAAGGTTTACTAAGTGTATCTGATGCGATATAAAAACTACGCCAAGTCAGGGTGTTCTGAATTTCGCCAAAAGTAGTAGAAAATTTGGCATTTTTCCCTTCAGGATCTATTTGAAAACAAACCAGATTTTGTATTGAAATATACATTCAAAATCCATCATAAACAGATCGAACAGTTGTTAAAAAATGATTTCTTATACACATCTTTGTATCAAATATCCAAATAACTATAAAAATACCCTTGATGATGCACTCATTAGCCGCTTGTTGAAAACCCTGTTAATAAATATTTAGCTTAACACCATTTAATGGGCTGTTTTATATTTTGGATAATTAAAATGAATTACTTTTGCAAAAAATGAATTACTATTGCACTATAAATTGTTATTAAGTACATGAGGCAAAACAAGTTAATGTTTGTTAAGATTGGATGTTGTGAATTATTCAAAAATGAATGGATTTAATTAATTACGAATAGCTTATAGTGATTAATGTAGGTGTAGAAAATAAAATTTATCTTTAGTGTTTTGATATTCCACTATTATTATCTATTATTGCAGTTGATTTGATGTATTAAAGGCAATTCTCAAATTTAATTTTTTAAGTAAATAACAAACTGAAATATTAATTTAAACTGAAATCATTATGAAAACGATTACAAAAATTTCTCTTCTTGTAATGGTGTTGTTCGTCTCTGTGTCGTTAGTAGCACAGAATTCATTTCTGAACAATACAGGAAACACCCCACCCGACAAGCAAGAACTTATCCAACAAATGCATGGGCCAACTTTTAAAGTACCCTCAGCCCCCGAAGGCGGAAAAGCAGTGGGCGATAATTGTTCCAACCCTTTATTAATTACAATTAACAATGCTGGCGATTTACCCTATGCAGATACTCTTGGCGGCAATACCACAGTTGGTAGCGGAAATAATTATGACAACACCTGTTTGAATGATTTTGATGGTGGTAACGATTTTATCTACAAAATTGAATTGGGCGAGGATATGACCCTGAGTTTTAATTTGGATCCCATGGGAACAACTTATACTGGTTTTGCCCTCAACGAACAATGTTTTGACGAACCCACAGCCACATGCCTTGCCGTAAGTACAGACACCTATGGTACAGGCGAAGCTCATGGTTTTGCAATTGCACTTGAGGCAGGTACCTATTATATAATGGTGGATTCGTGGCCAAATACCAAAACCACCGATATCCCTGATTTTGATTTAACCATAAACGAAACCACCACAGTTCCAAACGATGATTGCGACAATGCCACCGAAATTGGCGAGGTAAACAATCTTTATTTTAACACCGAAGAAGCTACCGTGAGTGCATGGCCAGGCGGCTACATAGATATTTTTTACAATTATACTGCAACAATAACTGGTGATGTGGTAATCAGTCTTTGCGATTCTTACTTTGACACTAGGTTAATTGTGTTCGATGATTGTAATGGTAGTACAATTGATTTCAACGATGATGCCGGTTGTGGAAGTTATGGTTTAGGTTCAAGTCTTACCTTAAGTGTAACCCAGGGTGAAAATTACATTCTTATGGTTACCAGTTATTTGGGTGACACAGGCTACGGCTTCCTTAATATTTATGAAGATAATAGTGGTTGCGACTTAGTTTGCCCAACCAGTGGTACTCCCGAAGGTGAAACTTGTGGAGATGATATTAATGGTGGATGTAATATGGACACAGTCGCATTTACTACGGTTATGGATGGCGATACTATTTGTGGAAATCTTTGGGCTGATGATTCTGACGATGAATCACGTGATACCGACTGGTTCGAAATTACCATTGCAAGTGTTAGCAATATAAAACTTGCAGTAGTTGGCGAAGAACCCCTTGTTTTTGGTATGGTCGATCAATACGAAATGGGAGTTGCAGGTTGCGATAACCTTGACGATCATTTTGTTGGTTTTAAACAACTCCCCGGATGTGTTGAAGATTCGATAGAATTTGGCTACTTGCCCGCCGGAACATATTATTTCATGGTAGCTCCATCTGCTTATAACGATTTTGAATGTCCCGGATTTGATTACCAGGCTGCCTTTACCGTACAAGCCGATTCAGTTGGTACAATTTCAGGTACTGTTGATGACGATGATAAAAAAGGGTTTATCGAAAATGTACTTGTTACAGCAGATATTTATAGCACCTTAACTGACGTTAATGGTGATTATTCACTGGAAGTTCCCCCGGGAGTGTATGATGTTAATTTTAATGGTATGGCAGTTGGCTTTGGTTCAACAACCAAAGTGGGAGAGGTAGTTACAGTAGGTAATATTACTGATGTTGATGCCACCCTAAGCGATGCTGCCCCTGTTCTTGAGGCTGCGGCAGATGTGGATTTCTCGTTGGCCAAATTATCATGGTTTATGCCATTAAAGGGAACCGATGCAATAGCCGGCGACATTGTTTGTAATACTGAATATGTCCCAAATACTACCATGGATTTGGATTTTACACTCACCTTTGTTTCACCCGATTGGGAATATTTAGATAGTATTGCAATTGTATTACCGGGTGAATTTACAATTAATTCGGCCAGCGATATTTTTGCTACAAGTCCATTGAATTCCAGCCAGGTTGTCTGGTGGTCGGCCAACTCCATTGCAGAACCTGAACCAGGAGAGTTTCTTATTGTTGATTTTAGTATAAACGTAACTGTATCTGCTGCTGCTGCCGGACCCTTAAGTGTATTTTATGCTGTAGTGGGTGATGGTTTCGGTGGTTATCCAAATTATTTTATGGGATACCTTACAATTTTTGAAGAAGGTGGTACTTATGTACCAACTTATAATGTTTACCGTAAATTAGCTGATGGTAGCGGGAATGTATTTATCCCGCTTGTAAAAGATGTTATTGATACAGAGCTTTATGATCTGTTGGGTTTTGATGGATTTTTTGCCGGAGGCGATTGGTGTTATTTTGTAACTACCAATATGATGGACGGAACAGAATCTGCACCCTCTAATATTGCTTGTGTAGAGGTTCTCGATCCATGCGATGATGCCATCGACTATGGTGTTCCTGGCGACCCAGCCCTGATTGACACCATAGAATATGTTGAACAAGTTAGGTGGTTTACATTTACTACCCCAGGTGGTGATATCCAAATTTCTACCTGTGGCTCTGATTTCGACACACAATTTGCACTTTACAGCAGTTGCGATGATATTCCAGATTTTCCTTCTGAAATGCTTCCTGAAGGAGCAGATACAACTGCAACTGACGGATGCAACGATATTGGCCAGGCATCATTAACACTTTGTAGCCTCGAAGGTGGAACTTATTACCTTGCAGTGTATGGTGAAAATGATGAAACTGGTGAAATTGAGCTCGAGATAACAAATAACTTCCAGTGTATGACAATTTATGAAGGATGGGGAGGATTTTCAACTTTCATCGAGCCTTCACCAAACGATTCAATCCAGGTTGTATTGGCTGAAATGGAAGACGAAATGACCATCGCCATCAGGCAAAAGCCTTATGGAATATGGTGGGCTCCCGAACATATCAATACCATCGGGAAAATTACTCCTGTTCTTGGTTATAAAGCAAAAATGACTGCTACCGAATCTACAATTATCACAGGTACTGAAATTGTTAACAAGACGGTAAGTATTCCCAAAGGTGCAAGCTATTTACCGGTAAGGGTTCCTTATCCAACTGATATTGCCGAACTTGAAACCCAAATTGGAGCAGACTTGTTATTGATTTACAATATTTATAATCCTGCCGAGCTATTGTGGCCTGACGGTGGTTTATCTTATCTTCCTGAACTTTTGCCTGACTATGCTTACCAGATTAATGTGTATAATGCCATCGACTTTACTTATCCATCTTCAAAATCGCTTAAGCAAAGTACTACTTCAGGGCATACAGCCTTTAAGGGTGCGAATGTTGCCTGGAACGATGTCGTAAATACTGGGAATACACATTTCATCTCGATAAGTGCTGATGCTATGGGCGAAATTATGGTTGGTGATATGATTGGTGTTTTCAATTCAGCAGGAACTTGTGTAGGTTTTGTTGAACTGGAAAATACTTCAGAAAATGGCCTTGTAGTCGCCTTTGGTGATGATACCTATACAAAGGGCGTTATGGATGGCTTTGAAGAAGGTGAAATGATGAATTTCAAACTTTACCGTTCATCAACCGAACAAGAGCATGCCTTAGAGGTTACCTGGAATGCTTCAATGCCAAATAATGACGGATTATTTGCAAGTGATGGAAGGTCGATGATCTCAAACCTTAAAGTTGGGCCAACAGATATTTCCGAGAGTGATTTTGCAAATGTTAGCATTTATCCTAACCCAACATCAGGAATTTTAAGTATTAATGGTCTTAACGGTAAGGCAAACGTTTTGGTAACAAATGTACATGGACAGTTAATATTTAATGCAGCACTTGTTAACAACCAACTTGATATGTCGAATCAACCTAAAGGTGTTTATTTCATCAAAATTTATAACAATGATGAAATGATGATCCAGAAGGTGATTCTTAAATAAAATATGATTTCAGTGTTTTGGAAACCTGCTCCTTTCTTTGGAGCAGGTTTTTTTATTTATTCAACATTATGAACTGGTTTTTTAAAAACGATATTTCTAACGGCGTTTTTGATGCAGATCCCGAAGAGTCGAAGCATATAGCAAGGGTGCTCAGGATGAATGTTGGAGATAAATCTGCTTTTATAAATGGTAAGGGCGATTTTTACATCTGTGTATTGCAGGATTCAAATCCTAAGAAATGCCGTTTTACTGTTGTTGAAAAAGAATTTATCCCAAAACCAAAAAAGTATAACCTGCATCTCGTTGTTGCCCCTACCAAAAACATTTCAAGGTTTGAATGGTTTATCGAAAAGGCTGTCGAAATTGGTATCGATGAAATTACACCGGTTCAATGCGATCATTCCGAAAGGATACGCATGAAAACTGACAGGCTTGAAAAAATTATTATTTCTGCCATGAAACAATCCCAACAAGTTTGGATGCCCAAACTAAACGAACTTGTGGAATTGAGTACTTTTTTCACTAATGATAGCTATCAGCAATTTCAAAAATTTATTGCTTATGTTAGCAAAGATCATGAAAGCCTGCTTAAGCAACGTTATGTTAAAGGAAATGACACCATTATCCTTATTGGGCCGGAAGGGGATTTTAGTACTGCTGAAATTAAAGCGGCAATAGCACGAAATTATGAACCAATAAGTTTGGGCGAAAATCGTTTAAGGACTGAAACGGCAGCACTGGTAGCTTGCCACACCATTGTATTATTAAATCAGTAAATACTTATGAAGAGGAGTTTGTTTGCCATATTGATAATTATCTTTTTAAGCTCTGCCACCCCCGATGGCGGAGTACAGATTGCTTTACTAAAATACCATGGGGGAGGAGACTGGTATGCAAATCCTACTTCCCTGCCCAATTTGATTAGTTTTTGTAACCGAAAACTCAATACCTCCATCAATCCCGATCCTGCAACCGTTGATGTTGGAAGCCCCGAAATATTTAACTATCCGTTTTTACATCTGACCGGGCATGGAAATGTTGTGTTTTCGAGTCAGGAAGCCAAAAATCTACGGGAGTATTTAATTGCGGGAGGCTTTTTGCATGTGGACGATAATTATGGTATGGATAAGTTTATCCGCCCCCAGCTAAAAAAAGTGTTCCCCGAACTTGATCTCATCGAGCTGCCCTTCGATCATCCTGTTTACCACCAGAAATATGATTTTAATTCGGGGCCACCCAAAATTCATGAGCACGACAACAAAGCTCCGCAGGGTTTTGGGTTGATTTACGAAGGCCGGCTTGTGGTTTATTATACCTACGAAACAGACCTTGGCGATGGTTGGGAAGATTTTGAAGTACACCGCGATTCGGATGAAACCCGGACGAAAGCACTGCAAATGGGGGCAAACCTTATCGAGTATGTATTTACACAATAAAATTCCAGTATGTTCAGCTTAGGCTATGCCTGAGCTGTATTTATTTCCGCAGGTTTAGCCTGCTTTTTAAACTTAGGTTACAGCAGGCAGAACCTGCAATAATAAACCGGACGAGGCATAGCCTCGCCCAAACACCCCTCTTTTTTTTGTGATATTTAGAGCTATAATCAAATCCATGCTGTAAGCCGTTTTGGTTTTCTCCCGATCGGTGGCTATCGACAGCATCCCGGCTTCTTTGTCGATTATTATGATATCATCGTCTTCATGGATGATTTTTATACACGGGTACTTCCCTTTCTTCCGGAATCCGATCCCAGCGAACTTCTACTTTTTGCCCGGGAACAAGCAGGTGGTTAAATTGCTTCACCCACATTCTGTCCACAAAAACCTGTTTATTTGCCAAAAGCGATTTTATATTATTCCTGCTTTTTTTTTGCATTTTATTCATCTAAATTAATGGTATTTTTTGGTCCTTCAATCATCGCGTAATAGTAAACAATTGGGATTTATAGTTTTGATATTCAATTATTATTATCTATTATTGCAGTTGATTAGATATATTAGAGGCAATTCTCAGATAAAATTTATTAAGTAAATTACAGAATGAAATGTTAATTTAAACTGAAATCATTATGAAAACGATTACAAAAGTTCATCTTCTTGTGATGGTATTGTTCTTCTCTGTGTCGTTAGTCGCACAGAACTCATTAATAAACAATACTGGAACTACACCACTCAACAAGCAAGAACTCATCCAGCAAATGCACGGCCCAACAGTTAATGTACCTTCTGCCCCCGAAGGTGGAAAAGCAGTTGGCGATGATTGTAACGACCCTTTTGTTATTAATTATGCCAGCGACACTACCATTGCCGGTAAAACCACTGTTGGAACCGGAAACAATTATAGCAACACTTGTTTGAATGATTTTGACGGTGGAAATGATGTTATTTTTAAATTGATCCTGAGCGAAGACCTTACCCTGACCATTAACCTTGACCCAAAAACAACGACTTATACCGGCTTTGCCCTCAACGAACAATGTTTTGACGATCCCACCGTAACTTGCCTTGCCGTAAGTACCGATACCTGGGGAACAGGTGAGGCCCATGATTTTTCCATTGCCCTGGAAGCGGGTACATATTTTATTATGGTGGATTCGTGGCCAAATGCCAAAACCTCCGAAATTCCGGATTTTGACCTTAGTATTACCGAAGGAGTTCCTGTACCTAACGACGACTGTTCAAATGCCATAGAAATTGGCGAAGTGACAAATTTTTATTTTGGAACACAAGGAGCTACCGATGACGGCGTTTGTACTGACGGTGCGAACATTTGGTATGATTATACACCTACATTCACTGGTAATGCTGTGATTAGCCTGTGCGGCAGCCAATATGATACCCAGTTGGGAGTTTTTGATGGCACTGCCTGCCCTCCCGTGGCTAATCTTGAATGTAATGACGATTGGTGCGACTTACAATCACAAGTGATTGTTCCTGTCGTTCAGGGCAATGTTTATAAAATTGAGATTGGAGGATGGGATGGTGATTCTGGTTTCGGCTATCTTAATATTTATAATGATGACCCAAGTTGTGATTTGGTTTGCCCCACTGGTGGAACTCCCGAAGGCGAAGCTTGCGGAGAAGATGACAACGGCGGGTGTAATATGGACACAGTCGCATTTACAACAGTTATGGATGGCGATACTATTTGTGGAAATCTATGGGCTGATGGTGATGCGCGTGATACAGACTGGTTTGAAATTACTACTTCTGCAGTAAGCAATATAAAACTTGCAGTAATTGGTGAAGAACGTATAGTATTTGGTATGGTAGCTCAAATCGAAATGGGTGTAGCTGGTTGTGATAACCTTTACGATCATTTAATTGGAATTAAAGTACTACCAGGATGCATTGAAGATTCGATAGAATTTGCTTATTTACCTGCCGGGACATATTATTTTATGGTAGCTCCTGTTGAATTTGATGACCTCGATTGCCCCGGGTTTGATTACCAGGCCGCTTTTACTGTACAAGCCGATGCTTATGGTACAATTTCAGGTACGGTTGGCGATGGAGCAAAAGCAGGTATCGAAAACGTAGTGGTTACAGCTGATGTTTACAGCACTTTAACTGATGTAAATGGTGATTATTCATTGCAAGTTCCCCCGGGAGTTTATGATGTTAACTTTAATGGTATGGCAGTTGGCTTTGGCTCGTTAAATATTGAAAATGTAACTGTAACCGATGGCAATATTACTGATGTTGATGCTACCTTAAGCGATGTCGCTCCTGTTCTTACAGCTGGTGCTGCATACGATTTTTCTTATGCTAAATTATCGTGGAATATGCCATCTAAGGAAACAGATATGATGTATTGTGATATCGTTTGTAATAACGCTACCTATGTCCCAGGTTCAACTGTGGACTTGGAATTTACTATGTCTTTCGTTTCCCCAGATTTTGAATGGTTAGAATACTTAGAAATTGAATTGCCAACAGAATTTACTATAAATTCGGCAAGTAACGTGCCTGGTATTTTTCCGGGTTCGTCATTTGAAATTGCTCCTACAATATCCAGACAGCTTGTGTATTGGACGGAATCAGGTAATTATATCGCAACACCTCCTCCAGGTGAGGTTTATTATGTTGATTTTAGTGTTAATGTAACTATTGATGGAGGAGCTACTGGATCATTATCCGCAGAATATTTTGGAGAGGGGGATGGCTATGGCAATTTACCTCATACTATCGATGGCTTTATTAACTTTTTTGAAGATGGAGCTCCCTGGGTGCCAACCTACAATGTTTACCGTAAACTGGATGATAATACAGGCAATGTATTTATCCCGCTTGTAGATGGAATTGTTGATACAGAGCTTTATGATTTGTTGGAGTATAACGGATCAATCATTACTGGCGATTGGTGTTATTTCGTTACTGCCAATATGGAAGACGGAACAGAATCAGCACCATCTAATATTGTTTGTGTTGAGGTTCTCGATCCCTGCGACGATGCCATCGACTATGGTGCCCCTGGCGATCCTGCCCTGATTGACACCTTAGAATATGATTTTCAATTTATGTGGTTTACGTTTACCACCCCTGGTGGTGATATCCAAATTTCTACCTGTGGTTCTGATTTCGACACACAATTTGCACTTTACAGCAGTTGCGATAGTATGCCAATTTACCCCGTTATGGTTCCCGCAGGAGCAGATACAACTGCAACTGACGGATGTAACGATATTGGTCAGGCATCTTTAACGGTTTGTGCCCTTGAAGGCGGAACTTATTATCTTGCTGTATTTGGTGAAAATGATGAGATTGGTGAAATTGAGCTTGAGATAACAAATAACTCCCAGTGTATGACAATTTATGAAGGATGGGGAGGGTTTTCAACTTACATCGAGCCTTCACCAAACGATTCAATTCAGGTTGTTTTGGCTGAAATGGAAAATGAAATGACCATCGCCATCAGGCAAAAGCCCTATGGAATTTGGTGGGCTCCCGAAAATATTAATACCATCGGGAAAATAACTCCTGTGCTTGGTTATAAAGCAAAAATGACTGCTACCGAATCTACAATTGTTACAGGTACTGAAATTGCTAACAAAACTGTAAGCTTACCTAAAGGTGCAAGTTATTTGCCGGTAAGGGTTCCTTATCCAACCGATATTGCCGAACTTGAAACTCAGCTTGGAGCTGAATTGCTACTTGTTTATAATATTTACAATCCTGCTGAGCTATTGTGGCCTGATGGTGGTTTATCAACACTTGATCAACTTATTCCCGACTATGCTTACCAGATTAATGTATATAATGCCATCGACTTTGCCTATCCATCTTCAAAATCAGTAAGCCAAATTTCTACCC
>Ga0208900_1000089_pt1 | contig 53703 bp, 42 predicted proteins | sample AntAceMetag02UKK_FD_184763 | JGI IMG/M metagenome (GOLD analysis project Ga0208900, IMG submission 184763) | Saline lake microbial communities from Ace Lake, Antarctica - Antarctic Ace Lake Metagenome 02UKK (SPAdes) (version 2) | ecosystem: Environmental > Aquatic > Non-marine Saline and... | reverse complement strand
TGTGGCGGCCCGGAAGCGACAGGAGAAAGCCAAATGAAAATGCCGATTACATTGAACGTAAACAACACCACCTGGAACCTTGACATTGACGCCAATGCCACCCTGCTTGAGGTACTGCGAAGTGACGTACTCAATCAACAGAGTGTCCACAGAAGCTGTGAAGAAGGAGAGTGTGGTGCCTGCACCGTTCTTATGGATGGTCAACCGGTGAACAGTTGCCTTGTCATGGCGGCATCAGCCCAGGGAACAACCATTATCACCTCCGAGGGACTCATGAGAGGGGATGAATTACATCCCCTGATGAAGGCCTTTGTGGCTGAGCTGGGACTTCAGTGTGGATTCTGCACCCCGGGTATGGTCATGTCTGCCTATGCCCTGATCAACCAGTGGGGGGACGAGGAACTTTCCGATATGGATATCCGCAAGGCCATTGAAGGCAACCTGTGTCGCTGCACTGGATATGTAAACATCATTACGTCCATTCGTCGGGCCAAAGAGGCCAAGGATGCAGGCAACTGGTGGTAATTTTCATATAACGGGCATGTCCTGTAGGACACAACAAATATTGGGTCGTAGACGCGGAGCCAAATGGTATCATGCCGCCCCCCCCGACGGGCAATGGGCCCGGCCGGGACTGTTAGACAGCCCAATTGGCCGGTTCCTATTACCCATCGGGGGGGGCTCTGCTGAGGTTGCCCGGAGGTTTTCTTTTCTTATAAACTGCCATGGGCAGACCGTATTCTGGCCCTGGCCTGCCCACAACGAAGCATGAAAATACGTCAGGTTTGCCGGGACTTTCTTATAAAAAAAAGAGGTATCACATGAAAAATTTTGTAGGTTCAAGGGCGCTGCCCGACTTGATATACCATTGTCCTGAAAATATGGAAGCGCTCATGGCGCTCTTTGACACCATTGAGGGAGATTATAAAATCGTTGCCGGATGTACCGATTTTATTCCTGCTGTTCGGGGCGGACGATGGTCTTTCAACGATGGTATGTCGCTCATTGATATAAAAAAAATTGATGCATTAAATTTTATTAAAGAAGCCGATGGCGTTGTCTCCATTGGTGCAGTTACCCCATTGTCCGTAATCATGGCATCGGATCTTGTTCAAACGCATGCCCCCGGACTTTGCCATGCCATTGGCACCATGGCCTCCCCCCAGGTGAGAAATGTGGGTACCATGGGCGGAAACATTGCCATGTCTTCTCCGGCCGGGGATAGCGTGCCATCTCTGCTGGCATTGGGTGCGTCTGTGATCTTTAAGGGTAAAGACGGAGACAAAAAAATGCCTCTGGATCAATTTTTTACAGGGCCAGGCAGAAATGTCATGGCCCCGGATCAGGTGTTGACCACCATTGAATTCCCCGCCCTCAAATCCGATGAATCTGTTCATTTCCAAAAAATCGGCACCCGGGATGCAGTGGTAATTTCCATTGTGTCGGTGGCCTCCTGGATCAAGGTTAAAAACAATGTATGCAAACAAGCCCGCATTGCATTGGGTTCTGTGGGGCCCACACCGGTTCGGGTTCCCCATGCCGAGGCGTTTCTTGCAGGCAAAACCGTGACCGAGGATGTCATGGCCCAATGTGCAAAAATGGTGGCCCAGGAAATTACCCCCATCACCGACCTAAGGGCAAGTGCCGACTATCGAAGGGATCTGGCCGAAACCCTTTCCCGCCGAACGCTCATGTCGTGCATGGCTGATTTGATCTCATAAATTCAAAACCGGACAATGGGGCATGAAAGGAAATTTGTTATGATTCCCATGCGTTAAATGGGTGAACAATATGGGAATCATTTAACACTACAGCGACACTTTGCTTGTCTTACTAAAATCGAGTGCCGAAAGGTGGGGAAACACACTTGAGAACCCCATACAAAAGGGCAGATCATGAAAGTGTCGCTGTAGTGTTAAAACATCCACGTTAATTTTAATCAACCATTTTACTGAAGGAGAGTTCGATGAAGTGTACAAAAGCCGTTAAAAGTATGATCGTTGCTGTGTCGTTTATTGCTCTTTGTGGATTTATCTCAACCAATGCCATGGCCAAAGAAAAGGTCTACAAATGGCGTGCCCAGACCTATGCCGTATCTGGGAGTGTGGGGTATAAGGCCCTTGAGATATCGTTAAAGGACTTAAAAGCAGCATCCAACGGACGATTGGATATCCAACTTTACGGGGTTGGCTCCCTTGTGGGTCCCTTTGAGCAGCTGGATGCCATGGGCATGGGAATTTTTGAGTGTGGTTTTAACGCCCCGGCTTACTATGCCGGCAAGGATCCCGCATTTGCAGCATTGTTCAGCCTCATGAGCATCTGGGAAAATACCAGTGATGTGAAAATCTGGAGTTACTACTTCGGTGGTCTGGAACTGGCCCAGGAACTCTATGGAAAGTACAAGGTTCATTATGTGGGACCAGCCTTGGTAGGTGCGGAGCCCATCATGTCTAAGGTGCCCCTGAAACAACTGTCCGACTTCAACGGTCTCAAGATCAGAACCGCCGGTGGACTCACATCAGAACTGTTTAAAAAACTGGGCGCATCTCCGGTAAAAATGGGTGGTGGAGAACTTTACACAGCGCTGGACACGGGTGTTGTGGATGCAGCTGAGTTTGTCAGCCTTGCGGAAAACCATGATATCGGTCTCCATGAAGTGACAGAATATGTCCTTTACCCCTCCTTCCACGGCAACACAGCCACCTGTGATTTTACCGTTAACCAAAAGGTCTGGGACAAGTTACCAGCAGATCTCAAGGCCCTGATGGAATCCTGGATATTTGAGCTGGATGCCCGGTTTGACTATCAGTCCGCAGCGGAAAGCGCCCGGGCACTACAGAAAATGAAGGAAAAAGGACTTGTTCATACCCAGCTTTCCAGTGCAGATATGGCCAAAGCCAGGGAAATCTCCCTTGAGGTGGCCAATGACTGGAAAAAGAAGAGCCCCATGTCTGAAAGGGTTATCGACTCTATTCTGGATTACCTCAAATTAAAGGGATCCATTAAATAAAAATTCACCTTATTCTGACTTCGGCCGGTGTATGTCAATTCTGTAACTAAACGTCCGGCTGAAGTTAAAATCGAATTTAAAAAAATCAGACAAGGAGTGCTTTCAGAGACGTCTTTGTTGAAATAACTACAATTGTCGGGTGAGCTTAATCTCACCGTATCAAGCTTGGATGTGGCAACAATTTCTGCCATGGACATATTAAGGAGATCTTATGGGGCCAGGATTATTAACCATATCGATGTTCAGTTCTTTTTTCGCGCTGCTGGCACTGGGAATTCCTCTTGCATGGACCACCGGAAGCCTGGGACTGATATTTGCTTTTTTCATGTGGGGACCCGATGCCATGTCCCTTGTGGTACTTCGGGTGTGGGATGTCATGGGCAGTTTCAGCATGATTGCTATCCCTCTTTTCGTCTTCATGGGCAATATGCTACAAAAATCCGGCATTGCCCATGACCTGTTTAAGGCCATTCAGGTCTGGGTGGGGGGTCTCAGGGGGGGGATTGCCGCAGCCACCATTTTGCTTTGTACCGTACTTGCAGCCATGATCGGTACTGTGGGAGCGGATGTCACCATCACCGGCCTCATTGCACTGCCCTTTATGTTCCAACGGGGGTATGATCGTCATATGGCCCTGGGTGCCATTGTGGCAGGCGGTGCGCTGGGGGTACTGGTGCCCCCCAGCATCATGTTCATCGTGTACGGCGTCACTGTGGGTGAATCCATTGGGAAACTGTTCATGGGAGGTGTGGGGCCGGGATTGCTCTTTGGGGGCCTTTACATAGGTTATATTCTCATCAAGTGTTATCTGGATCCATCTGCCGGGCCAGCCGCTCCTCTTGAAGAACGAAATATTCCGTTCATCCAGAAGCTTGCCATGTTTAAATCTCTCATTCTTCCCATTGTATTGATTATGGGCGTTATGGGTTCCATTTTCGGCGGTATTGCCACCCCTGGTGAAGCTGCCGGTGTGGGCTCCCTGGGTGCCATTATATGTGCAGGGGTACGAAAACGACTGAACTGGGAGAACCTGAGTGATTCACTGTACGAAACCATGAAAACCGTGGGCCTTATACTGTGGATCGTCTTTGGTGCCATGGTCTTCATTGCCACCTATACACTGGGCGGCGGGGCCGATTTTGTAAAAGACGCACTGGTGGCTCTTCCCCTGAATCCCTGGCTGATACTGATCATCATCCAGATTATTCTGCTTTTCCTTGGCATGGTGCTTGACATTATCGGTATCACCGTTCTCCTTGCCCCAATTTTTGTACCTGTTATTACGCAGCTGGGGTTTGACCCATTGTGGTTCGGCGTAATATTTAATCTTAATCTACAGATTGCTTATCTCTCTCCGCCCTTTGGATACTCCATCTTTTATCTCAAGGCCGTGGCACCGCCCGATGTGACCATGGCGGATCTTTATAAATCCGTCCTGCCTTACATGGCGCTTCAGGTTGTCGGTATGATTCTGTGCATGATATTTCCCCAGATCATTCTCTGGCTTCCCAACCTGATGATGCAATAAAAGGAGAACACAATGACACAACAAAACATGAATCCAGAGACACCGTTTGCGGCCATGACAAAAATTGCAAAGGCCCTGGATCAGGTCAGTGAATGGCAGGGCAAGGCTGTTTCCTTACTTATATTGCTGGCAACTGTTCAAATCTGCTACGAGCTGGTCATGCGGTATTTTTTTAATGCGCCCACTGTGTGGGGGCTTGAGCTGACGGTGTATCTGTGCGGCGTTACTTATATTATGGCCGGGGCCTATGCAGAACGGTATGGTGCCCACATCCGGGTGGATGTTTTTTACAACAACTGGCGGCCCAGAACCCAGGCCTGGTTTGATCTTATGGTAACGGATTTGTTTCTCTTTTTCTTCAGTGGTGTGTTGCTGTGGCACGGCAGCATCTGGTTCTGGGAAGCAGTGAGCCAGGAATTGACCTCGGGAACCATCTGGGATCCCATCATCTGGCCCATGCGCCTTGTTATTGTACTGGGTGCGCTAATGCTTTTTATATCAGGTATTCCCAAGTTTTTAAGAGATATGACCCATGCTGTCTGGAACGTGAAAATTTAGCTTTCTGCCGGTGAATTTCCTTGTGAATTTTTGATTCAAGGAGAATTCACCGGCTGTTTTTTTTGATCCATTGTTATCCGACACTTTCTCCCCATTCCCCCATTCATAACTTTTCCCCCCGCCACAAGCGTATTTCCAATGTTCACATCTTGTTCAACTATTTTTCCTTGTATTTTCTCCGATCTCATTATTTTTTATGGCAAGTCTTCGCTTAGGAATGAGTCCGAAATAACATACTCTTTTAAAAAATTGGGAACACTATCCTTTAACGGTGGCGTGTTCTGAAAAGGGCAAATTATTTAAGACTGGTTCCTTAATAATCTTTTTCCTATTGGTAAATATTGGATTTATTGGGCTGTCATACCAAGCAATGGAGGGAATCTAATAAGTGCAAACTGGAATGCCCCATCAATTCTCGGTTTTTACTCTCATCAAGTAGATTTAAAAAATATAAAATTATAATAAACGTCACACAACAAATCGGTCGAGCAGAGCGTGAGAACATTTTCTGCTTTCCGTGAAGTCTGTTGGCGCGGCTGCTCACCTTAGCGTTGAAGCCCTTCGGGCAGACATAGAGGGAGAAATCTTACTTTTATCCAAGGGAAAATATCGTGCCAGACTCACCTGATAAATCGGGTTTGTCCAACAAATAAGTTGAAGCCGGACATTGAGGCATTTTTTGCGGTGTGGCAGCCGCTTAATTTAACCCTGAATCAGTGGCACGTTTTTTGATATATATTGAAATGATTAAGAAAAATCTATTTGTTACTTCACCTGCGAGGTGAAAGCCAAAATCAAGTTTTTCTAATAATTTCAACACCCATCAAATTTTATGCCACTGATCCAGGTTAACGTTAGGCTTTTATATTTTATTTGACATAGTAATGCAATTGCATTACTGTATAGTGGAACAAAAAGTATATATGATGTTTTCCTATAAATTAAGATAGTTAATAAGGTCTCTTGGTAAGTTTTCAATCACTCCAGGTGATAAAGCCTGCTTAGCCTTTAAATGCCAGGTGCTATTCAAAAGAACGCCCTGAATGCCTGAACTTATTGAGAACTTACGGTCACTTGATAAAATAAAAATTTTATCAGGTTTTATAGCTGGTGAAAAAAATATTCCGCTTGGAGGTTATAATGACATTGTCTTTATACAGCGATTCTAAACTAACAAACCGCTATCAGACAACGATTCCACATATGGTCAGAAAGGTTTTGCGTTTAGAGAAGAATGATAAGATACGTTATGCTGTTCAAACTGATGGAAGCGTAATGATCTTTCGTATAAACCAAGCTGAAGCTGATCCAGCCTTAGCCAATTTTTTGACCTTTTTAGCAAACGATATTAGCCAAAATCCTCAGAATATCAGTGCCATAGGCTCTGATTTGCTTAGCCGTATCCAGTCACTTGTGTCTGATGTTGAAATTGATTTGGATGCTCCACTTTCTGATGAGGATGAATAGACTTGTCAAAATCTAAGCCGTTAACAATTAATGGATGGAATATATTCGCACATTCTTTATTCTTGGATCAGGTTGAAGAATTGATAACGCAGGTTGAAATGTTACGTCGGAAATATCCTGTCGATTACAAAAAAAAGAATTCAACAAAGCGTTTGGCAGCTATCGAAAAATTGGCTTTTAAAATCATCCCAAAAAATCCTACACTTTTAGATTATCGCCAGGGAACAACCCTCGGAGATAATTACAAGCATTGGTTTCGAGCAAAATTTTTCCAGCAATATCGTCTTTTCTTTCGATATCACTTAGAAAGCAAAATAATTGTTTTTGCTTGGGTCAATGATGAAGGCACAAAACGAGTTTATAAGAGTAAAAGAGACGCCTATCGGGTATTTAAAAAAATGGTAATTAGTGGAGATCCACCTGATAATTGGAGTAAATTGCTTAAACAATCAAAATTGGAAATTGCTCGTCTCAAAAAAGTAGTCTCCGATATTTAAATCTGACAAGAAGCTGGCAGCATTCATCAAAAATAAGACCAAAGATTAACGGCTAAAAAGAATGCACACATGCTCTAACGCGATAGGGCTCCGTCTAAAGCGGAACAAGTTGCAGTCTTGAGCTGTCCGAAATCACGCTCTTTGCAAGTCCCTTATTTTACAAAGTGTCCCGACTTAGGGGGGTAGCCAACTATTTTAAATTATCCCAGTGTTTGAAAAATCATATCCGGCTGGACAGCGGAATTTTCCGCCATTTCAACGGTGGTCACCCCGGTTAATACCAATGCAGAGCGATACCCGAAATCCAGGGCACCCTGGATATCTGACTTGATGAAATCACCGGTCATCAATACCCGGTCACAGAGGATTTTCCGTCCACATTTTTCTTCAAGCAGGGCATGGGTCTTTTGGAATATGGGCGCAAAGGGTTTGCCAAGATATAAAGGATCAACCTTGATACCATAGGTTTCCAACACCCGGGAAACAAACCGACCCACCCCCCCGGCACCGATGCACAATTGCCCGGTCTTACCAGGATAATACTCATCTGGGTTGGGAACAATGAGCGGGGCTCGGGGGTTTTTCACAAAAAAATTCACCGCAGCATTGATGGTGGGTTCCCAGTCATACCCTTTTTCTCCCACGATAATGCCCTGGCAAATATCTATTTCTTCAATGTTTCTGGTGGTTTTAAGTCCTGCTTCTTCAGCAAAACAGGGCGAGCCCAGATTTCCCATAATAAAAAAAGGCGCTGTGGATTTTTCTTTGTCCGGGAACAAGCTCACCAGACCGTGGGCACAGGAGACAATCTCCCGGGGGTGAACATCAATGCCCGAGGCGTTAAGAATTTGAGATTTCTCCTGGGTGGAGTGATCCCCGTCATTGGTGAGCAGATAAAAGGGGATATTTTCCTTTCTGAGCATTGCCAGCAGGGCACGGCTGCCCGGGGCCGCCTCTCCTTTGACAAGTAGCACCCCGTCAATGTCAAACACAAGGGCATCCAGGCTGTCGCCATGGGAAGAGAGCCATTCTTTAAGGGTGGGGATTATCTTTATTTTTTGAGACATATTATTCTTGTATCCTATTCAAATTTCGGGACAAACACCGTTTAATCTCAAAAATTGATTTTTTAGGTTCAGTAAATACAGCACGTTATAAAATAACTCATCAGAATTGGGCATCCTTCAAAAGTAATTTACACTTTTTTTGATCATTCCCCATTTCCAGGGGCTTTTCACAAAAAACTGTAAAGCACCTTTGAGCTCCTATGAAGGATGCCCAGAATTGCATAGTTTTACCCCGAAATTTGAAGAGGACACCTATTTTTATTCCGATTTGTGATTGGGTGCTGGGTTTTAGGTGTTGGGTAAGGAGAGCTGTTCTTTGTGCTTCCGGTACAGCCCCCGGAGCTGATCATAGGTGATGCCCAGTTGATTTGCCGCTTTTTTCTGGTTGTAACGGGTGGTTTCAAGGGCATTCTTGAGCATGGAAACCTCCAGAGATTGCCTGGCTGTAATCAATGATCCTTCCCTCGTGGGGGCATCTCCTGGATCAGATTGCCGGTTGGCGGAAACTGACATGTCCACCTCCCCCCCTTTACGAGGTGCCAACCCATAGGGAGAAACAAACGGATCAAACACAATCTCATGAATCACCCTGCCCCGGGCTCGGTAAACGGCCCGCTCCACAACATTTTTCAATTCCCGGACATTTCCATGCCAGGGGTGATGTTCCAATCCTTCCATGGCTTCAGCGCTGAACTCTGGGATCTCATCAGCACCAAGCTCGTAGGCCATACGTACGGCAAAATGCCGGGCCAGTAAAGAGATATCCCCCTTTCGTTCCCGCAAGGGCGGAACAAACAACACTTCAAAGGAGAGGCGATCCAACAGGTCTTCCTTGAATCTTGCCTGGCGGGCCATTGTGGGAAGATCTACATTGGTGGCGCTGACAATTCGGACATCCACCTCCATGGGTAGCGACCCTCCCACCCGTTCAAACACGCCATACTCCACCACCCTTAAAATTTTTTCCTGAACCTCCATGGGCACTGTGCCAATTTCATCCAGAAACAGGGTTCCTTGATGTGCGGCCTCAAATCGTCCGGTTCGACGGTGGGCCGCACCCGTAAATGCGCCTTTTTCATGACCAAATAACTCTGTTTCCACCAGGGTGGGGGCAAGGGATGCACAATTGAGGGTGACCAGCGGCTTCTCCCAGCGTTGGGATAAAAAATGCAACCGGGATGCCGCCAGCTCTTTTCCCGTACCACGTTCGCCAAGTATGAGAACAGGCCGCTCTATGGGAGCCACCCGGGACAAACGTTCCTGGAAATCCAAAAACACCTCGGACTGTCCCAGGGCCTCTGGTAAAATCGATTGACGGATATATGGATGCTCAGCCATGGTTATTTTCACCATTATATAGTTAATATCCTCAAAAACAGGAAAAGAACTAACATATTTATTTTTCACAGTCAATCCCAATGATCAAACTCCCTGCAAATACTGACTTAACCCCAATATTTTTAAATTGGCACAAGTTATGATATTTTTCCAAATTTTTTCCTGTTTTCATTATTTTGACAGTTCTTCACTTTTTGTGATGCCCTCCTTAACAAACAATTGTATTTTTTTACTTGAAAAAAATAAAAATCCATGTAATGTGCTTTATACAATAGAAAGAGGATGGGTTCGGTTCAGAATAATCTTATTTCTTCCGGGTTCGGCATGGGAAATGAAGAATTGGTATTTGAACTATACTCCGATTGTGTTCGTTGCGTACCATGTCGAAAACAAAAACAGAAAATTGCTCGCAAACGTAGCTGGTATGAGGCTATTTTATATTTCAAGCCGGACTATTGCTCAAGGCCTTGAAATAGTAGGGTATTTTTTATCTCTAATTGAGGAAGCTATATTTCATATTCAACAGACACAACATGCACGGATGCTTTTAAAAAAAACAGCATTCCAGCAACGCAGCAATTATTCGCATTTCCGCTGAATAAGTATTTCAGCATGCCTATTTTTTATGACAAAAATAAATGCGAATAATTTTTGCGTTGCTGGATTCACCCTTGATAAATAGATTATGATAAAATCAAATGGTTTGTTAAGTAAGTAAAAAATGTGGCTAACCAAACGCTCTGCGAGAACGGGAGGCTTTTTCCCGTAAAATACTGATGCGACGGGTGAACCTTTGATGCCTGAAACGCGGTGCTGGAAAGCTTATACTGAACCTTACAAGCAAACTGCTTTAAAAAAAAATAAGGGGTTGGTTCTAAGATCGGCCACTTTGGATAATTGAAAAAATCACTGAGCTATAACTATTTAATAATATAGCTAATATTTTTATGTGAATTTAAACACTGACTCCAAGTGGCCGACGTTAGAACCAAGCCCAAAAATAATAATCGAGTACAATAAAATCAGGTTGTAGGAATTCAAATAGTGCAAAATGCAAATAGAATAATTTAAGAAACCAAAGGGGAAAAAGTCATGACGAAAAAAATGTTTAAAGTAATGCTATGCGGACTAATCTTGATAGCGTTTGCCTTTTCAGTTCAAGCGGAGCAGAAGATTTCACCGACGCATGTGAAAAGCCTTGTGGAAAAAGCCGTCAAGTTGATCGAAGAAAAAGGAGATTCAGTTTTTCCGATACTCAGCGATCCAAATGGCGAGTTCGTGGAGGGCGATTTGTATATTTTTACTTACAATATGGACGGAACTATCATTCAACACTTAAGGCCCAAGCTTGTCGGTATGAACATGATGAACATAATGGACAAAAAAGGTAAATGTATTGGATGTGATTTTGTTAGAATCGCCAAAGAAGAGGGTGCTGCCTGGTCGGAGTATTATTGGCCCAAGCCTTCCACCAAAACAATTGCGGTGAAAACGAGCTACATCATGAAAGTTCCGGGAAAGGAACGCTTCGTAGGTGCAGGTGTTTATGACCTCACAAAGGAAGGAGCAGAAGAGGCCGTAAAAATGGGGAAATAATCCTTAACAACCATGAGCATGGGATTGTAAACGCTATTTTTTCAGGATATTTTTCCTTAATCGTGCTATTTTCCTCTATCGTAGAGGGGGAATAGTGTTTTAATGAGAGAAGAGCCTCCATGCTTTCTTTAACAAACTTTAAAACATATTTGTATTTTGCACCCAAATTCTTGCTGTGGAAGTCAAAAAATTCTTTTCATCTTAAGGCGACAGTCGTTTGCATTTGTTAAGCTATTTTGTGCTACCGATATTTTAAAACATCTTACGCCGTCCCCAAAAAAATTCGAGCTGTGCGGGTAGGTCATTGCTGAGCCTATTTGAACCGGAACCTCAGTGCTCTTTACAAGGTATAGATACAGATTAAAGGCTCAAATACCCCCAATTAATTACATTTGCACTGTTAATGCGCTGCAAATAATTGCTACCCGCACAGCTCGCAAACCCTGGTGAATTTAGAAATATCAGAGAGGACATTCATGAGTAATCAGAAAAACAAAAAACGAACCTTGAGCCTGTGGATTAAGATTGCCATACTTCCGCTTTTAGGAATGCTGGCATTGTTTACTATCAAAGGCATGGATTTCTATCTAAACGCAAAAATGGTCCGAGCCTCCGCCATGGGTCAGTATGGGAGCAACATTGCCTGGATGATGACGGAACGTGTTTTGACCGAAACAGAATTTTTGAATAGTGCCGACGAGAAACTTGTCGAAAAAATCAAACAAGAATCATCCAAGATCAATCATACGCTGGCTGAGGCGAAGGCACTCGACAATGGGCAGGAGATGCAAAGCCTTTTGGAAAAGGTTGAAAAGGCCGCAGACGAGCATAATAAGGCTTTTGAAGATGCGGCAAAGATGGTTCGCACCCTTACAGACACCAAAGCCCAGTTCATGTCTCAGCTTAACCGAACCGACGAAACCATAAAGGAAGCCATCGGTCATCTCATTGAAGAAAAGTCCATGCTCATCATGATGGAGGGGACGGACTTATCGGATACAAAAAAGGCGCTCCGTGAGGGATTAAGAGAGTTGAACGGATTTGTTTCTCCTATCATGCTCAACCTAAACGACTTGATCGCCAACTTAGAGCCCGAACGCTTTGAAGAAACCGCCAAAAAACTATCGAATCAAATTCAGAAATCTTTCCAAAATACTGCGGGTGTGGTCTCTGGCGTTGATGAAGCCAAGTACACGGATTATTTTAAGAAAATAGAAGACTCCTATGACGTCACCCTGAAAAATCAGGACACCCTCTTCTCTCAATGGAAACAGCTTCAAATCCTTGCCGCTGATCTTGAAAAAACCGATATGACCTTGAAAAAGACCCTTCAGGAAATCGTCACAGAAATGAAACAAAAGATTGCCCAAATCGGAAATTTTGGGTTGTGGTTGAGTCTTCTCGCCATTGGGATTACCACTGTATTGCTATTGTTACTCAGTATTGTAGTGATTCGCTCAATCACCAAACCCATTAACCGTGCCGTAAATGATCTAAATGAAAGTGCCGATCAGGTGGCCGCAGCTTCTAATCAGGTCTCCTCTTCCAGCCAAGAGTTAGCTGAAGGATCATCTCAGCAGGCAGCATCATTGGAGGAAACATCTTCATCGTTGGAAGAGATGGGTGCGATGACCAAAAAAAATGCAGAAAACGCAGGTATGTCGGATATACTGATGAAAGAGGCCAATCAAGTTGTTTCACAGGCTAACGCCTCTATGACGCAGTTGACGGAATCCATGAGAGATATTTCCAAAGCAAGCGAAGAGACTTCTAAAATAATTAAGACAATTGATGAAATTGCCTTTCAAACGAATCTGCTGGCTCTGAATGCTGCGGTTGAAGCAGCCAGGGCCGGTGAGGCCGGAGCAGGCTTTGCGGTAGTTGCAGATGAGGTGAGAAACCTTGCCATGCGTGCCGCAGATGCTGCAAAGAATACTGCCGTACTCATCGAAGGTACGGTAAAAAAAGTCAATGATGGTTTAGAACTGGTTAGCAAGACCAACGAGGACTTCTCTGAGGTTAGCACCAGTACTAATAAACTTGCTGAACTTATCGCAGAAATTTCAACTGCATCCAATGAACAGGCACGCGGGATTATCCAGGTTAATACGGCTGTTCAGGATATGGACGGTTTGACACAAAAAAACGCAGCCAATGCAGAGGAATCTGCAAGCGCATCTGAGGAAATGAATGCCCAGGCAGAACAGATGAAGGGTTATGTTCTGGAATTACTGAGGGTTGTAAGCGGCAGTGCAAAAGAAAAAACAGGACGGTCGATGCCAGCAGGTCGTAGGAATAAATTTGGCCATTTAAAGCCGGAATCAAATGAATTGCGTGTGGAGAGGTTCGGTGGCAGGGACGTCATGACTCCCGGCCCCAAAATTATCCGACCGGAACAAGTTATCCCCATGGATGATGATGACTTTAATGACTTCTAATATTTCCGTGAAAAAAAGGGGCTTGCTTTCAGGCTGACGTCGGTATGTTGAAGTTTGATCATAATGCACTAAGGGAGTTCATGATAAGGGAGTTCATGACAAATAACCTACCCATCTTCACTTAAAATATGCTGTAAATACTGACCATTAAATTTGAAAGCGGGTAGTTTTATTATGGTGAAGTCCCTAATAAAGCTACCCATTTTTGCATGGATAACTCTGGAGAGTGGGTATGGAATTCTTTAACATAGGCATATTATTTCCCATGAACTCCCTAAAACTTTAGGAATAAAAATCACCCCCTCAGCAGCACCTCTCGCACTTTAACGGCCAGCTCTTTCTGGGAAAAGGGTTTGGGTATAAAATTAACCCCTTCATCCAAAACACCCCGATGGGCAATAACGTTGGCGGTATATCCAGACATGAAAAGCACCTGAAGGCTGGGATAAAGGGCTTGAAGCTGGTTGGCAAGGTCCCGGCCATTCATTTCAGGCATGACAACATCTGTGATCAACAGATCAATTCCCCCGGCATTTTTTCTGGCCAGGGCCATGGCATCTCCCGGACTGTTGGCAGTAAACACCGCATACCCCAGGTTTTCAAGCATTTTTCGAACCAGTGTCAAGATAGCGTCATCATCCTCGACTATCAATAAAGTTTCACCCTGTGCCAAGGGCATTTCCATCGCAGATTCAATGGTTGCCCATGGGCGCTGCCCTACATACCGGGGAAGATATATCTTGATGGTAGTCCCTTCCTCCAACTCACTGTAGACATTTATAAATCCGTTGTTCTGTTTGACAATGCCATAAACAGTGGCCAGCCCCAATCCTGTTCCCTTACCCAGTTGTTTGGTGGTGAAGAAAGGTTCAAACGCCTTATCCTGTGTCTCTGGTGTCATTCCCATGCCATTGTCACTCACCGCAAGCAATATATATTCACCCGGAATAAACCCTGCACGTTCCACACAATAATCCTCATCAAGCTGGGCATTTCTTGTCTCAATTATTATTTTACCCACATCTGCTATGGCATCCCGGGCATTGATGCACAGATTGACCAAGATCTGATCCACCTGGGAGGGATCCATTTTAACCGGCCACACATCCACCCCAGGCCCCCAGGCAAGATCGATGTCTTCACCGATGAGTCTTTGGAGCATTTTTAACATCTCTTTAACGACCTCATCCAATTGAAGCACCTTGGGCTCAATGGTTTGCTTACGGGCAAAGGCCAGCAATTGCCGGGTTATGTCCGTTGACCGTTTGGCGGCTGCAAGAATCTGCTCAAGATTGGCATGCAGGGGATCATCCGGAGCCACATCTTGCAGACTCATTTCAGTATACCCTACGATGATACCAAGCATATTGTTGTAATCGTGAGCCACTCCTCCGGCCAGACGGCCCACGGATTCCATCTTCCCGGCCTGGACCAATTGCGCTTCCAGGATCTTTTGTTTTTGTTCAGACACTTTGCGTGCTTCATCACTGTGGAGAACGTATTTTTTCAATGACCATAGCCACAAAAAAGAGACCAGTAACAACAGCAATAAGGGGACAGCAACGATGGCAACATACCGGAAGATTTTGGCAAAGCGAGGGGCTGGGTGAACATAGGTACCCAGCCATTTTTCATAAATACGGCGATATTCTCCGTTTTCATTAAGGAGTTTCAGCCCTTCACTGAACTGGGCCAGCAGGGCCTTTTGATTATCTGGAACCGCATAGCAATATTCCGTTGTAAGAAGCGGTTTTTGTCCCAGGATCAGATTTTTCCATCCGTTTTTTTTGATCAAATAAAGGGCCGGTATCCGTGGCACCAGCGCACAATCGTACTTTCCATCGGCCAATTTCCGGAGGCTTTCCTCCTGGTTTTCCGTCATAAAAAGCAGATCTTCCAGACCATTTTCCACAGCAAACTCATGCATGATGTCGCCGTCTTGAACAAGGATTGTCCGCCCTTTTAATTCCACCAGGGTGGTGGGGGGATGTTTCTGATCTTTCCGCACAGCGATGACGTAATTATTCACCGAATGGGGCTGGGTAAAGTCAAATTTAAGGTCTCTATCCGGGGAGTAAAACATAGCCTGGATGACGTCAATGCGCCCCTGTTCCAACCCATCCACAATCTTGGCCCATGGTCCCAGGCGAAAGGACACATCAAGCCCCACTTCCCGGGCAATACCCCGTGTAATATCAGTGATGAAACCCGCTGGTAACCCATTCTCCTCCAGATATTCAAAGGGGGGATAGTTGTCATCTCCCCCAATGACAATTCGGTTATGGGACGGTAGCTGCAAGGCAGCAAACCACTTGGCATGGAGATGGCGATATGTACCATCCGCCATGACAAGGGACAACCCTTCGTTCAACAGCGCCAGGGTGTCCCGATCCCCTTCCTTCACGGCAAAACAAAAATCCTGACGAAAGCCTTCAATGGGCCTTTTCACAATTTTCAGGTTGGAAAGTCCGATTTGCCTGATCAGGCGCAATGCCACAAGCCGCTGTATTACCACTGCGTCATGAAAGCCCTGGGAAAGTTCCTTGAGAGCCTGATTAAAAGTGGGTAAGCTGTGTAATTTGATGCCACGATCCCCACGTTGAAGGAATTCTTCGGCGTTATCCCCCTTCGTGACAGCCACCTGACGTCCCCTCAGGTCATCCAGATTATTGATGTTGGTGATGTCTGCCCTTACGACAATGGCACCGTGAAGGGACATATAGGGAAATGTAAAATCAAAAACAGATTCCCGTTCCGGGGTGCGGCCCACCATGGGCAACGCTTGAACGTCCCCTCCCTCCAACCAGCTCCGTACCCTTATCCATGGCCCAGTTTCAAAGGTGACATCCCGTCCCATGGCCTTTAAGGCAGCTTCCAGAAGTTCCACGGAAAACCCCTTTGCCTGGTCATCTTCACCCACAAAGCAAAAGGGGGGATAATCAGTCTCACATGCGGATTTAAGGGGTATTTTTCTTTTTAAAATATCCTGGTCTGCACAGACATCTCCCCCAAAAACAGCTATCATAAAAAAAATAATGGATAAAAAAAGATGCCATATATGGGGTCTAAATAGATATTTCAAGTCAATGGTCATGGATCTTGCTCCGTTGATGCGATGCGCTTGTCTGGGATAAAATGCAGCCAATTCGATGATCTTTTTTTCTGTCTTGATAACGGCTGGAAGGAATCAAGCGTTCGTTATTGGCGATTTTGTTAATTATAACCTTCACTAAAAAGACGTCATCAAAGATAACATAACACAACCCTGGTTCCATGGCATCAAAAACCGATCAAAAGATAAAAAAGGGGTTGATCACAATATAGAGTCCCCGGTCAATGTCAAAGACCTCGGACTGCCCCAGGGTCTCTGGTGAAATCAATTGACGGACATATGGATGCTGAAGTGTGGTTATTTTAACCACTATATGGTTAATATGCTTAAAAATAGTAAAAAGACCAACATGTTTATTTTTCACAGTCAAGCCTGGTGCCAAAACACCTTGGCGTTACTGCTTTCTCCCAAATCTTTTTAACGTGGCACAAATTATGCTATTTATTTACCCACAACATAAGGCAGAAATAGATTCTGCCCCGACGTTCCCGTTCCGGTTAGGTCAATTGCCGGGGGCGGCATAGCACCATTTTCATTATTTATTCTGGCAAGGGATCTTGCCATGATCGTAATATAAAAACAATCACATAGGAGAAATTACCATGGGTGTATTCACACGATTCAAAGATATTGTCACAGCCAACATGAACTCAATGCTGGACAAAGCCGAAGATCCTGAAAAAATGATTAAAATGATGATCCGGGAAATAGAGGACACCTTGGTGGAGCTGAAAACCTCCTGCGCCGGGGCCATTGCCAGCAAAAAAACTGTCCAGCGCAGCATGGACGGTGTCCGGGAACGACTGGATCAGTGGAACACCCGGGCAGAGCTTGCAGTGGTCAAGGGTCGGGATGACCTTGCCCGGGAAGCACTGTTGGAAAAAAGACGTTTCTCAACCAAAATAGACACCCTGGAGCAGGAATTCGAACAACATGCCACCCTGGTGGCGCAATACCAGGAAGAGATCCGACAACTGGAGGGCAAACTCAAAACTTCCCGGGAAAAGCAACGCATGCTGGTTCAACGGCAGATCCATGCAAAACGAAAAATACAGGCCCAGGAAGATATCCGCCGCATGGACAACCACGAGACCCTGGCACGCTTTGATAAAATGGAAAACCGCATAGAACAGATGGAGGCAGAAGCCGATCTGGTGAACTATGGGGTGAAATCAACCCTTGACGAACAATTTGAAGAGATTATCATGGACGATGACATTGAACAGGAACTGCAACGCTTAAAGTCTGCCCGAACCAAGGGTAACACATTGCAGGATTAACCCTTAGAGTGCCCGGGATAGAGAGGAACAAGCCCTGTCACGGGCATTAAAGGGAATTTATAAAAATATAAACTACCCACTTTCAAGCTTAATGGCCAAAATTTACGGCATGCCTTAAGTGAGACAAAGTAGATTATTTATTGTAATTTCCCAAAGTAAAAGGAGATACGTTTTTGATGAAAACTGTTTTTATCGCAGGAATTGTTTTCAGTGGCATTATTCTGGTGCTGCTCGTCGTTGCGGCCATTCTTTTTATGATTTTCAGAATGCGCCAGGGGGGAACCCTGGCCCAGGATCGAAGCAAACAAAATGAGGAGGCCACCATGATTCAGGAAATATACACGGGATTGTCCAGGATGGAGCAACGGGTGGAAGCCCTTGAAACCATTCTCATGGAACAAAAGAAAAGGGATGAGACATGAGAAAAGGATATAAGCAAAAACAATGGCACCACAGGGGGCACCCCCGTGGATTTCGTTCTGGACGCTCATCCGGCTTTGGTGGATCCGGGGGAATTTTTCGTTCCCGGAACGGCATCATCATGGGGGTTTGCAAAGGCATCGGCGAGTCGTTTGATTTTTCGGTTTTCTGGATCCGGGTGATCTTTGTGATTACCCTGCTCTTTAGCGGCCTGTGGCCCGTCATCGGCATCTACCTTGCAGCGGCATTTCTAATGAAGCCCCGTCCGGTGAAACCCCTTGAAACCGAGGGAGAAAAAGATTTTTACGACACCTATGTCAACTCCAGAACCGGTGCCATCCGGACATTAAAGAGCCGGTTTGAATCTTTGGAAAGACGCATTCGCCGCATGGAAGACACGGTGACCACCAGCGAGTTTGAGTGGGATCAGAAAATGAATAGCTGAACACTCAACTTTTTCCTTTCCCCAACCCCAGCGATAAGCCTCAATTGTTGAGAATAGTTATCACTTCTGCCTTTCTGAGTACACCCCCATCCTCTTTGTTTTTATAACCGTCCTTTATAATTTCAAGGATCACTTCATTTTCCAACCCGGGATCTTCCCGGGTTTCCAAAACCTTACAATATTCAATGGTCGCTTTATTGTCTGGAAACTCAATGGGAACAATGGATGAGGCACTGAAATGGCGACGTAATTTTTTATGTATTGAACGAATATTACGGCCTAACATTTTTGAAGTTTTATCCAGGGTGTCTTTCTTGGCTTCAAGATTCTTTTCTATGAAGGCCAGTGCATCCATGATCTCAAGAAGGTTCAGCAAAGATGCTTTCTCTTTTTTCTGAAACAATGCCTCCTTTTGAACCAATGTTTGTTTTAATTCAGCAATGGTTATCTGAAATGTGATCAGTTTTTCTCTTAACGCATCTTTTTCCGATGGCGAAGAAGAATCCTCAATCATGAGTATCCTCAAAAAGGGAAAGATATTCCAATGAAACGCCATCACCCCCATCTGAGGGATGGTGCATATCCGCTGTATTTTTTATCTCTTCAAGCAAGTTTTTTTTTGCATTGTTAAGGTCAACAAAATACAAAAATTCATGGCATGCCCGGATAACAGGATCCAAAAGCATCTGTTGGGCCTGGGCAATCTCCTTGGTGGCGTATTTCCTGGTACGCATGGTAAGGGCAACCGCCTGGATCACCTCTTTATTGGAAACATTTTTATCAACGGACAGGATTTTATAAGGATTCATAAAAAATCGGCACGCCCCCCAGAGTCGTCAGCCCAGAGGACGGAATTTACCGCCTCCATTTTGCTATCTTAATAACAGTTTATTATTTAATTCGGTCAATCTCTGCCTGGATTTTTCGTCTTAAGGGATGGCTTGCATCAACGATCAAAACGGAATTGATAAAATCATTGAAATAAACAAGTTTAGCTGCGTTGCTCACATCAATTTTCGTTTGTTTAAAATCATCAATAATTTCATCCATAAAATTAAAAAAATTATCATAAACTTCAGAATATACCGAATCCGCAGTGAGCCTTGCCGCCTTGTTCAGCTTGTGTCTGCTTATTGCAGAGTAAATTTCTTCAGTCTCAAGTTCAATGCATGTCTGCTCCAGTGTTTCATAGGCCAATTCATTATGTTCATCAAGATTAAGGGCTTTTTCAAGGGCGACCTTCACCTGTTTATTATTTATTTTTTTAGCATTATACCGCTGGATGGCAGATTGCGCCATCATAAAGGAAAGGGCTTTACCCACCAAATCCGAAGGGTGCTGTTTATGTAAATACAAAAGCAATTCTTCATGAAGAAGTAGTTGATCTCCACCATATTGAAGCATTAAATCGGAAAACTCTTCTTCAATGGACGGAACAGAAGCAAACAGTTCAGGGGTGGATCTGAAGTATTTAAGAAAGGATCTATCTTCGTTTTTAATGGCAATAAATCCATAGGCAAACTGCACAACACGGGAGACATAATCAAAAAACTCATCACTTTCATTTTTTGTGTCCATGGCATCAATGTATTCCATGGCCTTTTCATGTTGTCCGGTCCTTAATGCGTACATCGCTTCGCTGGCCCGGGAATAGTATCCCCCGGTTTCCAGATAATGGGATTCACTCTTAAAATAATTCCGATTTGCCCGTATTAAATTTAAAATGGCAGTAAAAGATCCTGAAATCAATGCATATCCCGGGGTGCAGATGGGACAGGTCTCTTCTGGCTGTTGCTTTGAAATAAAAGAAAGATCATTGATCAGTTTTTTTTCAATGTCAAGATACGCTGCTGCCTGCTTGGTATTTTGAAGATCCCCATACCCATTAATCCGCTGTTCGGCCATGCGAATGAGTTTTTGCTGGATTTTATTTTGGACATCCGGATCATTGGAAAACCCATCTGATATCTGCCTGGAATAAATTGCTGTGAGCCAATAGGTCATCATTGGGGTCAAAAAATCCACCTGATCCTGGGAAAGATGATAATAACATTTGGCATGAAGGGCAAGTAGCTCTGGATCAACAACGGTGGGCATCTCTTCCAAAAGTTCTGCAACACCCATGTAATTTTCCTGTTCCCAGAACTCTTCCACCCAAAGAAGCCTGTAGTATTCACACACCTTCCCAAGGGCAGAGACATGGGCCTGCCCCTTACTGCCAAGGCTTTGGGCTGTGCTAAGAAGTAACTGTGCATCATGGAGGCAGACCTTCACGTCAGTGGCCTTTTTCAGCCCCTCATAAACCGCTGAACAGGCAAGTTCAAACAGCACTTCCTTTTGCTGAACAAATCGGGGATCATTGATATCAAGCTGTGCCCACTGCTCCATGGCCCTGCAATAATGATGGCTCTTTGCCAGGGCAAGTCCCCAAGCGTAAATATCCTCGGGCCCTGGATGATCCAGCCGCTCAAATTGCCCTAAAGCCACTTCATACTGTTCCGCCTTGACAAGGCTCAACGCATTTTTCCCAAGGAATTCTTGTTCACCGGTCTCTTCCCATGCCCGGGCATAAAGCGCGGCAGCCCCGGCATAGTCATGGGCATTTACTGCTGCTTGTGCAGCATCCCCCCTCTTTTCCAGCGTCAACCTGTCCTGGAGTTCTTTGATTTTATCCATGAGTGACGCGTCAGGCACCAGTTCATTGGCATCCTGGAAAAAATCAATGGCCTGGGACAAATCCTCATTTTGTACGGCTTTATAGCCATCCTTGATAAGTTGGCGGGCCTTTACGCTTCGGGTCTCTTTGCGACACACCGTAAGTTTTTGATCAATATCAGCATGATCAATTTTATTCCGGATCTTGAGAAACTCTTTTTCAGCCAGCAGAAAATTACCGGCATTGAATAATTTTTCAGCCCGGCGCAAAATGGTTTCAGCTTTATTTTTTTTCTTTGCCATTGTTACTCCAGAAAAATTCCTATGGTTTGTCCAATTTCAGGGAACACATCTTCAACAAAGCACCTTTTGGATTTCGGGCAGTACCGTTCTGTAACGGAAGCCCTTGTATCACCGGGTCGAAGGGTATATTTCCAGTATCTTCTATTCTTTTTCATGGCAGTGATTTTTTTATAAATCCGGGAAACCTGACGTTTATCACACAAATAACGAAGCGTATCCCGGCCGCTGATGTCAAATATTCCAAGATCTGGATTGTGTTCCAGCAATACCGGGTAGTATATTCCCCGCCCGTAAAATGCTTGGGAAATATCCCACAGGGTGTCATTCTCTTTTGCCCTGTAAGTTTTAAAACAGAGAGAGGATGGGGGTAAAGCGAGTTGATTCCCGGAAGGCTCGTCTTGGGTTGTGGGTATTTCCGGCTGATCGGGTTCATCATCTTCATCCATTACTTCCCCGGCATCCCCTGTTGGGAGATTTAATGCACCGTCCTCCATGCCCCCGGCACTTGCCACTTTCATCCCCATATCTCCATCATCTGCCAGGGACTCTTCCAATTGCCTGGTATCTGCCGCAGCCACAATGAGCACGGTTTCCTGCATCATGGCAATATCATTCAGTTGCACCCCATTTTTCTGCAATAAATCGTACACGTCTTGTGCCTGATTTTCCAAGACCCCCAGTTTTATGGAGAGGGCTTTCAGTCGATCATGGTTCACAGCGGATTCTCTTTCCCGAGGGGCTATGGCCTGGCTTACAAAGACCCCATTTTGTTGTATCATATTTTTCATTTCAGAAAAATTATGAGAAAGATATCCAAAAAAAGTGACCATGATCAACAAAAAAGTGACGGCGGCAGCTAAAGGCCACATCCATGGAAATTTATCTCTGCCCCCCCCTTGGCCGTCTGCATATGCATTTTGCTGATTTCCCCATGTTTCATCTTCCGGCAAGGTATGAACCGGATGCCCGGATGCCTGGGACAAGTCCATCCGGGACTCCTGCTTTGGTTCCTGCTTTGGTTGCTGCTTTGGTTGCTGCTTTGGTTCCTGCTTTTTTTCCTGCTTTTTTTCCTGCAATTCATCCAAAAGCTTGAAACAGACCAGATCAGAATCGCATTGGGGGCAGCTATCCCTTTCCCGGGGGATATGTTCAAAATGACAAATAGGGCAGGTTATTTCCAGTAACATTTACCGAGTTATGCCTTTTTCAATAATGCCGGTTCGTTGATCATATTTGTTCAACACCATGTGTACCTCGGGCATTATTTCATCAAGCATGGGGGCCAGAGTCTGTGCCTCGTTCTTGTTGTGATCAACGTTATCCATTATGGCTGAAACGGCATTGTGAAATTTTGACGCCCGGGGAGGCTCATGCATATCACATAGCCGTGCTGCCTTCATGATGAGATTTACCATATTGAGAAGTGGAAAGTCATCTATACATTTGTCCAAATTCTCACGGGCCTTGACATTCTGCTCATAGGTTCCGGTGAGATTCATCTCTTTAAGAATATCGATCTTCTTTTGCAGCCGGGATATTTCTTTGGGAGACAACACCATTCCAAACTTTGAAATAAGACCTTCCGCGTACCACATCAATGGGTAACAGTCTATTCTTTCCCGGGCCATCCGTTTTGTTTTATCAAGACTCATCTCCACAGAATTGTACACCGATTCCTTTACCTTGCCGGTGTTCCCATCAATCAACCCATGGATATTCTTCACCATGACCACAATACGGGCTGTCATATCATCAATGGTGTAATCGCTGTACTTCTTTTCATTGGCATCGTTGATCATCTCTTCCAGGGCCATAAAGAGTTTTTCATCTGCTTGCCCCCGGGACAGAGTTCGGGTGAGTTCAAGCCCGGGAAGTCCTTGAATGGCGGCTGAAACCGCAACCAAGTTGTTTTCGTCAATGTGTAACGTCACATCAATTTGCAATGGCTGTCCCGGATTTTCTTTCTGAAACGCATAAAAAGCGTCCATATTACTGTTTTTATCAATGCCCAGCCAGAAATCGCCAATGGACTCTTCCACAGTGTTCACACTATTAAAAAATTTCATGTGAACCAACTCCTGGGACAACGCCACCAACTTAAAGGTCTCGGTACGTTCACATGGAAGGGGGGTATTTTTTTCAACAAACAGGTATTTTTCACCATTTTCAAGGGCCACATAATATTCATGGGCTGTGGAATGGACGATATCCAGCACCCCATGGGACATGGTGTGTCCTTCCAGATCAAATCCACATTCCGGGCACACCGTGTCGGTCTGGGTTACGGTGTGTCCACACCCCGTACATTCATAGGTGTCAGAAAGGCGATGACTTAAAATAGCCGCTCCCTCTGCAATGGCCAACATGGGTCGGTCGTGGAGAAGCACCTTGTCTGCTCCAAAAATATCCTCAATGGCGCGGATAATACAGGGAATTTTTGAACTTCCCCCCACAAGCAATACATTGTCTATGAGATCCGGTGTGAAATAAATATCTTCAAGCAATTGTCGGGTCAACCCCATGGCATTTTCCACCACCGGCTGGATGATCTGCTCAAACTGTTTCCGTGTCAGGGTGATGTCCACGTCCAGGAGATCGCCATCACTATCCTTGAGACCGCCCAAAATTTCAACATATGCCTCTTCCTGGTCGCTCAGCTTAATTTTTGCCTGCTCAACGGCTCTTTTCAACTCACCCAGAAAACGATTTTTCACCCCCTCTTCCTGTTGTTCCAGAAGTTTTGGCATATCGTCAATATCATATTCCCGGGCAGTCTCATTGATCACAAAATCTTCAATCTTATGGTCAATGTCCTCCCCGCCCATCCACATATTTCCCCCCTTGCCCTGTTCAAGGAATTGACCGGCGCTGATGGTCAGAACAGAAAGATCAAAGGTGCCGCCACCAAAATCAAATACCATGATGGTTCTGGCTTCATCATCTGAGACTTGATCAACCCCAAAGGAGATGGCCGCAGCAGTGGGTTCCGGGAGCAGGCGCTGAACCTTGAGATTGGCCAGGGCCGCAGCGGTTCTTGTGGCATGCTTTTGCTTGTCGTTAAAATAGGCAGGAACGGTGATCACCGCGTATTCAACGGTATCATCAAGATAGTTTTCCGCATCCTTGTGGATTTTTTTGAGTATTTCTGCGGAGATCTGTTCAGGACGATACTCTTTTTCCTGTAAACGGATCACCAGACTGTTATCTGTTCCCCGGGACTGGGCGAGGATGATATTTGCCTGTCGGGGATTGGATATGATTTTTTGAACTTCAGGGTTGGAGATGCTTCTTCCCATCAATCGTTTCACGGCGGTGACGGTATTAACAGGATCTTGTTTTATCCATTCCAATGCATGTTTGCCCACAATGATGTCGGACTTCTTGATAATCCCCAATACTTTTTTATTTTGAACAGTGACACAGGAAGGGGTGATAAAATCCCCTTCACTGTTCTCAATAATTTCCACCGCCACCTTTTTAATGGATGCAGCAGAATTGGTTGTTCCCAGATCAATCCCGATGGATTTTGCCATGTTTGATTCCTTTATTTTCCTGGATTTCGTCATGAAGGGATATGGCCTTGGAGGCATCCCTTTCTTAATTTTGGACAACCATATCACATTCGCAAAAGTGCTGCCACCACTTCATTTTAAGGATCAAATTTTTTATTCTGGAAAATCAACCACCGGCCAGGGGGCCAAAAATGGTAACGGTTTCATTTTTATTAAGGGGGGTGTGGAGATCTGTTTTTTGATTGTCAATGGTCACCATGGGAGCAAGCAGAGGACTGATACCCTCCATCAACAGCACCTCCCGAATGGTGGTGCCCTTTTTTATCTGAAGCGTATAAGTCTCTGGCTTGGGCTTATTGACATCCTCAAGTATACACAAAAGGCTTGCGGAAAGCCTCAATTCTATCTTTATCATCTTTAAAACTCCCTGGATTCGATGATTAAACTAAACACCCCGTCCCCATTGAAGGAGACGGGGCGTTTAATATTTTTATATGAAAGAGTAGAGATCTCTAACATTCTTTCATGCTTAGTTGTGGGTAGGCCGAGGCCAGGATACGGTCTGCCCGTGGCAGTTATAAGAAAGTCCCGGCAAACCAAGGCTGGCTTTCATGCTTCGTTGTGGGCAGGCCGGGGCCAGAACACGGTCTGCCCGTGGCAATTATAAAAAACCGGTAAGAAAACTCCTGAATCTTTACTCAGGGGGTGTTGACTCAGTCAAATTATGTTTGTCCAGAGTTGCCTGGGTGGGAATACCATTATTATCCCAGCCCCTGGCCTCATAATAGGTATCCAGCATCTCTTCGATCACCGACAGCTCCATCACATGGCCCTTGTTGGGTCCATTGGGGATTTTATCCTCATAGAACCGTGCCGGGGGATAATCATACTTTCTGCCAAAATCTGATATTTCTCGTTTATTGAACATTCTGTTTAAATGCCATATTTTTTCTGAAAGAAGCAGCAGATCTTTTTCAAAATCCATTTTTTTACCCGTGGCATAATAGTAGAGCTCCTCATAGTACTCGGTTTCAAGACCAATTTCCATGTACTGGAGCCGACAGGTACCAAGGATATCAAAGGCGGGCCGCAAGTGCTGGGATTTCAATACCAGGGGCACCACATTTTTATGGTCTGCCTTGGGAATGGTATCAAAATTAGCACCGCCGGAGATTAGATCGTGCACCGTGGCATCCTTGTCTCCTCCCACGGCAGTTGCCACATCAGATCCCAGCACCCAGCACCGACCATGGTGGGCACCAATATCTGAGGTCATGTATCCCAACATCATGCCAGGGGCATTACGGGATTCATACCCCGTCCATTCCAGACCCTTCACATGAATGGCAAACTTGCTGCTCTCATGTCCGATTCTTTCAGCTGCATCCCGGACTCCCAGAGCCAAGGTATCACCAATGCCTTCTCTTTTGGAAATGATTTTAAGGATGTGAACAATGGATTCAAGATCCCCCCATTTCACATCCATGCCCATCTCTTCTTTGGAAATAAAGCCCTTTTCGTAACACTCCAGGGCAAAACTGACAACGGCACCGGCAGAACAGGTGTCAATACCCATCTCATCGCAAATGTAGTTGGTATAGGCAATGCCATGGATATCATCCAGTTCGCAGTTGCTGCCTAAAAGAGACAGCGTTTCATACTCTGGGCCTTCCACATACACATTGCCCAGGTTTGTTTTGGCATGGCCATATTTACCACAGGGGATGGGGCAGGCAAAACAGCCCTTGTCCGTGATTTTTAACTCTTTTAAAATGGCTTTTCCGTTGATCTTATCGGCGTAGTCACAATTAGAGGTCTGGAAGTTTCGGGTGGGAAGTGCCCCCACATCGTTACACCAGTTGGTGATGCCCGCCGTCCCTTCGGGGGTCCAGCCCTTAAATCCAGGTTTTTCTCGACAGGCTGCGTAGGTCTCTTTTCCTTTTTTCAAAAGCCCTTTGGGATCAAACACCGGTATACTTTTGCTTCCCCTTGCCACAATGGCTTTGATATTTTTGGAGCCCAAAACAGCCCCAATACCGATGCGCCCTGCCTGACGTCCAAAATCATGGGAGATACAGGCAAAGTTAACCAGGTTTTCACCGGCTTCGCCAATGGTCAAAATCTGGAAATCATCCCCCAACTCATCCTTCATGGCCGCTTCCACCTCCGTGGAACCCCTGCCCCAATATTGCCCGGCAGGTCGAATTTCCACCGTGTCATTGTCGATGAAGATGTATGAGGGGTCTTTGGCCTTGCCCTTGATGATGGTCACATCGTAACCGGCGTACTTCATGTTCACCCCGAAATGCCCCCCCATGTTGCTGTCACCATATCCGCCGGTGGCTGGAGATTTAGTGCAAAAATGGGTTTTTCCACTTGCCGGTAAAAACAGCCCGCTCAAAGGGCCCATGGCGATGATAAATCTATTTTCGCCATCAAAGGGGTCCACATTGGGGGGATTTTCATCGTATAAAATTTTTGATGTAAATCCACGTCCACCGATGAAGTCGTCCACCCACTCTTTTTTCAGGGGTTCTTTTTCAATTTTTCCGGCACTTAAATCAATTCTGAGGGTGTTGCCTGCATATCCGTATAACATGTTTTCCTCCAAACTATTTACATGAAACCCTGATCAACATTTCGTAATCATGGCGTTTCAAACTTTGTTGTGGTAAGTGAGCTGGCCAGGATCAGAATACGGTCTGCCCGTGGCAGTTATTCAAATGTTAATGCATCCCTTGGACAGATACTGACGCACTGTTTGCAGTTGATGCATTTATAAGGATAGCCATCGTCGTCAACCTTCACCAGATTGACCGGACAGGCAGGTACACAGGCCATGCACTTATCACATTTATCTTTGTTGATGCGATAGGTCTGTCCTTTAAGCTCAATGGCATCCTGGGGGCATGCCTCGGCACAGGCACCACATTGATCACAAACATCCACAAAATATTTGCCGGGGTCTGGGAACTTTCCATATACGTGTAACATTGCCTTGGAAGGATTGATCTCCTTCAGGTTTTGCAGGGTACAGACAAGCTCACAGGCCTTGCAGCCTGAGCAGGTTTCATTATTGAAGATAAGTCCCATGTTTCATTCCTCATACGGTTACTAAGTACCCGAGCATATATTCCTCAAGATAAAACCCAGATATATCAATGATATATATCCATGGAATGCTGAAAAACATATGTTTGGGTACTTATTATTTTTAACTGCTTCCGGGCTAACCTAAATATTGGCAAATTTAAGTACCCGAGCATATATTCCTCAAAATAAAATCCATAAATATTAATGGGATATCTCTGAAGAATGCCGAAAAACATATATGTGGGTACTACCACGAATACAGAAAAAAACACTCTGAGTCGTGGATTGCAAAATAACTTGTTATTTTTTGTAAGCCATTGGCAGTTTATTACAGCAATTAATATACCACGATGTTTAATCTTATGTTATTTAAAGGACAACTATTTAAAATATATAAATATTTTACCATTGGCAATCCACTGGGAAAAAATATCATAAAAAGAAAAAAAATTTTAACTTTAGAAAAAAATTTTCATTTTACAATTAGATATGGAAATTTGGCATCCTTCAAAAGTGCTTTACACTTTTTTTGATCATTCCCCATTTCCAGGGGCTTTTCACAAAAGACTGTAAAGTACCTTTGAGGTCATATGAAGGATGCCGGAAATTTCAGGTTTTTTTTTAAATCCAGGAAAAATGCTGTTTGAGAAAATTTTTTGATATCCAAAACACTTAACGTTACAGCGACAAGTTCATGATCCACCCAGTTTGGATGGGCGCATTCCCATTTTCCCAGTTGGAGATTCAACTCTTTGATTTATCAAGATATTTTATTTTGTATCAATGAATTGTGGTATCCTATTCAAATTTCGGGGTAAACGCCGTTTAACCCCAAAAATTGATTTTTTAGACCCAGTAAATACAGCAAGTTATAAAATAATTTATTAACATTACATAATTTTACCCCGAAATTTGAATAGGATACAAATTGTGGCTTAATGAAATTAATGGGTTATATGATGAACCAGGAAAATGGGAATGCGCCCAAAAAAACATTCTGGCAAAAAAGGTCTCCAAGGTTCTGAATCAATAGACAGAGGGTGACTTCATGGCAAGAGGACTGTGTGTTGAACCCGGCCAGATACGAAGGATGCCGCCCAGGCTTCGGATCATGGCCCACAGTGCTGTGATGATCCATATTTTTTCAAGGGTCAGGGAGCCTTGGTGCTCAAAGAAAAACAAAAGGGCACAGGCCATTCCTGTGGCCAGTATCACCACATTTCGAAGATACTTAAAATCACCGGTTCCCCAGTGAATGCCGTCAGTGGCAAAGGCAAGGGAACTGATGGGCTGGGTCAAGGCTGAAATAAGCCAGGGAAGTGTAAACACAGACACTGCCGCCTCGGGCACCAGGAGCATCACAACCCCCTGCTGTCCCACCAGCATGACCAGCGTCAACACCACCCCGGTGATCAGACTCCAGCCACACACAACCGTTGCCACCCGTCTTGCCTGGTGGATAAAACCTGCCCCCACAAAATATGCCACCAGACTCTGCCCGGCAACGGCATAGGCATCCATGAGAAACGCTGTCAGTATCCAAGCCTGGCGAATGGCCTGGTGGGCCGCGCCGGAAGCTGGTCCAATGGCGGTGGCTGCCCGGGTGGAGAGCAGTAAAAATAATGTCAGCATACCAGTGCGGATGAAGAGATCCCGTCCCACCCGCAGCAGAAGTACTGCCTGGGACAGTTGCGGTTTGCGGGGTCGCCCCAGTCGTTTGAACACATAGACCACACAGGCAAGTGCCCCCAACCACTGGCTGATCACCGATGCCAGGGCAGCCCCGGTGACACCCATATCCGGGATAATCCCCCATCCAAATATCAATACCGGGTCCAGAATTATGTTGAGCAGATTGACTCCACCGGCAATCCACAGGGGCATAGCCATGTCCTGGCGGCCCCGCATGATCCCAAATGCAGCGAAGGAGACGATAATGGCCGGAGCACCCAAAAGACGCACATTGAAATAAGCCACCCCCAGGGTGTGAACCTCTCCAGCGGCCCCCATAAAATGGGTTAATTGGGCTGAAAAAGGAAATAAAAATAGAATAAGGAGCACACCGAAAAACGCACCCATGGACAGGGCAAGGCCAGCCACCTGTAACACTTGTTCTTTATCACCATGGCCCATGGCCTTTGCCACCTCGGTCTGGGACCCGATGCCCAGAAAGTTAAATACCCAGAAAATGCTGGACAATACCGTGGTGCCGACGCCCAGAGCGGCCAGGGGTTCCGTGCCCAATCTTGATACAAAGGCTGTATCCACAAAGCCTGTGAGGGGTTCTGCCACAAGGGAAAAGAGTACGGGGATACTCAGGCGTACCAGGGTGGTGTGGGGGGCGTTTATAAAGGAATGATTTTGGGCCGCTTCATCCTTTAATTCATGGTTTTGAGAGGTCATTTTCAGTTGTCGGGCTCCATTTTAGAACCACAGATAAAATAATTTGCACAGCAATAACGCAGACCCATCTATAAAATCTGATGGTTCACCTGCAAGGCGCATTAAAGATTTAATATTTCTGCCCTATTTGGCCTTTGATGCAACACTGTAGATGGGCCAAAAGGCCAAGCTACTTTGTTTAAATTAGCGCCCTGCGGGCGGGCTTTTGTTTAGCTCAATATTTTAGTTTAGCTCATAATTGCATGGCATTTGCTTTGTATCAGAAAATGCAAATTTCGATACTATGAACTTATAAAATGTGCGGTCCTAATTGTCGCTTTGGTTAACTCACCTTGTCTTTTACCGCCTCAAGGGCCGGGATGATATTGTCAAAGCTCCCCAGGCTGTCAATGACTTCCATGGCAAGGGCATTGAGCCCTCCAGGGGTCATGCAATCCTTTTTCAGGGTGGCAAGATCACCATCCGACTGGGCTTCAGTAATCACCGACAACGCACCGAACATGGAGGCGGTATAGGTGGCCACATCCTTACGATCAATACCCTGTTTTTCTCCCCAGTTCACCACGGTTTCCACCATGGCATAGTAAGGAGCCAAAAGGGCTGTAATAATGGCCAGGGTCTCCAACTTTGACTCCTGATCCAGGGCAATCACGGTTCCCAGGGAATCAAAAAGGGAAGAGACCACTTCATGATCCGGAAATACGGCAATGGGTCCCACATGGATGGCGGTGCAGGGCAAGGGCACTGCCCGGACAATGCGCCAGGCCGGTTTCACCAGGGGCACCATTTCAGGGATGGTGGTGCCTGCCAGCAGATGAACCACAATGTGATCCTCCCGGAACACCAGGGGGGTCAAAATTTCCTCTTTCTGCTGGGGTAAAATCGCCAAAAATACCACATCGCAATTATCCAACACGGCCTGGTTGGAGTCGGCCACATGCACCACACCATGGTAGGTTGATGCCAGCGTATCCGCTTTTTTCTTATTGCGGGGAGAAACCCATATGGCCCCGGGCGGGGTAGGTGCAGTGCAAAGGCCGGTTACAATGGCCTCTGTAATATTTCCTGTTCCAACAAATCCCAAACGCATGTTCACCTCCATCTTTTTGAAAAAATTAAAAACTTAGGCCACTTTTTGGCATCTTTCATTTCACCTCAACAGCACTTTCACTTTTTAAGACATAATGGGCATCCTTCAAAAGTATTTCACAATTTTTTTGATCATTCCACATTTTCAGGAGCTTTTTCCAAAAGACTGTAAACTATTTTTGGGGTCATATGAAGGATGCCAAATAATGACCCCAAAATATGCTTATATCCAACAAGTGTAAACTAACAAATAAAAAAGTCCTTGCAACCATGGCTCCCCCCTGTCTTATTTGTTATGATCACCTTCGATAGCTGTTAACACTCGATGATCAAATCTTGTAATCCATTTTTACGAAAACGGGGAACAAGAACGGGGTCAGGCTTGGCTTATTGGCGTTGTTAATCCACATCTATCCAAACCAGAAACGCCCAGAAAGAATGCCCATAAGCCAAACCTGACCCCTGCTCACCATGTCAACATAAAAAAAAGCATCATCGAACAACCCCAAATTGCCATCTGGCAGAATGGAAATATATGTTTAAATTCAAAGCAATGCAGTCTTCCGTGCAAAAACGCATAAAGTATCTGCTCTGGGAACGAAATTCCCTTGAACTGGGCCTGCCCCAACGCATTGTACTGCGACAGTTCCAAACCATTACCCTTGTCGTCCGGGATTTTACCATCAATCAGTGTCTGTTGCGGGCATCGGCCCTGACTTACTACACCATGCTCTCCCTGGTTCCCCTGCTGGGACTCACCTTTGCCCTTCTAAAGACCTTTGGTGTCCAAAATCTACTGCAACCCTGGATCATTGAAAAACTCAATGTGGGAGATGGACAGGTGGCCGAGGCCATTATGGGCTATATCAACAACACCCAGATGACCCAGCTGGGGGCCTTTGGACTTATCTTTCTCATCATTGCCGTGGTCTCACTTTTAACCAATGTTGAAAAGACCTTCAACCATATCTGGGGTGTTGAAGAGGTGCGGCCCCTGATGCGACGCTTTTCCGATTACCTGTCTGTGGTTCTCATAGGTCCAGTGTTGATTATCAGTGCCATCTCCATGACCTCCACCCTGGCCAGCAACAATTTGGTAAAACAGCTCATGGCAATGCAACTGGTGGGAGACTCCATTTTCCTGTTCTTCAAGTTAGCGCCCTATTTATTCATGTGGCTGGCCTTTACCGGGCTCTATGTTTTCATGTCCAATATCAAGGTGGAGTGGCAGGCCGCATTTGTGGGGGGAATTGTGGGGGGAACCCTGTGGCAGCTTGCCCAGGTGGGATATGTTCATTTCCAGGTGGGCGTGGGTCGGTACAACGCCATATACGGCACCATGGCGGCCCTGCCGATTTTCATGGTGTGGCTGTATATCTCCTGGGTAATTGTATTGTTTGGACTGGGGGTCTGCTATGCCCGGCAGAACCTGGGGGCCAATGGGCGGGATCTGCGACTCTCCCAGATCAGCCGCAGCAGCTTTGAACAGATGGCCCTGGCCTTGATGATCACCCTGGCTGATAATTTCCACAAGGGGACTCCTGCGTTAAGCCATGAACAGCTTTCACATACACTGGGCATTCCCCCCCGGCTCTGCAGGCGGATCATTCATTTTCTTGTAAAAATCGGTTTTGTATCAGAACACTGCACCACCGGGAAGCGATGCACCTATCAACCAGCACGTTCCCCGGAAACGCTCACCCTGTCGGAAATATTTACAAAAATGCGTGATGTCGGTGAGGCTGGGTCTCATCTTCCTCCCCATTCCCACACCACCGTGGCAATGGACATCTGCCAACAAGTTGACACCTTTATGGCAGAAGGGTTAAAAGAGAGAACCCTTAAGGATCTGGTATTGCGTTGTCAGGAATCCGACGCAACTGTGTTACTTACCAATTGATAACTCCGGGCCTGAATACGATTTTAACCACATTGTCAGTGCCCAATGCCATGTAAATATTCGGCTTGGTACTGTAAATATTTGGCCAGTGCCATAAACTTATATTCAATGAAAGGAGCTACTTATGGATTATCCTATGATTCACATTTGTTATCGAGTTATGAACCTGGATGCATCGGAAAAATTTTATCAAGATGCATTTGGATTTGAGATATCACGGAAAAAAGATTATCCCGAGGGCAAGTTTACCCTGAGTTACTTGACCGCTGCCGGGTTGCCCTTTGAGCTGGAGCTGACTTACAACTATGACCAGAAGGAACCCTATGTCATCGGCAACGGATATTCCCATCTGGCGGTATCTGTGGATGATCTTGAAGGCTCACACCAGAGACACACCCAAATGGGGTTGGAATTGACGCCCTTGAAGGGTTTGACCCAGGGCCAGGCAAGCTTTTATTTTGTCACAGACCCCGATGGATTCCGCATTGAGGTGGTTCGAAAGAAATAATCGTAAAGTCCCAGATGCCCCTTTTTTAAGGGGCAAGAGCCACTTATAAGTACCCATGCATATGTTTTTTGGTATTTCATAGAGGTATACCATTGATATTTATGAGTTTTATTTTGAGGAATATATGCTCGGGTACTTAGAAACAGACATGGCAATAAACCGCTTTAACCGTTTGATTTTAATTCCTTAATTTCATTTGCCAGTGTGCTATATGACCACTTCTTTCCAGTTCTTGTTTTAAAATCACGTTTATTCAAAAGAGTTACAATACGTTTCCTGGAAAGGTCTTGATCTAAACAATCGCTTATCACAGTCAATGCTTTTTCAAATTGTTCCTTATAAATCTCTTTGATGGATGGTTTAGACTCAGGCAATTGGTTTTCTATCTCCGAATCAACCGCCCGTTCATAATAAGGAACATCCTCCGACATTTTTCTCGCCTCAATAACATGCGCCATTTCTTCGTATACCGGGCATTGGGAACTACAGTGGGCCTTAAAAGGATTTTCCTCACGTGTACACTCAAATTTAACCTCAGACTTGTAAATATATTTGATATTTCCTTTTGTACTATGCCGTATTCTGGATTTTGAACTTGAGGATAAGACAGAAAGAACATGGGTACAATATTCAATCATCCATTCCAGACATGTGTCTGAATCCATGCCAATATACCTGCACCAGGCGGCCAGGTACTGAGTGATTTCCTGACGTGAGGGGGGGGAATCTCCATCAGGAAATCGTTCCAGCGTAAGACCATTTACCACTAAGTCTTTGATGCATGGAAACAGGTATTTTTTCTTCTCCTCGTCCAGGATTTCTTTTAGTATATTGAAATGCATTTTAGTCATAATTTAACTTTCAACTTTTAATCAAGATGTCCATATTTTTTTTCACAATTTCATATTATAGACAATTCTACAATGACAAATCTGGTTCTGTCAAAGGTTAAATATCCTACGTAAACCTATACGAGCCATGGGACTGTATAATTGGTAAAGGCATATATGAAAACAATACATTCGGACGAGTGCCTGGTACTTAAAAAATCGGACATGCCTTATCGCAAAGGCAGCAGGCCCCATATTACTGGAAAAACTAATCAGTTATTTTAATCCCTTGATATACAAAATTCGTCAATGTAACGAAATCAAATACAGGTAAGTCAGTCGCTTTCCGAATCGCATTGGCAAAAGGGGGTAAATCAGTACATTCCAATACAAAGGCTCCGATATTCGAATGTTTCATCATTGAGCTGGCCCTGGAGATAACGTCATTTTCCACTATATCAATATCTATCTCTTCATCAGGTGAAGAGAAAATTTTATTCCACTCCAGGCATTCTTCCAGGCCTTGAATCTGGATTGACACCTGTTTATTAACGCCGGCATTTTCCATATGCTGTGCTGTAAGAGCCGATTTTTTGGCCGTTATCACTCCGATGGTCTGTTGGTTGGTCAACATGTTCTGGACAAGCGGGATTTGCATGAGACTGGACGTAAACACGGGTATACTGACGGCGTCCGCCAATTCTCTTTGAAAAACTGCATTAAAACCGCAGCTTGTTGTAATAGCCTTAATTCCCTGCGCTTCCATTTTGCAAGCTTCGTGGATCATGGATTGCAACACTTTTTGACAAGGATTTTCAAGAATCGTATGGATATTTGCTCCCTTTACTCTTGAATATTTTACGGGAAACTTAAAGGTTGCCGGGTTCGTGCTGTTTCCCGGAAGTGCTTCAAGTTGCACCAGACCACGAGGACTGCTACCTTCTTGCCAGCATAGAATGCCGATCAGTGGCGTTTTTGAAAAAACATCTATATTTGTCATTGGATTCTTATCTTTTATTTTTGGCATCTTTCATATCACCTCAAAGACACTCAATTCAGGAAGGGAACATTCCCGAAAGCCATTCGCTCTCTTCACGAACGATATTAATTCCGTGCTTTTTCAGCCCTTGCTCAACAAGATGATATGGCACGTCAATGGGCGAACTAAGTCCCGGTGGACAAAACTTCTTTTTAAGAATGAGTTTGGCGCCCAGGCTCATGGTAAATCCCACAGACCGCTGCATGGAGGTGAATCCTGTTACAAGATCCCGCTTATCAATTAATTGATATACGATTCTCTTTTTGACTCCCTGGCGGACGCCCCGTACATCAATACGGATAAAGGCGATATCTCGCTCCTGGTCTCCCAGTTGAAATTGTTTCTGGGACTCCAGAACGGCGGAAGTATATTGAACCGGCGATACCTCGCAGCCATTTACGGAAATCGCTGACTCACTCAGAAAACCGCAATTGGCCATGATGCGCCAAAACGCACAATGTCCCGGCCACCGACAGGTGTAGCGAGCCATCTCGTTGACCTTTCCGCTGAGATTAAACAACTGGGCATAATGAGCGGAATTCCCGTTGGGAATGCACTCCAATGTTCCTCCCAGCTCCTCAAGTTCTATGGTATGTATGTTTTCTTCAAAAAACATTTGGTTCCCGGGGATGGTTTTAACCGCCCCTTTGGTAATTATTTTTCCTGGCCGGAGATAGGAACGCATCACCCCCACAGGTGACCAGGTAAATTTGTATTGTAAAGGGTTATCCGCGGCACTCTTCTCAGGAAAACCAGCCCCATATGAGTAAAACTCTTCAACGGAATCCATCTCCTGCAGGGCCTGGGCACCAAGAATAAGATCAATACCCGGGTCCATGCCGAACTCGGTCAATAGGGTGGCGTTATTTTTCACCGCTGTCTTATGCAACAGATCCAGTTCATTTTGAATTTCACGGATCTTCTCCGGATCTTCTTCTCCAGGATTGGCATAATACATACTGCTCACCAGGTTAACGCCCAACTCGGCGGCAAGTTTCCCCATGGGTAAGGCAAAAACCCCTGGCAAAGATTCAATAACAAGGTCGGCTTCATTGAACAAAGGCACCAGTTGTGATTTATCCGAAACATCAACGGATCTTGAAGAAACCCGATGGGCCGGAAAACGGCTGAGATAATCCTTCAATTCAGGATGGTTGTCCACTACGATGACATGATTCACATCGCTGTTTTCTATCAAATCATGCAACGCTGCCTTGCCCTGCATCCCAAGTCCCAATAACAGTACCTTTCCATTGGACATCCCAAATCCTCCTTAATAGTCTATGAATCTTTGTACTATGTGAGCTGAGTCTTTTTCCTTGCTGTATGTGCTCTCCATGTCTTTTTGTCTTTGAATAATTTTTCCCAGATCGTCAATATCAGCATCGGTTGCGTACATGGCAGCAGAAGCGGCTATCTGTCCTTCAATGGTTTCCCGGCAAAAAAAACATGTTTGGCGTCTTCCGTAATGGGTAATGGAATAACACACCCTATAAAAAAAAGGTGCCAATTTTAAAAATTTGGCCACTTTCCCAGATTTATTTGTATTCAAGCTGCCGAACAAATTCGCCCCAACCACTGTCTGAGATGGCTTTGGCAAGAGAATGGTTCTTCACCATGTTGCAGACGTTTAAACCATCGGTTCGACCATTTTTTATAAAAAATTGAATTTATTGATATAAAAAAACAACAAATAAAAAATATAAATCAAATTTTATTTAGATTATAGGATGTTATGATGGCTATCGAACCGAGGGTTTTAAAGGAAGGATATCCGGCATTGTGACTAAATAAATTTTTATAGGCGGTGTCAACATCTACTGACTTTTGTTGGAGAACTTGTGAATCAGCATCGTTCAACCAACTAAAGTTTTCATCTTTCTTAAGTTCGGTTATTCTTTTTTGCAGTCATATTGTGACAACCCCTTGCCGGTCAATTCAAAATGCTCTTTTCTGGCAGCCAAGGTTGAATTATAGACAAACCGAGCGTGCCCAAACTGGACAGCCAACCTCGCCTTCTCAGCCTGGTTAGAGCACTGTGACAAAACTATTGACATATCCGGTGGGGATGCTAATCTTTACTTTAAGAATCCCCACCACGCCTCTCCTTTGGACGCGCACCTTGGTGGGTTTTTTTATGCCTGAACATTACCCTCCAGAAAAAAAAATTTTAGCAAAATATCGCTGACACCGGAACAGCACATTGTGCTTCTCAAAAAACGAGGCTTAATTTTTCAAGATGAGTCCTGGGCATGTCATTATCTTAGATTTATTGGCTATTTTCGTCTCTCGGGTTACTTTATTCCCTTCCAGGTTCCCGGAGATCCCCAGCATACATTTCTACCCCAAACCACATTTGACCAGATACTCCAGGTCTATATTTTTGATCGTAAATTAAGACTCCTTGTCATGGATGCAGTGGAGCGGGTTGAGGTGGCCATGCGCACCACCATCTCAGACGTCATGGGACTGACCCATGGTTCTCACTGGTATATGGATAAAGCGCTGTTTGTTGACAGCTATAACCTCTTTGCATACTCCTCGTGCCAGGTTGCTGGTACAGGAATTGTTTCATAGAGTTTAGTTCTTTCGGCTTCCAAAAGCAGACGTTTTTTGCCCATAAAATCTGCGGCGCAATAAACCTCTTTGCCAGCTGCAGCTGAAAGGTCTTTTAACCATACAGGCCCCTGTTGGTCGCGCATCAGATGGTGATCAAGAATAAGGGTTTCCACATTTTGAGCCAGACGAAGACCATTTTCCCATGCAGCTTGACGCATTGCAGGCGAAAATATCTCAAGATATAAAGGGGGACCGGCTGCCAGTACAATATCCGGCTGCCAGGCGATGAGATAGTTAATGGTCGCAGCATCGAGCAACTGAATATCCGAAGCATGGACAAAAACGGTGTCGCCCAGATCAATGCGAGTCATCATCACGGTGTCTTGTGCAGGATTTCTGGCTCCTCCGTGGCGCACAGCTTTGGAAAAACGCATAAAAGAATCATCCATGAGATCCTCAACGCCATGGAAATTACAGCCCAGATGATCCTTTAAATCCTGAGCACGCTGCATCATTGTCCTACCAAGGAAATCTGTAGATTTGCTCCAGCAACAAATATTTTGAAAACTTGCAGGAAGGTGTTGAATTGCCAGCTGATATGGATTTGCATGGCGCAGAGGGATATGATCGCCATGAAAATGACTGAATACCACATCTGTTGCTGTGGTTAATGCGGTGATGATTCGTTGCCGTACACGTTCGCCTTCTGCCACCTGCAATGGGTGGGGCAAAAAGCCATGGCGCAAATAACCAAGCGCAACGCCAGGATCAATTACGATCCGCCGTTTTCCCACCGTAACCAGGCAACTCAACCCCCGAACGCCCAGCGATTCTGTACCGATTATGTCAATGGTTCCTTGCATCATCATCCCCCACCACCACCCAAATCTTACCGTTGGCCGCTTCCACCGCCCATACCCTGGCCTCCGCCACCGCCCATACCACGACCACCGCCAGAGATACCTCGTCCTTTTCCGCCACCGCCCATGCCACGACCACCACCGGCAATGCCCCGGCCCTTTGCACCACCGCCCATGCCACGACCACCGCCGGCGATACCTCGTCCTTTTGCCTCACCCTGCCCGGTGGAAGGCGTTGTTGATGCACCGCTTTGGGCCTGGCCATAAGAACCTTGTTTGAATTTGGCCAGGGCCTCCTGTACCGTGTCTTGGGGAGCGCCCCCTTCAAACAGGTGAACACCGCTTGTTTCAAACACACTGGTGGCATTGGGGCCGACACTGCCGCTGAGAACCGCATCCACATTTTTATCTGATATGAGCTTGGCAGCTGCGATGCCTGCTCCCTGTGCCTGGGCGGCCGCCGTATTTTCAACGGCCTCAATGAGGGTGCCTGTGTCTGTATCAATAATCAAAAGCCAAGGTGCCCTGCCAAATCTGGCATCAATGTTTGCGTCAATGTTTTTTCCTGTTGCTGTTATGCAAAGTTTCATCTCATCCTCCCGTTAAATGTATCGTTAGTTTCTAAGGAATGAGTTCGAAATAACATACCCATTTAAAAATGGGAGACCACTATCCTTCAACGGTAGTGTGTTCTGAAAAGGGCAAGTTATTTAAGACTGCTTCCTAAATAAACTCATAAAAACTCGTGAAATTCATTAAAATGGGGCTTGGTTACAACGTTGGTCAACTTGGATTGGGTTCAAAAAAGTATGATGGCTGGCCAATGTTATAAGCAATATCTCACAAAATGCATAATACGCCTGTGACGTCCCAAAATCAAACAATAAACCCTGACAGGCTCAAATTTTCCTTTACACTCCCCGGCAGGGCTGATATTTTTTTGGTACACACTGCCTTTTCCCCACAAAACGGAGGTTTTTTTATGCGCTTTTTAAAGATATCCAAAGAATGCTCATTCCATAATCTGTCCAGAGCGGGTCTGATTCTTTCCCTGTTTTTTTATTCATCCATTTTTGCAGGAGAACCTGCCCTTCAGAAACCCCAAGTTTATTCCGATCAGGAAGACATAATCGGATGGGTCATGAGTGAAAAATTAGACGGGATCAGGGGATATTGGGACGGAACTCGGATGTATACCCGGAAAGGCATCCCCTTGCATCCACCGCCATGGTTCATAAAAAATTTTCCGCCGTTTCCCCTTGACGGCGAACTCTGGAGTAAAAGAAGTAATTTTGAATTTATCCAATCTGTGGTGATGGATCAAACCCCGGGAAAAGGGTGGAAACACATCACCTATAACATTTTTGAGGTCCCCAATGAAAAAGGAGACTTTCTCTCCCGGCTCAATCGGGCACGCACCTGGTTTGAAGCACATAAAAATACCCATGCCCGGATTATCCCCCAGATTCGGATTAAAGAAAAATCAGACATGGAAGCATTTTTAAAAAAAATTGAATCCATGGAGGGGGAGGGCCTGATCATCAAAAATCCGGATATGCCCTATCACACGGGTCGCAGCCCCCATATCCTTAAAGTGAAAAATTTTCAGGATATGGAGGGGGTTGTTATCGGCCTCAACAAGGGAAAGGGAAAATACAAGAATCTCATGGGCTCAATGAGCATAAAGCTTGAAAATGGCATCACCTTTAAACTGGGTACAGGTTTTAGCGATAAAATCAGACATTCACCGCCGCGACCCGGCTCAACGGTGACCTTTAAATATTATGGATTCACCAAAAACGGGATCCCCAAATTCGCCTCTTTTTTAAGGGTGAGGCAAGACTGAAAACACACCACACATATGATTTTGTGGAGGAGTTCACGATGCCGGATATAGTTTTCGGTATCTTTAAAAGAGAGGGGCAAAACATTTCCAAAAAAGACACCGAAATTTCCTTTACACCCACTGTCGGGACTGATATTTTCCCTTCATGATTATCACACACCTCTTACTGGCTGTCCTATGGATCATTTGGTGTACATTACATAGCGCCATGATCTCCCTCACAGTCTTCAATTACCTGGAACACCGCTTGGGGCAGGGCTATCGGCTCTATCGATTATTTTTCAATGCCGTGGCCGGAGATGATGCCCTGGATGCCCGGTGTAAATCCCTTGAGCAAACCCAAAATAGATTTTTACCTGGTGCAGGATTACATTATTCATTCAGAACATAAAAGGCAGAACCCCAATCCAGGTACTGCCTTTCATTTGTTCCATCAGATTAACGGCAGGGGCACGGGGCGGGTTATGATAAGACTCACAATTCGTCTGTTTTGCATGTGATAATACCAAGATATCCATCAACCGTTATTTGATCTTCATTTTCAATAAGCTGCATTGCCTGTGAGGCCCCTGTAATACACGGCAATCCATATTCCCTGGCAATAATGGCACCGTGAATGAGCATGCCCCCGCGTTCTTCCACTACGGCTGATGCCAGCGGTATTACAAATGTCATATTCGGATCCACTCCCGAGCACACAAGGACATCCCCCTGTTTAAACTCCAGCAGGTCCTGAGGTTTTTTAATAAGTCTTGCTTTCCCGGTTGCGATACCTGGCCCTGCAGGGTGACCGACTATCTGGCGGGATTTGAACCATCGTTTAGAAGCCTTTTCAGGAATGTCTGTTTCTGCAGAGTTTAATTCACCTTCAGACATCACGCTGAGTGCTGGAATTCCCAGCAGCATATTTTTATCCTCTTTTTTGAGTAAAGAATCAGACAGCCGACGTTGACCTTCAGAAACCGCTTCAAATAATCGGCCTTCTATTCGCCCTAAATGAATATTATCGTCGTCCCTCAGTCGATAGCTTTCGCGGCCCAATGTCAAAATCTCCTCTGCAAATTTTTTTTTGTTTCGCGGAAAACTGTTCGTATAATTTTCATGAAGAATTTTAATGTCAGGTCCATTCAGATTTTTTTGTCTTGGCGGCTGTTTGGAAAATTCGAGTAAAAGACGGATGATGGGCTCATTTCCATATTGGCATTCGTTGCCACTGCCTGTTGTACATGAAAGGTCACCAAAATCAAGAATAAATTTATCCAAAAGACTCATGAATGGATGATCTTTATCGGGTAGCAGGTCATCCTGCAGTATATTTTTCAGAACACTATCACGACGGATCATCTCTGACAGTGATTCAAGAAGATGGTTTCGTTCCATACTTTTAAGACCGGTATTTTCAAGAAGCGCCATAAACTCATACGGATCATCCGGTGTGACAGCGTCGTTATATATTTGGCCGAACAACCTTATACCATGGGCAAAGGGTATAAAGTCAGCCCAGTAAACCTTTACCCAGTGATCATAGATTTTTTGTCTTTGTTCGATTTCATGGCATAATAATTTAGTTGTCATGGTTTGAAGATTTGCCTGGCCAAGGCGTTTTGCTTCACGTATCATCTCCGGGATCAGATGATGTTCAATTTTATCATATAATTTTTTTAAATTTTCGTAGCTTCGGTGCAGTGTCAAATACCAGGTTCTTTTATCATCTGTTTTTTTAAACCCTGCCGTCGTGATGGGTCTTGACTGAAGGATAATCAGCTGGTTATTGCAAAACGTCCATTCAATGTCCTGGGGCCTGTCGAACAGGAGTTCCAATTTACGGCCTGTTTCCCATATTTGGAGAACTTCCTCGTCTGCCAAAGGTGGCTTCTGAATGCTTTTTTCGGATAAATCAGCAAAATAGATTCCATCCTTATCGGGCAAGGCGTATCGTTTTCGTATCGGTTCGATATGGCTTAGTATTTTTCCTGAAGATTGTTTTAAAATCCATCGATCCGGTTCAACATCGCCGTCAACAAGGGCCTGATTTAGTCCATAAACGGATTCAATTACCGATTCGGTTGAATTAGAGGGATTAATACCAAAAAAAATACCGGATCTGTCTGACAGGATCAATTCTTGTATTATCACTGACATCTGACTCTTATGAATGTCCAGCCCCAGCTCTTTGCGATATAAAAGTGCTGCATCCGAATATAGCGATGCCCATACCATTTTGACATGCTTGATAATATCCTCTGCGCCGACAATGTTCAGAAAAGAATCATGCAGACCGGCAAAAGAGGTGCCCTGATTATCTTCCCCGGGTGCAGAGGATCTCACCGCAACGGCATTCGTTCCGCAATAGTGGGTGATCAAACCCGAAAGCGCTTCTTGAATGGTTTGGGGCAAGGGGGTGGTTAAAAATAAATTTCGAATCCGTAAAGAGATATCCCAGATTTCCTCCCACCGCATTTGCTTGAGAGGTTTTCGATTGATCTCCAGCAGGATCAGATCTTTCAGATGGGTCTGGGTAAGATAGTCTTCATATATCCGGCAGGGGATGCAAAAGGTTTTAGGAACACAGAATCCCTGTTTATGAATTTTTGCAAGACAAATCGCCTTTCCTCCGACCTGGCTTATCCCTGCGTTAATTAAATCTTCTATTTTTAGAAGTGGTTTCATGATGACACCTGAATTTCAACGACATTTTGAAATTGATCTACCATAAAATATCGGTTAATCGTCACACAAATAAGTGCTGTTGTGGGTGCCGCTGAAAAAGTTTTCATGTGCGGATGTTTCTTTAAGTATAAATTTAAAGATTCTTGCTTATTCGCTTTTTCCACAACAAAAGCAGTCCCGGTCCCAGTTACGGATACGGCATTATAAATATCATCCACTTTATTCAGGCTGTTGTTGACTAGGATAGCGACCTTTGCATTGGTTATCAGGTTATTGTATTTTCGTGTTGTATCGGGGGTTAAAAAGAAAATTTGTTCAAGATTATCACTTGATGCAAAGGCAACAAGGCTGGCATAAGGCTGGGCATTTATCTGGGTTGAAAGAACAGCAAGTCGTTGTGAATCAAACAAGGTTGATATTTTTTCAAGTGTATTTTTCATATTTCCGTCCATGGGCTTTCCTTGCTCTTTAAAATATTTTGCGCATTAGGCTTCCAATGAGTGGATGCCCCCACATAGGCTATACCAAAATTACTTTTCCATTGAGATATATACCCCTTGGCATGGAGGCGTGTTTGCCGGGTGTTGACATGCCATCTTTAATAAGGGACTTGCCCGAGTATAAACTACCACCATGCCCAGTTTAATATGTTGATATTGCATGATAAAAAAATTCAAATTGGTAGTACCCTGAATCATAAATTCCTCGGGATTATTCATGAAAAAACCCTTTGAATATCAAGTGGTTTCAGTTTCGGTTATCCCCCGATAGATTTAAGATTTGGTGTAGTAGTTTCTTTTCGTCCAAGTTCTAACTTGGTTGTAATAATAGTTTGACCGCGAGAGGGAAAAAGAACTTTCAAAAGTATTTTTGATCATTTAAATACCTCCTAAGCCTATATGAAATGGATGAAGTGTCTTTAACAAGTAATCCACATCATAACATAGTCAGGTATGGATAACGAGTTAATTTCTCCATAGGTGGAAAATTCAGCAGATACTAAGTACCCGGGCATATATTCTCCAAAATAAAATCCATAAATATCAATGATATATGGCTGTGAAATACCGAAAAACATATGTGTGGGTACTTACTCAGTGGAGAGCCCATGGCCGGAGATGATGCCCTGGATGCCCGGTGGATATCCAGGCAAGCCCTTGCCGAACTTCCGGTTAATGAAAAAACAAAGTACCTGTTGGAAACAAAATTTGATTTTCGGGGTTAGTAAATGACGTAGATATGGAAGCAAGAGACTTCATCATAATAAAACTAACCCCTCTTGCATGCAGCACTCTGGAGAGTCGGCAATGGATCAATCGGTGGGGGGTCTTGACGTGAATCTGACTCCCTATTGGGCTCAGGATTCAAACTGTTTGCCGTCAAGATCCAAAAAGGCTTTATCGCGCATGGCATCGAGGATTTCCTGAACTCCTGGATCCAGGGGAGTGGCGTGATGATTTTTTAAAATATCCAATGCTTTCCGAGCCGCATTCTCCCCCCAGGTCTTGCTGCCCATCTTTGCCCATATATCAGGATTGGCCCGATTAGACAGCTGGGGTTGCCAATGTTCTTCCTTAAAAAATTTCATGGTCTGTTCCGTGGCAAGAAAAGCCCCCTGGGGCCCGACACTTCTTATCACATCCATTCCAATATGTTCGGCATCAATGTCAAACCCTTTGACCACCCGTCGAACATAACTGATTATTTCTGCATTCATCACCAATGCGGCAGGAGACCCCACAAGTCCCTGCCCCATATAGGCAATGTCATGGATTAAATTGGCACCGTCAAGCCCAGCCATGAGCAGAGACATGGCCCATTCCATACCAGCCTGCTGGTCAAGGCAGTTGGAATCAGTGACACCGGCAGTGCCCCACATGGGAATTCCATAATAATGATAAAGGTCGGAACAGGCGGAAAGGGCCAGTCGATATTCCGGGCATCCATAGATACAGGTACCAGCTTTCATGTCCAGAGTTGACATGCCAAATCCCGAGACAATAGGTGCGCCCTTGGCCCGGAGCTGGTGCATGACAACGCCGCTCAGGGCCTCGGCATTCCCCACGGTGATGGCACCGGCCAGGGTTACAGGCGCACTGGCACCGGACATCATGCCAGGGGTATAATTCACAGGAGAGCCCTTATCTGCACAAAAAAATAATTTATCTATGGCACCGGATGAGTGCATGAGGGGAGTCAGGGGTTCGGCATAATGAATATGAATGGGTTTTTCCCGTAACGCATCGGTGCCGCCCATGACTGCCGCTGCCATTTCATGGATAACCGCCATATCCTCCATACCGGCTGCTGTGTAGAAAATCGGTTTTATGGAATTTTCCAATTGCACTTTAAAAGAATCAATGTAGGCAAGATTGGTGGGAGAATCAAAGGGAAGGGCATAGGAGCCGGTAAAATCAATTTCCTCCAGATAATCGGCAATGCGTGCCGCATTGGCCACATCCTGGAGCTGTGATTCTCTTAATTTACCAGTTTCCGGATCATAGGTTTTCACAAGGTCTGTTCCCATGCCGAAATAGGTTTTGTTACCCTCCAGATGCATGGCTTCTTTGCCAAGCCTGTTATATATGGTAATTCGGGAAGGGGCACTGCGGATGGACTCCTCCACCAGATAATTGGGAATCTGGACAATGTTATCCTTTTTCACTCGACACCCCGCATCGGCCATCATTTGAATGGCCTCTTCGTGCATAATTTTGACACCAATGGTCTCAAGAAGTTCCAAGGTTGAACAGTGAAGGGTGTTGATCTGATCCTGGGTAAGTACCCGATAGATGGGTAGGCATTGTGATTTAAATCCTGTGTTCATGACCATTTTTCATCCTTAAATAAAATATTTTCAGGGGTGGCTCTCTAACATCTACTCCGTTTTCCCAAAATTGACAGGCCAAACCCTGATCATCGCGTATTAAAAAAATCAAAATCTGATAACACAAACCTGACCTTGTTGCGGCACCAACGGATTGAAATGGATGGAGTGATAAGCAGGTTCATATAAAATTGGCAAGGAAACCCCTGAGTCTTTAGGTCAGGGGGTGTTGACATGCTCAACCTATAATCTGCCAGCCATGGCATCATGGGTGGAGAGTAGATTCAAAAATGGAATTTGGGGAGTTATGGATTCCATCTCCTGCAGGGCTTCAGGAGAGCCTATAAATATAAGCCGATTGGTTAATTCAGATATTTTTTTTGTACTTTTTACCCGGGTATATTCATTCTTTTTCATGACCCGGTTAAAAAGCCAGGTGTCCTCATCCTGTACCAGGTAACCCTTGGCCCTGACAATGCCCTTTGGGAATTTACGGCTAATTTCCTGGAATATTTCCAGGCTGGCGGCTTTATCCCAGGTGTAAACAGCAGACACAAGGCGATCGGGTGGGGTGGTAATTGCAAAAGGGTTGTTTAAAAGCGTTTGAATGGCCAGCTCAAGTTCCCGGCCTGAAATAAAATCTTCCGGTGCAATGGCCGGATCACTTGCAATGGCTGGGTCACTTGCAATGGCTGGATCACTTGCAATGGCTGGATCACTGGAAGGAGATAACACGGATAAAAAATTCTCCAGGGGGATATCTGCGTAACTGGTTTCCAAAAATTCAGGATCAGGATGGTGGCGGGAGATCATCTCTTTAACTTTGCTGATGGTTTCCCTGGTGGCCAGATCAATCTTGTTAATGATAAACTGGGAGGATGATTCTATCTGTTTTTCCACGGAGGAGAACGTGTCATAGGCATCTTCAAAGTTGGGTGCATCAATGATGCAGAACTGCTCTTTCATCTGAAACTGGTCTTTGAAGATGGATAATTTCAAATCCCGCTTTAAATCCGCCGGGTTGGCAACACCTGTGGCTTCTATTAATAAGACATCAGGCCGGATGGTGCTGACAATATTCATCAACCCTTTGATAAAATCGGTTTTGACGCAAACACAGAAAATAGATCCTTTACTGATCTCCAGCATTTCCACATCGTCGTTTTTCACAAGGGTTCCATCAATTCCGATTTCGCCAAATTCGTTCATCAAAATCATGAGCTTGCGATCTTTGGGAAACGCATCTATGATCCGATTTAAAAAGGTGGTTTTGCCACTTCCCAGAAAACCGGTGATGAGAAAAACATCTGTCTTGGACATGGATTGTTTCCTCCTTTGCTACTCGTCAGACCTTGTATTATGCCCGGAACCCGCCCGATCCAGATTGGCCTTGATGTTATCAAAATCAAAATCTTGATCCCGCAGATCAAGGATACATTTTTTTATGATATCTGAGGGGGCTCTTTTGGCCAGTTCATCAATGAGCTCTTCATATTGAGGAATCATACTCTGAAAAACAAGATCGCCTTCAATACAGATGGTGGGCAGCACCTTACCTTTCAATTTGGTAAACATGGCGATGCCCTCTTTCTGCTTGATGGACCACTCCTTGTACTCAATCAGCTCCTGAATATCTTCGGGCAGAGCCGCAATGGACTCCATCATATAACCGCAGGCAGCACATTGCACACTGTCCAATGTCAACACATCTATGCGAATTTTAGGTTCCATGGTCTATTTTCTCCAAAGGAGACCCAAAGGCGCTCCAGTTCAAATTAAAACGCCCGGCCCGGAGGACCAGGCGTTTGCGTGGATAATAACACTCTCTCGATGACCCGAAGCAGCCATTTTGGTTTTAGCAGTTCGGTACCGTTCATGACGCATCAGGTCAGATCTATCAATACTTAACCCAAGCATATGGTTTTTGATATTCCAAAGACATATTCCATTGATATTTATGGGTTTTATTTTGAGGAATATATGCTCGGGTGCTTAGCCCGCTCAAACCAGATCCCGTCAAGTAAAGTCAAGTGGGTTTAAAATCATAAAACTAACACCCCTCGGGGTATTGAGGATAATGCTCATAAAACCATTCCCGGGCTTCCCAAGCCTGGATCAAATGCTCCGCCGGAGCATCATAGGGAATATCTCAGCCCGGGGCAAAGGTATACCCCTGGGTACCACCGGCTGAAAGGTTTATAAGTGCATCCTCCCTTGGCGATATAAGCCCCAGACTCAGGGCCAGGGTCAGTTTGAGTGCACCGCCAAAGCCTTTTTTATATTTCAGGGCAACGTCCCTGATAAACGTAAGATCCATCTGCTCATCAATGGCAAAGCCGTGGGTTCCGACCTTGCAGACCTCTTCAACGACCTTGGTGCAATCGCCACAAATAAAAAAGGAAGATGTTTTCCCGGCATCGTGGATCACTTGCAAAGCAGGCTGACAATTGGGGGTGACAAACTCTTTAAACATCTCAGGGCGGATCTGGGAGGCCACCGGATCCACAAGGGCAATAATATCACAGCCCATTTCAGTATAAAATTGGGCAGCCTGGGCACAGAGACGTCCCGCATATTCAATGATGGCATGGGCATACTCTTTCTTTTTTTTCAATGCCGTGAAGATGCGAACCCCTGCCAAATGGGATGCCAGGGTTAGGGGGCCGGTGACAAGGCCCATCATGGCACAATCCATTTCATCCAACTGCGGTTTTGCAATGGCTGCGGCCTTAAAGATCACCGGCCAACGACCAGAATCCCGGGTGGGCAGATTGAGCCCCAACTCCTGGGGGGTCTCTTTCTGGCAGGGGTGGGAACGCACCGAAGGGACATTGTCTTTCCAGTATTCCACTTCACACCCCATGGCCTCTGCTTCCACGGAAAGGTCAAACAAAAGGGGGATGCCATCGGCATGGTAGGTTTCAGCGGCCGTAACAATCCCCTTGGCCAGCAGATTCGGGTCTTTGAAAAAGGTATCTGCCTCCTCTTTGATGAGAAAGGCACAATTGACACCGGCATAGGGAACCCAGGGGGCTTTTTCCGTGCGTTTCCCCCGGGTGGCATCAATCAACATCTGTTTTGCCATAAAAATTCTCCTGTGGCTCAATGATCAAATTTTTTATAACTGCCACGGGCAGACCGTATTCTGACCCCGGCCTGTCCACAACGAATCATGAAAGAATATTAGAGATGTCTACTCTTTCATATAAACCCACATGTCCTATCGGACACAACGAATATTGAAAATCGGAGGCGGGGACAGATTTAAAAATCTGCCCCCTAAGCACTTATCTATCGTCAATCAATAGGGAAATTCAATTCCCAGTTCTGCAATTTCATCCTTGACCTTACGGAACATGTCGTAATGCTCCTGGGTGGGGACGGCCTTTTCCACATCATAACATTCATGGTACTCACACCCCATGGGGGCATCTGCGGCATGGTCTTCATATTTTGCCAGCAGTTTGTTGGCAATTTCATTAACTTGTTCCCGGGTAAGCCCCTGGCGGGCCACGGCATGGCCGACTTCCATACCAATCCGGGCTTCCATGGGCGTTGCTCTGTTGCGATACTTGTTGCGTGTTGAGGCCATTTCCCAGAGGTGCCAGCCAGAAACCGTTGAAACCATTGCGTGAACCGCTGTTTCCCGAAAGAGCATTTCCGTCATGGGGCCGGCATTGGCAAATCCATTGGATGTGTACAAAAGATTGGTGTTCCGGGACAGGGCCTGGCCCGCCATGGAGATGGACCAGAGCAGTTCTCTGGTGGTATTGGAACCATAGTTGAGATGGAATGGGAAATGCTGATTAAAAATGGCCCCATGCATGATAAGGCCAATGAGGCTGTAAGCAACGGTGGTAACTGCGGTTCCTTCTGACCCACCACACCAGCCGCCGTAAATGGCACCGGTGAGATTACCGGTGTAACCGCCGTACTGGGCATAATGCAGCGATCGGTTAAGAAGCGTATCTGCGGTTTTAAATTCCGTCAAGGAGCCCACCAGACGGGCGTCGGTTTTCTGTACCCCCCAGTTATCATCGGAAACGGCAATCTGTCCGCTGTCATGTTCGGCCGTACCCACGGCCACCATGAATGTTCCAGGACGTCCCAGCAGGCGGGCCGCCATCTTCTGGTTGTAGATGTGCTGAATACATCCGCTGATTTCAGTGGGACCTGCGGATTCGATGAGGTGACCAAAGGTTTTTTCCAGGATAGGCCCACAGATACCATCCAGCAGGGGCTCTTTAAGATAGGCCATGCAGATGGACTGATGGTATTTTTCATCACAGGTAATATCAGGGCTCATGATGCAAAAAGGGGTTTTCTTGTCTTCCACCTGGCGGTGCTGGAAGAGTACCGCATCTTTTCCCCCCCCCACGAGGTAGCGATCATTGGACATATACAGGGCCTCTTTGATCTCCTGATCCGAGACCTGCATGATGCGATGGGAGTCGGTATTGTAATATCCCACATCCCGGAACAGATCCCAGGCGGCCTGCCAAATGCGGTCGGCCATGGCATCATCGGTGGGACAAGGGTTTGCAGGATCGTATTTTATTTCGTATTTTTTAATCAGTTTTTTTAGGGTGGGAGTGAAACGTTTTGGCAGAAAATCATCTTCATCCATGAACGGCCCTGTGGTGGATCGTTCCAGGATTTCCCAATGTCGATAGGCAGTCGTCATTATATCTCCTCCATATGCAAGACAGCCCTGAAGCCGTCAAATTTTTATAACATACATGGCTGTAACCACCAGCCACAACGAAAAATAAAACTCTCATTATTCCAGTGCTTTGGATGGAGTTTCATATAAACAAGCATGACTTGACAGTCACAAAATCACAGATTTTCATAAAATGAAAAAGAAGGAGGCAAACCCCAGTACCCAGTACCCGCTTTTTCATATAAACTGCCACGGGCAGACCGTATTCTGGCCCCGGCCTGCCCACAACGAATACTGGGTCGTAGACGCGGAGCCAAATGATATCATGCCGCCCCCTCCGACGGGCAATGGGCCCGGCCCGGGACTGTTAGACAGCCCAATTGGCCGGTTCCTATTACCCATCGGAGGGGGCTCTGCTGAGGGTGCTTTGACACTTCATTTTCATATAAAAAAAAATCAGTCCAGACAATTTAAGCCAACAATGCCGTCAAGGCTTCAGGCGTGCTTTTGGCATCCTTACAATAAAGATCAGCACCGATCTCATCGGCCCACATCTGGGAGGTAGGGGCACCCCCAATGATGACCTTGAATTTATCCCGTATGCCTTTATCTATCAAAATTTCAATTATTTCCTTCTGGCGGGGCATGGTGGTGGTCATGAGAGAGGAGGCACCGATGAAATCAGCACCCATGGCCTCAGCCTCTTTTACAAAGGTCAATGGATCCACATTATATCCGAGATCCTTGACAATAAAGCCATTGGTTTCCAGGATCAGTCGCACAATATTTTTTCCGATTTCATGCAGATCACCCTTAACAACGCCAAGAATTACCTTCCCTTTTATCTGTTGTCCGCCCACGGCATCAAGATAGGGCTCCATCACCTTTACTACCCCGGCCAGAGATTCGCCTGCCAGCATGATTTCAGGGAGGAAAATATCCAATTTGGCAAAAAGATCTCCCACGTGGCCCATGGTTTTTGTGAGTTCCTCGATCATCAGCAGGGGATCAGATCCGTCCTTTAACAGCTTTGCTGCCAGCTCCTCTGCCTCTTCGGTTTCACCGTCTTCCACCAGTTTGGTTAATTCTTCCAGCGACATGGTATAACTCCTTGTTTATTTGTTCCTAAAGATTGCCTGCTTCCATCAGCAAGAATTTTTTTGACATACTTATTATTTCGCAGGGGCTGGGGCTGACATCGCCCATTTTACATTCACTCCAAAAGTAAATATTCGGGTTGGCACTGTAAATGTTGCCCCGTGTTCGCTTAGTTGGGACTGCGTAGCATACTATTGCTATGTGAGCAGGCCCAAATGAGTGAAGATGGGGTGCTGGTCGAATATTTACCTCCAAAAGTCGAGTTTGTTATAAAACTGGAGTAGTTGAATTGTATATACAGCCAAGTTATGCTTAAGCGAAACTCAAATCTTTGTCAAGTATTTTCTTACAACAATTCTAATTTTGGATGTCTTAAGCAATTTTCATATGAACGAGTAGACGTGTCTAACATTCTTTCATGCTTCGTTGTGGGCAGGCTGAGTCCAGAATACGGTCTACCCGTGGCAGTTATTAGAAGATAAAACTTCCAGGCAACCTCAGCAGAGCCCCCCCCCGATGGGTAATAGGAACCGGCCAATTGGGCCGTCTACGGTTCCGGGCCGGGCCCATTACCCGTCGGGGGGGGGCGGCATAATGCCATTTGGCTCCGCGTCTACGACCCAATATTCGTTGTGTCCAGCAGAGGGAATTAGGGGACAGACCACGATTAAATGAGTTCTTTGTTAAGAATACCTTCGCCAATTTTATTTTGGCTTAAATAGCAACCAACATGTAGCATATTCAGAACTATTCTTACACGATATGTAGTGTGTGGATTGTAAGCATTCAAACCAATCTTAAATTTGGCGAAGGTGTTGAGGAGTTAGTGAGGAGTTATTGAGGAATTAGGGAGTTAGGGAGTTAGGGGACAGACCACGATTAAATGAGGTCTTTGTTTATTCGTGGTCTGTCCCCTATTTTGTTTATAAGAATGGCGTAAAACCCCTATCCCTTCAGGGTAGGGGATGTAAGCCATATCGGGGTTTGGTTCTAAGATCAGCCATTATCGACAGTGCATCAGAATGTTGGATTTAATTTAAAGGTTAATCCCTTGCCGTATTTAATTAAGTTTAGTTTCTTGGGGGTGACTCC
>Ga0208900_1000086_pt1 | contig 54162 bp, 42 predicted proteins | sample AntAceMetag02UKK_FD_184763 | JGI IMG/M metagenome (GOLD analysis project Ga0208900, IMG submission 184763) | Saline lake microbial communities from Ace Lake, Antarctica - Antarctic Ace Lake Metagenome 02UKK (SPAdes) (version 2) | ecosystem: Environmental > Aquatic > Non-marine Saline and... | reverse complement strand
GTATTGGAAGCACTTGAACAAAAAATTATCGGAGGTTAATCATGGATATTAAAGATATCGTTAAAGAAGAAAATTTGGTTTACACTAAAACCAAGTTAATGACAGACAATGTGCTTTCGTATTGTCCGGGTTGTGGGCACGGAACTGCACACCGTGTTGTGATGGAAGTGGTGGACGAGATGGGCATCCAGGAAGAAACCATTGGCATTGCCCCAGTAGGTTGTTCAGTGTTGGCCTACGATTTTATGAACATTGATATGATTCAGGCTGCACACGGCCGTGCACCAGCTGTTGCAACCGGTGTTAAACGTACCATGCCTGAGAAATATGTTTTTACCTATCAGGGTGATGGCGACCTTGCTGCTATTGGTACAGCTGAAACTATTCATGCTTGCAACCGTGGCGAAAATATCACCATCATCTTTATCAACAATGGGATTTATGGGATGACAGGTGGGCAAATGGCCCCTACCACACTTAAAGGAATGAGAACTTCTACCTCACCTTATGGCAGGGATTTATCTTCAATGGGAAATCCATTAAAGATTACTGAATTGATTGCCCAACTACCAGGAACATACTTTGTTGCCCGTCATGCAGTGCATACTCCGGCTGCTGTAAGAAAAACAAAAAAAGCTGTACGTAAAGCCTTCGAATTACAAAAGGAAAATAAAGGTTTAACCTTTATAGAAATTGTTTCAAATTGTAATTCAGGGTGGAAAATGACACCGGTAAAATCCAATGAATGGATGGTTGAAAACATGTTCCCGTTTTATCCTATGGGAGACATTAAGGTTGATGGGGAACTGGTGAAGAAGTAAAGTATTGACGTTGACCAGAGCACTTTTTACTTCTAATGATATCAGATGTCCGATATATGATTTTTGATATGTGATTTTCGATAACTCAGAACATTGAACATCGAACTCTAAACTCAGAACATAAGGCAATCGAGGCACTCCAAATCCCGAAAAATCACAAATCTGTGATTTGTAAAATTTTTCGAGGATGCACGAAGCAAAGCTTCGGCACTTGAGGCACTTAAAAAGAAAGATATTCAAAATAGATAAAAACTTAATAGCATGACCGAAGAAATAATCATAGCAGGTTTTGGTGGACAGGGCGTTTTGTCGATGGGCAAAATCCTGGCCTATTCAGGAATTATGCAAGACCAGGAAGTAAGTTGGATGCCATCCTACGGGCCTGAAATGCGTGGCGGAACTGCCAACGTAACAGTTATTGTTAGTGACGAACGCATCAGTTCGCCCATTTTAAACTATTACGACACCGCCATTATCCTCAACCAACAGTCGATGGATAAATTTGAAACAACGGTAAAACCCGGTGGCTTACTGCTCTACGATCCCAATGGGATCTCAAATCATCCAACACGGACGGACATCAACATTTACAAAATTGAAGGTGCCCGCCTGGCCGCTGAAATGGGCAATACCAAGATTTTTAATATGATCGTGCTGGGGGCCTATCTCAAGATTAAACCAATAGTAAAACTTGAAAATGTGATTTTGGGCCTCAAAAAGTCCTTGCCCGAAAGATACCATAAACTCATTCCGATGAATGAAGCTGCACTGACTACAGGAATGGAAAACCCTGTCGCGGTTATGACGGCGTGAGGAATTTTAAATTTTGAATTTTGAATTGTAAATGGTCATAGCCTTTCAAGGTTGATGACCATTTTTTTTAAGGTTACCAATCCTCGCAAAAGCAATGCAACAATTAAAATCCTTCCTCGACTCGAAAGTTGAGCTTTATAATAACCTTGCGTTTATTGAGGACGACCCCATCTCCATCCCCCATCAGTTTTCTAAAAAGGAAGATATCGAGATTTCGGGTTTCCTGGCTGCCAGCATCGCCTGGGGCCAACGGAAAACAATTTTGAAAAATGCCAATCAACTTATTTATTGGATGGATAATGATCCATATAATTTTGTCTTAAATTTTACTGACAAAGATTTGACCCCCTTCCGCAAATTCGTTCATCGTACCTTTAATGGGATTGATTGTGAATACTTCCTTTGGTCGCTTAAAAACATTTACCAAAACCATGGAGGGCTTGAAGGGGTGTTTTGTATAGATTTCAGTTTGGAAAGCGAAAATGTCAAAGAAGCCATCATCAAATTCAGGAAGGTATTTTTTGAAATGCAATATCCGGCAAGAACCGGAAAACATATCGCAAATCCTGAAAAAAAATCTGCAGCAAAGCGCATCAACATGTTTTTGAGATGGATGGTACGAAGTGACACCAATGGAGTTGACTTTGGCCAATGGAAAAAAATCCATTCTTCACAATTGATTTGTCCACTGGATGTCCACTCGGGCAACGTTGCCAGAAAACTTGGATTACTTGAAAGAAAAAACAACGACTGGCAGGCCGCTGAAGATTTGACTAATAATCTTAAAATGCTTGATCCTGCTGATCCGGTAAAATATGATTTTGCATTGTTTGGGATAGATGTTTATGAGAAGATTTAACCTGATCAATTCATAAATAAATAATGCTGGCAGATCAATAGCCCCGTCTTTTCCAAAAGGGATGCCTATGGCATAAGGCGGGGATTGAAATAAGCGACCTTACGCCCCTTGAAAATTTGAAAAAGTTTAATTTTTTATTTCAAACTTTTTCAAATTTTCAAGGGAGGTTATCTGATGTCAATCATATACCCCGACCTTCCCATAGGGATGCCAATGGCAGAAGGACGGGGCTATTGATATTTATACTATCAGTTTTCATGAATAATTCAGGTTAGAAAACAAGGGCAAGACCTTCGAGACAAGCAAAGCTTGCATCCCTTTCCTTCTCTCACTCTATCATTCTCGCATTCTATCATTTTATCATTCTATCATTCACTCATTTAATCATTTCCTTATTCCATTTCATAGGTTTTCTTAATTTTGGCTGCGAATAGATAACTATGGACGAAAACAAACCCAAACAAGGCTGGAAAGAACAATGGTATCATATCATTTTTGAATCTGATACACCTCCGGCAAAAAATTTCGATATCATCCTACTGATACTGATCGTGCTCAGTGTACTCGTTGTTATGCTCGACAGCGTGAAAGATATCCATGATTTCATGGGCAAGTGGTTCCTCTATTTAGAGTGGGTTTTCACCATCATTTTTACCGTCGAATATATTGTCAGGATAATTGTTAGCCGGAAAAAAGTAAGGTATATCCGAAGCTTTTATGGTGTTATCGACCTACTTTCAATTCTTCCAACTTACCTCAGCCTGGTTGTAACTGGCAGTCACTTCCTTATCATCATCCGGATCCTCAGAATGCTGCGGGTTTTCAGGATTTTAAAATTAAGTCGCTATCTGAAAGCTTCAGAAGTACTTGCAGTTTCGTTAAAACAGAGCAAATATAAAATCATTGTATTCCTTGAAGTAGTGCTGACCACAGTGGTAATTATGGGCTCGTTGATGTACCTCATCGAGGGGCCGAAAAGTGGCTTTGACAGTATCCCACGTGGTATTTACTGGGCCATTGTTACACTCACAACAGTTGGCTTTGGCGATATTACACCAGATACTGTTCTGGGACAGTTCGTTGCTTCAATCATTATGATCCTTGGTTATTCAATTATTGCCGTGCCAACCGGGATTATTTCATCCGAGATGATAAAAACAAATACCATGATGCAAAACAATAAACAATGCGACGATTGCCGCACGGTAATGCACGCGGATGACGCTAAATACTGCAAACATTGCGGCAAGAAGCTTTGTAAAAATAGTGGTTAAAAAAGGTGAGATATTTGTCCGTCGGCGGGTAGGTTGACGGTAATTCTGAAATCATGAAAGCAAAAGGATAAATATGAAAAGCAAGTATGTAGATTTCATATCAGATGAACATTTCTTGAAATGTATTGAAGACTTACACGATTCATATTCAAAGGCAAAAGAAAATATCAGCAAGAAGAAATTTTACAACAACAAGATAGACGCGATAAAACTAACTTTTGACGCTAAATTCAATAAAATAGACGAAGAAAGTATAATTGAAACTGAAATTCTAAGGCAGATAGACAAGTCAATAAATAATTCGATAGGTACTTTTCACGAACAGATTTTAGGCGGAATTGAGGGTTTTGAAGTCGGCAACCTTAGTGGTTTTGACATTAAAGCAAAAAATGATACCTTGTTTGCCGATATAAAAAATAAGCACAACACAATGAACAGCAGTGCCGCCGAAAGTTTATTTCAAAAACTTGCCCGATATGCTGACACCTACAAACAAGCAAAGTGTTATTGGGTGCAAATTTTGGCCAAAGGTAGTTTTAACGAAAAATGGATAGGCGAAATCAATGGCAAAGAGTATAGCCGTAGTAGGGTTTACAAAATTTCGGGAGACCAGTTTTATTCTTTATTAACGGGAAACGAAAATGCGTTTTTTGAATTATATAAAGCACTTCCTTCAGCTATTTCAGATTTTTTGGACAAGTTGGAAAAAAAGAAAATCAAGTCTGGAAACTCTGCACTTTCAGAAATAAAAAGGGAAACGAACAAAAGTGGCCGTTCAATTCTAGACCAAATTACATTTGAAAATTTCAGCTACTATTTAGGTTTCGACAAACTATAATAAGTATTTAGAAACTTTACTATCGAATAACCAATTTCCTGGCCCAAATTTACCGGGACAGCATTTCCTATTTGCTTATACTGCTGGGCAATTGAACCCGAAAATTTCCAATCATCCGGGAAAGTTTGAATACGTCCATATTCCCTAATAGTAAAAGGACGGGTTTCGTCAGGGTGGCACCTTTCCGTCTGTTTTTGAGCAGGGCTACAAGTTAGGGTTAATGAAGGCTCGTCCCAGCCAATCCTGCGGGCCATTCCTGTTTTTCCACCACCTAAATAGAAACTACCAGCCATATACTCTTTTTGAATATCAAGTGGTAAGTCGCGCCAATATCCTTTGGGTGTAACTAAATCAAGGACTTTCTTTTTGTATTCTGGATATTTTGCACCTTCTGAGCTTGGGACATCCGTATTATAGAGATCACCCTTTTTTAAGGCATCCTCCAGGTTATAAATCTTTCGGTGAGGTTTTGGGTATTCAAAATTGACATCAATGTCTTTTCTAATCCCAACCAAAATCAACCTTTCCCTTTTTTGCGGAACACGGTAATGAATAGCTTTTAAAACCTGAAAGGGAACTACTTTATATCCAATTTCATCGAGTATTGAAATCATTCCTTGCAAGGTCTTACCTTTTTCATGACTCAATAAACCACGAACATTCTCACCAATACAGATGGCAGGATTTACTTCCTGGACAACTCTTGCAAATTCATAAAAAAGTGTACCACGGGCATCATTTAAGCCTAATTTTTTTCCTGCATAGCTAAATGCCTGGCAAGGAAAACCCCCAGTAACTACATCAACTTTATTGTAATACTTAGTGAAATCAAAATCTTTAATGTCCCCCTCTAAAACATTCCAGTTAGGCCTGTTTTCCCTAAGTGTTTTACAAGCCCATTTATCAATTTCATTTAATGCAATGCACTTTAAACCTGCCTTTTCTAAACCAACGGCTAAACCACCAGCGCCTGCAAAAAGTTCTAATACTGAATAATTATTTTCAGGTTCAATATGATTTGAAACTTCATCATCATCAATATCATCAAACAGAGAACCTAAAAGGGTTTGAACATCAGATTTTCTATAAACACAGTAATTCGAAACAGGTTCACGGACTGCATTTAAGATACCTTCCTTATCCCACCTCCGCAAGGTTTCCTTACTTTTACCAATGAGTTCAGATGTTTCTGACAACGACAAATAATCCTTCATATAACCATATTATTAAACCTTACACAATGGTTACAAAAATATAATTAATTTTGGTTCTACTGTTATTTTAGTGGGCTTTTGTGTTTTAGTGTTTTTGTGGCAAGTTTTTAATGTTTGGCCTTTTCGGAGTGGGCTCAAACTTATTGTTTACTAATTTAGAATGTAAAGACCGAAAGTCCGAAGTTTGAAGCCCGTATACTTGACTCGATTTCATCCGAATCCTTCACCGATTACCGATCACCATTCACCGATCACCATTCACCAATCACCATTCACCAATCACCGATCACCATTCACCGATCACCATTCACCGATCACCATTCACCGATCACCATTCACCGATAACCGTCCCCCCTACTCCTCCGGCTCACCATCAACATACTTTTTAATAAAAGCATCGCTAAAACCTTTGGCATGAAGGAATTCTAAATATTGATCACACTCTTCCCGGATTTTAAAAATCCCCACATTATACCGGAAATACTCACCATCAAAATGCTCGTTGTAAGTTTCATGGATTTCCATCGAATGCAATATCTTTTCGATACCTGGCAATTCTGATTTAGAAGCGAGAATTTGTATCCGGTAATCATCACCGACAAATTGCTTTTCCGCAGGCCCGGTTTTTTTAAGCCCACCAGTCGATGCCTGCCACTCACTGAGCAAGCTGTCCATTTTCGAAAACATTTCAGTAGTATCAACTTGCGCTGTCATTTGTGCATCCAGATCTATCTTTTTCATGGCTAAGAGTTGGTTCTCATCCGAAATTAATATGTGGCTTTCAGCACTTGCAACTGATTTGTTTTTAATCATAAAATCAGCAGTAATGAGGTAGGCGGCTTTATTTGCTTTTTCGGTATTAAGGGTAATCAATATTTCAAAAGAAGGGCCGGCTGGCAGTTGCCCCCACGAAAGAGTTAGCTCATTTTTAACTTGCTTATAAGCGATATTATCTCCTTCAACCAACATTACTTTACAGCCCGAGGGCAAGTTTAACACCAAATCTCCAGGATCGGTATTTCCCCCTTTTTTGATAATAACTGACAAGTCAAAATCATTCCCTTGTTCTACCTCCATTTGATTTTCAAGCCTGAGCGCAAAAATTTTTTCTATTTTCTTACCTGGAAGATCATTTTTAACAGACTCATCCGCTACAACCAAAATCCCTTTACTTTCAATAAGCTTCAGCCCATTTTCATCAGTAAAATTTGTAATAACAGGATAAAGGCCATGTACATTTTCCTTCACCTTAACCTGGTAGGCCACCGAAATAGACCCACCTTGCCCAAGCCTATCCCATGATATTTCAACATCATTATTCATAACTGTTGACTTTGCATTTTGCAAATTACCAGGCATCGGCAGAAACACTTTTGGCCAGCTTTGCACAAGCCTTCCTGAAGCCACATAATTGGTTTCTTTTATTATATCTGTTACAAAAGTAAATTCCCTGCCGGCAACAACTTTCTTGGGTGAAGTGAACCCCATTTGAACCGGGCCTAAATGCCCCTCACTGTGATTGCTGGTGTTTTTTGTACTTGATGATACAATTACCACTTTACTATAATTGAAAGAAAACCCAAAAAAATAAGCAACTCCATTAAATGGATAAGCTGCTGGCGAAATTTTTCCAATCCCGAATTTCAATTCAAAGGAGAATGTGTCGCCGGGTGGCAGGTTCTTCCAAAATATTTTGAGTTGATGTCCATCTTTGGAAATCTTCGCATAGGGCAAATCTTCGGTGAGCAGACTGAAACCCCCGGGTAACTTTTGAACGATTGTCATTGGCCCCACATATCCGCCAGCTTTGCTTAGTTCAAACGAAACCGCAATTTCATTTTCGGCTTCAATTTTTGTAGGCATTTCACAAACTATTTTGAACAAAAAATGAGGCACTACCTTACTATTTTGGCTAATTACCTGGTACGGTATCACCAACAGATAGCTTAATAACAAAGTAACAAATGTCACCCAGGGGATATTGTTTTTAGAGGGTATCATAGATTGAATTTGAGGCCAAAAATAAGCTAAATGCTTCAAAGGGACAGGGGGCAATGATTAAATGCGACAATGCTTAAATGATAGAATGCGGCAATGCGAGAATAATCGAATGATGAAATGTCCTTCCTGAAACTTTTTTCAACCCTATGCACCCTATAAACCCTATGCTAGAGGAGCCAGAACCAAGCAGGTCTATTTTCATCAAAGCACAAAATCCAAAGCACAAATTTCAAATAAATTTCAAACTCCAAATTTTCAAATCCCAAACTAAATCTTTAATAAATCTCGATTTAACTGTTTCATTTTTTGAATTTTGAATATTGTTATTTGCTTTGGATTTAGATATTTGATTTTTGGATTTTAAAAAGTCCTGCCAACGACCGAAGGAAGTCGTATGGAAAAAAGCAACAATTTTAAAAAACAGACACTATACACCCTATAAACCTTTTTGCGGCACTTCTTGCCTCCCTACCCTTTCACGTTTATACGACCAGACCATCAGAATAATTGCCAGTATTAAGGATACAATGGCGATGGAGAAGGTGACGGTGTAGCCAAACAATTCATAAAACAAAATGCCCAGCAAAGGTGCAAACATAGCCCGTGTTCCGGTTAAAAATAAGTGTGTCGATTGATAAATATCAGCCTCATCATCTCTGCCAAAATAAGCCGATCCAATATTCCAAAGCAATACCATGGTTGCAGCAAAAAGGCCATGAAAGATAATATAAACAATCAGGGTATAATAAACTTTGATTTCTAAGAAGTTGAAATGTGCCGGAAAGTATTCGGTTATCATCAGGAAAAATAAATAGATAATTAGCGAACTGTATGTAATAACGCTGAATTTCCGTGGATCGACTTTGCCAAGAAGTTTACCAAAAACCGGAAGTAAAACTATGGCGATAATATTATAAGAGTTCTTATAAAAAGCCACACTGGAGTAATTCAGGTTCAATTGCTCATAAAAGAAAATCGTTGTAACTGCATAGGTAATCATAAAAGCAAAACCATAAAACATAAACCCTATCTCGAAATGCAAATAAGGCTTATTGGTTTTGAGCAAAGCGAAGATATTTTTCACAGAATTCCTTGCCGATTGCATGATGGTATTCCTGGTAGCAATCACTTCAGGTACTGTATAATTAATCCTTGAAAGCAAATAAACTGAAGTCATGCCAAGCACTGACACAATTGGCAAGATATAAACAAAGGCATAATTGTCAATATCGAGCAGCCAACCATAAAGAAAGGTTGTAAGCAGCATAACTACTTTATTTGCCGAAGTGGAATAGCTGTATAATTTACCAAAATTAGTGTGGCTGTAGTTTTTTTTGAGCAGCAGGTTTATCGTAGGATTAATAACGAGTGCTGCAAGGTAATAGATTAAAAAGATGAACAGAAATATCAGATGGTAATATGAATTTCCATCAATGCCGGCTTCGCTTCGCGGAAAAAATATGAGCAGAAAAAGTGGCAGACGGGTAATTATCCCTACCCAGCGTAGAAACTTTCCGCGGTGTTTGATGCGCTTTAAATACTCATTCACAAATATCAGCAGCACAAAAACCAACATACTGAATTGAAAAAGAATCCCCAATTCGTAATTGCTTCCCTTCAGGCTTTTAATAAACACGAATTCGTTGAGTGCCAACACACCAAGTATAAGGCCCTCGATGATCGAGTAAGCCAAATGCAGCCGGAATGTCCTGCGCTCTTCACAACAAATTTCTAATCCAAATGATTTCAAACTGATGGTTTATTTTGGCGGCAAATATACTTCAATTGCATGGCGCAGTTTGGGAATTGTAAGCTATTGAAAGCATAGTATTACATTTGTCATGAACAATGTCTTAAAGGTGATGTTTAGTTGAAAACTAAATCTAATAACATGAAAAATATAACCTTGATATTAATGATGGCAATGGTATCGGCTGGAGTCTTTGGACAAACTGAAAAGACTTTTCACGACTTCACCGTTGAAACACTCGAAGGTGATGAGCTTGATTTAAGTTCGTTAAAAGGGAAAAAAGTGATGGTAGTAAATGTTGCATCCAAGTGTGGCTTAACTCCGCAATACGAACAACTGCAAGAAGTTTATGAAAAATATGGCGGCGAAAACTTTACCATTATTGGCTTCCCGGCCAACAACTTTTTGAGGCAGGAACCTGGAAACGCCGAAGAGATCAGGGAATTTTGCACCGAAAATTATGGCGTAACTTTTCCATTGATGGCAAAAATTTCGGTGAAGGGTAAAGATATGAACGAGGTTTATCAGTGGCTTACCCAAAAAGACCAAAATGGTGTGCTCGATTCAAAAGTATCATGGAACTTCCAAAAATACCTTATTGATGAAAACGGCCACCTGGTGGAAATGATGTCGCCAAAGACAAAACCTGATAGTGAAGAAATAAATAGATGGATTAAAGGTGAGGAAAAGTAAAAGGTATGAGGTATAAGGTATTGGGTTTATAAGGGAAATAGGGTTTATAAGGTTTATAAGGGGAGTAGGATTCTTATGGATTTAGAGGAAACCAAACATTTTATCCCCGCATAAACGGAATTTTGCTACACTCAACATTTCATCATTGCCTCATTTCATCATTGCCTCATTTTACCACACGTCAGCTACCTCATCAACCTGGGACATCCCGAACAGGAAGCCCTCGAAAAGTCGAGAAATGCTTTCCTCGACGAGATGCAACGTTGCGAACAATTGGGGCTTACTTTGCTCAACTTCCATCCGGGGAGCCATTTAAAAAAGATTGATCCAGAAGAAAGCTTGAAACGCATTGCTGATTCCATCAATATTACATTGGATAAAACCAAAACTGTAACAGCGGTTATCGAAAATACCGCCGGACAAGGAACCAACCTGGGATTTGAATTTGAACAGCTTGCATTTATCATCGACCGGGTTGAAGACAAAGACCGGGTTGGCGTTTGCTTTGATACCTTCCATGTTTTTGTTGCTTATAAACAGTTCGGAGTCGTTGCAGGTTACAGGTTGCAACTTGTAACTTGAAACTTGCGACGCAAAGCAAGTCCGTATGGGCGACATTGTTATAGTTTTTGTTTTCCCGATACAATCGGTTTATTTTAAAGTTAATTTGAAAATATTTAGGCTCTAACATTTCAAGACTAACCAACATGATATTAGTTTTACAAGATGTCAGGAGCATATCCCGCGAAGCGGCTTTAATTTTCCACGCAGTGGTGCAATGCACAAATTTGCACATTAGCAAATTTTCAAATTAGTGTAGCACCTTATTTGACCCTTTCCACAGCTATCATATTTTGAAAAATTAGATATTTACCCTCGTGCCAATCAAACCGTTAGAGATTTATTTCAAGTCATTATAAATTCAATTCACATGTTGAAGTTTCGATTTATTTTGTATTTTTACGCACTCAATATTTTACAGATATTTTACTTTTCAATAATTTATTATAAATCAGAACTTTAACTAAATTTTCTAATTTAAATCTAAATCAACATGAACTTTTTTACTATTTTTTCAAAACCAGGAAAGCTAGTCTTACTCGCAGCAATGCTGTTCTCAGTGACTATGCTTCAGGCACAGACATACCAGTATGACGATGCCTGGGGAAATGCCGGAATGACTTTAAAGAGTCAATCAACAGCCGGTGTAAATCTAAACTTCTCAATTACTGAATTTTCCTTATCGGAAAATGTAATTGATGGCATACCGATGCAAAACATCCAGATGCCAGGTGCTTTTCTTCCAAATAACGAAGGTGCTCCTGACCTTCCCGGATTTGGACGTTACATTGCAATTCCGCAAGGCGCTACTGCCAAACTCAATGTAAAGAGTTTCCGTACCGAAACCCTTACCGGCGTTGAAATGGCACCTGCCCCGCGTATTCCACTCGATACCGAAAAGGGACCGCTGGAATACAACAAGAATGATAGGCTTTACAGCCAGGATGCTTACTATCCTGCTGAACCATTCATCTTATCAGAACAAACCCAACTCAGGGGCGTTGATGCCGCTATCGTTGGTATCACTCCTTACCAATACAATCCGATAACAAAAGAATTAATCATTTACCGTGATATCGAAATCGAAATTGTATTTGAAGGTGGAAACGGGTACATTGGTGATGACCGTCTGCGTAGCCGTTGGTTCGACCCAATCTTACAAGATGCTTTATTGAATGCCGGATCACTTCCAAAAGTTGATTATTCAGCCCGCTACCAAAATCAATCACAGCGCGACGAAACAGGCTACGAATACCTTATCGTTGTTCCTAATGACGCTATCTGGATGCCTTATGCCGAGCAAATCAAAGAATGGCGTATGATGCAGGGTATTTATACCGGAATTATGACCTTGGATGAAATCGGGACAAATTCTGTTTCCGGTCTTGAAGATTTCTTTGATGATGCTTATGCAAACTGGGATATCCCCCCAGTAGCTGTATTGCTAATGGCTGACTATGGCACAAACGCAAACACGCAAATCACTTCGCCTATTTGGGATGGTTATTGTGTTTCTGATCAGATTTTCTCTGACGTTAACAACAACGACATGTCTGATATTATCTTTGCAAGAATGACAGCACAAAACGAAACCCATCTTCAAACCATGGTTTCAAAAATGCTGGATTATGAAGCCAATCCTCCTACCGATGCTGACTTCTATCACAAACCAATTACTGCCCTTGGATGGCAAACTGAACGTTGGTTCCAGATTTGCTCCGAAACTGTTGGTGGTTACTGGCGCGAAATAAAAGGAAAAGAACCTGTACGTATCAATGCTGTTTATCAAGGTTCACCAGGAACTTCCTGGTCATCAGCCACAAACACAGCAATGGTTGTAAATTATTTCGGCCCCAATGGCTTGGGTTATATTCCTGCAACACCTGCTGAATTAGGTGGATGGAATGGTGGTACTGCAGCACAGGTTGTTAATGCTATTAATGATGGAGCTTTTGCCCTTCAGCACCGCGACCATGGTGGTGAATCTGGTTGGGGTGAGCCTGATTTCCAAAGCAATGACATCAACCAGCTTACAAATACAGCCGATAATGAATTCCCATTTATTTTCTCGATCAACTGTTTAACAGGTAAGTACAATATTAGTGGTGAGTGTTTTGCCGAGAAATTCCACCGTCACACTTCAGGAGGTCAAAATGCAGGGGCCCTTGGTCTAATTGCAGCTTCCGAAGTTTCTTACTCCTTTGTAAATGATACTTACGTTTGGGGTTTGATGGATAACATGTACACCGATTTTATGCCTGATTACGGACAGTATGTTCAGGAAAGGGGCATGTTGCCAGCCTTTGGCAATGCAGCCGGAAAATATTTCCTCAAGCAAAGCGACTGGCCTTACAATACAAGTAACAAAGAGGTAACTTATCACTTGTTCCATCACCATGGTGGTGCTTTCTTGCAGGTTTATTCAGAAGTTCCTCAAAATCTTGCAGTAACCCACAATCCAATTCTTTATGCTGGCGAAAGCACATTTACTGTAGTTGTTGACGAAGGGGCTTACATTGCACTTACTGTTAACGGCGAAATTATTGCTGCTGCTGTAAGCGAAGGGGGAGCTACCAACCTTACTATCATGCCACAACTTCCACCTAACGTAATGAAAGTTACTGTTACTTTGCAGGATTATTTCCGTTATGAAGCTGATGTTGATATCATTCCTCCTTCAGGGCCATATGTAGTTGGCGATTCTTATGTAATCAACGATGCTGCCGGAAATAACAACGGTATGATGGACTACGGTGAAAGCATTATGTTGGATATGACCATGAAAAATGTTGGTGTTGATGTAGCAAGCAATGTTGCAGTTACAATGACAACTTCTGACGAGTTTGTAACCATTACTGATGGAACAGAATATTTTGGAAATATCGATCCCGACGGAACAGCAACTATCGATGATGCTTTTGCACTCGATGTTGACGCAAATATTCCAAACAACCATACTGTTACTTTCTTACTCCAATCTTCGGACGGTACTGATACCTGGGACAGCTACATATCAATTAAAGGATATGCCCCATCATTAAAATATGTTGAGTTTATTATTGATGATGCTTCAGGAAACAACAACGGTCAACTTGATCCGGGTGAAACTGCAACGATGTATGTTGTTGCCGAAAACACAGGTGGAGCAGATGCTTATGATGTAATGGCTGAATTAACTTCTTCCGATACCTATGTTTCTGTTTTAACAACCGACCCACAGGAAATTGGCGACCTTGCAGCTGGTGAAGATGGCCAGGCTGGTTTTATGGTAAGTGCCAGTGCTTCTGTTCCTGCAGGTTATACTGCTGAATTCAACGTAATGTTTGAAGCTGCTATGGGTGTTACCCAGGAAGATGTTATTTCAGTTTTATTCCCCGATTATTGCTATCCCGGAGCTAACTGTTCATATGGTGATGGTTTTACAGGATTCAAATTCGAAGATATTCAGAACCCAAATAATGGTTGTAGCGATGGAGCTTATGGTGATTTCACCAATATGAGTACAAACATTGAAGGTGGAATGACCTATACCATTGAATGGGAAACTGGTTATAGCGACCAGAACGCATCCCTATGGATTGACTTTGATGATGACAAAGAATTTGAAGATTCAGAGCGTCTGATCTCAGATTATAACATGGCGAGCACCGGACAGTATTATACTGTTGATATCGATATTCCTGCCGGAACGCCTTCAGGTGAAAGAAGATTAAGGATTCGTGCCAACTGGCAGAATTCTTCACTCGATCCATGTGAAACCTTTAGCTATGGCGAAACTGAAGATTATACAGTAGTTATTGCCGGTGGCCCAATGTTAATGCCCCCACAAAACCTTGCCTATGAAATGTTGGGCGAAGACGATGTTAAACTTACATGGGACGCTCCAGTTTCTGACGACATGATTGGTTACAACGTATATAAAGACGGTGGTATGACGGCCGAAGAGATCACTGATCTCGAATACATTGAAATGGATTTGGACCCAGGAACATATTCCTACCAGGTTTGTGCTGTTTATGATGAAGGAAATTCAGGAATGGCCGGACCAGTTGAGGTTACTATTAATGGTAATCCTCCTCCAGTTGGCGATGCATGGGAAACTTTTGAAGATTATAATTCAGGTGACTATCTTGTACAACAAGCCAATGCCATGGGACGCGACTATTGGACCACATGGAGCGGTGCCCCAGGTACAGCCGAAGACCCAATGGTAAGTAGCGATTTTGCATTTGGGGGAAACAACTCTATGGTAATAGAAGGCACTAATGATGCCGTTCTTCTCCTTGGAGATAAGACGCAAGGAAAATGGAATTTAAATTTCCAGGTCCTTGTACCAACTGGCTTTTATGGCTATTTTAATGTATTACAAGAATTTGCAGGCACAACCAGCCAGTGGGGCATGCAGGCATACCTTGATGCAGGCGGAGCTGGTTTAGTTGATGCAGGTGCTGCAGGTGCAGGTACTTTTACCTACAACTACGACGAATGGAATTTCGTAAATATGAACATCGACCTTGATGAAGATAAGGCTGAAATGTATTTTAATGGTGAATTTGTAGTAGAATGGATTTGGAGTTCAGGTTCATTTGGTACAGGTACACTTAACCAGATTGGTGCTGTAAACTTTTACGCCTGGGCTGAAAATGGAACACCAAAATGTTACTTTGATAACATCGACTTTGCTGAGCCTACAACAGCCCTGATTTTCGAACCTTTCGAAGAATACAATGCCAACGATTACCTCGTACAACAAGCTCTTGCTGCAGGTCACGATTATTGGGATACATGGAGTAGTGCCCCTGGAACAGCGGAAGATCCAATGGTTACATCCGACCAGGCATTCGAAGGTAGCAACTCCATTGTTATCGAAGGGACCAATGATGCTGTATTGTTATTTGGTGACAAAACTTCAGGTAAATATGCTGTTAAATTCCATGCTTTTATTCCTACAGGGTTCTATGGTTATTTCAACCTCTTGCAAGAATTTGCCGGAACCACCAGCCAGTGGGGTATGCAGGCGTACTTCGATGCAGGCGGACTTGGGCTCGTTGATGCAGGTGCTGCAGGTGCAGGAACATTTAACTTTAGCTACGATACATGGATCTTTGTAAACATTGTGGTTGACCTTAATGAGGACTGGGCCGAAATGTATGTTGATGGCAATGAAGTAGTACAATGGCAGTGGAGTACAGGTTCCTTCGGAACAGGTACACTCAACCAGCTTGGTGCTATGAACCTATACGCTTGGGCCGAAAACGGAACGCCAAAATGTTACTTTGATAATATCGAATTAACCGAAACCCTCGCGCTTGCACCTCCAACTAACCTGGTTGCCAGTGTTAGTGATAATGATGTAACACTTACATGGGATGCCCCTGCAGGTGACGGATTCCTCGGATACAATGTATATCGTGATGCAGAACCTATTGCACAGGAAATTACAGAAACAACCTATGCTGACATGGATCTTCTTCCTGGTGTTTATGCATATGATGTAAAAGCAATTTACGACGAAGGATACTCAGCCGGCGCTGGTCCTGTTGATGCTACTATTGAAGGTGGAACACCCCGCGATATGGTAATCGTAGAAATTGGAACCGGTACATGGTGCCAGTATTGTCCTGGTGCTGCAATGGGAGCTGACGAACTCCATGAAAATGGACATGATGTTGGCATAGTTGAATATCATGGTGGTGATGACTATGAAACTACAGAATCGATGGCCAGGCTTACTATGTATGCAATTTCTGGTTATCCAACTGCATGGTTTGATGGTGTAATAGTACATGTTGGCGGTAACGCAACACAAAGCTTGTACCTCACTTATCTGCCATCTTACGAAACACGTATTTCCAAAGTTTCATTGTTTGAACTTGACGTTGTAACTGAATATACAGGTGGAACCGGTTTCGACTTTAGCATCACTTCCGAAAACATTTACCAATATACTGGACAAAATGTTGCCCTTTATGCAGTAGCTACCGAATCACATATTCCAGAGAGCTGGTTAGGTATGACTGAGGTAAATTTTGTTTGCCGTAAGATGTTACCAAACGATATGGGAACATCACTCGATTTCACAGCACAGTCATCATACACAACTGATCTTTCACTTGATTGGAACGGTTGGAATGTTGGCAATATGAGCCTTGTAGTCTTCCTTCAGGATACTGATACAAAAGAGATTCTTCAGGGAACTATTGTTGAAGACTTAGGAATGTATGTAGGAATTGATGATCCGCAATCTGCTACCGAAACTTCAATCTTCCCGAATCCTGCTACTGATGTTATAAATGTTGTTACTGGTGCAAACCTCCAGGAGGTAAGGATTATGAACAACAACGGACAGCTTATATTCAACCAGTTAGTTGACGGACAAAGCCTGCAAGTAAATACTTCTGATTTCCAAACTGGTGTTTACTTCATGGAAATCCGCACATCAGCCGGTGTAATTACCGAGAAACTCGTTATCAGATAATAATATCTGAAATCTAAATAAAAAAGGGAGCTCATTTTTGGGCTCCCTTTTTTTTGTTGTTGATTTCGATAGAATTCAAGTCGCTTTATAGATTCTTTCTCTAATTGATTCTGCAACAAAACTATTTAGCGACATTTTATCTTCTATTGCGAGGAGCGTAGCCTTTTGGTGTAATTCTGATGATATCCTAACATTAAAATTTCCCTTAAAAGGCCTTTCCGGAGCAATACCTTCGCGTGTACAATCTAAAAGGTATTCTTCAATCGCTTCCCTGAAATCATTTTCCAGCTCTTGACCAGTCCTGCCTTCATATGATATGAGTCCTCTAATGCCAAGTACTTTTCCATAAAGTAAGTCATCTTCTTTACTATACTCAATGCTTCCTGTATAACTTTTGTGTTCAAGATTTTTCATAATTCCAAAGCCTCCTTAATTTGTTTCATTTGGTAGCGTTTTAAAAGTCTTGTTGGATGGGGTTTGTGCATCATGATAGGAATACCTCCTTCATTTGTAAATTTTATCCTCGAGCCGGAAGTTTTTCCTTGTTTAATTTCATGAAAGCCAAAGTAGCCAAGTAACTTCACTAATTCATCGTAATGAAAATCAGAAGGCATTCCCAAAAAACGCTGTATCAGTTTTTCTTTTCTTGACATTTTAAGTAACTATATTTAGTTGCAAATATATTCTTTTTATTCAATTAATGCTTGATTAAAACAAAAAAAGAAAGTTCAATTTTGGACTTCCTTTTTTATTCAGACCAGGATAGTGATTAGATTATGGCATAATCGTTGTTAATTTGATGGCCTCACCAAAACATCACAGCAAATGAAAAAACTAATCTTTTCACTCCTGGCAACCATTTTAATTTTCTCAGCCTTTTCTCAAACAAGCACAATCAAAAACTACCCCTTAAAAGATTACATCGCCCCGGAAATAAAATACAGGACCCTTGGCCTGGGGAGTGGGCTAAATTCAGGAGGGTACAATGAATTTTCAGATAACAATGAAAACAGCATTCGCCTGAATGCCGGTCTTAACTATTTTGAATACATTAACACATCGAGGCACCAGGGCATAAGCAATGCATATGCTGCAACATTTTTTTCCTCACAGGTATCCAACAAAGATTCCATTAAGAATTCAATTAGCCACATTGTTGCTAACCTGAGCTACAACACACAAAACAGGTTTTATTATACCAGTAAAAATTTTGCAGGCATACACGGGAACCTCTCCTATTCCGCCTACCCATTAAATAAGCGTTCTGGCGAATACAACTATAAAAGCCAACAACACAATTTTATCTTTACCCCTTACATTTCGATTGGTAAAGGCCGCATCCAACCCATTGAAAATGCACGGCGGGCAATGGATATTTTAATTTCGCTGGAAGCAAACAAGTGCCTGGCACAAGCCCCCAACGTTCAGGTGATTGATTCGCTGGCACATGTGGCCAATCGAATTAGATATAAGCGGTTTTTCGATAATCGCTTCAAAAACATCTATCAGCTTGAGGAACTGGATAGAGCCATTCAGGACATGGGATTGGTTGATTCGGTGGACATTGTTTACTTCGCCAACCTTAACGACATCTGGAACTTTGCACCAGATTTTAACAGAGGTTCAGGAACCCGGATCGAGGGAGGAATCATCCCGGATATCTTATTACAATATCACAAATATGATGATTCTGATATCCCCAGGCTGTCAACCGGAAACTTTAATCAATATGGAATTTACGGGTTCGTTTCTTTTAACAGGATGCACCCGATGAATTATACATGGCAATCTGACCTAATGATTGATCTGACTTTTGGCTATAAAAAAGATAAGGACAAATATGAAGATGACAATGATGAGCATGAGAGCACTTCAGAGGCGTTAAACAGCATTTTGAATGCCAGTTGGCAATTTGGATATTTCCCAAACACCCGGACTTTTGCGGGAATAACCCCCTACGTAGGTGTATCCAACAGGCATAATTTCGAATCAGAAACAAACAAATTCGGCATTAACACAGGCGTTGAATTCAACATGTACTATTACGTTTCCCCTCGCTTACGCTTTGCCTTTCAAGCAAATATATCTTACTATGATAGTTTTGCTTTTGAAGCACCTACACCTTTTTGGAATACGGTTTCATTTTCGTCAAGGGAAGCAAACCTTTTGCGAAAGATGAATGATGTAGTTGCTTTTCCTGTTGATGCATTTAGATATAATTCAAACTCAAAGGAATTAAGCTACAGTGCCTTAATATCACTTAACTATGCAATTTTTTAAATTGTTTATGGTCGGTTATTTGGTCACCATTAACTCTAACTGGTCTGCGAATCAGTACAGTCAGGGGAGTGACAAGACCTCCAGGTTTGTCTGTACAGAATTCCGCAAACGATGAAACTTGACATTTGCATTTCAGGATTAAACCTGGAAGATCTCAGCCCCTACCACTTTTCCTTTTCTGCAAATTCCATAATCATAGGATAAATAGCAGTTTGAACACCATGTTTCTCAAAGATGTCATGGATGTGTTTATCCTCCCGAATTCTGAGGAAATTATTGTGCCGTTCTTCACTCACTGTTACAGGAATAATTTCATCGGCATCTTTTTTAGCCTGGGATTTTGCCCACAGAATGTCGCTATAGATTTCTTTAATTTCCTCCTCCGAATCCGGGAGGACCATGTTATGCCCGTCAATAAATTCGGTTAGAAAATATACCAGGTCACGATGTACAAAACGGTTCTCACTGGTGAACACTTCAATTTCAAGCCAGTCGCCGTTTTCTCCCGCCAGCTTAAAAATCTCACCTTTACCAGCAGTACAAACCACAAAGTAATCTGTACCTGGTCCCGATCTGAGATTTACATTAAAAGTATTCAGCACCACATAATCCTGTGCCATGTTTTTTTTTGTTGTGGTAAATGATAGCATGAGTAGAAATGCTAAAACCTGGAAAAAGATTTTTGTTTTCATTTTTGTATTATTTGATTTGTTCTTCTGAATATTCCTTTTTAGAAATAACTGGTTGCTATTTTATGATAGACAGACGCTTGTTCAGCCATTCCTTTTTCCTGAAGTTCCTTCTTAAAAAACTCAAACTCCTCCTCATCCAAATAATAATCATCAGTGCTTTTGTCAATTATTTCTTTCGCAAGAATTTCAGCCTGCTTATCACCTGAGTGTATCAATACTTTGAAAATTTTGAAGGCGGCTGATTTTTTGGGTAAATCGTATTCCTCACCATATAAAATGGCCAATACCGGAGAAACAATTGCACTTGCCCATTTGATGGCAATTTGATTTTCGTAAACAGCCTCTTTGACATTTCGCAAAGTGACAATAAAAACGGTGTCTTTATCGATTCGATGGTTATGACTCTGAAAACCATTGATACTTCCATCCAGGCAATAAGATTTAATTTTTTTCGAGTGCTTTCCAAAAGGATATCGCATTGAGAAATATCCGTATTTATCGAAGAATAATTTCTTGGATTTGTTTGTTAGCAATTTATTGGTATAGAGTGCCTGGTCAAATAAATACAAATCTTCCACGGTAGATATCAAACCTCCTGCACCAAGGCAAAAAGACATATCGAGGAAATAAGCTTCTTCCAGGCCGGTAAAATAATCGTAAGTGTAACCAATGCCCCTCTTTTCGATAGCTTGGGCAGTAACATCTTCCATGGTATTTTTCATCCCTGCCGGTTTGCAAATCTTTTCCTGCAAAACCTCGTTATATGATTTCCCGGTAATTTCTTCGATAACCAGGCCCAGCAAGGCATACCCAAAATTGCTGTATTCCTTTTTTTTGCCTGGAGGATAAACCAGGTCTCTATCGGCTATGCATTTTAAAAGCTGGTCGCGGGAATAATATTCCTTTTCGATGTCGATCAGGTTGGGAATCCTCCATTCACCTGTAATGCCGGCGCAATGAGTCACGAGTTGACGAATAGTGATGTCTTTACCTTTTTCCTTTGGAAACCCTGGTAAATAATCGATGAGTTTTCCATCCAGATCCAACTTACCTTCCTCAACCAATTGAAGGATAAGAATTACTGTAATTGGTTTTGTAAAAGAAGCGATCCTGAACTTGGTGTCGATTGTATTTGGAATGCTGTCTTTAAGGTTTGCATAACCAATTGCATTTTTATAGATGACATTTCCGTTCACCGAAACAAGGACAGCACCCATGAACTGATCGTTCTCATAAAGTGTATTTATGATCCGGTCGATTTCTTTTCCCGGGTTCTCGGGGAGTTTTAGGGCCGGTTCTGATTCGAAATAACTGCAGCTTACCCCAGCAAGGAGGCAAACGACAGAAAACATAGCTAATATCCATTTTGCTTTCATTCGATTTGATTTATTTCATTTCAATGATACCGATCCGGGTTGCTATTCCAAGATTATCAAGGTCAATATTTTCTTCGCGGTCCCTGCGTTCTTGGCGGTTAAAAAAAATAAACCGCGGAGTTCGCTGAAGGCACAGAGGGGCAACTTCTTTACCTTTCATCCAGGGCTACCGATGGTTGCTCCAAGATCCAATTGGCAATCAAGTCTAAAATCTCCTCATCGAATGGTTCTTCCAGTGTCGAATATTCGTCCCTAAGGCCAGTTTCACATCGTTGAAACAAATGATTCACATCATTTAATTCCAGCACCTCGTAGTTTTCATTTCCAGCCTGGATCAATGCAATTTCAATAGCAGGGTTATTTAAAGATGATAAAACCTGTACATCTTTGTCGCCAATCAACGACAAAACCGGACAGCTAACTATTCTGAGATATTTAGCAGTTTCAAAATTAGCAAGTGACATGTACAAAGGGCTTGCATAATCTTCGGCCATGGCTTTAAAGTAACGGGGATGTGAAGCATCGAATTCATTCATTTGTTCTTTGGCAACACCAGTAAGCGATTGTTTCCAATTGCTGATTACATCAGACAGTTTGTCCTTTATATCCATGTAGTCACCGCCGGCCTGCATCACCGTGAACATTTCTTCAAATAAACGATTTCCTGATTCAATAACTTCTTCAGGTTCACCGCGTCGTTTCAAATTTTCGGCATTGGCTGCAATATGATTTTCGGCCCAGGGTACGCCCGGCCCGGCAAGCATAATTAAAAATGCAATGTCTGGATTTCTGCAGGCAAGCATGCTTGCCTGCATGGCACCTAAACTATGGCCCAAAATCCCAATCCTGCCCGGATCTACATCTTTTCTTGATTTCAGGTAATTTATCCCGGCAAGGGCATCCTGAGCCAAAACATCAATCGTAGCATCCCATACATCGCCACTTGACTCACCGTAGCCGCGATCATCAAACCTTAAAACCGCTATACCTTTTTCATTGAGGTAATCTGCCAGAATTTTAAAAGGTTTATGTCCATAAACATTTTCATCACGGTCTTGCTGCCCACTGCCTGAAACAAGTATTACTGTGGGGAAATTATTAGTGTTAGCTGGTTTAGAAAAAGTACCGGCAAGAACGGCATCATCGTATGGATTGGTAAAGCTTACTTCTTCTTCGATGATTGAATCCTCACCCATAAACGAACATGCGATGATGCTTGAAATGATCATCAACATTAGAATTGATAATCCTAGCAGAGTGCTCTTTTGATTATTGTTTGATTTCATTTTTTTGTATTCTGATATAAAAATACGCTTTTTACCTGACAATGATTTTCTCGGAGTACAGTTCATTGGCATTTTTTAGCTCAAGCAAATAAACCCCTTTCGGGAATGAAGTCAGGTCAAAGTTTTGAACCATTCCCTCCTGGTATTGCCTGATTTCCTTTTTAAAAACTTGTTTACCCAAAGTATTTATCAAACTCATGTTGATGTCATTTCCCAACGGAATTTCCAACTTCAACATAAACTTCCCATTATTTGGGTTTGGAAAAACTTTGATTGGATTGGATTTCGATGGCAAATCATTATACCCCGTAACTTCAACCTGGACAAAATCGACAGAATTGCCTGTAAAATTGGGAATTACGAGCATGTTGTCGTATTGGTTAAAATCGAGCCCTGCTGGTTCGTCATGGCCGGTTGAAATCACTTCGTAAGAACTAAAGTCAGCCAGGTACTGAACAATCTTTCCGGGTGTGTAATGTGAAGCCACGTAAACATTACCGTATTGGTCGATGGAAATTCCATCGTAATAGCCAAAAGGTGTGGAAGTGGCAGTTGTAACTTCATAGGTTTCCAGGTCGATGGCCTGAATCGGAGCATTGGCTACATATCCTACAGATAGCAGGCGACTATTGAAAGGGTCAAAAACACAATCCTGTATCCAGGTACTCAAGCCTGAATCAACAATGGTTTGGTAGCTGCTGTTGGCCACGTCCACTTTATGGATTTCGCCTCCGGTATCGATGACATACAAGAAACCGTTATTGTCGCAGGTCATCCCATCAAGGTGTTGGACGCAGGGAATTTGCATGGTGAATACCTCTTCACCGTCTTCGAGTTGGTATCCTGACAAAGTATTTGCATGCGATACATACAGCACTTCATCCATAATACAATTCCCCAAGGGGGCATTCATGCCCTCCTTAAATATTTCCTGAAGATGGGTAGTTTTATCAATGGCAACGATGCAATCCATGCCAGAACTCGACACAAGATATCGTTGCCGTTCGTGGTCGAAGGCAACACTTTCGGGACCTTCGAGAAAATCAGGGTTAATCATTTGGTTTCCGAACCATGAAATTTTATTTGAGTTGTATCCTATGGCTACAATATCGATATCTGCATCACCATCCAAAAAAGTTGGAATTGCGCAAAAAGCAGAGGAAAATCCAGTACTAATAAAATGCATCTCATACTCATTATCACCAATATTTTGCCAAACCGCAAGTTTAGGTGATGACATCCCCGCACTGATTAACTCAATGATACCATCATTGTCAAAATCGGCAGCATCCAACCACAGCGCTCCCGGAAAGGCTCCCAGTTCATGTTTCTCAAAATCGTTATAGCCTTTGTTTTCCCACCAGGCCAATTTGCTACTCATACAAGCGGCACCCAGAATATCCAGGTCACTATCTCCATCAACATCTTTGGCAATGACTGTATGGGCTGCATCAAAATTGCTGTCAATCTCATGTTCAGCAAAGGTTTCGTTGCCCAGGTTTTCCCACCAATAAACATCGTCCGTTATTTCACCACAGGCGACAACGTCCAAATCCAAATCGCCATCCAAATCAGCACCATAAATAAAAGGTGATTGCTGAAAACGGTCCGAGATTAAATGTTTCTCCCAGCTATCAAAGGTATCCCCATCACTTTCCCACCAGGCAATTTCGCCTTCGTGGCCGTAATAATCAAAACCGGAACAAAGCACATCCACATACCCGTCATCATTTACATCCTTGATATCTACAGTGTGGGCTCCGACAAAATTTGGGTCAATTTCGTGTTCGGTCCAGTTTTCATTGCCATCGTTTTCCCACCAAAGAATGGCATTGTCGAGCCAGGCTGCGGCAATGATGTCAATTTCCCCATCGCCATTTAAGTCTTCGGCGCGTACCGATCGGGCACCATCAAAATTCTGCCTGACGGAATGGTAGGTGAAGTTTTGCTCCCCATCATTTTCCCACCAGGCCACTTCACCACCATTGGCTTGGGCCACTGCCACTACATCCTGATGGCCGTCCTGGTTGATGTCTCGCGGGTAAATATCATAGCCTTTTGTAAAGCTATCAGTAATAACATGCTGTTTAAAATCAGGTTGTGCCTGAGCGCTAAAGCAAAACAATGCTACAAAAGCCAAAGTTAAAAGTGCAATTTGTTTCATAAGTATGATTTTTAAATGATTTGGGGGCGAAGCTATCGGTTCATTTCACCTAAAAAAAATATACTCGACCAGCGATCCGCCAGTAAAACAATACAACCACAGGACTAATACAAATTCACTTCATCCCCAACAGCTTGGAGTTTGTCGATAACAAGCTGCTGTATTTCCACAAAACAATGAAATTGCCTACCTTTGATTTACTTTTGTTATAAAATCAGACATGCAGAACAAGGGAATTACATTAGCCAATCTTAGCGGTTGGAAAAATTATGGCAGGTACAGGTTCCTACTCCATGCTTTGGTTTGGGTACTTTACCTTTTTACCTATGCTTTTATCTATTCCCTCTTTTACGAATCAGCAAGCTTAGGCAAAGCGCTTTTCCAGTTTAGTGTAACGGCATGGATAGATGTATCAGCAGCTTATTTGCTGGTTTATTTTTTAATTCCGAAATTTCTGCTGAAAAAAAAATATTTCCACTTCCTCATCTCGTTTCTTGTAAGTGCAATCATTTTCATGATGCTTCAACGGCTAATGTTATTGCTGGTCACCTACACGTTTATCTATCCTGAATATGCCGGGAATTTTTCATTTTTTAAATTCAATTACCTCTACACCTTCTTCAACATTTTTGCAATGGCGGCCATTTTAGCCTCGGTAAAGCTGTTTGAATATTGGTATGTGAACCAGATGAAAAATCAGGTTTTACAAAAACAGAAACTTGAATCGGAGCTAAAGTTTTTGAAATCACAAATCCACCCACATTTTCTTTTTAATACACTCAACAACCTGTATGCACTTACGCTGGATAAATCGGAAGAAGCTCCTGAAGTTGTGGTGAAATTATCAGACCTGCTGAGTTACATGCTATACGAATGCAATGCACCCAGGGTTCCCCTCGAAAAGGAGTTGGACCTTTTACAGGATTATATGGCCCTCGAAAAAATCCGGTACCGCAACGAATTAAAAGTAGATTTTGATGTACAGGGAAGAACCAGTGGAAAGTTAATTGCACCCTTGCTACTGATACCTTTTGTTGAAAATGGATTTAAGCATGGCTTAAGCAAACAGATTAAAAATCCATGGATTAACATTACGATGGAAGTTGAGGATTATTTACTTCATTTTAAAGTTGAAAACAGCAAGCCCGACAATGATTCGATAGACGAAACCGGATATACTGAAGGGATTGGTTTGCGAAATGTCAGGCAGAGGTTAGATTTAATTTATGGTGACGATTATACTTTGGAAGTTAATAATAGCAAAGAGGTGTTTTCGATTAGTCTAATGGTAAGGCTGGATGGAAGGACTGAATTGAGTGGGTAAAAGTTGAACCAGATTGCTTCGCTTCGCTCGCAATGACTCGGGCTTTTAGAACGTTATTCAACAAAAACATACTACTGAAAAAGGACTTTGCGAGGAGCGAAGCGACGAAGCAAACCGTTTCTCAAATTACAAACTTCCTAAAAAAATATGGGATGTAAAGACGGACGGACGTCCGTCTCAAACCCAAAGAAAAAATACAATGAAAATCCACTGCATAGCCGTTGATGATGAGCCCCTCGCCTTGCGGGTTATCGAATCGCATATCGAGAAACTCAGCGAGGTAGAATTGGTGGCCAAATGCAGCAATGCCATCGAAGCCTTTGAGATACTCAAACATAAAGATGTTGACCTGGTATTTCTCGATATCCAGATGCCGGAACTCACCGGGATAGAATTTCTGAAAAGCCTCAGCAACCCTCCATTGGTGATTTTTACTACCGCCTACCGCAACTATGCCATTGATGCTTTTGAATTGGATGTGCTCGACTACCTGCTCAAACCCATCTCCTTCGACCGCTTCCTAAAAGCCATCAATAAATACTATGCCCGCCACGAAGAAAAACACCAGGAGGTGAAAAATATTTTGGTGGGCAGCACACCCGTGAAAGACCATATTTTCATTAAGAAAAACAAAACCCTGGTAAAGATTCTATTTAAAGATATCCTTTACATCGAAAGTCTGAAGGATTATGTAAAAATCCATACACCTGAGGAAATGCACATGGTGAAATACCAGATAAGCCATTTGGAGCAGAAGTTGCCCGATGAGCAGTTTATCAGGGTACATAAATCATTCATTGTTTCCACCGAAAAGATTACAACCATCTCCCCCCGCTCAGTTGGCATAGGGGAAGAAAAAATCCCCATTGGAAGAAATTACAAGGAATTTGTATTGAAGAGTTTGAGGTATTATGGGTGAGGCGTTTGACGTTTGGCGTTTGACGTTTGGCGTTTGGCCTGGCAATTTCCAAATTTTCATCGATGATTGAAAATATTTCGTTGTGGTCCATAATTCCTGTTTAAACATTTCAAAAGCACTAAAATTCGAAATCCATTCCGAATTTTTACTGCATTTTATATTTTAGCCAAGCAAAAAGGCATCAATATTCTCAGGCGTCACTACCATTGTACTTTCAATTTCGTAGGCATTTAAAAAGGTTTTTGGGAAGCGTGCTTTCTTTTTAGGGTTCCACTTAAATTCAAAAGCTGTAAGTTTTCCATCGACTTCTTCGATGTAGTCGATTTCCTGTTGCTGGGTGGTACGCCAAAAATATGACCTGCCATAAAATCCACGGTAAGCATTTAGCTTAATCCTTTCACTGATAACATAATTCTCCCAAAGGGCACCAATATCAGGCCTCAGTTCAGCTGGTGCAAAATTCCCAATTATGGCGTTCAGGATACCATTATCATAAAAATAAACCTTTTGTCCTTTTTTAATCTCATTTCTGAGGTTTCTGCTATAGGCCGCTAATCTATAAACTACAAAAGCTTTTTCAAGCAGGTTGATGTATGTTTCAACAGTTCCTTTATCCAGCCCTATCAAGCGGGACACTTCATTGAACGAAACCTCACTTCCAACTTGAAGTGCCAATGCCCTAACTAACTTATCGAGCATGTGGGGCTTTTTTACTTTGTTCAGCGCAAAAATGTCTTTATAAAGATAACTCGAGCTAAGTAGTTTTAGTAAGCGGATTTCTTCTCCAGGCGACGTGACAATTTCGGGGTAGTAGCCAAAAATCAGCCTATGCTTCAATTGTCGAAGTTCTTCAACCAGTCCATGGTGATCGACCATTTCAGAAAATGAAATAGGAAAAAGCAGGTGTTCATATTTCCTGCCAGTTAATGGCTCATTGAGTTTATCGGCCAATTCCAGCGATGATGAACCGGTAGCGATCACCTGGATATCCTTAACCTGATCGGTAAATAACTTCATAATAATACCAATGTCGGGAATCCTTTGGGCCTCATCAAAAACCACAATATTGTTTTTACCGACAATATTTCCCATCCTCACCGCTGTTGGCTTATCAAAGATTTCCCTAATATCGGCATCGTCACCATTAAAAGTGAGTACATTTTTGCGATGTTTTTTTAAAATGGTTTCGGTAAGTGTTGTTTTCCCAACCTGCCTTGCCCCAAAAATAATAATTGCCTTTCCCTTGAAAAAATCCTGTTCAATTTGCTTAGCTACTTTTCGTGTAATCATAGTAATAATAATTTACAAATTGGAGCAAAAATACAACATTTAGCGATTACAATCGCAAATTAACATAATATTTGGCGATTACAATCGCTATAAAACATAATATTTGGCGATTTGGGTAATGGCAAACCTTCCAGTTCCAGATAATATCTGTTGGCCGTTTGTAGCAGAAAACTGGCTCTGATTTAAATATCGAGTGTTGAATACAAGAATGGCATAACTTTACTTTTCTGCAAAACCACCAACCAAAGCTTTTAATTTCTCGACCTCCATTTGCAATGTCTCAAGCAATTGTTGCTGCGATTGAATAAGCTCTGCCTGGTTTCTATTTTCCTCAATAATTTCCTGGACCGCTTTTATGGTAACAATTTGCGCGTTGTAGGTATCTATTTGAAGGATTTCGTTTTGGTCGCCTTCAATATATTCGCCACTGCCCTGCACTGCATTTGGAAAAACCTGCTGGAATTCCTGGGCAATGAAATTGTAGTAGTAATGGTCCTTAATTTCGGGATGCTGGTTTTTCCATTCGGCAGTATATTTAAACTTTACAGGATGAAGTTCCATTAACAACTGGCTGGCATTATCGATGCCGCTGATGTCAGTTTTAATTCTTTTGTCGGAATTGGCCAGCCAACTTCCGGCGGTGGATTTGGATGCACTTCCCTGTACCTCCAACATATTGGCAGTGGGTGTGCGCCTGAGGCCCAGTTTACCGTCGTTGGCAACAGTCCAAATATTCCCGAGGCCGCTTTTGTAAAAATAGGCAGCATCATTCAGGGCATACCAAACCCAATCGTCAATCACTGTAGAACTTGCCCGGTCGCGGAACTTGAAACCACCTGTGGGGCCCGATGCCAATAATTCTGAGCCATTTACATGCAAAGTATGTTCAGGCAGGGTGGTTCCAATACCCACGTTACCGCTTGATTGCTGGGCGAAAAATACTGTTTTGCCCGCGGTATTGTAAATTTGCAAACCATTGGAAGTTTCATTGTTGAAAATATGCCACTTGTCTGTTGCCCCTTCGTACAAACGAATCCCTGCATCCTGGTTAGCCCCACTTTCGATATAAAGGAATGAATTGGGAAATTGAGCTCCTTTGATATGAAGACCGGCAGATGGATTGGTAGTCCCTATCCCCACTTTTCCATCGTTATTAAACCTGGCGTGTGTGGTTATACTATTTGCTGCATTTTTCGAGCCGATACTCACTCCTCCACTAAGCTGTTCAGCAGAAAATAACAGCAAACCATTACTGCTCGAAAACATACCCATTTCAACTCCATCGTTTTCATAGTAATGTATAACTGTGCCAATAGATTCACCAAAAGAAAGGGAAGCTTTAGGATCTGATGTTCCTATACCGAGATATCCATTATAATTAATTCTAATATTTTCGATAAATTCACCTGTGGTATAGTCACACTCTCCAAAAAGAATATTTGATTTATTAATCTGCGAGGAAAATATTTGCATCCCATCTTCACCAACGCCAAAACCACTTTTATATACCCCGGCATCATAAAGCAAAATCTTATTGCCTTCCTCCCATCCAAAAGAAAGTGGGGCATTGGGATTTGTTGTTCCGATACCTATGTTTCCTGAACTAAGATCTCCATATAAAACCTCACCAATATACAATTGATTTGAACCGCTTGGGTTGGGCGCATCACATCCGATTAATATGTTGTTTGAACCTGAAGATAAATTATTGCCGGCTACATAGCCAATTGCAATATTATAATGTCCTGTACTGTTTTGCAATGCACCGTAACCCAGGGAAGTATTTCCTGTCCCCGTAAGATTATTATAAAGAGCATTGTATCCCATCGCAATATTATTTATCCCGGATGTATTATTAAACATGGCATAAAAGCCTGTTGCTGTATTTCCATTTCCACCAAGGTTTGATTTCAACGCACCCATCCCAAATGCTGAATTTGAGCTTCCGCTGGTATTTGCATTTAAGCTGGAATTTCCAATTGCCGTGTTGTAATCACCTGCAACATTTGTAGCTAAAGATGAATTTCCAATTGCCGTGTTTTGAACACCCTCAGTATTACCATTTAGGGCATAAGCACCTAATGAAACATTACTAAAACCTGTCGAATTATTTTGTCCTGCTGAATATCCTATAAATACGTTGCCGTTGTCAGTCAGGTCATCCAAGGCACCGGCATTCTCACCAATAAAAACTGAACCCCCGGTTTCGGTTTGCCAGATATGCCCCGCGACATCCAGTTTTGCACCGGGTGAGGTAGTCCCAATCCCAACATTACCAGAGGGGGCAACATACATTGTCCCATCCGCTGCTGACCAGCTTTTACTGATTGAGAACCCTTCATCGCCGATTGTTCCAACAGCCCATTGATCGGTAGCATTTGTCCTAAAATTTATATAGGCTGCATTGGTTGGATTTTGCTTGTCGAGCCTTAAAATTGAGGACCCTGAATTTGACTGCAGGCTGATAATTGCAAAGCCATCATCATCCCTTATATCCAGGTTAACAAGGGGGCTCCATGTGCCAATCCCAACTTGTTGATTACTGAGGTTTGCAAAAATCGTATTTCCAATATTCAATAAATCACTGTCCACATTACTCATTGAATTTGCATTCGCCCCTATGTAAATATTATTTGATCCAAGTTCATTGCCGTAACCAGCATAGTAACCAATTGCCACATTATTGTTTCCTGAAACATTATCCCGGCCCGCGGCGACGCCAATATAGGTATTGTTGTTATCATTTAAGTCGTCTTGCTTTCCGGCATCCTCGCCTATAAAAACTGAATTACCTGTTCCACTTTGCCAAATATGCCCAAAAACATCCAGATCGGCTCCCGGAGAGTCAGTACCTATGCCAACTCGTCCGGTGTTGTAATAGACCACCGATCCATCCTGGCTCCAAACCTGGCCGCCTGTATTTTCAGCATATAACGCGTATGGAACGCTATGCATTTCGGAGGTGCCCATAGAAATGTAAGAACTTCCACCTGTTGCATCCAATTCGGTTTGGAGGAATTTAGTACCTGATCCCCAATCAATATTACTTATTGATCCGGATACAAGAATACCATTACCGATTTCAAGATTAACCAAACCATAAGTATTGGTTAAGACATTATGGTACTCTCGGAATAAGATTGCCCCGCCCGGGCTTCCATCGCGAATGCTGAACCGTAAACTCACATCTTGATTTTGCAAAGCATTTCCATCGCCATCCCTTACTACGGTTTGGTAGTTGAATGCTTGTGGTGCCTGGGCAATTGAAACGATGCCCGCGATAAGAAAAATGGCGGTTAGTGTAATTTTTAGATTTTTCATAAATTTTATTTTTTGGATTTATTTCCCAAAGTTATGAAAAAAGATTTAGGGATGCTAAAAGTTGGTTCTATTTTTTCCTTCGTCGAAAACCCTGACAGGGTTATCCTCTGTACTTGACTCTGACAGGTCTTCGACTCTGTCAGGTCAGGATGGGACAGACCTGTCAGAGTTTTCCAACAACCAAAGGGTGTCCGTATGGAAGGAAATCCTGACAGAGTCGAATAGCAAGCAACTCCTTTGTAAAAATGTGACAAAACGCATAAACTCCTTTGAAAAAGTGTGCCCAACAACATTAAATCAAAGGAGTTTAAAATGAATGTTTAAATTTGGAACTCCATTTATTCAAAATATAAAGTACTTAGATTTATGAACAACAACGAATTCCGTAAGCACGGCCACGATCTGGTAGATTGGATGGCTGATTTTTTTGAACACGTGGATCAACTGCCTCCCAAATCAAAATCTAAACCACGCGATATTTTCAAGCAACTTCCGGATGAGGCCCCGGATCAGCCGGAACATTTTGACCAACTGATGACCGACTTTAACAACATTATCCTACCCGGAATGAGTCACTGGCAACACACAGGCTGGCATGCGTATTTCACTGCCAATAACAGCTACCCTTCCATTCTTGCCGAAATGCTGACTTCGACCCTGGGGGCACAGTGCATGAGTTGGCTCACCTCGCCTGCTGCCACCGAACTGGAAGAAAAAGTAATGGACTGGACAGCGAAAATGATTGGGCTTCCGGATAATTTTGATGGGGTGATACAGGACTCGGCCTCAACAGCCACCCTGGTCTCTTTGCTCACAGCCCGTGAAAAAGTATCTGGAAATGGAATCAATAAAGATGGGTTTTACAACCGCGAACCATACACCATTTATTGCTCCTCCGAAGCCCATTCTTCCATCGAAAGAGCGGTGAAAATTGCAGGATTTGGTAAAGAATATCTTCGAAAAATTATAGTGGATGATGATTTTGCCATGATTCCAGAGGAATTGGAAAAGGCTGTAGTTAAAGATGTGCAGAACGGATTTGAACCGCTTGCCGTGGTCGCGGCTATTGGCACAACGGGTTCTACGGCCATTGATCCCATAAAACCTATTGGAGAAATCTGCAAAAAATATAATCTTTGGTTGCATGTGGATGCAGCCTGGGCCGGGACAGCCTTGCTACTCCCCAAAATGCGCTGGATGATTGAAGGCATCGAGCAGGTGGATTCCTTCGTTTTTAATCCACATAAATGGATGTTCACTAACTTCGATGCAAGTGCCTATTTTGTAAAAGACAAAGGTGACTTAATTCAGACTTTTGAAATCCTACCTGAATACCTCAAGACAAAAGAAGGCAGCACTGTAAACAACTATCGTGATTGGGGAATTCAATTAGGGCGAAGGTTCAGGGCACTGAAACTGTGGTTTGTGATTCGATCATTTGGCATTAAAGGTTTGCAGGAAAAAGTCGGCAATCATATTCAATGGGCCAATATATTTGCAGGATGGGTTAAGGAAGATGATAATTTCGAAATCCTCGCCCCTCACCCACTGGCAACGGTATGTTTCAGATTGCATCCGGCGAATATTGATGACGAAGAAAAACTGAATGAATTGAATGCAGCATTTTTGGAGGAGATCAATCAATCCGATAAGATTTTCATGACCCATACCAAACTCAACGGGAAGTTTACCATCAGATTTGTTGTGGGACAGACCAGGACGGAGTTTTATCATATTGATCAAGCATGGAAAACTATTAGGGAAGCTTCGCAAAATCTATTAGCCAAAAGTTAAACCTCTACGAGGTAATATGAAAATACACGGATTTAATTTGCTACAATACTTTATGCCCTACGGGCAAGCCACGCTCAGTGATTTTTTAGCAGAGTATGTTTTTGTATTAATTGGAGGGATACCGCGTAGCGGTTCAAGTATTGTAGAAACGATGTCATCAAATGCAACCAATTCCCCGTAGGGGATTAACATAAATAATCACCTTATGAAACCAGGCGTATTTACACAGCTACATGTGCAATTAGTATTTGAAGAAAATATTAAAAAACTATAATTTTTTGATTGAATTACTTTAACTCAGAATACAAATTTTATTATTGAAATACCTCCTCCATCTTCCCTATGCCCTGGATTTCAATGCTCTGGGAATTCTACTATTTATATCCATTCGAAATACTGGTATAATACGAAACTAATCGAACAAAAAATTCTGTCTCGCTACTAACACCTATTCATCGAATTAAATATTTTTTAATTTATATTTGGCATTTCATTACCTAAATGATTAATTAATCTGATCTCGCACCTGCGGGACTAAACTTTGCAGCATATGAAAAACTTTACACTTTTTTTAACAGCATTTTTGTTTAGTATTGCCAGCCTAGCTCAGTCACCCGGCGGCATCAACTACCAAACCGTTATCCGCGATGGCAGCGGCAACGAGCTTGCCAATATTCCGATGTCCCTTAAAATGAGTATTCGAACCGGGACACCCGATGGAACAATCGTTTACGTCGAAACCCACGAGGTTACTTCCAATTCCTGGGAACTGGTAAACCTAATTGTCGGGAATGGCACTATTCAATCAGGAAGCTTTTCGGAAATCAATTGGGGCTCCGGCGAAAAATACCTTGAAACGGCCATCGATACCCAGGGAAATGGAAACTACACCATCCTGGGCGTGACCCAGTTTTTAAGTGTACCTTATTCGCTTCACGCGGCCAATGGAAACTACAGCATGACAACTGAAGAACGTGATGCACTTGTTGATCCTCCGCTGGGGATGCAGATTTTCAATATTACCACCAATTGCCTGAATTATTTCAATGGCTATGGCTGGTACAAAACCTGCGGCGATTGCACACCCATGCCCTCACCATCTAATGCTGGCCCTGACCAGTATTTCTCTGATACTGCCACTGCCACCACGCTTGATGCAAACACGCCCGAGTATGGCACGGGTACATGGAGTGTAGTCTCCGGTAATGGTGGAAGTTTTGAAGATGTGAATGACCCGAATACTTTATTCACCGGACAAGCCTGCCAGGTTTACGATTTAAAATGGACCATCACCAGCACGTGTGGGGCGAATGAAGATTTGGTAAGCATTGAATTTGATACACCTCCAAGTCCGGCCAATGCAGGGCCCGATCAGACCTATAACGATGCAACAGTTTCAACCATACTTGAAGGAAACACTCCTGTGTTGGGAGTTGGCACTTGGTCTGTTGAAACCGGAAGCGGCGGCAGCTTTGAAAATGTAAACGATCCGACAACCTTATTTACCGGAGCAGCATGCGAAACCTACATCCTGAAATGGATTATTTCCAATCCTTGCGGAACTTCTGAAGACCAGGTAGAAATAGTTTTTAATACACCACCAACCACGGCAGATGCAGGACCGGATCAATATTTTGATGACGCAACAATCTCAACAAACCTTGAAGGAAATACTCCTGTGTTAGGAGTTGGCACATGGTCAGTTGAAAGTGGAACCGGCGGCAGCTTTGAAAACGCAAACGACCCGACAACTTTTTTTACCGGAACAGCCTGCGAAACCTACATCCTGAAATGGATTATCAGCAATCCTTGCGGAAGCTCCGAAGACCAGGTAGAAATTGTCTTCAATACACCACCCACTGCAGCAGATGCCGGCCCGGATCAATATTTTGAAGATGCAACGGTTTCAACCATGCTGGAAGGAAACACACCTTTATTGGGAGTTGGCACCTGGTCAGTTGAAACTGGAACCGGCGGCAGCTTTGAAAATGTAAACGACCCAACAACTTTATTTACTGGCACAGCATGCGAAACGTACATCCTGAAATGGATTATTTCCAATCCTTGCGGAAGCTCCGAAGACCAGGTGGAAATCGTCTTGAATACACCACCAACCACGGCAGATGCAGGCCCGGATCAATTGGATGTTGCCGGAACAAGTACTTCACTTTCCGCTAATGCGCCTTTGCTTGGTTCAGGCGAATGGAGCATTCTTTCAGGTACGGGCGGCAATATTGCCGAAGCAGGAAATCCTACAAGTACATTTACAGGAACCGAAGGCCTAAGCTATGAACTGCAATGGTCGATCACAAATAATTGTGGTGCAAGTACTGACAATGTAATGATCAGTTTTGCAGGCGGCGGAGGTGATTGGACCTGCGGTGATCCTTTTATGGACTTAAGAGATAATCAACAATACACGTCCGTTCAAATTGGCGACCAGTGCTGGATGGCTGAAAACCTGGCATATTTGCCTACTGTCAGCCCACCTGTTAATGGCAGTACCACCGATCCTTTTTACTATGTTTACGGTTATCAGGGAACAGATGTTGAGGAAGCCAAAGCAACAGGCAATTTCCAAACCTATGGCACATTGTATAACTATCCGGCATCACAGTTAGCTTGTCCTGATGGATGGAATAATCCTTCTGATGATGAATGGAAAATACTTGAAGGAACTGTTGATAGCCAATACCCGGTTGGTGACCCTGAATGGGATGGCGGTGGTTGGCGCGGTTTTGATGCAGGCAAAAACCTCAAAGCCACTTCCGGTTGGGACGATAACGGAAATGGCGTTGATCTATACAACTTTTCCTCTTTGCCTGGTGGCTTCAGATATTCCGGTGGTTTTGGTAGTCTGGGCAACCAAGGCTTCTGGTGGTCCGCAACAGAAGTATCAACTTTCCCTGCCAAAGTTTGGGGGCGAAATATGTGGATTGGTGATATAAAATCAGCGCGTTACGACTACGACAAGGATATGGGCAGGGCAGTGCGCTGCCTTAAATCAGATTTCTTGCCGGTTAACCAGGCACCGGAGTCACCTTCCTCACCAAACCCTGAGGATGCATCAACAGAACAAGCAACGAATACAACCCTTTCATGGACATGTACCGATCCTGAAAGTGATCCTTTAACTTACGATGTTTATTTTGGTACGGATAATCCGCCAACACAAGTTGCTACCGGGCAAAGTGAATCAACTTACGATCCGGGAACTCTGCAATACAACAACCAATATTTCTGGAAAATTGTAGCCCACGATGACCAGGGAAATTCAACCGAGGGGGCAGTGTGGAGTTTTAACGTAATTGATGCCCCTCCACCCGTTGGAGAAGTTTACAACCCGGCCACTGGCAGAACCTGGATGGATCGCAATCTTGGTGCTTCCCGAGTAGCCATCAGCAAATACGATGCTGCAGCTTATGGCGACCTTTATCAATGGGGCCGTGCTACTGAAGGACATGAAATAAGAACAAGTGAAACAACTTCAACCAATGCCACAACTGCAGAAGCTAATCTTGGTAATCCATGGGATGGTCTATTTATAGGAGAATATTACAGTCCTTACGACTGGCTAACACCCCAGGATAATTCATTATGGCAGGGAGAAAGTGGAGTTAACAACCCTTGCCCTACCGGATTTCGTTTGCCAAGCAAAGCAGAGTGGGAAGCTGAGCGCAATAGTTGGGCAACCAACGATTTAACAGGTGCTTATGGCTCACCTTTGAAACTCGTTGCTGGTGGTTTCCGCCGTTTCGACAATGGTTGGTTCCAACTCGTGGGCAGCGAAGGTAACTACTGGAGCAGTACAATAAATGGTATTGTGACATGGGACCTGAACTTCAGCAACAGCAATGCTGCCATGTACGACAACTACCGAACATACGGCCTCAGTGTCCGTTGTATTAAAGAAGGATCAACAAATCAGGCTCCATCCCAGCCCTCAAACCCATCACCTGCTGATGCCTCAACAGATCAGGCAGTAAATTCAACTTTATCATGGTCATGTTCTGATCCTGATAGTGATCCTTTAACTTATGATGTTTATTTTGGTACAGAAAACCCACCGGCACAAGTAGCGACTGGACAAAGTGAAACAACTTACGATCCGGGCACATTACAATTCAACACCCAATATTTCTGGAAAATTGTAGCCCACGACGACCAGGGAAATTCTACGGAAGGTGAGGTGTGGACTTTTACAACTATTCAGGAACAGGTACTATTTGTATGTGGTGACATATTTACTGATGAAAGAGATAACAACGTTTACTCAAGCGTACAAATAGGCACCCAGTGTTGGATGGCTGAAAACCTCCAAATTGGAACCCGGGTTGATGGATCTGTAGATCAAACAAATAATGCAATTATTGAAAAGTATTGTTATGATGACAATGATTTGAATTGTGATGAATACGGTGGCTTGTACCAATGGAATGAAATGATGGGATACAATACAACAGCAGGCACGCCGGGCATTTGCCCTGAAGGCTGGCATCTGCCTGCAGATGATGAGTGGTGTACACTCGAAAACTATGTTGATGCCGGAACAATATTGTGCGATGCCACGGGATGGCGAGGGGTTGATGTAGGTGGTAACCTTAAAGAAACAGGTACAAGCCATTGGAATTCACCCAATAATGGGGCAAGCAATTCCAGTGGTTTCACAGGCCTTCCAGGGAGCTACCGGGACACGGATGGTTCGTTCAACTATCTCACGAACTTCGCCGGCTTCTGGTCGTCAAGTGGGGATGGTTCAGATGCGTGGTACCGGTACCTCGACCATGGTGAACCACGAGTAGGCAGGGGTAGTTTCGTTCATACTTACGGTTTCAGTGTGCGCTGTATACGGGATGAGGAAATTATCAACCAACCTCCAGCCCAGCCTTCAAGCCCTTCACCTGCTGATGCTTCAACAGATCAAGCAACGAATACAACATTATCATGGGCCTGCACCGATCCCGAAAGTGATCCTTTAACTTATGATGTCTATTTTGGTACGGATAATCCGCCAACACAAGTTGCCACCGGGCAAAGCGAAACGACTTACGATCCCGGCACACTTCAATACAGCACCCTATATTTCTGGAAAATAGTTGCCAGTGATGACCAGGGAAATACTACCGAAGGTGCTGTTTGGAGTTTTTCTTCTGAAGCCGAAAACCTACAACCTGATCAACCTGCCAACCCAAGCCCTGAGAATGGTGCATCCAACCAGCCTGCTGAAGGATCTATCCTTTCGTGGAGCTGTACCGATCCTGAAGGAGATCCATTAACTTACGATATTTATCTTTCTACAGATAACCCACCAACACAACTTGCAACAGGGCAAACTGAAACATCTTATGATCCTGGAATTTTGGAATACACCTCAACTTATTTTTGGAAAATTGTTGCCCACGATAATCAAGGCAATTCCACTGAAAGTGTGGTGTGGAGTTTTGCAACGGGGATACCACCAAACCTGCCACCTAATCAACCCTACAACCCAAATCCTCAAAATGGAGCAACAAACCAGCCAATTGAGGCAAGCACCCTTTCCTGGACATGCACCGATCCTGAGGGGGATCCGTTAACTTATGAAGTTTATTTTGGCGAAACCAACCCACCATCACTGGTAGATCATGGTCAAACCGCAACAACTTATAATGCCGGTACTTTGAATGGTAGTACAAGCTATTACTGGAAAATTGTCGCCAATGACGACCAAGTTAACACCACCATAGGGGAAGTTTGGAGTTTTACTACGGAATGGGCATGTGGTGCTGCTCTTATCGACGCCCGCGACAGCCAAACCTACAACACCGTTCTAATAGGAACTCAATGCTGGATGGCAGAAAACCTGAATATTGGGACCAGGATTAACAGTAGTAGTAATCAAACCAATAATGGTACAATTGAAAAATACTGTTATGACAACAGCACAAGCAACTGTGATGTTTATGGGGATTTGTATCAATGGGATGAAATGATGGGTTTTACGACCACGGAAGGGACGCAAGGTATTTGTCCAACAGGATGGCATTTACCAACTCATTTGGAATGGGTAACATTAACAACCTTTCTTGGTGGGAGTAATATAGCCGGAGGTAAACTTAAAGAAGCTGGCACAGTCCATTGGAACTCACCTAATACTAGTGCAACAAATTCAAGCGGATTCACCGGCCTACCCGGAGGATATCGCCTCTATGCCGGAGCCTTCTCTCAACTTGGATCGCTTGGTTTTCATTGGACATCAACATTAGAAGTCAATTCCGATGGTCGCCACGCCCTGATGAACTACAACAATGAGAGTATAAGCCTGAGTAGCAGCAGTAAAACAGTAGGGTTTACCGTGCTTTGTATCAAAGATTGACCAACTACGAAATCAGGGATGCCATCCCCTCGTTCCTCGGGCTTGCATCCCTTGCACTAAGGGTTTAAAGCCCTGACCACCGGGAAGGGATGCCCGCCTTGCCGTCGAGGCAGGGAAACCCTGAAACTGGAAGAGGCAAAACCAGGGCCGCCATCCCCTCGTTCCTCGGGGCTTGCATCCCTTACTTTTCCAACCTTATACCTTATTTCCCCTACACCCTTTTTCCTCCTCCAAACTTTTCATCGAAAAAATCCCGCCCTTCATCGAAATAATTTTAAATTTGTTGGCAGCACGTGTTTCTTTGCCGGATAAACTTTAAAACATAGCGCTATGAAAACCAAACATGCATTTATCGTTGCCGGATTATTCCTCATCTTCCTTTCGGGATGTATCCCGTCCATCCACCCGCTTTACACCGAAGAAGATATTGTATTCAAAACAGAACTTCTTGGTTCCTGGAAAGATGGTGATTCCAAATGGGTATTCGCGCAAAGGGGCGAAAACGGTTACCTTTTGAAGTACTACGAAAAAGAGAACTACTTCATGGACACTACAACATTTTCTGATTTTGAAGTTACTTTACTAAAGTTGGGCAAAAATTATTACCTCGACTTTTACCCTGGTGATAATGACCAGTTGGATTTTTCATCACTGCTCATTTCAACGCTATTGCCGGTCCATATTTTTGCGAAGGTTGATTTTGTGGATGAAGGAGTTGAAATCAGCTTTTTCGACAGGGATTGGCTGGAAGAATTGCTGGAGGAAAACCGCATAAGGATAGCCCATGAAAAGACACCGGAATACTTCGTGCTTACAGCTTCGACGGATGAACTACAAAAATTTGTAATTAAATATTCAGATGTTGAAGATGCCTTTTTTGACCCCTCACTCCTCGAACGAATCAATGAATAGACATGCCAGCAAAAGAAAGCAAAATACAGGCGCGATTAAGGGTAGTAATGGAACACCTGGGTTTCTGGGTGTTTTCCTTTTTTGTTTTGCTGCTCATCCTTAAACAGCCCGGGGGTGTCCACACCATCGACCTGATTTATACCTCGATATTTTTCATGAGCCTGGTTCCGATGGTCTATGCAAATATTGGTTTCGCCGTTCCCCGATTTTTGCAGAAAAAGAAGAACCTGTTGTTTGTGCTCTTTTCGGCGATACTCGTCATTGCGTCCGCGGCATTCAATCACTTTCTTTTCAATCACCTGGCAGATTTCATTTTCCCCGGCTATTATTTCGTGTCCTATTTCGTTTTTATCGAAATCATTATTATTCACCTGATTTTTCTTATCCTAACTACCCTGCTTGCCATGTCGAAGGACTGGTTTACATTGCTTGAATCTCAGCGACGAATTGCTGTTTTGGAAAAGGATAAAAAGGAAGCTGAACTGAACGCGCTCAAGGGGCAGGTCAACCCGCATTTCCTGTTTAATACCCTCAACAACCTCTATTCGCTCGCGCAGAAAAAGTCGGAACTAACCGCAGAAATGATTTTAAAACTATCCGATTTAATGCGCTACATGCTTTACGATACAAGCTCCGATTTTGTGGAACTGAAGGACGAGATCGGGTTTATCGAAAACTATGTTAATTTGCAAAAACTCAGGACAAGCTATCCAAATTCTGTTCAGTTCAAATACCCGGGCAAGTTAAACCAGTTGAAGATTGCACCCCTGATCCTTATCCATTTTGTCGAAAATTGTTTTAAACACGGGATGAAAGGCGATACTGAAAATGTATTTGTTGAAATTGATTTGAAAGCAAAAGACGGGAATCTGATTTTTATTTCAAAAAATAATATTGGTATTGCGGATAATGTTGAAAAAAACCGAACAGGCGGAAAGGGCATGGTCAATGCCAGAAAACGTTTGGATTTGATATATGGTGATGGATATTCGCTGGAAACAAAAACCGATAATGGTGTGTATTTGGTAAACCTTAAGATCGACTTGAAATGAAAATATCGTGTATAATAGTTGATGACGAGCCTCTGTCGCGGGATGTGCTGATAAAGTATATTGCCGACACACCACAACTGGAGCTAAGAGCCACGCTGGACAATGCCATCCGGGCAATGGACTATTTGAACCAAAACGAGATCGATCTCGTTTTTCTTGACATCAACATGCCAAAATTGTCGGGGGTTAATCTCGTGAAATCCCTTGTAAATCCACCATTGATTGTTTTCACCACTGCCTATCCACAATTTGCCGTTGACGGTTTCGAACTGGATGCAATTGATTATTTATTAAAACCCTTTTCCTTCGAGCGATTCCTCAAGGCGGTGAACAAAGTTTCGGATAAACTTTCGAAAACAGAAAAACCCGAACAAAATTACCTGGTGATTAAAGCCGATAAGAAATTGCACCGGATCAAGCAGGATGAAATCCTATATATCGAATCTGCGGGGGATTATGTAAAGATTTTCTTCGATGATAAAATGATCCTCGCCCACGAAACACTAAAAAACCTTGATCAAAACCTACCATCAGAAAGGTTTTTTCGGGTTCATCGATCTTTCATCGTCGCCATCGACAAAATCGTTTTTATTGAAGGAAATCAAATTAAAATAGCTGATACGATGGTGCCTGTTTCTCCGGATAAAAAGGAGGAGTTGCTGGCGATGATCCAGGAGGGTTAAGGGTTTAAATCCCTGACCGGCGTGAGGGGATGCCCGCCTTGCCGTTGAGGCTGGGAAACCCTGAAATAGGAACACATAAACCAGGGCCGCTATCCCTTCGTGCCTCAGGGCTTGCATCCCGAAATACCTATACCTTATTTCCCTTATACGCCCTATACCCTTTTCCCCCTACTTCAAATTCCCCAACAAAAAATCCGTCATCTTTTTGTAGAGGTGAAAGCGGGTATTACTGCCGGTGTAAATACCGTGGTTTGAATTGGGATAAACCATGAATTCGAAATCCTTGTCGGCAGCAACCAGGGCAGTGGCAAAATCATAGGTATTCTGTGGGTGAACGTTATCGTCGGCCATGCCATGGAGAAGGAGGAATTTACCTTCCATCTTTTCTGCATGGTTGATGGGTGAATTGTCATCGTAACCATCTGGGTTTTCCTGGGGTGTGCGCATAAAACGCTCGGTGTAAATATTATCGTAATAACGCCAGTTAGTCACCGGTGCAACGGCAATGCCTACATCAAAAACTTCGGCACCTTTGGTCATACACAGCGACGACATGTAGCCGCCATAACTCCAGCCAAAAATTCCGATATGATCGCCATCAACATAAGGAAGGCTTGAAAGATATTTTCCTGCCTCAACCAGATCGATGGTTTCGTATTTCCCCAATTGCTGGTAGGTCATCTTTTTGAACTCCTCACCTCGTGCACCGGAACCACGCGTATCCACCGAAACTACCATGACATCTTCCTGTGCCAGGTATTGTTGCCACATATCTCCACGCCCAAAACTGTTGCGAACGGTTTGCGAGCCGGGTCCGCCATAAATATCGAAGAGCACAGGGTACTTTTTATTGGGATCGAAATTGAAGGGCATAATTTTCCAGCCATTCAATACAATTCCTTCTGAGGTGGTGAAAGTAAAAAATTCCTTTTGCGACAATGGGTATTCAGCAAGTGATTCCCTAAGCTTTTCGTTGTCTTCGAGTACACGGATGAGTTTACCATTTTTTCCATTATTTACCGAATACACCGGTGGCGTATTGGCATCCGACCAGGTCTTGATAAAATACTTAAAATTGCTGCTAAACCTCGCACTGTTTGATCCGGCTTCGGGGGTAAGCTCTTTTTTGCCTTTTCCGTTGAAGCCAATCGAATATACATTTCTGTCCATCGGAGAAACTTCTGCCGATTGGTAATAAATATTTTCCTTGTCCTGATCCACGCCAATCAAATCGGTAACATCCCAATTGCCGGTGGTGATTTGCTGCAATTCCTGCATCTCGATATCAAAAAGGTAAATATGGTTATAGCCGCTTTGCTCGCTATTCAAAATCATCCGGCTACCATTATCAAGAAATGTGATGTTGTCGTAATTGCCATCTTCGATGTAATACTTGTTTACTTCGGTATAAACCACTTTAGATGAGCCAGAACTTGCATCGGTAAAAAGAATTTCCAGTTTGTTTTGCAAACGGTTCAGCCTGTAAATGGCAAGTTGATTTTGGACAGTTATCCATTTGATGCGGGGAATGTACTGGTCAGTTTCTTCGCCAATATCCATTGTAGTAGTTTTACCAGATTTCAGATCATAAACATGGACAGTAACAATTGAATTATCTTCACCGGCCTTTGGATATTTGTAGCTATGTTCTTCGGGATACAATTCACCGTAATAAGTCAAAGTCCATTCTTTTACATCAGATTCGTCGAAACGCATAAAGGCAATTTTGTCCCCTTCGGGCGACCAGTGAAATCCTTTAACCAGTGACAATTCTTCTTCATACACCCAATCTGTAGTTCCGTTGATAATGTGACGATCTTTGCCATCGAAAGTAATTTGCTTTTCCTCTCCGGATTGAAGATCTTTAACAAAAATATTATTCTCCCTTACAAATGCGACTTTTGAATTATCCGGAGAAAAGTCGGCCAGCCTTTGCTTCCCATTCCCTGAAAGGGCAATTAGCTTCCTTGTTTCCCTATCGAAAATATAAAAGTTCGATTTTGACGACCTGCGATAGATTGATTCCGTTTCGGTGGGGAAAAGAATTTTGGATTCATCGGGGCTGAATTGATAGCCTTTCAGAGAAATCGGCACAGTGTCTCCTTCAGGAATCATTTCATCCGAAGTAACAATCACCTCAACAAAATCGCCAGTTTTATAACTATACACGTTGAGCGAATCAGATTGAACCTTAGAAAAGTGGTCGCCATTATTTAAAGGTGAAATGCCCCGAACCCCTTGGGGATAAAACTTTCTCGATTTCATCACCAGGTCGAGGGTGAGTTCGTTATTGCTTTCGTCTTGTGCTTGCACATCGAAGGCCATGTTGAGGAGAAGAATAGTTGTGAGGAAAATGGACGCCAATTTTTTCATAATGGTAATTTTTTTTAAATCCAGGATATAAAAAATGGACATTTAATTAAAATGTCCATGAGGTTTAATTAGTGGGGCGTACTGGAATCGAACCAGTGACCTCTTGCCTGTCAAGCAAGCGCTCTAAACCAACTGAGCTAACGTCCCAAATATGACTAATAAAATAAGAACCAGTGACCTTCCCGCTTATCAGCGGGACGCTCTAAACCAACTGAGCTAAGGTCCCAAATAAGATGATAAAGAAGAACCAGTGACCTTCCCGCTTTTCAGCGGGACGCTCTGTACCATCTGAACAAAGATCCCGTTTTTCGGTGGGCAAAAATAATAAAAATCACACCAATTCAACCATAGAACTAAAACGTTCAAAATCTTTTTGTTTTGAACGCAAAATTATATTTGTATCAATGAGAATCATCGCCCATCGTTTTCATAAAGATTTTCGCGTTGCAAGATATTAGAATAATATAGCAAGCCGGTTTATTCGAGGTGTAAACCGGCTATCAAATCTCTGAGTTCTTTATTAGAGATGGAGGCTGTTTTACTTTTATCATAAATTGACATTAATATCACTACCTTATTCTCGTTTTCACCATCAACTATTCCAACAATCTCAGTGTCAAGATGACTAATTGCACGTAAGCCACCGAGCTTTCCTTTTCCTTTGCTTTTAACCGCAAGCCTGATCTTATATGAATCCTGCCCAATTGGAGTGCCTAAACCAGGGTTTTCTTCCAGTTTATTTTTCAGGTGATTTAGTTCCTGGTACAATGATGGAAATTTTTTCAGCAAAGGTTTTGCTTGTCTTTTAAAGCTTTTTGAAACCCTAACTATTGCATTCATTTAGAAAATCAGATAGTGTTTGTAATTTTATACCTTTCAATTTTGCTGCCTTAACCTCTCTCAGCCCTTCCTGAATAGACAAAAAAACGTTCAATTTATTTTTCAGTTTTCGATAATCAGAATTGAATTCCTCCCATTCATTAAATGGAACAATAACAGATGTCCTTACACCTTTATCGTCAACTACATATTGCATTGTCTTCATCATGTTACTTTTTTGCAAATTTACAAACTAATTCCCATACGTGTTTTTAAATGTCTAAATTTAAAAAACGATGGGCCAGATACAACGATCCGTAATTACAAAGTCAGGGCTTGACTTTTAGAGGTATTAGCGTTGTTAAAGTCAAGCACTGACCCAGATAGAATAAATGAACTCTTAAGTTTAATCCCTGTAAAAAATAAACCTGGTAATAAATATCCCGGTGCCATCTCCTTTGCCGGCATCGCTTTCAACTCCGCTCAAAACAAACTTCAATTCCCATCCCTCGCTGATGAGGTTGTTTATTTTGGAGGAGATCAGTGCGTCATTGGAGGCAATGTTTTGGAAGTTGATACCCACGGCACTATAAAAGTTGAGGAGTTTGGTTTCATCAAATTTGTCAACTTTAGCGTCCTTACGGCTCACATTTTTTTGGTTGCTTTTTTTGCCGTCAGTCCGGCTGGTTGTAAAATCTTTTACTTCAAGGGTGTCGGTGGTTTCGATGATCCTTGAACGGCCAAGTCCCATGGGGACAACGGATTCGACAGTGGTAACAACTTTGTACTCCTGTGCAAAGGAGTCGAGTGCCGCGATTAAAACTATCGCAACAAATAACAATATTTTTTTCATAAACGAAAGGATTTTAATTAGTGAATAATAAATGCAAGTTTATTAAATATTTTGATTCAATCCCTGTTAGGAAAAAAGAAATTGTGCTCTTCTACTAAAAACAATCAATGAGCCTAAATTAGACATAAGGAAATATTTACTGTTTGAAATGATCAATTGCAAAGGCCATTAGTTGAATTAGCGAAATTCGATGGCACAAAAAAAACTGCACGAAAAATCGTACAGCTTCCAATTTTGTTTCGAAAGTTAATACTTAGAGGCTCTTCTCAAGGTCAGTAATCAGCTTCTTGGTTACTTTCCTTGGACTCTTTTCTTTAACAGCTTTTAACTCGTTAAGTGCAATTGTTCCATATTCAACCAATCCTGATGGATTTTTGTCGTTGTCGTAACTTCCAATACAATATTCGAGTTTTGATTGCAAGTCAGCATATTCAGCCATATTCAATTTCGTGAATGTTTGCACTGCTGCTTCACTTGCGTCCCTTAATTTTTCAGCGTTTGCCATTGTTTTCAAATTTTAAGTGGTTAAAAATTAAGCGCGCAAAAGTATAAAAGTTTTTATATGTCGAAACTCTGATGCATTAATTTAATGTTATTTATGGGAGAACAAAATGTTTTACAAACTGGTAGGGAAAATAACTTCTTCCCTATAGATGTTTGGCTTTTCGATGTCTAAATCTGGAATCAGGGGGGGGTAGCCAATATCGAAATGATAGAATATTGAGGATTGATCATTTAAGGTTTTTGGCAGAAATCCTATTGACAGATTGATGGTATTAAAAGCGAAGCTCTCATTTCCCAACCGAATTCCAAATCCAAGAGCGGAATAAAAGCTGGTTTGATAAAATACATCTATCGAACCTGAGATCAAACCCATGTCGGCAAATACATAAGGGGCAAAACGGAATCCATAAATGTACCACGGTGGAAACAAAACAAATTCATAGTTCAGGCTAAGCAATGACCTGCCTGTAAGGTTTCTCTGATCCAGGTTTCGGATTTTATCACCGAAATTGACATTTGCTTTTATATCGTTTGTTAACGCCCGTCGATACCTGAAGGTAAAAAAGCTGCGTGAGCCAAACAAATTAATGTGCATCATGGGTGTGTAATAAAAAAGTGTTGTCTCAAATATTCCCTGAGATGGTTTTCCGCCATCTAAAAACATTCCCAAAATCATATTACCTGAGAAGTAGCCAACATCAGTGACATATTTACCAAGGGCAAGCCTTCCTCCCAGGTAGGTACGCCCAAAAAACTCGATGTCTGTATAACCAAAGGTAAGGCTACAAACAACGCCATACGGTACATTTTCGATAACCCCATACGATCTGATTAAACTTGATTTGTAATAGCTCAGGTTTGAATATGCTATTTTCCCCAGGTAGTATTTCTCATCATGAAAAACTGCATTGCTATCCCGGGAAACATAGGGCCGATGAATAAAATATTCCCTCCTAAGCCTCGCTGAAAAGATCATGTTTTTGCGGCTTTGTTTACCACCAAGAAGTAATGACCTGCCTGCCCAGATGTCCTGATAATTTACCGTGTAATTCCATTCATAAACGGTATCTTCAACTCCAATTCTATACACATCATCAGTCCATCCAACATCAAGTTCACCTCCAAATTTAGTTTGTGGGGTTAAAAACTTCTTACTTAATTTCAGCGATAGTCTTTGGGCAACAAACGCATCAAGCCATGAAAGTTCAGCATCAATAAATGACCCCCTGATATTTCCGTATTTGGCACCTAAATCATATCCAAGCACCGGCGATTCATCGGAATCGAAGTACATCTGCCCACCAAACCCAAAATTTAAACCCAGGGTATTGCTATTCCAAAATCCCAACTGGAAATCGGTAATGCTTGATGCTTGCGCGGTAATGGCGATTGGGAAAATATCCTGGGTTACAATAATCAACTTTACCATGGCTTCATTATCAGGATCTGTAACCAAAAAAAAACGCGCATCTTCAATCCCGGGCAGGTTGCGAATTACGCGCTCGTTATCTGATAAGATGCCAGGGTTCACTTTGTCGCCTACCTTAACCAGTGTATAGTTTTTTAATATTCCGGGCCTCGTATTGACATGGGCTTTGTTTATTAACCTGCCAATGTCGGTAACCGCGAGCCTGGAAGTATCATCAACAGAACCTTCCATAAGGTCAACCTGCTTGTAGTGTATAGAACTGATAATCTTTCCTACAAAAGCTTTAAACGGTTCCGAAGCATCAACATGGTTTAATGAAGCTAACTCCTGGTTCGGCGGCTTATATTTCACAAGCATTGTATAGAGTTCACGCCCAATGAAGTTTTTGTCGGACTTATAGTAAAGAGAATCATAAAAAGCCTCGCTTTTTTTATAGGGGTTTTTTCTTGTCCTGTATTTCGTACCCTTTTTAACGAGGAGAATGGTATCGGATTGAGGGATCAAGATGGAATCCTTAAATACAACAACATTTTCGGGGGTGATATGGATGGTATCGAAGGTAGGTGTGGCAGGCATTTTCTGGGCAAAAGCATTGGTATGGCCAATCAAGTATATTGACAAACAGAAAAGAAAGATTAACGATGTGCTTTGTTGGCGATTCATTTAGCAGCCAAAAATAGGGATTTCACTTCATTAAAAAACCATCGTGTTATTTCTTTTTATTCTTAAACCTATACCCAACAAAAATACTGGTTTTGCCATGGCCAATTCCAGCAATCATCTTTTTCTCGAGCCTCGTATAATAGGTATCAGAAATAAACTGGATCCCCGTGAACCATCTTCTACCATTGTAGCCTATGGCACCCAAGCCGTTTAGTTTAAAATGGGCATTGAGATGTATCGGTTCCCTCGTGTTAACAAAGTAATCGCCAGCATTCAAGTTAAGTCCCGGTATAATACCAAGTGTAAGAAAAAAATGCTCCTTAACAACAAAAGTGTACATGTAACCAAGGTTAATGGCCGCGCTAATTACATTTAATCCGCTAAGATAAAGAGTGGAGTCGAAGGATGGAGCAGCTTCGGGCGGAACAATTGACGAATCAGCACCCATATTGAATATACTAAAACTTACGCCTAAAATAGGGCTACCTGCACTTTTGAGTTGCACCTCATTAAAAACGAAAGGAGCTTTAAGCGAGAACTTTGTGTAATTAAAAACATACATGTACTGAAGGCCAAAATTGATGGTACGGATATCATCTCTTCGCTCAGAGACCGGATTGATAGGTGGGACATTTCCTGAAATATTCGCCAACTTATAGGCCCAGTAATATTGCAGGGTAGCCGAAATGTATTGCTTACTGGTGAACATGGTACCCTGGAAGTCGAAGGTTTTAGTGTTTTTGAATTCAGATTTTTTATACAAGCCTAATGCAAAGGTAAGGTCGAAGGCAAACATTTTGTATGTAAGCCCCGCGCCCAGGCTCAAATCCCTGACAGGCCGGTATCTCAGCCGGCTATCATTTACCCTGTCGGCAATATTGAAATAGTTGTACTTGTTCACAGCCACAAGCTTTACCGCCAACTCGTTTGGGTAATTGCTAATGTAGGTAGTATCGTGGTTGCGGTAGAGCAGAAAATCAGTAATGCCATCAATCTTTGTCTGTAGCACACTATCCACTCTTTGGGCGTATGTTTCTTTGCCTAACACTCCAAAGGTTATAATTCCAATAATAAAAATAAGCTTTCTGAAATTCTGTTTCACGCGATAAAGATAGTTTATCACATTTTATGGAGGGGTAATTCAAGAAAAAACTTCTGTTAAAGGTCAAATAAGTGTCCTAGCTGGACGTATTGTTGCCTGCCTGTCCCGATTATAGGAAAACCGGGGCTTTGACTATATGGGGAATGATGTGGGTTTTACTTCCCTTTTGGATAGTTAGTGTTCGTCTATAAAATAGATTTTTTGAGAAATCCGTACGGGGGATTGAATTGAAAGGATGAATAACCCCCGCCATTTCGCTGACACTGCCTTCGGCAGTGTCAGCGAAATGGCGGGGAGATAGTATCAAATTTACATGAACAAAATGGATGATTAGATGTTCGGTAAGGGTGATGGAAGTGTTTGTCAATTCAATGGAAATTCATTTGACGGCGTTTTTTAATTAAATGTGAACGAAAAATAAATCAGACCATGAAAAATATCCATAATATGCTCATTGCACTGCTCTTTATTGTCCTTACTTTTCCTCTTCTCAGTCCTGCACAAGACAGCTTAACTTTTGAACTAAGATATGAAGTGAACAGAAACTATCCACCCGTTTCAATTACAAAAGAAAAACTAACTGAAGCCAATACATTAATTGATCTTAACAGGAATTATCATTCATCATGGGTAAAAGAATATATTTCTGTCCAGGTAAGGACAAGCCATAAAGGAAAATTGAGCAACGCAGTAAGTAAAAATAATACCCTCAGCCAGGAACAAAAAGACATCATGAATATGGCTGACCCGGGTACAGGCATTGCGGTTAAAGTCCGATACATACCTGACAATAATTTGACACACAATGATATTAAGGAGATCAATTTTACATTCACGGTCGATCCTGAAAACGAAGCTTCATTTCCCGGCGGACAACAACAATTGAAACAATACTTAAAGGACAATGCTATTGATAAAATTCCTGAAGGCAGTTTCAAGAGATACCAATTAACTGCAGTAAAATTTACCATCGACGAGCAAGGCAAAATTATCGATGCGCATGTATTCGAGTCATCTAAAGATGAAAAAGTAGATGAACTATTATTGGAGGCCATTCGCAATATGCCAACATGGGAGCCAGCAGAATATGCTAACGGACATAAAGTAAAACAGGAATTTGTATTCACTGTTGGAGATATGGAAAGCTGCGTGATCAACCTTTTAAATATCCGGTATATTAAGTAGTTGACAAGCATCAAGAAAAATCAATTAAGGATAATTTAAATTTCCAAAATTTATTCTATCTTTGTTGTCTAATTAGACAATAAATAGTAATTTGAATGCCAACAATAAAGATCATAGACTCTACTAAGGTTGACATTTATTCTAGGGAACATCCACCAACTCATTTTCATGTTTTATTTGCAGAATACGAGGAGTTGATTATCATCGAGACTTTGGAAACCTACATTGGACATGTTCCTGCACCACAGCGAAAAAAGGTGATAAAATGGGCTGAATCCCAAAAAGACCTTTTACGCAATAATTTTAAACGTTTAAATCCAAGATTATGAGAAAAAAGCTAAAAACACCAAGGATAATAAAAATTGAAAGAATTGATGGATTTAAAATCTATTGCATGTTTAACAATGGAGAATCGAAACTAATTGATTTCAATTCAATTTTTAAAGAATGGAAATTAACACCAAATGATATTGAATATCCATTATTAGATAAAAAGGAATTCCAAAAAGTACAGTTAAGGAATAATACGCTTTCATGGAAAAATATTACTGTCTTATTAATTAATGAGCAAGGAAAAGAAGAAAAATTCCCCTATGAAATAGACCCATATTTTCTGTATCAAAACAGCCAAGCAATTGAAAATAAACATGCTTTTAAAATTGGCGGATTAATTAGGAATGCTAGGCTGAAAGCTGGTCTGACCCAAGAACAACTTGCCATGAAAAGCGGCACCTCGCGTTTTTATATTTCAAGACTTGAAAATGAAAAAACAGATGTTGAATTATCAACATTTAGAAAAATTATAGAGGCAGGATTAGGAAAAAAAATGAAAGTGGTGATTGAATGAAAGACGCTCGCTAATAGCCAAACCCTCAATTGCCCATTAATTCCACCTCTTTTTGAAAGATCAAAAATTGGCAAGAAATCTTCTACCTATTTTCAACCAGGCAAATCAGAAAATTAATTCCCCGAAAAATTTGCCCTGATCCAAACACAAAGCTGAAATAAGATGAGCATGGCTTCTCACATTTCACGGTTCCTTTTTTTGGGATTAACTATGACATAAAATTGCTACGTTTGCCCTGTCAACAATCTGGTATCAATTTTATCGCTCAACAATGAAACAATTATCCTTTCTATTACTACTGACCATTTGTGTTTTCTACGCACAATCGCAAATTACTGAATTCCCTTACAACGAAGGTTTCGAAAATCCGCAGTTTCCACCCGAGGGTTGGGATGCCTACCCGATTATTGCCGGCGATATGGAATTTGTGCGTGTTACCGAAGGCGAGTGGCCCGAATGCCTGCCACACGATGGAAGTGTAGCTATGGCGCAGTACAACTCTTTTAATGCTTCGGTGGGCGAAGAGGCGGTGTTAATTAGCCCTGAATTGGTGTTAACGGAAGACAACGTCCTTCGCTTTTGGTTTTTCCGTTCCGAAGATCCCAGCAACAACCGCCTGGATAAAATCGAAGTTTATCACAATACCAGCCCCGATCTGACCGGAGCCACTCTTCTCGATTCCATCCACCGGGCCATCAATTTTTATCCGGAAGTTTCATCAGAAGATTGGTACCAGTATGAATTTGAGTTTAACAGCCCCGGCAGCACCTATATCATTTTCAAGGCCATCAGTGCTTATGGATGGAAAATGTATTTGGACGACATAGAAGTAAACACCAACTTTGTTGATGTTGACCCGCCCATCGTAATTTCACTGGAAGGTACACAAGCTTATGCCTATCAGGAAATAAATCTAAATATGCGTGTGCGCGATGATTCCGATATGCCGGAAACGCTGGATGGAGAACTTATAATCAACGGACAAAGCAGTGATGTCCTGTTTTCAAAAACAAGTAGCTCACGGGCAGATTTCATTTACGAAGCGGCCATTGCCGGCCAGCCCGACCATACTGAAGGTGAAGTCAGGATTTGGCTTATTGATGACTTGCAAAATGCGGCCTGGTCCGATTTCTATACACTACATTGGGATTGGGTCCAGCCCATTTTTGAAGAAGGTTTCGAGGGTGAAACATTTCCGCCCGAAGGATGGACAGTTACCGGACAGCCACTCACCTGGCTCACCTGGGACGATTATGGCATGGTAAATTACATCGACAGCGACGAAGTGGAATGGGAAGTCTATCCGCCACAAGGCGAAAGACAGGCAGCAGTAGAATGGGATTTCCAGGGAAATGTGCAGAACGAATGGTTAATTTCACCCCTTGTAGCGATTGACGAAAATGCGACACTTACCTTCAAAACCTTTGCCCGCCTGAACAGTTACGACTATGATGAATACCTTGTAAAAGTTTCGATGGATGGTTTTAACTGGGAACCAATATGGAGTGCTGCTGATTACCCTGCCGGTGTGAGCGATTACAATGAAGATATTTCATTAAGCCTCAACAATTATGTAGGAAGCGAAATCCGCCTTGCCTGGCAGGCTTACAACCTTCTGGGCTCAAACCTTTGGTATT
>Ga0208900_1000084_pt1 | contig 54958 bp, 47 predicted proteins | sample AntAceMetag02UKK_FD_184763 | JGI IMG/M metagenome (GOLD analysis project Ga0208900, IMG submission 184763) | Saline lake microbial communities from Ace Lake, Antarctica - Antarctic Ace Lake Metagenome 02UKK (SPAdes) (version 2) | ecosystem: Environmental > Aquatic > Non-marine Saline and... | reverse complement strand
GAACTGAAGGCATCATTATAAATTATATCATATATATATTTGGTTTCATTTAAAAAACTACGACCATCTTGATGAAAGATGTTGAGACGATTACTTTCTACTAAATTAAAATACTTCTTAGCTAAATCTGTAATTTTTGAATCTATTTCAACAACTTCAATGACCCCCTTAGGGTGTCTTAGTAAAAAATCTTGAGGAACAGAATACCCACCACCACCAATCATTAAGGCCCTTTTTGCTTTGGGATTAAAAAAATCACTTAAACGATAAAACTTAGTATAATCAAAAAGTAATTCGTCAGAATCATCTAAATATATTCCAGAATGAGGGCTATTTTCAAGCTGAAGGACTCGAATTGGTCTTCCTTTATTATTTCGGGTGTCATAAATCCTGATATGATTATAAGCTGAATCCTGATCTATTAAAAATGAGCTATTTCGTGCCATTATTTTTGTAATTGGAAATAAAATTAGCAAAATAAAAATCAGAGTGACAATATTAGGCAAGGGTTTTTTAGTGTGTGCCAATAGGGCTACAAGAATTAAAACAATGCTTAGGCCAAACAGAATATCAGTTAGTTGAAAACTTGGAATCAAATAAAACCCCGCCAAAAAGGTTCCCGTAATACTTCCTAACGTAGAAAGCGCGTATAGGGTTCCCGCTGTATTTCCTGAAGTTTTTAAGCTTTTTATTTTAAGTCGTAAAGTATAAGAAGAAACCATTCCCAAGAGAATAGAGGGAATAACAAAAAGAAAAGAAGCAGCCATAATCGAACCTAGCTTGATTCCTGTTAGTGCACTTAATCTTAGAACAGGACCCTTAAACAAAGGAATTAGTCCTATGTAAATAGCACTAAGTAAAATAATTGCTGATAGATACCGGTACTCAGGTTTTTTGTCAGCCAATTTCCCTCCGAAAAAATAACCCAAACTTAATGCACCTAAAATGATTCCAATTAAACTTGACCAGACATAGTTAGAAGTACCCAAATAGGGCGCAAGTAATCTTGCACCTACAAGCTCCAAAATCATGACGGAAGCACCGCATATGAAAACGATAATTTCTAGTTTTCCAAAATCAAATTTTTTCATTAAAAAATGCCGGGGACAGGACTTGAACCTGCACAGACTTTCATCTACGTGGTCCTAAACCACGCGTGTCTACCAGTTCCACCACCCCGGCTTACGTGTTGTGACACAGATACTAGCTTGTGGACACTAGTTGCTGGTCACTAAATATCGGAAGATATTTTATTAATCAACGATCTAATTTGTTTACCCGTAATAGTGTATTTTTCTGCTAGTTTCTTGTGTTGATCTCTACTAATATACCCTAAGTCTTTTGCATAATCAAGATGGACAATGGTTTCGTCGCATGAACCTAATGCAATATATAGAAATTTTATCCACTCTTTTTTGTAGTGCTTCTTGCCATAACCTTCTGCTATATTTGCTGGAATTGATTTAGTCGATCTTCTCAGTTGATCGTCTAGTCCGTAAAGTTCAATTTTAGGAAACTTAAGTGTTAATTTATGAATAACTAAACTAGTGGTGTAAGAATTTTTATATATATTTAGATCTTTGTAGTTCATGGCCAGTGGCTTAATTGCTAGTTACTAGATGCTGGAGCCGGACTATTGTCCGGCGATGTCGTTGCGATTGGGAAAAGACTAGGCGATTGATAATGTGACCAAAATCCATTTTTTTCTAACTGTTCGCCATCTTTATCATATATTTCTTGCCAAACAACTGCCTTGAAAGAGTCTTCTTCTTCGTTTCTTGAATAAATATATGGACCTTTTACTTCTACAGTTTTATCGTTCCCCTTTCCATACATCTCAAAGCTGAGCTTTCCATCATTAATTTCTCGCTGAATATAAATATATTTTCCAGTGTTATTGATGAACCTCAAATCAGGGTGTGGGGGATAAACGGTTGCATCAAAGCCTTGTGGATTGTAATAACTAACAGGGAAAGAATGAGGGTAGCGTTCTGTAATTTTAAGGCCTGCGTACATGGCGACTCTAAACATAGTTGTCGAAACCTGACACATGCCACCTCCGTATTCAGGAATCAATTGATTGTTTTTTATAACAAGTCCTGGTAAGTAGCCTTCTTTTTCAGTAATGTCACCGACAATTTCATTAAAAGAAAATTCTTCCCCTGACTCAATTATATATTCATCAAATTTTGAGGATCCAATAGCTATATTGTTGATCCGACTGGCTGACGAGCCTGAAAAATCAGATTCTCCTCTACCTATCAATGAATCTATTCCCATTCCATCAAGATTTCTTAGTCTGATCTCTGCAAAAGTGTCATGAGTTAATAGATTAGTCGAGACTTTTTCGCTTAAAATACTATTTTTAATTTCTAGAGCATTATCTTCAATTAAAAGTTCCGTGCCAGTGATAGCTTTTTCTTCTATTTCTAGTGATCCGTCATTTTTCGCGTTAAGGCGCGCATTCTGTGGAGGACGATTTATTTCAGGGACTATATTTAATAAATAGCTAGCGATTAGGGTTTCGTCTATGTCTATGTCCAATATTCTATTTTGAGAATTTGTGTTGTCATTAACAAGAGGGAAGATAAGCCAAGAACCTATTAAGTCTTTTTCTATTGCCCAAGATATATTTTCAAAATACATTGAATATGGAGCTAAGTTTAAAATTTCATTCCCTCTTTTTTTGGCAAAATCAATGTCATTATCTTTAATTTCTGGGTATTGACGAACAAGATGAAAGGTATATTTCTCAAAAGGATTGAGAAAACTAGATTTTTCTTTAACAGCCTTTTTAAAAATCGACCAATTTGGTTTTCTTCCGGAGGAAGACGGAATTACTTTTAGGTGATTATTCTCGTAAACTAACTTAGCGTTTTGACTGTCTTTTATGTATTCTGAGTAATGGTTTTTCGTGAAATCATTGATAATTTTTTCATCCCAAACAACTTCCAGAGGAACGTTATATACTCCAAATAGAGCTCGGGCTTGATTATAGATACTAGTAAAGAAGCCACCATGTTTCGCAGTTTCTATGGCTAGCGAAATTGTATTATCAATATCAAAACTGAATCCCAATGAACTCCATGAAGAGATAAGGTTTTTGTCTTCTAGAGTCAACTCTATTTTACTATCTAGCCACTTATTAGTAATCTCCGTTAAAGTATTTTTCGCATCTTCAAAATTGTAGCCACCTAAATCAATATTAGCGATTTTAACTCCGTAAGAAATTTTATTTTTATTCAATAAAAAAAGAGCGTTTACTAAAACGCCAAAAATCAAAAAAGTAATTAATAAAATAACAGGAAGAGTTTTAGGAAAGAACTCCTTTTTCATTTATGTAATAACCCTCCCTAAACAGCTTTAACTATGATTTTTCTTTGATTGCTTACTTCTTTTTTGGGTAGAATGACAGTTAATATGCCATTTTTCAGTTCTGCATCAATCATTTCTTGATTAACTTCAGTTGGTAGGATAACACTTCTTGAGAAACTTCCCCAATAAAGTTCTTGATAAAAATAATTATTATCTTGAATTTTTTCTTCTAATTTTCGTTCACCCTTAATGGCAATCATTCCGTTAGAGAAAGAAATATCAAGATCTTCTGGTTTCACGCCAGCAATAGTTGATTTAATGATAATATCTTTATCTGTTTGATAGACATCTAGGGTTAATTGTCCATCTTCTCCAGCTTCGGCAAGCCAATTTTTTTCTTCTAAACTTGCTTCTTTCGTTATTTCCGGTAAATCCTGAGTAAAAGAAGTGGATGTTTCTTGTAAAACTGGTTCACTTATTTCTTTCTTGGTATCTTTGGTTAATAGATCTAGAAATGATTTCCTTTTTTTTGTAGACATAATATTCTTCTCTCTTTCGAGGTTAAAGGTCTTTTTTCCTTTTTATTAAAGATTGCAAATTAAGTTTTCTAAGTCCTCTTGTAACAACAAAGGAAAGGAAGGTGAGAAAAAATGCTACTAAATATAAATAAATATACCCCTCCTTTTGTGACTTACTACTTTCTATTATAAGAAAATTAAAAACAGCATGCAAGCTAGTAGCAATTAACAGGCCCAGCACAACAATACCAGCTCTTAGGGGAAATCTTTGACGATTTTTTTTCCAAAAAATTGCTTTAGCAAGAAAAAAGCCGACTACTGCCGATGACAAAACATGAATTAATGTCGCCCCTAAGAAACGAACGAAAAGTATAATATATAAATTTTTAAAATCGCTATAGCTTGTGGCAATTAAAATGTTTTCAACAGCAGCAAAAGCTAGAGCAGAAATAATCATATATTCCATCGCATCAACTGGTTCGTCAAATTCAGGATTTTTTAGAATTGAAAAACGAACAACTAGATATTTTAAAGTTTCTTCCCAAAAAGCGTTAAAGAATATTATAAAAAGAGAGACGGTAAAGATATGGGGAAGGTATTTCAGAATGTTTAGTCCTTGATTCTCTAAACTCGCTTCTATATATGCATAGGCTAGAATAACTATGGCAGATAGGATAGTTGCAATCATGCCCCAAACAAAAACCCTAATTATTAGTTGGTTTGGTTCTGGGTGAACATCTTTTTTTAAATAGTAAAAAAGCCAAATCAAGCTTGGAACAAGAGCTAACGGTATGGCAATTAAATAAAACATGTTTTGTGTGTTCAAATTAGAGAGCTGGCCAATCTTCTACCATTAGAAAATCTTTTTTATCTTCAATAGGGAGATTCTGGTAAATATGTTCAGTTATAAATGGGATAAATGGATGAAATAGTTTTAGAGAAGTTAATAAAACTTTAAATAATATTTCTTGAGTTTTTTCCTTATCTTCTTTAGATTTAGGCTCAAAAATTGAGTCTTTGGACTTCTCTAAATAAATATCACAAAAGTCATGCCAGAAGAACTCATAAAGAGCTTCAGCTGCTTTATCAAAACGATAAGAATCTAGATACTTATTTACAAGAACAATAACGTTATCAAGTTTTGACAAAATAGTTTTATCATAATCAGAGAGTTTGGGTGAGTCTGGAATTTGTTTTACCAATTCTTTTGCGGAAAATTCTGGTGGATCATTCATTAATATAAACTTAGTAGCATTCCAGATTTTATTACAGAATTTCTGACCCATAATGATAGTGTCTTCATTAAATCGAATAGATTGATTGGTTCCGGTCATCCATAAAAGTCCAAATCTTGTTGCATCTGCTCCATGCCTTTGGATTAGCTCTAGGGGATCTATTCCTGTGCCCAAAGATTTCGACATTCTTTTCCCATCTTTTGTTAGTACGACTGGATGGATATAGACATTCTTAAATGGCTCTTTGCCCATAAATTCCATACCAGAAAAAATCATTCTTGTAATCCAAAGATAAAGAATTTCTGGTGCACTTGTTACAAGGTCTGTAGGATAGAACGTTTTTAGGTCGTTTGTCGATTTTTCTTTGAGTTTTTGTGGCCACCCCAAGGCTGCAAAAGGCCAAAGGGCTGACGAGAACCATGTATCAAGAACATCCTCAGAGACTACTACTGGAAGTTCGTGACCCCACCAAATTTGCCTTGAAACGCACCAGTCTCTAAGATTATCAAGCCAGTTAAAGTATGGTTTTTCCCATCTTTTTGGATGGAATTTTATTGAACCATCCTTAACAGCTTTCTTTGCTAGTTTGGCGAGGTTATCCATTTTCAAGAACCACTGATCAGAAGTTAATGGTTCTATGACAGAATTACATCTATAACAGTGAGAAATATTATGAGAATGATCTTCGACTTTCTCTAAAAGATTTCTATTTTTAAGGATTTCTATAATTTTTCCTCGTGCTTCTAGTGTTTTTAGGTCTTTGAATTTAATTCCAGCAGATTCATTCATTCGCCCTCTTTCGTCTATAATTTTGATAGACGGCAACTTGTGGCGTTCGCCAATTTCAAAATCTATTTGAGAATGAGCAGGAGTAACCTTTACTGCTCCTGTCCCGAAATCTTTATCGACTTCTTTGTCAGTGATGATTGGTATTTCTCTATTAGCAATAGGAAGAATCAAGGTTTTTCCTATTAATTTTTTATAACGATCATCTTTTAAGTTTACTGCAACAGCCGTATCTCCTAACATGGTTTCGGGTCTAGTTGTTGCAACAGTGATATATCCAGAACCGTCTTTAAGTGGATACTTGATATACCAAAGCTTACCTTTTTCTTCTAGATGCTCTACTTCAAGATCAGAAAGAGCGGTTGAGCAACGAGGACACCAATTAGTTAAGCGCTGCCCTTTATATAGCCATCCAAGATCTTGATAATGTTTAAAGGCTGTTCTTACTGCTTCTTTATAATTTTCGTCTAGCGTAAAGCGAGACCTTGACCAATCAGCTGATATACCTATTTTTTTTAGTTGGATTAGAATAATATCACCATACTCTTCTTTCCATTCCCATACTTTTTTAATGAATGCTTCTTTTCCTATATCTTTTCTTTTTATTTTTTTCTTTGCAAGCTTTTTTTCAACAACATTTTGCGTGGCAATGCCGGCATGATCAGTTCCGGGAAGCCAAAGAGTTTTAAATCCTTGCATTCTTTTTCTTCTAATAAGAACATCTACTAGAGTATCTTCAAGGGCGTGTCCCATGTGAAGATTACCAGTAACGTTAGGAGGAGCCATAATGGCGGTAAACTTTTTAACTCCCTTTTTATTGGCACATGGTAATTTGTCTGGATTAAAGTAGCCAGATTTTTCCCAATTATTATAGATTATATTTTCAGCAATAGAAGGATTCCACTTTCCTTCGAGATTACTAGATTTATTAGAGTTGGTCATAGAGGAAAATTAAGAGTTAAATTTTAACTTAAAAAGTAATTTGTGGTTAAAATTTAACTTAGATTTAAGTTAGCATTGGCTTCAACTTTTTGCCAAGAAGATTTCTCGTTACTCAAGTAGGCAGCAAGAGCTATCATAACAGCATTATCACCACAATATTTTTTTGGTGGTATCAATGTTTTTATATTTAGAGATACTCCTAGAGCTAAAAATCTTTTGCTTAGAGCTTGATTTGCCAAGACGCCTCCGCCAAAGAGCAGGGTTTTAGGAGAAAATTCTTGAATAGCAAATTTTAACTTAGAAATAAGAGTTTCGATAACGGCTTCTTGAAATGAGGCGGCGACATCTTTTATTAATTTTTCTGGTAGTTTTTGATCAGTATTAATTATTCCCACTTTTTTTTTGTAATCTCTTACAGCATACAAGACAGCCGTCTTGAGCCCTGAGAAGGAAAAATTATGATTCTTTGACCTAATCATTGGCCTAGGGAAAGAAAATGCCTGAGAATTGCCCCTGGGAGCTAGTTTTTCAATCAGGGGTCCACCTGGGTAACCGAGACCTAAAAGGCGTGCTATTTTATCAAAAGCTTCTCCTGCTGCATCGTCTAAGGTTTCTCCTAATAGCGTGTATTTTTTAAAGGACTCAACAAGGACTAGTTCTGTGTGTCCGCCAGAAACTATTAGTCCAATGGCAGGGAATTCAATATTTTTTAAATCGTGTTTTTTTGTTTCTTTAAGCAAGCCAGAAAATAAATGACCCTCTAAATGATTAGTTCCAATGATTGGCTTTTTATGTTTATAAGAAAGAGCTTTCGCGAAAGATGATCCTATTACTAAACAAGGAATAAGGCCGGGGCCATTAGTTACTGAGATCAGATCAATGTTATTAATAATTTTATTACTTATTTTAGTTAAAGAAAAAAGGCGATCGATATTTTTCAAATGTTCTCTTGCTGCTAAAGCGGGAAAAACACCACCAAATTCTTCATGAATTTTTATTTGTGATGCAATTTTTTCAGTAATTATTTCAATTTGTGATGTGGTTCCTTTTTTTGAAAACTTAACAAGTGCGATAGCAGTTTCGTCACAAGATGTTTCTATTCCTAATATTGTCATGTGTGTGTGACTACAGTTTCTGTTGATTCAATTTTAAGTGCAAAAGAGCGAAAAATCAAATTAAAAGAGCCTGTAAGCTCTTTTGTGGATATCTATTTTGTTAGGAAAAATAATAGCGGCAGAGCGGATTCGAACCGCCGACCTTCTCCTTGGCAAGGAGACGTTCTAGCCAACTGAACTACTGCCGCCTATGAAGTGCCGTGAGAGGGAATCGAACCCCCGACGCAGGGCTCTTCAAGCCCTCGCTCTACCACTGAGCTACCACGGCACATAAATCAACATAAAGAAAGTATTGCCCCCACGGGGAGTCGAACCCCGGTTTCCAGGATGAAAACCTGGCGTCCTAGGCCACTAGACGATAGGGGCATAAGTTGATTTTTAATTGTGAGTTACTAATATTTCATATGATAACTGAAAATTAGTAAAAATCAAGTCTTTAAGATTGTAAGAAAACAACGTAATCGTCACCAAGCTATTTGTTGGAGTATCTTTAGAAAGGGAAATTGAAACAAACAACTCAGCGTTCGCTGAGTTGTTTGTTAAAACTTAAAAAACCCCCGCAGGAGGTTTTTTAAGTTCGATTTACGTCTTTATCTTTGACAACACATTGTCAAAGAATATTATTTGACAGAAGCTTTTAGTGCTTTGCCAGCTTTGAATTTAGGAACGCGAGCAGCAGGAATTTGAATAGCTTCACCTGTCTGAGGATTGCGTCCTGTTCGTGCTTTACGATCGTAGGTTTTGAATGTACCAAAACCTGTAAAAGTAATGGCATCACCCTTTTTAAGAGCGGCCGTGATACCTTCTAATGTGGCGTCAATACACTTTTTAGCTTGAGCTTTTGGAAAATCTGTTGCAGAAGCAACATAATCAATAAGTGCTTGTTTTGTCATCGATATCACCCCCTTTCAGTGTCCATAGACACAAATTTAACGAATTAGTTATTTTAATCCAAGGTTTTCTCCGACGTACGTCGAAGAGGTTTTTCCTCTTCGCCAAGGCCCTTAAATGAGAGAGTATTGTTTGTCAATACTCGAACCCAAGGTTTTCGATAAATCGAAAACCTTACTTAGCGTATTCAACAGCACGGGTTTCTCTAATAACATTAACTTTGATTTCGCCAGGATAGACCATTTCCTTCTCTATTTTATCTGCAATTTCTTTTGCTAATTTGTAGGCTTCAAGGTCATTAATCTTATCAACATCCACGAAAACTCTTACTTCTCTTCCAGCCTGGATAGCATAGGTTTTTTTAACGCCTTCAAAGTTATTGCTCAAAGTCTCAAGTTCTTCTAATCTTTTGATATATGCTTCGTAATTTTCACGTCTTACTCCTGGCCTTGATGCCGATAAGGCATCAGCAGCCTGAATAATACGTGACTCAACGCTGGTGAATGGATAGTCCTCATGATGGGCGATCACTGCATCAATAATTTTCTGGTCGATTTTAAACTTTTCAAGAATTTTTTTACCAATTTCAACATGGGATCCCTCAACTTCGTGACTAACGGCCTTTCCTATATCATGAAGCAATGCGGCTTTTTTAGCAATAGCTACATCAGCATTTAATTCTTCAGCTATAATTACGGATACATGAGCAACTTCAAGTGAGTGACGCAAGATATTTTGTCCAAAACTTGTTCTAAAGTATAACATGCCAACAAGATAGACAAGTTGTGGATCTAGGTCAGTAATGCCTAGCTCATAAACAGCATCTTCTCCAAGTTGGCGAATTTTTTCAGAGAATTCTTTTTTTACCTTAGTGACAGTTTCTTCAATCCTTGCTGGTTGAATACGTCCATCAGTGATTAGTCTTTCAAGGGCAACTTTTGCAATGTGGCGTCTTAAGGGACTAAATGATGAAATTACGACTGCATCGGGAGTTTCGTCAATAATTAGTTCAACCCCAGTAATTTTTTGAAAAGCTCTAATATTTCGCCCTTCTTTACCAATAATACGTCCCTTTATATCTTCATCTTTAAGTATAACAGTAGTAGTGGTAAATTCTTCTGCTTGAGAAGACGCTATTCTTTGCATTGCTTGAGCAATAATATCGGATGCTTTTTGTTCTAGCTGTTCTCCCTTGTTTTTTTCTAGTTTTTTAACCAAAGCAACAATCTCTTCACCATTTTCTTTTTCTGCCATAGCAATAACTTTTTCCTTTGCCTCTTTAGTCGTAAGCTTTGCTGTTTTTTGTAATTTTTCTTCTACACCTTTTTCAAGAGTTTGAATATTCTCTTGAATATTCTTTATTTTACCAACTCTTTCTAGTAGGGCATTTTTTTGTCGATCAATTTCTTTTAAATCTTTTTCGACCCTTTCTTCGCGGACAGATAAGCGTTCTTCATGTCGTGATAGCTGTTTCTGTCGCTGTCTTTCTTCTTGTTTAACTTTATCTAGTTCATCAAGGGTTTTCTTTTTAGCTTGAAGAAGAATTTGTTGAGTTTCTTCTTTGGCTTTTCTTAAGAGCTCGCTAGCTCTTTTTTCACTTGATTTTACACGTTTTTGGGCTACCCAATGTCTGAGTGTGTATCCCATGGCAATACCCAAGATGGCCACAAGGAATGCAATGTAATTATTCATATTTCTTTACAACCTTTTCTAGACTACTAAGTCTGGGCTAAAAAAACTAATATTTTTTAGCTTTGACAATCTTATCTATCAAACCATATGACATGGCTTCATCTGAAGATAAATAGAAATCTCTATCGGTATCTTTCTCAATTTGGTTTATTGTTTTTCCAGTATGGTAAGCCAATATTTTATTGAGCTTCTTCTTTAATTGGAGAATATGTTTTGCAGAAATTTCTATTTCTGTTGCCTGGCCCTGAGCGCCACCCATTACTTGGTGTAGCATTGCTTCGGCATTTGGCAACATAAATCTTTTCCCTTTTGATCCAGCGGTTAATAATAGAGCGGCGGCAGACGCAGACAATCCAGTACAAATAGTAGAAACATCACATTTCACATATTGCATTGTGTCGTAAATTGCTAACGCTGCCGTAACCATTCCGCCTGGGCTGTTGATGTAGAGCTTAATGTCTTTTTTTGAGTCCTGGCTTTCTAAAAAAAGAAGTTGCGCAATTACGATATTGGCAACTTCATCATCTATGGGTCCAGAAATAAAAACTATTCTCTCTTTTAGTAAACGAGAGTAAATGTCGTAAGCTCTTTCGCCGCCGTGTGTTTTTTCGATAACAGTTGGAATAAGATTCATTAGTAGTCTATTAAGAGTCTAAACACAAGTATTCTTATCTAAAAGCCAATCAATAACTTTATTATTAGTTAAGTATTCAAAAGTATAACTCTCTAATCTTTCCAAGTCAATATCTTTAGGGCTTTGCTTGGAATTTTCTATTTTTTTAAGCCAGTTATTTATTTCTAACTCCATCTCTTCTTTGCTTGGGAAAAGGTTCTCTTTTTTAGCTATTTCATTGATGACAAACGTAGACTCTAAGCGAGCCTTAGCTCGTTTCTCGAACCCTTCTTTTAGTGCTTCTTTATTTGACTTTGTTCTTTTAAGATAGTCTTCTAATTTTAGTTTTTTCTTCTCTAGATCAGAAAGAAAATTCTTTTCTAAATTATCTTTTTCTTTATTTATCAACACCTTGGGCACAGTTATTTTTGCATTTTTAACAATTTTTTTAAGAACACTATCTTTTAACCCTGCCTCTTCTTCTTGTTGTTTTTCTTGTTTTAATCCTTCTCTAAGAGATTTTTTTAAGCTTTCTATTGTAGAAAAATCTCCTAAAGATTTAGCAAAATTTTCGTCAAGATTAGGAACTTTAACGTCTTGGATTGAATTTATAACAATATCAAATTTAACATTTTTATTGGCGAATTCTTTTTGTGACCACTTACTATCAAACTTAATATTAAAAGATTTTTTGTCATTAGTTTTCATTCCATAAATCTCTTTTTCAAAGTCTGGGTGAAGATGACTTTTACCTAATCTTAGTGGGTAAAATTTTTCAGAAGACTGTTCACTCTTCTTGCCATCAATAAATGCATCAAAACCAATTTCTATGTGTTGTTCTTTTTTTGCAGGAGCATCAGTGGTCTTGAAATTGGCCCTTGATTGTCTTAAAAATTCTAAGGCTTTGTCAATTTCACTTTCGTCAACGCTAATTTTCTTCTTCTTTAATTTAAAATTAGCATATTCTCCCAACTTAACAACAGGAGAGGGAACAACAATCATTTCATACTCAAGTATTTCTCCTGGAACAGATTTAGTTATTTTTATTTCAGGACTTAAGACGGATGAAATTTTTTCATTTTCGAGAACTTTTGAAACAGTGGTTTTTAAAGAATTTTCTTCAAAAGCTAGGGCAACGCGATCGCCAGAGTTTTGTTTTACAATTTTATCAGGGGCTGATCCTTTGCGGAACCCCTTAATGGATAAAGTGTTTTTTATTTGAGAAATAGCATCTTTGTAGTTTTTCTGAGCTTCCTCTTTTGAAAGAGATACAGAGACCAAGACGCTTCCGTCATCATTATTTTTTGATTTATGATTCATATATTAACTAGAGCTTTTTAAAGCGAATTAGAGCTTTTAGACTTTAAGGAGAGGAGCAATGATGAGAGCGATTAGAAGGAAACATTGGGTTCTCGTTATCGGTCTAAAGGAGAGGGGCAATAATGAGAGCGATTATAGACATTAATTTAATAAGAATATTAAGAGATGGTCCTGAAGTGTCCTTAAAGGGGTCACCCACAGTATCTCCAACAACAGCAGCCTTATGAGGATCTGACCCTTTGCCACCCATATTTCCAGCTTCAATATATTTTTTAGCATTATCCCACGCACCTCCAGAATTAGCCATCATAACTGCCAAAAGAAAACCTGTAACAACTGCTCCACACAACAATCCTCCTAATGCTTCAGGTCCTAATAAAAAACCTATTAGAACTGGTGTAAGAATTGCCAATAAGGAAGGCATAATCATTTGTCTCAGGGCAGATTTTGTGGAAATAGCAATACATTTCTTATAATCTGGCTTCGCCTTCCCTTCAATTAAACCTTTAATTTCTTTGAATTGACGCCTTACTTCTTCAACAATCTTAAAGGCACTTTTTCCAACGGCTTTCATGGTGAAAGCACAGAAAAGGAATGGTAGAAGTGCACCAAGAAAGAGTCCAATAATAACATTGGGTTCTTGTAAGTCTAAAACTTTTAAGCCGACAATTCTAGTGTAGCTGACTGTTAAAACTAGTGCGGTCAGAGCGGCTGAGCCGACAGCAAAACCCTTTCCAATTGCAGCGGTTGTATTCCCAACAGCATCAAGTGACTCTGTCCTCTTTCTAACGATGCTACCCATATGAGCCATTTCTGCGATACCAGCCGCATTATCTGCAACAGGACCGTAACTATCAGATGCCAGGGTGATTCCTAAAGTAGAAAGCATTCCAACGGCTGCAATGGCAACGCCATAGAGATCAGCAAATTTATACGATAAAGCGATAGCAATAACAATCACAACAACAGGAATAAGCGTGCTAAACATTCCAACAGATAGTCCTTCAATAATGTTAGTAGCTGGTCCAGCTTCAGAGCTTTTCGCAATATTACGACTTGGCTTAAATTTAGTAGAAGTATAATATTCTGTTGATAGGCCAATGATAAGCCCCGATCCAAGACCAACAATAATTGGCCAAAAAACATTAAGACCAAACCCCATCCATTGAATAGCAAAATAACTCATAATTACCATAGCACCAGCGGCACCAAAACTTCCGTAATTTAATAATTTTTCAGGCTTACTTTTTTTAAAAATACTAATAAAAACGAAACCAAGGATACTAGCTATGATGCCTATGCCTGCAAGAACAAGGGGAAGAATGATGGCATGTGGAGTAGTCGCTACAAGAAGAACACCCAAAACCATAGCCGCAATGATTGAATCAACATAACTTTCGAAAAGATCTGCACCCATGCCTGCGACATCTCCAACATTGTCTCCAACATTGTCAGCTATAACAGCTGGATTTCTTGGATCATCCTCTGGTATGCCCTGTTCAATTTTACCAACTAGATCTGCCCCAACATCAGCACTTTTTGTAAAAATTCCACCACCAACACGAGCAAATAATGCTATTGATGAAGCGCCAAATCCAAATCCGTAAATAATTTGTGGATCCTTGAAGATCAAATAAAGAATAGCAATTCCCAAAACGCCGAGACTAACAACACTAAGTCCCATAATAGCTCCTGAAGTAAGGGCGATTTTAAATGCTTTATTTATACTTTTTTTTGCTGCCCAAGCCGTTCTGACATTTCCTCTAGTAGCAATTTGCATGCCAATATTCCCAGCGATGGCTGAGAAAATAGCACCTGCCAAGAAAGAAAGAGCAACTTGATAGCCAACTCCCTGTAAAAAACAAAGAAGGATGGCTACTAAAACTACGAAAATAGCTATGATTTTGTATTCTTGCTTCAAGAAGGCGATTGAGCCTTCGTGAATTGCACTAGCTATCTCTTTCATCTCTTTGGTTCCTTGAGGTTTTTTAAGAATATTAATAATTAATCCTACTACAAAGAGAAGAGCGACAATGCTAGCTGCTATCGAAAAATATATTAGCATAATTTTTTAATAAAAAAATATACAGATACAACACATACAGAGCTGGAGAAAATCTCAAGCTTAAATTTTAATAAGTGAACAATAATAAACTAAGACTTTTTCTTGCCAATAGTCTTTTTTGTCTTAGCTTTGACTTCTTTTTTCTTTTTTTTGGCCGGAGTTGATTTAGAAGCTTTCTTGGGAAGATCTTTTTTTTCTGAGTCTTTTGGTACGATAGAACCTTGTTTTTTCGAACTCGCGTCGCCGGCAGGCGGAGCCTTTGGCGTAGGAGGGTTTCTTAGAGAATCAGCTTCTCCCGTTGAAACATCTATTTTCCAACCAGTCAGCTTAGCTGCCAAGCGGACATTCTGTCCGCCCTTGCCTATGGCTAGAGATAGCTGATCTTCTGCTACAATAATTTTTGCTTGATTTGTCTTCTTGTTTACCTTAACTTCTATTACCTTAGCAGGAGCCAGGGCATTAGATATAAATTTCTCAAGACTTTCAGACCAAAGAACAATATCAATATTTTCACCAGATAATTCATTAATAATTGCTGATATCCTTGTACCACGCTGACCGACACATGCTCCAATCGGGTCGATTCCATCTTCTAGAGAAATTACGGCAACTTTAGATCTTTTACCTGCCTCTCTAGCAATAGCTTTAACTTCTACGCTTCCATTGGCTATTTCAGGAATTTCAAATGCCATAAGTTTTTCAAGAAATTCAGGTCTATTTCGAGATAAAAAAATGATTGGTCCACGAGCATCTTCTTTGATACTGACTAGTAAGAGTTTTAATCTTTGACCAACGCTATAATACTCTCCTGGAATTTGTTCTTGTGGAGGCAAAACACCGTTAGTTCTTCCTATGTCAACATAAGCCACGCCTCTTTCCTCTCTTTGAATAATTCCACTTATAGCTTCTCCTTCTTTATCTCTATATTCGTCAACAGTTATTTCTCTTTCGATTTCTTTAATTTTTTGAATAATAACTTGTTTGGCAGTTTGTGTGGCAATACGACCGTAGTCATCATCTGTTTTGAAGGTTTCTTTTATAATGTCGTTAACTTTAACAGATTTTTTCTTCTTTTTGGCATCCTCAAGCATAATTTGCTTAAATGGATTGAATTTTTTTTCTTCTTCCTCAAGAGACTCTTCTGTGACAACAGTAAATTCACGCCAAATTTTTGTCTTTCCAGTTTCAGGGCTCATACTGGCTTTTACTTTGGCATTTTGTAAGTCATTCTCTTTTTTATAAGCCGCTGCAATAGCATATTCTACGGCTTCCAATACTCTTTCTTTGGGAATATTCTTTTCAGCTGCCAATTGTTCTATTGCTATCAAAAATTGTTTAATATCTAACATAGGAATAAGTAAAATTTAAATAGTATGGACATTTATTAAAGATTTTAAAAATGCCTCTCAAGTACCCAGTATAAGAGAGAGTAAGGGCGCTGTCAATTAAGACGTGGATATTGTAATAGCTGTTTTTCTATTGTTGCGTAGCAAAACTTTTATATAACAATGTGGACGATATAGAATTTGTTTCAAATTAAATTTGAAACAAATTCTGAGTGGAAGATATAGGTTTTGCCTCTCATCACAGCAGAACTGGATTCAGGGCAAATCTTGAGTGGACGATATAGGATTCGAACCTATGACCTCATCGATGTAAGCGATGCGCTCTAACCAGCTGAGCTAATCGTCCATAGCGTTTTTAGAATACAATCATTTGGTTCTTAATTTAACATTTTTATCCCCAAAATTCAAGGCCTTTTCTTAATTTAAGAAAATCAGTTATAATTCAAGAGAAGAGATTTATATAAATATTACAATTAACCTATTTCAATGTTTGACATAATCACAATCGGAACAGCTACAAGAGATATTTATGCAAAGTCGAAGAGTTTTAACATCTCAAAAGATATCCGTTATCCATCTGGAAGTTCAATATCGTTTGAAGCAGGATCTAAGACAGAGATAGATGAAATGATCTTTAAGACTGGTGGCGGTGCAACAAATAGTGCAATTACTTTTGTAGGAGCAGGATTAAGGACAGCGAGTTGTTTTGGGATAGGTGACGATATGGCGGGAAATGATATTGTTAATTTATTAAAAAGAGAAGGAGTGAAACTTCGACTTATAAAAAAAGATGGCAATAATTTAACGAGCCTATCAATCATTTTTTTGACTGAATCAGGCGAAAGAAATATTTTTGTTCATAGAGGAGCGCTTATAAGTAAAACAGATTTAATGCTAAAAAATATAAAAGCTAGATGGTTATACATTTCTTCTGTGGGTGGTGATGTTGAACTCTTGGATAAGATTGCTGATTTTGCAACCAATAAAAATATAAAGATAGCATTTAATCCAGGAAGGACAGAACTAAAACTAGGGACAAAGAAACTTTCTAATATATTTAATGTAACAAAAATTTTAATACTAAATAGAAAAGAAGCATCAGATTTAATGGGAATACCATATAATTATAAAAAAACTATTTTTAGACAATCTTGCGGTATAACTCCAGGAATAGAAGTAATTACAGATGGGAAAGATGGTGCCTATGTAGCTGATGAAGGACTTGCATACAAAATAGGAGTTTATAATTGGCCCCTAGTTGATCGACTTGGAGCTGGAGATGCTTTTGGTTCTGGTTTCGTTGCTGGCTACATTAAGTATAAAAGCATAGAAAAAGCACTTCAGTACGCAGCTGCCAACGCGTCATCAGTTGTGGGAAAAATCGGTGCTAAACCAGGAATTATTAAGCATTTTCCAAACAAACCATTAAGAGTTAGAATAGAGAGGCTTTAAAAAATAAAAAAATCTAGCCCGTAAAAAGGCTAGATTTTTTATGCATAGAAACATCTAATGAAACTAACTTTTTTAAGGCTGATTACTACTTAATAAAGTCTATTTGTTTTTGAGACATGCAATAGCCAAGGCAAGTATCTAAAGAAGGAAAGTCTCTGTCTTCTTCAGTGAATTTTACACCATATCCCCAAGGACGATATTCCCAGACAGTATCTGATTTACTATAATAACAAACTCGATAGCAATCTTTTATGAATCCTTGATGGTAAGTAAATTTAACGACAACAGCTGCCGTGAATGTAGAGACAATCAAGACTAGAATAATACCACTGATCAGTTTGAAGTTAGTGATATTTCTTGTTTTTTTATTAAGATTTCCTGATATTTTATCTGGAGTCATTTTTTCTTTTTTTAACATATTTTTTTATTCTTTCTTTAACTTTCTTTAACCTTTTTTCAATATAAATAATTCTCCACCAAAAGAATCCTTGCGAAAGACCAAAGCTTGTTCCGAGAAGAACCAGTATGATAGTAAAAATATAATGAATGGTAGACCAATTAGACCAAGACATTCCAAACCCATAAGAATCGAAATCTTTTATTAAAAGGTTTATGTACCATATTTCAAGGCCTGCGTGAATTAGTCCTTGTAGAATAATCCCGAGAACAACAAAGAAAAAAATATAAATTTTCTTTTTTATCTTCATGTAGCTATTGTACCTCGATTTTATTCTTGTTTCAATAAACCCAGCACTTTCTTTTCGGTAAAGGAAAAGAAAGTGCTGGGTATGTTTTTTGCTATTATTTTATGATAGAAATTGCTAAATTTTGTTTATTCGCAAGACCCAGTAGGAGCAACCTGTTCATCTGTCAGGATTTCTAAACATTCTTTAGGTGCTTCGTTGAAGGCATTGCAAATAGCTGCTTGATACCCACTTGTTGATCTGTCGCCATCATAGATTACGCCATTAATTATTAGAGTAGGAGAGCCAGAAACAGAAGACTCTTCTTGTCCATTATGTCCAGATGGATCTTGAACGGGATAACTTGATGTAGATAGAGCTAAGTCATTATCTAGGAGAGAAGTTATTTCTTCCTTTTCACATTTGCTGATTTTTTCAGTGTCAATACCAAGCTCTTTCGCAATAGCTTCCCATTTCTCATCAGCATCTTCAGGACCCGTGCTTGTATTCATTGCCACTACAAAATCCCATAATTTGTCATTGGCATATTTTTGGACACATAACTCTCTGACTCCCTGGTTTATCTCTTGAATACCGTGCATAGAACAGTATTTATTTTCTTTGTCTATGCAATATTCTGGATATCCAGAGAGATAGTTATTGTAAATCACGTAACGAAGTTCAATGTTAGCACTATCACCCAAAAGATCGACTACAGGAGCCATTAACTCTTCAGCTTGATTGCCAAATGGACAATAAGACATTACAAATAAATCAACTTCTGGTTTATTTGTTTTAGGAATTTCTTTTGGTTCAGGAACTTCAAGACTAATTTTTTGAGGAAAGAGATATTTGCCATCAGTCGTTGCATATGAATCGTATTTTTGACCAAAAATATTAAGACTAACTCTATAAAGGGAACCTTCTTTTTCGATAGATTCTACTACAACTTCATCTGATGATCCGCCAGTATCTCTTAATATAGCTTCGATAACTTTGTCCGAAACTTCTTCGCTAGACATCGCTTTTGATCTATCATTTTTAAATTGACCAGTATTTTGAAGAATAATAAAAATTGCCAAGATAGCAACTATTAAACCCAAAATGGGTGTAATTGGAAATTTATTTTTTTTCATCTTTTTCGTCTTTGACAAAAACCAGGATTCTAGTGAAGCCGGGCTCTTATACATGTAAATTAACAGAAATTAAAATTGCCCAGGACAGGACTTGAACCTGCACGCTCATAAAGAGCCAAGCACCTCAAGCTTGTGTGTATACCAATTCCACCACCTGGGCAAACGCAATAATTATTTGTTATTTTTTTTGTCAGTAGTTTTTTTTGTATCTACTGATGAGGTATTCTTTTCTATATTGGGTTTAACTGTCTTTCTCTTGTTAACGATCTGTTGTTCAAGATGAAGTCTTTTTTGAATTTCTCTGTCTGTTTTTTCTCGTGTCCAATAAAGTTTTGAACTAGAAACTCTACGTGGTTTTTTAATGATTTCTACTTTCTTGATAGTTGGAGAATGAAGAGGGAATATTTTTTCTACGCCAATGCCAGATATTTTTCTTCTAACCGTGAAAGTTGCTCCAATTTCTTTTCCATGTTTTTTGGCAATAACAAGACCTTCAAAAGCTTGAACTCTTTTTTTCTCGCCTTCTTTAATCTCTTGATGAACTTTGATGACGTCACCAATGTTAAAAATAGGAATATTTTGGCTTTTTGAATCTGTAAGTAATTTATCTGCTGATAATTTTGACATGTTCTAAGTCATTTAAGAAATTTTTTAAATCATTGGGTAATGAAGAATGAAATTGATAATACTCGTTATTTAATGTAAATGCAAGTTTTTGAGCATGTAAAAATGTTCTTTTTAGATCTATTTCGGGGTTTGCCTTTATGCTGTAAACGGAATCTCCGACAACAGAATAATTAAGAGAAAAAAGTTGAGATCTAATTTGGTGAGTTCTTCCTGTCTCCAGCTTTAACTCCAAAAGACTGTAGTCAGTGTTTTTTGAATCTTTAAAATAGTCAATTAATTCGTATCTTGTGATGGCTATTTTTGTTTTTATGCCTTTTCTTGGAGAAGGAAGGCTAACTCGTCTTCTGGGATCTTTGTTTGATCTTCCTATATATGTTTCAAAAATACCTTGTTTTTGTTTAAATTTTCCAAAAACAAGAGATATGTATGTTTTTTCTATTTTTCTATTTTTAAAAAGATCTTTTAGGTTCTCAAAGGTTCTTTGGTTCCTAGCTATTAAGAGCAATCCAGAAGTATCTCTGTCTAGCCTATGAACAATACCTGGTCGTAAAGATGGGTTATCTCCAACATTTTTGATTTCTGGGTATTTCTTTAATAATGAGAAGGCTATACTTTCGGTATCATTTGAAGATTCCGCAGGGTGGATTATGATTCCGGTAGGTTTATTTATAACTATAAAATCTTTATTCTCATGAATTATCTGTAGGTCCATAAAGTTTTAAGTTAAAAAACAACTTGTTTATTAATTCTTTTTTAAATTCTTACCTAATATACAACATACATATCAGAAATTTTTAGGTATGTCTAGATTTATCTTTCGAAAGGCTCAGGATAAAAAACTTATATCAAATATGTATAATTATGGGGCAAGATGGATTTGAACCATCGACCCCGACCTTATCTTGCTCCGCAAGAAGGTCGGTCCTACCAATGGGTTGATGATGTGCTTATTATATGGACATTATGGGGCAAGATGGATTTGAACCATCGACCCCGACCTTATTTGCTGAAGGCAAAAATTTAATAATGGGACAACGTTATGGGGCAAGATGGATTTGAACCATCGACCCCGACCTTATAAGGATCGTGCTCTAACCAGGCTGAGCTATTGCCCCTTAGAAGGCCCATTATTAAATTTATAAGGATCGTGCTCTAACCAAACTGAGCTATTGCCCCGGGGTTGTGAATATAAAATTGTTTCGATTTATAGCGGGCAGCATCTCTTGATTCTCACTTTGCTCGAATTAAGGGTTGTGTTCTATCTTTGTCAGTAGATCCTGAAAAGCCAAAAGAGGAAGCTATGCGTTTAATATATTTTTATAAAAAAACAAAACTTTCTTTCACAAAAAAGAAGTTGTTATATTGTGTGGGCTCGACAGGACTTGAACCTGTGGCCTTCTCAATGTCACTGAGACGCTCTAGCCAACTGAGCTACGAGCCCATTTTAAATTTTCTACAAAATTACCTTAATTATTCGAACTTTATTGTTGTGCTCTAGCCCCGTCAAGAAGACGGTCAGCCTCTGGCTGAAGCTAAGCTTAAAAAATTTAAGTATTGTGTGTCCCCGGCTGGAATCGAACCAGCAACCTACAGCTTAGAAGGCTGTCGCTCTATCCAGTTGAGCTACAGGGACAAAAAAAACTATTTAAAAAACATTTTTAAGTATCTAGCTATTTCTACGATGGTGTCAGTATCACTAATCTTGTTTTTTCTTTCTCAGAATTAGTTGCTTCTATTTTTAGCTTATTTAATTCTTCTTTTTCTTGACCTATTTCTTGAATAAAGTAGCTCGCATCATCAAGGTCAATTTTATTTTCCTTTTCTGTCTTATAAAACATAGGAATAACTATTGAAGGTTCTATCTGATGAACAATTTCAACTGCATCATTGGCAGATAAAACAGATTTTCCGCCGACAGGAACCATTAAAACATCAACATTGTCTATTTTCTCTAAAAATTTACCCAAAGAAGCTTTTTGTTTTATTAATCCAAGATGAACCAATGTAAGGCCATTCCAATTAATAATAAAAGTATTGTTGGTATTTTTTTCGTTTCCCGTGGAATGCCCTATGTATATCCCAATATCTTTTGCTTCGTACTCACCTGGACTCTGGAAAATATATTCGCTGGTTTCTAGTATTTTTTTATCATACTTTAGGAGAGTAGGAGAGCTTAATAAGCAGATATCAGGAACTGAACTTGATTGTTTTAGTTCATAAGTCTTTTTGTCTAGGGGATCGATCCAAAGACTAAGCTCTTTTGATTTAATCTTAAAGAAGGATAATTCGTGCCAGGTAATAATCATTTTGATATATTTTAGGTCTTTTATAATGCTAACTTAAGCTTGAGTATAATTCATTTTTATTAAAAATCAAGTTTTTTAAATGAACAATTAGCACTTAGGGCTTGAAATTTAAATTTTATGCAATATAATAGAGACTTAAGTATTCCAGTTCATATTTTCTGGAACATTTTTTTCGTTTTTGTAGATAAAATTTATTTTATCTATAGAAATGATGCTTTTGAAAGGAGCACATAAATGGTAATTAGTAAAAAAATTAAAGAAAAAACAACAGAAGAAGACTCTATCTTCTTAAAAAGAGGCGAAATTCTTGACGCGAAAGTCATTGATAAGGGTCGCAAAATTATTTATTTTGATTTGGGACCACAAGGAATCGGAGTGTGTTATAAAAGTGAATTCTTTGACCTTCCTCAAGATATGAAGGAAATAGAAGAAGGAAAAGAAACCTCAACAAAGGTCCTCAGGCTTGAGAATAAAGATGGTTATGTTGAACTATCACTAAAAAGAGCTGGAGAAGAAAAGAGCTGGGACTATATCCAAGAAAGAATGGACAAAGGAGAGGATATCCTAGTCAGAATCATAGGAGCAAACAGGGGGGGGCTTCTTACAAAAGTTCGAGATATTGATGGTTTTTTGCCTGCATCTCAACTTTCCAAAGATCATTATCCTGATTTTGGAGGAGACGGTGATAGGATCTTGAAAGAATTAAGAAAATTTGTTGGCAAGGATTTAAATGCTCGCATTGTTGATATTGAAAAAAATGATAAAAAACTTATTCTTTCTGAAAGGGCAGATGAGACAGAAAAAATAAAAGAGAAGATGAAAGACTATAAGGCCGGCGATACCGTTAAGGGTAAAATTTGTGGCATTGTTGATTATGGTGCTTTTGTTAAGTTTGACAAAGACCTTGAGGGATTAGTTCATATTTCAGAAATTGACTGGCAGTTGATTGAAAATCCACGAGATGTGCTTGCCGTTGGACAAGAAGTCGAAGCTAAAATCATTGGACTTAGAGAGAATCAAGTATCACTTTCTCTAAAGGCTCTCAAAAAAGATCCGTGGCTTGAAATACAAGATAAATACAAAAGAGGAGATATCGTTAAGGCCGAGGTTGCAAAACTTAACGTTTATGGTGCTTTTGTTAAACTTGATGACAGGATTCAAGGATTGGTTCCTATTTCTAAAATTCCAACTAAGGATGGTAATCCAGACTTAGAAATCGGAAGGACTTACGAATTTAAAATTTTCTCAATTAATGCTACTCGCCACAGAATGGCTCTTATTCCTGTAACAAAACAGGACAAACTGAAAGACGGCAAAGAGGATGATAAAGAAAAAAAGAAATCTGAAGAGAAGGAGACAGTAAAAACAATAAAGAAAAAAGAGACCAAAGAAACAAAAGAGAAGAAAGACCCTAAGGTTGTCAAAAAAGATAAGCAGACCAAACAATAAATCAAAGCCCTAATAAGGCCTTCTTAAAATAATCTTAATGAAAAATTGGCTTAAAAATTTTTTAATTATCTTCGTTCTTTTATTGGCGCTATCAAGTATATTCAGCTTGACTGATAGTGGGCTTTTTGTGCCGATCGAAGAAGTGTCAATTACTAAATTGGCAAGCCAAATAGAACAAGGAGAAGTAAAAAACATCTCTATTAAGGGAAATCGTCTTGAAGTTTTGCTTGTTAACGAAGAACAGGAAATCACAATTAAAGAAAGCGATAGCTCAGTTATAGAGACGCTTACAAATCTTGGAGTAAAAAAAGAGAGTCTTAAGAATGTTGATATTCAAGAGGTAGCCCCAAGTGCAACAATTGTTTTCTTGACAACAGTATTGCCAATTTTACTACCTTTTGTTGTTATAGGTTTTTTCATTTGGTTTCTTTGGCGCCAAGCTCAAAAAGGACAATCACAAGCTTTCACTTTTGGAAAGACTAAAGCAAAACTTTTCAATAATTCAAATAATGAGAAAAAAATTAGCTTTAATGATGTTGGTGGTCTCACTGAGATAAAAGACGAACTCAAGGAAGTTGTTGATTTTCTTAAGACACCAAAAAAATTTCACGATATGGGAGCAAAAATTCCAAAAGGAGTTCTTTTGGTCGGTCCTCCTGGGAGTGGAAAAACTTTAGTAGCTCGTGCTATTGCTAACGAAGCTAAGGTTCCATTCTTTAGTATCTCTGGATCTGAATTTGTTGAAATGTTTGTTGGTATTGGAGCATCTCGCGTTAGGGATACATTTAAAGTGGCCAAGAAGCATGCTCCAGCAATTTTATTTATTGATGAGCTTGATGCAATCGGTCGTCACAGAGGTTCTGGGATGGGCGGAGGACACGACGAAAGAGAGCAAACCTTGAATCAGATTCTTGTTGAGATGGATGGATTTGCTAACCAAACCAGTGTTATTGTTTTGGCTGCAACCAATAGACCAGATATCCTAGATCCAGCTCTTCTAAGGCCAGGCAGATTTGATCGAAGAGTTGTTTTGGATCATCCAGATATTAAGGATAGAGAAAAAATTCTTGAAATTCATTCAAAAAACAAGCCCTTTAATAAAGATGTAAAATTAAGAGCAATTGCAGAACGTACTCCAGGTTTCTCCGGGGCTGACCTAGAGAACCTTTTGAACGAGGCTGCTATTTTGGCTGCTGGAAAAAATAGAAAAAATATTTCACAAATTAATCTTATTAATTCAATTGAAAAGGTTCTTCTCGGTCCCGAGAGAAGAAGTAGAGTTTTTTCAAAAAAAGAAAAAAAATTAACTGCTTATCATGAGTCCGGGCACGCGTTGGTTGCTGCTAGGATGTCTGAATCTGATCCAGTTCATAAAATATCAATAATATCAAGAGGTATGGCTGGTGGTTATACTATTAAGCTTCCAACAGAGGATAAGCATTTTCATTCAAAATCAGAGTTTTTAGCTGACATATCTGTTCTTCTCGGAGGGTATGTGACAGAAAAATTAATCTTTGATGAGATTACAACGGGAGCATCTAGTGATCTTCAAAGGGCAACAGAATTGGCGAGAGAATTAGTCACTAAATATGGAATGAGCGAAGCTCTTGGACCCGTTACCTTTGGAAAAAGAGAAGAATTAATTTATCTTGGGAGAGAAATTCACGAAGACAGAAATTATTCAGAAAAAATTGCTGCAAAGATAGATGAAGAGATATCTAAAATAATCAAAAAAGCACATGACAAGGCAGAAGAGATTATAAAGAAAGATAAAGCTCTTCTTAAAAAAATCGCTAAAATTTTAATTAAACAAGAAACAATAGAGAAAGAAGAATTTGAAAAATTAGTTAAGATTAAGAAGGTTGCGAGACGCAGGCAAGCAAAGAAATAAATGTTATGCCCCTGTAGCTCAACAGGATAGAGCAAGTCCCTCCTAAGGACAAGATGGAAGTTCGAGTCTTCCCGGGGGCATATGCGGGCGCGTAGCTCAATTGGCAGAGCAGGGGCCTCTTAAGCCCAAGGTTGGGGGTTCGATTCCCTTCGCGCCCATGAACTTTACAAAAACATCCAGCTAACGCTGGATATTTTTTATGGAAATTCAATATTCTGAGCATACTAACAGATGCATTCATTTTTTTTATACATTATCCACAGTTGCAGACTATAACTTTCTCTTGTAGGATGAAGGAGAGTTCATTAAAAAAAGGAAATAAATGGAGGTAGAAAGTGTACACAACAGAAGATGGGGAGGAGAGAAAAATGATTCTCTTTGAGGGCAGTATCGCTGCTGGAAAAAGCGAAGCAGGGAAACGACTAGCAGAGCTTAAGTTATTCGGTTTTGTGCCAGAACCCGTTGGAGCTTGGCAACAGGATTTCGAGGAGAACCTACTAGACCTCTTCTACAAGGATACGAATCGCTGGGCGTTTACCTTCCAATTGGCAGCGTTCACAACACGAGCCAAGACATGGACTGAAGTGCTCGCTATGACTAATCATCGCAACGTTGTTCTAGAACGTTCGATTTACTGTGATCGTTATGTTTTTGCAAAGAATTGCTATCAATCGGGACTGATGAAGGAGACAGAATGGCAACTTTACTGTAAGCTATGGGACTGGTTGGAAAGCAATTGGTGTGCAGAACCTGATCAAATCGTCTATTTGCGTACGCCAGCTAAGGTTTGTTTGGAACGCATCGAAGCGCGAGGGCGTGCCGAAGAAACAACAATTCCGATTAAGTATCTGCTCGACTTAGAGAGACTTCATGACGAATGGCTTATTGACAATTCAAAAACGATTGTAATTGATGGCACACAATCCAAAGAAGATGTTGTTGCCGAAACAATAGAAAAGCTCAAGGAAGTCGGGATTGACCCGCAACAGGAGGTAGAAGGACAAGCGCGGCCTGATAAAATAGAGTAGGCAAGTTCTAAGAAAGATTAGAAGAAGACAAACAGGGTTCGCAAGGAGAGCGAGCCCTTTTTTAATAAGAACCTGGCTATGCCAGAACCTTGGTGAGAGTTTAAGAACCTGGCTATGCCAGAACCTTGGCGAGAGTTTAAGAACCTGGCTACGCCAGAACCTTGGGTTCGAGTATTGATAACAATACTCTCTCAAGCAAGAACCTTGGCGGGAGAGTATAAAAAAAGAGGACAGCCCGCATGTGCTGTCCTCGTCTGGCCAAGAAACCCTGTGGCTCCATGATCGCAATTTCGGCAAGACGAAACCTGCCAAGAAAGCCTCGCCGTTTGAGCGATACTATATGTTCTATCTGAACAAAAAGAGAAGTCAAGCTTGTCAGAAACTTAAGTCAAGTTTTGTATATATTATGTAAAAGAGTTAAAATGGGGACGTATTAGCTTTTGATCTTTATATATAAAAACTACAACAAAAGAGTAGTTAAACTTAAGTATTTGTGTAAACAAAAAATATGTCTAAAAAAGAAGGAAATTTTTTAGCAGGATTATTTGCTGGCGGAATTATTGCGTGGATAGTTCGAGGGTTTTTAACAACGACTAAAAAAATAACTTCAGTGGGGAATCGAAACAAAAGAAAAGCTGAAAATAAGTTAAAAATATTAAGTAAGATTAAAGAGGTTGATAAAATTTGCAATGACGATGTTGAGACATTACTTGGAGTATCGAATGCAACGGCAGAAAGATACTTGAATGAGCTAGAAAAAGAAAACCACATAAAACAAATAGGTAAAGTGGGGAGATCAGTTCATTATATAGAAATAGAAAAAAACTAAACACCCCAGTCAAGTCGTGAGGTATTTAATGTTTATTTCGGAATCACTAAACAACTCACAACTTGACTGAGTTATTTAAATTTATTATGCAAAATATAGAAAAAGAAATACAATTGATTAAAAAAAGGAACAAGAACGTTGAGACAGATAAAGCTTGGGAAATTAGCTGGACGAGGCGATGCTTAATAATTGTTTTTACATATTTATCTATTGGGATATATCTAAGAGTAGCTGAAATTGAAAAACCATGGATTAATGCGATTATTCCAGCATTAGCATTTCTTCTATCGACTATTACACTTCCATACATCAAGAAAATTTGGATAAAAAAACATGGAAATGATTAGCAAAATATTGGCTTTAATAACAATAATTACGATCGCTGTTGTAGGAATAATTTATTTACTTCAATTTATTGATGTGCCATTCGTCGGTGGTATATAAAATATAAAGGGATTTTTATATGAAAAAAGATGTTATTGAGAAAATTTCCGCCTTGGCAGTCGCAGCCTTTGGGCTGGTTGCTGCTCTAGCTTGGAATGGAGCCATTCAGGCAATTTTCAAGGAGGTCTTCGGTGATGCCAGCACAATTGGCGCAATGATAGTTTATGCTGTTGTTGTGACGATTATTGCTGTTCTGGTTACTGTCTGGATCGGAAAACTTTCTTCTAAAAAATAGAGAAAAATCTTAAGAAAAAGAGGTGTGTTTTTGTTATATATAAAAATTATATAATAGAATTTTTTATTGTGTATAAAGATATAATAAATCAGAACAGGTTTTGGTAACTGATTAGTGGAAACAAAAAAAATGCATTTTTCTGTGCATTTTTTTAATTGTAATATTTTTATATTTCTTTTTTGCTTGACGGTACAGAAGAATCTTTTTCCTGACGCTTGGTGTCGTGAAATTTTTGATGAATATCTTTGAGGCCCTTGTCTGTTACATGGGTATAAATTTGAGTAGTTGAAACATTAGAATGTCCTAAAAGTGCTTGAACAGATCTTAGGTCCGCTCCTCCCGCCAGGAGATCTGTTGCGAAAGAATGTCTTAGGGTGTGAGGAGTAATTTTTTTTACAATACCAGCACGAGTTGCCCATTTTTGGACTATTCTTTGAATAGATCTAGGCGTCAATCTCAGGTCATCTTTTTTTCCGACTTTCTTTATGCGGGCGAAAGCTACTGGATCAACATCAGTACGCTTGGAAAAATACTCTTGAATAATATTTTGAGCTTGATTTGAAAGAAAAACAATCCTTATCTTCCCGCCCTTACCCTTGACACTAAATTCTTTCTTATCAAGATTGACCCTTTCTTTTTCAAGAGAGCAAAGTTCAGAAACACGAAGACCGGTGCTAAAAAGAGTTTCTAATATTGCTCTGTCTCTTAGAGATGCGAGCCTATTCTTATTTTTTATTTTGGACAGCGGAGCGCTGAGAAGACGCTTCAGCTCTTCTTCGTCTAAAACTTCAATTTCTCTTTGTTCACTTTTCGCCAATTCAATTTTATCAGGGGTCAGTGACTTGATATCATTTTTAGAAAGATAGAGAAGAAAGCCCCTAAGAGCAATTAAATGATAGTTTTGAGTTATTTTTTTAAGCCTGCCATTATTTAAACGGTTTAAATAGATCCTGTATTCTCTTAATAAATCTTTAGTTATGTCTTTGGGGTCTTCAATTTTTGCCCACAAAACAAAACGATTAAGATATCGATTATAGTTTTCAAGAGTCCTAGGACTTGATCCTTTCTCAATTTCAAGATGCTCCAAATAGCGCTTTTTAAGTTCTTCAATAGTCATGTAGAAATAAAAAACATGTTATAAGTATATTATACGACACAAACTTTTCTTAATCCATTTAATCTTGTTTTTTCTTTTTTTTATGCTACTATGGTGTTAGGAAGATACAAATCTTCTGGTATTTGTCTTTATATGATTTATGTTATCTATTAAGAAGAAGTCTGGTATTATTTCAAAGTTTCAGGGTCACAAAACGGACACTGGATCTTCTCAGGTTCAGATTGCTATTCTGACAGAGAAAATCAAAGAACTAACAAAACATCTAAAAATTAATCCCAAAGACAACCACTCAAGGAGGGGTCTTTTAAAGATGGTTGCTCGTAGAAAAAAACTTATAGAGTACTTGGCACGGAGAGATGAGGGACTCCACGAAAGTTTACTCACTAAGCTTGGATTAAGTAAGAAAAAGTAATTGATTTATTGCCCTGAAAAAAAAGCAATAAGCAACTTTTCTTAGGTTTTATTTGATTATTTAATCAATAAATGTATGGCCTTAATACCGTTACCATTTCAAAAACGCATTAAGCATCAAGATCAAAGAGTGGCTGTTTTAATTGATGTTCAGAACATGTATCATTCGGCTAAGCACCTTTTTAAAGCTAGAGTTAATTTTCAAGAAGTTTTAAAAGAAGCAGTTTTAAATAGGCGATTAGTAAGGGCAATAGGGTATGTTGTGCATAGTGAGTCAGAAGATGAAAATTCATTTTTTGAAGCTTTGTTAAAACAAGGGATAGAGCTTAGGTCAAAAGAATTACAAATATTCTATGGCGGACTTAAAAAAGCTGATTGGGATGTAGGCATTGCCTTAGATGCAGTTAATCTTTCGGATAGCGTTGATGTGATAGTTTTGGTCTCTGGTGATGGTGATTTTATTCCTCTCGTTGATTATTTAAAAAATAGAGGGAAAATTGTTGAGGCAATGGCTTTTGCAAAAAGTGCGTCTGGCAAGCTTCAACACGCAGTTAATAATTTTATTGACTTAGGAGCAGATCCTAAGAAATTTCTTTTAAGAAGAAGGTAGGTTTATTTAAAAAAAAGTGTGCTCCAAAATTTTTGGAGAAAAATATGTGTTATATAAGATGGTCTGTGAATGGATAGATTAGTTTAGTTTTTGTAACTAGTCTAAAATTTGCAGACGATTTTAAAGAAAAAAAATGGAAGAAAAAAGATTTGAAACGAATTTTGGTGGACAATCCCTTGTTATAGAAACGGGATTAGCACCACAAGCAAATGCCGCAATTAAATTAACTTATGGAGAAACAGTTGTTTTGGTTACAGCTGTTTTGAGTGGCAATGCACGAGAGGGAGTTAACTATCTTCCTCTTATGGTTGAATATGAGGAGAAAATGTATGCGGCAGGTCGCATTAAAGGATCTCGTTTTATGAAGCGCGAAGGTAGACCAACAGAAGAAGCGGTTCTTACTGGTCGTGTTATTGATCGAATTCTTAGACCTCGTTTTGATAAAAGAATTAGAAACAGTATTCAAGTTGTTGTAACTGTGCTATCGTTTGACGGAATTAACGACCCAGACATTTTGGGTGTAATCGGTGCTTCTTTAGCTTTAAGTATTTCTGATATTCCTTGGGATGGTCCATTGGCAGCTGTCAGGGTCGCTAAGGTTGATGATAAATTTATTATTAATCCCAGCTATGAAGAAAGAGAAAAATGTTTACTCGACCTAATGGTGGCAAGCGATGGAGAGGTTGTTAACATGATTGAGCTAGGCTCTGGTGGTACTGATAATAAAGATATTATGGGAGCCATTAAGGAGGGAGTTAAGAGTATTAAAGAAAACATTAATTTTCAGAATGAAGTTATTAAAGAATTCAGCGTCAATAAAAAGACACTTGACCTTGTTGAATTAAATAAAGAAACAGAAGAAAAGGCAAATGACTACTTAACTAAGACTTTGGCGTTATTGTTTGATGATAAAGACAAGATTGAATTTAAAGAAATTCTCACTAAAACAAAAAAAGGCTTTGACGAGCTTTTTGCAAAAGAGATTAAGGCAAGTGAGGCACCTGGAAAGTTGACTGACGGATTAATGATGTATTTCGAAAAAGAAATAGATGCTTTGGTGCACAAAAATATTCTTGAACACGACCAACGACCTGATGGACGAAAATTAGATGAAGTTAGGGCTTTGAATGGCGAGGTTGGTTTGTTACCAAGAGTACATGGCTCGGGCTTGTTTAAACGAGGATTAACTCATGTTCTCTCATCTGTTACTTTGGGTAGCCCAAGAGAAGAACAATTATTAGATGGCATGGAAATGGTTGGCACAAAAGGATTCATGCATCATTATAATTTTCCTCCTTATAGTGTTGGTGAAACAGGTTTTTTTAGGGGACCAGGAAGAAGAGAGATCGGTCACGGAGCTCTAGCAGAAAAAGCATTGTTGCCAATTATTCCAGAGAAGGAGGATTTTCCTTACACGATTAGATTGGTTAGCGAGGTGTTGTCGTCTAACGGATCATCATCAATGGCGTCGGCTTGTGCTTCGACGCTTGCACTCATGGATGCAGGAGTTCCTATTAAGGCGCCCGTTGCTGGAATTGCCATGGGTCTTATGCTAGATGAAAAAGATCATTCAAAATATAAAATTATCACTGATATTCAAGGACCAGAAGATCATTATGGGGACATGGATTTGAAAATTGCTGGTACAATGAACAAGGTGACAGCAATGCAGATGGATGTTAAAATAGGAGGGATTAGTGAAAAAATTCTTACCGAAGCGCTAGAACAAGCTCATAAAGCTAGAATAGAAATCTTAGATGTTATTCAAAAGACTATTAAAGAGCCCAACAAAGAGCTTTCTCAGTATGCTCCAAAAATTGTCACGATCAAAATTGATAAAAGCAAAATAGGTGAGGTTATCGGTTCCGGTGGCAAAACTATTAATGCTATTATAGAAAAAACAGGAGCGGGAATTGAGATTAAAGATGATGGACAAGTTTTTGTAAGCGGTCAAGAGCTTAAAGGAGTCAATGAAGCAGTTGAAATAATCAAGAACATGACTCGAGAATATGAGCCTGGCGAGGTGTTTGAAGGTAAGGTAACTAGGATCTTAGATTTTGGAGCGTTTGTGGCGATTTCGCCTGTTCAAGAAGGATTAGTTCATATTTCGAAAATGGCACTCTATCATGTTGCTAGTGTTCGCGACATAGTTTTAGAAGGCGATAAAGTAAAGGTTGAAGTAATTAAAACTGATGAAATGGGCAGAATCGATCTTAAATTAATTAAGAATTTTGATCGTGAACCAAAAAAAAATGACCCTGCCCAACCAAGAGATCCGTTCTCCGGACCAAGAGAAAGGAATAATCGAGGAGGTAATGGATCTGGCAATAGAAACTTTAATAGGAGATAGTTTGAAATAATAGGAAAATTGCAATATGGAGGGCAATTCTAATCAATCTAAAGAAAATCTAAAGAAGAAATCAGTATCGTCTTCTTCAAATATTTTGTTACATAAAAATAAAGCAGGAGAGCCGATAATTGAGATTAAAAAAGAACAAGCAGAAAAAGTAAATTTTCCATTACCCACTTCACCTAGCGTGACAAAAACTTACCAAAAAAAACCTTCTTCTAACGATGCAACAAAGGCTGAAGGATACGAGGTTCGCATAATGAAGCACGATATGGATGAATCGAAAGGAAAAGAGATAAAATCATTTAATATCTCAAAAGACATACTAAAGACCGATAAATCAAAACCAGAAAGAACAAATCTTGAAAGTATCTCTAAGCCCAATGTTCCAATAGATCAATTTTTAAGACCGAAAGAGGGCACAATTGGTAAACCTGAAGAGATCAAAGAAAAGAAGCAAGAAAAACAATCCTTGATTAAAAAAATAAAGTATTATTTTGCACAGAAAAGACTAAATAGAGCAGACAAAAAAAAGAAAACAATGTTGATAGTAGTTTTAGTAGCTATTGTCTCTATCGGTGCAGCTGGTTATTATTTTTATGTCAGTGGCGTGTTTTCTAGTCTTGATGGTATTTTTCAAACATTTTTTGAGAGAGACGATTCCATAACGCCACCCCTTGCCACAACAACACAATCAACTGAAGGCACGATTACTTCAACAGTACCAGTAGTACCGATTGACTTATCAACTACTACAATTCCATCAATAGGGACAACGACACCTATTTTGCCGATTGATCCTCCTATCGATGATCCATCGATTGATCCTCCTATCGATGATCCATCGATTGATCCTATTATTCAAGCAGGATTTATTCCGTCTGATCCTTTCTTTAAATCAAACTCAAGAGAGGTTGTGCATGTTGAAAATCTAGATGAAACATTTGATGAGCTTAAGATAAAATTTGAAAATACCGAAGTAGACTCAAATCAGTTTAAGCGTATTATTATTACAACAGAAGATAATTTTTCTGGAATAAGCTTGGCACAGATTTGGAGAGGAATAAGATCTTTGGCGATTAAGAGTGATGATGAAATTGAGCATGCTGAGTTGTTAAGTAGTGAAATTATAGATGGTTTAGGCTTGGCAATGCCTAATAATATATACGGATCTATTTCTGAAGATTATAATTTATTCTTTTATGGTCAACCAAGTGGTGAATCAAGAGTTGTTTTGATTTTTAAGCTTACTAATTCCGATATAGAAGATCATATGATATCTTGGGAGAGCACCATGATCTATGATCTAGAGAATCTTTTTTTGGGACAGTCACACGGAGAGCCAGCTACAGAAAACTATCAAGACAATTTTTATAAAAATATTCATATTAGATATCTTAACTTACCAGAGCCTAGCTTAACAATGGATCACGCAGTTGTTATCAATCAAGACTATCTTATTCTTACAACTTCACGAGAGGCTGCCTGGGCAACAGTGGACAAACTTTTAGAGAATAATACAGATCTACCCAAGAACAATACTTTTAAAACAGATGAGATAATTGAAAAATATAATGATCTTCTAATGAGACAGTTCGAGGAAGGTCTTACTGTAAGTAAAGTTAACAATGTTGAATTTACTTGGTATGAAGAGGATGTTGATGGGGACCTTATAAGCACACGAATTCAAGGACAAGGACTAGATATAACACATACATATGACCCTGTAGTTAGTGAAATTATTGAAGATTTTTTTAAGGTTAACGAATTTAAAAAAGATTCTTACAATAGCGGAGAAAGTATGTTAACAGGTAGTTTTGGATATAAAAAAGAGAACGTAGTCTGTCTAGAGGTATTTGGCATGAGCGATCCTGACTACCTTGGAGAAGGAGAAACATATTTTAGAAAGTTATATTGCGGAGAAATACTATTACTAGAAGAATTAGAAATCATAGGTTAAAAAATAACTTAATAAATAAGAACAAATGACTAAAATGCAAAAAAGGTCATTTTTTATTTTAATTTATAACAAGAAATATATAGCAAGTGTGCGCAAATATTGTGTTTGAAACATTTAATAGCATAGAAAAATAGGCCTGTGGATAACTTGACATATCTACTATTGCAGGTGAAATATTTACGTGGTATAATTATATTGCTGGTGAAGAATTCACCAGTTAAAAAGAGGAATGTTTAGGAGGACATTTCTGCGGTAGTCTGAGATAGCGGAAAACAAATTGTTCTTTGAAAATTAGGAGGGATATAATTGTTCTTTATTTCCTTATCTTGGATTCCCGAAGTCAGGGTCTTGAAAATGAGTCAAGACTCTTCTTCGAGAGGGCGACCCTTTAAAGCATTGCATACAAGGGCATCGCCCTCTTTTTTTACACAAAAGCATATAATTGCTTGCACTTTCTGAGTCAAGAGAATAAAATGATAATGTAGAAACAATAAATATGTTTGCTAGCAAGTAATTAAGTCTAGCTATGTTTTGATTTTTAAAAATTATATATGCCACAAAGAATAATAAAAAAAATAAAAAAAATAGGAGAGAAGCTTCCCAAAAAAGCTACACTCAAAAAGAAAAAATCTGTAATAGCAAAAGAATATCTATTGCTAGAGAAAACACTTCTGAGAAAAGAAAAACGATTAAAGAAACAGCTTTCTAATGTTGCTAGCAAGAGAAAATCTGTTAAAGGTGATTATAAAGCCAGATTTCCCTTTTTTGGCCATGGCAAAGACGAAGATGCTCAAGAAGTTACTCAATATGAAAAGCGAATAAGTATTGAGCATCAACTTGAAGCTGAGCTTGAAAAAGTTGAAAGTGCGATCGAGAAAATAAAAGAGGGTAAATATGGTATTTGTAAGAATTGCAAGAAAAAGATTCAACCAGAGAGGCTTAAAATTTATCCAGAAGCACAACACTGTATGGAATGTCACAAAAAAGACGTTTCATAAGCCAAGCAAAAAAAAGAGGCCTTTTAGGGCCTCTTTTGTGTTCCTGTGTTCATATGATTTTAATTAATTAACTTAATTGAGGGAGAAGAGTCTTTGATCTTTGACGGAAAATGCAAGTTATTTAAAAAAAGATGAATCCAATTACAAGGCAAACAGGGCAACATTTCTAAAATTTAATTAGAGATTTGCGTGTTAGACATAGAGAGCCTTAATTGCTAAGATAGTATCATATGTCATCAAAAGTTTATTCTGCGGCTATTATTGGGCTTGAGGCGCTTCCAGTGGAAGTAGAGGTTGATATCTCAGGAGGCCTCAGCCTTTTTAATATTGTCGGACTTCCCGACAAAGCCGTTGAAGAATCTAAGGAGAGGGTTAATGCAGCTCTCCGCAATAGTTCTGTAGTTGCACCACAAAGCAAAAGTCAAAGAATTGTTGTTAATTTAGCGCCAGCTGATCTTAAAAAACAAGGATCATTGTACGACCTTCCAATAGCAGTCGGATATCTTTTGGCATCTAAACAAGTTGACTTTTCTTCTGAAGGTAAAATGTTTTGTGGAGAACTATCATTGAATGGGGAACTTCGTCATGTTAATGGTGTTTTAGCATTGGCAGATTTGGCTAAGCGGAGGGGATTTAAAGAGCTTTTTGTACCTGAAATTGACGCTGATGAAGCTTCGTTAATGGGAGGGATAGCAATCATTTCCGTAAAAGACATTAAAGCTCTTATTAATCATTTCAATGGGACTACTATCATAAGCCCCACTACAAATAATAATCTTTTTAAGGAATTAAGTAATACAGAGTTTGCAGAAGACAGTCTTGACTTCTCTTATGTTAAAGGACAAGAAACTGCAAAAAGAGCATTAGAATTGGCTGCTGCTGGTGGCCATAATGTAATTTTCTCTGGAAGTCCTGGCTCAGGAAAAACTATTCTGGCTCGTAGTTTTGCAACAATTTTGCCAAAAATGGACGCAGACGAAGCTCTTGAGGTGACAAGAATATTTAGTGTTTCGGGGCTTTTATCGTCAGAGCAACCATTGTTAGTAGATAGACCATTTAGAAGCCCTCATCACTCTTCTTCTAGTATTAGTCTCGTTGGTGGTGGAAGCTATCCAAAACCAGGAGAGGTGACATTGGCCCACAGGGGAGTCCTGTTTTTAGATGAGTTTCCTGAATTTCCCAGAAAAGCCCTCGAGGCGCTTAGGCAACCACTAGAAGATGGTCATGTAACAATTTCAAGAGCGGCTGGCACAATTAAGTTTCCAGCCAATTTTATTTTAGTTGCAGCAATGAATCCATGTCCTTGTGGGTATTTAAATGATTCAGCAAAAGAATGTATCTGTACACCTTCGCAAATAGCTCGCTATAAAAGGAGAGTGTCTGGTCCAATTCTTGACCGTATTGATATTCATGTAAATGTTGCTAGAGTTGAGTATGACAAGCTTACCTCAAATGATTCTAGCGAAAATTCAAAAGGAATAAGAAGGCGAGTTGAAATTGCTAGAACGTTACAAAGAACTCGTTTCAAGTCCTCAAAAATAAAGCTTAATAGCGAGATGAATAATCTCCAGATAAAAAAATATTGTGAACTTGATAATGTTTCTGTCCAAATAATGAAAAGTGCTGTTAATCAGTATAGTCTTTCAGCTAGAAGCTATTTTAGAACATTAAAAGTTGCCAGAACAATAGCAGATCTATTAAAGTCGCCAAAAATAGGACAATCTCATCTTGCAGAAGCTATTCAATATAGGGTGCAAGAAGATAATTAGTTTATGATAAATAAATTAGAAAAATCTATAATATCAACCCTAGCATATGCCAACACTAAAGCTTGGCCAATGAGTCTATGGGAAATATATAGGTATCTTGTTAGTCCAAAAAGGTTAGACGGTGAAAATAGTAAACTAGATAGTTCTTTTTTTGGTGTGGAAAAGTCAGTTTTAGGGCTATTGGAAAAAAATATTATTGAAGAAGAAAATGGATTTTTCTTTTTAAAGTCAACAAGACTGATAAACAAAAGAATTGAAAGAGATAAAATAAGTGATCTAAAAAACAAGAAAGCGCTAAAAAAACTTTATTTTTTAGCTCACTTTCCTTTTATTAGAGGAGTTTTTCTAAGTGGATCACTTGCATTTGGTTGGGCGAAAGAAGAAAGTGACGTTGATGTGTTTATCGTTACAAAACATGGGAAAATATGGACAGCACGATTTATAGTTTCTTTGGTCTTATTGCTTATTGGACTTAAGAGAACAAAAAATGAAGTTCAGAATAAAATTTGCCTTAATCATTTTATTTCAGAAAATAACCTTATGGTGCCGTTGTATAGCATGTATACTGCAAAACTTTATACGAGAATAATTCCTATATACGCAAGTCCAGGACTAGTTAAAAATTTTATCAAAAATAATAACTGGGTAAGAGATTATGTTCTTCATGGCTTTGGTGATTATTACTGTGATTCTAGAACTAAACATAAATCTTTTCTACTGAGATTAGTGCAGATTTTATTGGAAAATTTAATATTAATAATTGGCCTTGGTTCGATCCTTGAAAAAGCATTGAAATATTTTCAATCAAAGCGCATAAAAAAAGACCCCCTTACTTATAAAAAAGGAGGACGTGTAGTGTTTAGTGATACTCAAATCGAACTTCATCCTGAATCTCCAGAAGTAGAAATGATTAATCAGTACAATAAAACTCTTAAGAAATTAAATCTTTTTAGTTTTAAGCCTGAGCAGGACTCTGGTCTTAGAAGATAGGGTCTCTTGGTATATTTTTTCAGTTTTAAGGGCAACGCTTTCCCAGTTATAGTGTTCTGTAGATTTTTCTTGACCCTTTGTGGTCATTTTTTTTATTTCTTTCTTGCTAAGACTCAATAGTTGGTCTATCTTTTTTTGTAAATTATTAATATTTTTATTTTTGAAAGTTAGACCGATGCCTCTAATGGGCTCAACATTTTCTGGAATATTACTTGTCAAGATAGGAAGTCCATAGTACATTGCCTCGAGTAGAGAAAGAGACAATCCCTCTGATTCAGATGGGTGAATATATGCATAAGCGCCCTTGAATAATATTTCAAGAGTCTTGCCTATTTGTTGTCCTGTGAATATGATGTTCGGATTATTGTTTGCTAATTTTTTTAATTCTACTAAGTAGTCATCTGTAAATGATGGCTTTCCAACAATAACGAGCTTTTTTCTTGATTGCGCTCTTGGCTCTAGTTGATTATAGGCTCTAATCAAAGTGTGAATTCCTTTGTGTTTCACGAGTCTGTTGACGGCCAAAAAGTAGCCCATAGGTGAGAGCCCCCATTTTATATTAAGGGTTTTTTGTTCAATTTTAGTGATAACCTTATTTATGGGTTTTTGTTCTGTTGCGTTGGGGATATATTGTACAACCTTATTATAGGTATTTCTAACGTAACGCTTAAGCGTTCGAGAGACAACAATAGTTTTGTGTGGTACTAAAACTGAGAATGCTTCACCTAATTTTAATGAAATTCTAGCGAGGAATGACCATTTCTGGTGATAGTAATCTTGGCAATGGAAAGTCGAAATCACTTTTAAGCGCGGTCGTAAAAGTCTTGGAAGCCAAGCAAAAAGAGATGGGCCAATTCCATGGTAATGGACAATGTCTAGATCTTTCATCTTGAAAATAGCGTGTAAGCTCGCAAAAAATGTATGCGAAGCAGTATCAAGGTGTTTTGTTTCTAAAGATTTAAGGCTAATTAATCTAATGCCTTTATAACTTTTCTTTTTTAAAGAATAATTGGGTCGTGTGTAAACAAAAATTTCATGACCAAGCTCTGATAATTTCAAAGACAAATGCTCGACATGTTTTTCAATGCCGCCTGATTTAGCAGGTATTCCTTTCTGTCCAATCATTGCTATTTTCATGAATGTTTTTTATTAAGTAGTCTTGGTGTAAATCTTCATTAATTCTTCGTAATGTTTTTCGGGCGTAAAGTTCTTTTCAACAAATAATCTTGCTGCCAACCCCATACTTCTAATAGCACAGGGATTATGATAAAGAGAATCAATTTTTTCTTTCAAATCTTTAATGTCACCAGAATTAAACAGTAGACCATTCTTACCATCATTTATCATTTCAGGCAACCCACCAAGATTGCTTGCTATAACTGGCTTGCCTAGAGCGAAAGATTCAATGACTGAAAATGGAGCATTTTCGTAGGAGGTCGAAGGAACAACGACAAAAGCAGATTTTTTAATAATGTTTTTAAGATCTTCTCCATATTTTGGCCCTACGATTTCTATATTATTAATATTATTTTCCTTTAGAGTGTTTTCTAGCTCTAGTTTTTGTGGACCATCTCCTACAATTTTTAAATTAACATCTTCCAGGCTGGAGATAGCTTTTATCAAGGTCATTATTCCTTTTTGAGGATGAAGCCTGCCGAAATAAACGATATATTTGCCTGGAATAAATTCTGGGTTAAAATCTTCAATTTCTATAAATGGACTTATTTTCACTACTTTCTGTAATGGAAATCCATTCTCAATAAGTTTTTCTTTTAAAAAATTTGAGGGGGCAATAAAATAATCAATATTTTTAATGTATATTCTAGAAAATTTTTCGAAATATAATCGTAAAACAGAAACCAGACTAGCAAAGAAAGAGTTTTTGATGCACTTGTGTTTTAGTGCTTTCCAATATTTACCATGACTACATGACTCATGAACCATATCTTTAAAAAAGAGATTGTAGTTAGGAGAAATTAAATGGAAATCATGAACAGTTTGTACAATTGGTATGTTCATTTTTTTTATAACAGGAAGAATTGAGGGGGTAATATGGTGGTAGATATTATGTATATGTACAATGTCAGGTTTTTCTTCTTGTAATAGTTTTTTTATTTTCCTTTTTGCTTCAAAGGAATAAATTACCTTAAAAGCCTTTTTAAGCGAGCTAAAGGAGATTTTTGGATTACTTAAATCTTGTTCTTCAAGAAAATATGAGCTATAACTAGAAGAAAGAGTGTCTTCGTCTTTCATAGAGAAAACCTGAATAGTATGAGATTTATTTTCTAAGAGATTGGTCAAAGACAAAAGATATCGGCCAACTCCGCCAGATCTTCCTTTTTGATGATAAAATTTATTAATTTGTAGTATTTTCATTGAATCTTGACTAAGAGAAAAAATATTTATATATACTCAGCTCTAGTTGTGGGAATGATAGCTGTTTTTATTGGCTTTGTTCTAAGCGAGCTTTCTTTGACTGCATCTCTTTTTTTACTAGCTAGTCTTATTTGGCTCTTTTTTGCTAATAAATATCCCTTTGAATCTCTTTTGTCTATTTTGCTAATAAGGCCGATGATTGAAACTGTGGGAACAAAGACTATATTAGAAATAAATAGTTTTTCAATCAACTACAATGCAGTAATCGCACTTTTGTTAATAGTTTTGGGGGTATCTCTGATTATAAAGAGAAAAACTTATCTCAAGAGTGCTATCGGATTCTGGGCATCGTTTGTGTTTCTGGGTGTTAGCAGCTTAAGTCTCTTCTGGTCTCTCAATTTTTCAGCTAGCGCCTCTGAATTAGTAAGGATATTTAGTATTTTTTCTGTGTATTTCATTGCGCTTTCGCTAATAAGAGACAAAAAGAAACTTAAGAAGCTAAATATTGTGATTATTGTTTCGGCTATCGTTCCAATGATTGTTGCCTTGGTGCAGTATTTCTCGAGAACGGGTGAGACTATCTTTGGCGAATTTTTTATAAGAACTAAGGGTACTTTTTTCTATCCCAATAGCTTAGCCTTTTTTTCTGTTTTTGTAATCGGAATGTTGCTAGTTAGGACATTGCTTGTCAAAGAAAGGATTTCTAGAATTAGCTGTGGATTATTAATAGGTTTATCGTTGCTAGTTCTTCTAAGCACATACACTAGAGGGGCTTGGCTAGGCGCAATACTGATTCTAGGAATTTATGGCTTGATTAAACACAAGAAAGTATTTTTTGTCGGAGTGATAGTTCTTTTGGTCGCGTATATGTTCGTGCCAGTGATTCAAGAAAGGATAGGCGAGATTGCCACGCTTGAGCCATTTAGCTCTCTTATGTGGCGTTTCCGTTTGTGGGGAGATGCAATTGGAGATTTTGTAAAACGACCTATTTGGGGTTATGGAATCGGAACCTTTGAGACACTTTCTGCTAATAGTCAGGACTTAAACATGCTTCCTGCCCCAGAGGCTCACAATGATTATCTTAGAATAATGATAGAACTTGGTCTTATTGGTTTAATCTCCTATTTAGCTTTTATTTTTAGGGTACTTATCTTTAATTTTAAGACCTTTCTTAATACTAAAGATAAATTTCTTAAAAATATTAACTTAATTTCGGCAATAGTTTTTGGAGTTTTTGTTCTTATGGCCTTCGGAGATAATGTCTTGCGTGGAACAGCAACTCAGTGGGCTCTTTTTGCTTATTTAGGGGGAATAGTTGGATTAACTCAAGAGAAGAATAAAGAATAGTTAGAAGAACCTTGCTTCGCCAGAACCTTGACGAAAAAATAAATGAAGAAAAGGGACAGAAGGAGACAGTGTCTCCCTCTGTCCTTTTGTTCTGCTACCATGCACAAGGAACATTTTCTGCTCTAAATAGTCCCGTTGGACCGAAACAGCCGTTAATGATTTCTCCTTCTGCATCTTTGTCTTGACAGTCTCCAACCCAATATTGGACGTGATCGCGTTCGTCCATCCATCCTGGATTGAACCAAACATGATCAGTCGTTCCGTCTGGGTTACCAGGGTATAGAAGCAAGAACTGGCCGTGAACAAGGTCGCTGTTCAGAGGAATCCCCCTGAGAACAAACAGTACCTGTTCTCTTTGAAAGCTTGTCCCTGTGTCTGCAACGCGAGAATAGATCTCTTGGTAGTAGAAAGCGTCATGGTCCCTAAGGTTTGTGAGCTCCCAACCTGTCGCGTCACTGGTGTAGAAAATACCAGCTAACTGACCAGAGATGCCATCATATTCCCTAATAGCGTTGATAAATTCAGACGTTGACAGTCCTCTGGTCTGAATCAATCCATTAAAGGAAGTTTCTTCCTGTGGATGACCCTTCCAGCTAACTTTCTCTGCCTGCCCATTAAAGTCCACATAAACATCTCGAACAAGAATGTAGGCTGTCATGGACGACCCGTCATTTTCCAATACCAACTTCATTCTGCTGGCATCCCATGCCCGAGATTCTCCGTCAAACACCAGTGCGTCCCAATTTTGATTGCTTTGGGTGGCAAAGGCTTGAAGAGGAAGAAGCATCAAGGCGATAACTGTCAATGTGACAAAAACCATCGTTTTTCTCATGGCATATCACTCCTTTAAAGGTACTTGGTCAACAATTTGACCGCTAGATGAGGAATATGAATTTCTTCACCTAAGCGCTTAAATCGTTTAAGCAATGGGTAAGTTTCCTGGTGCGCTAGACTTTTTACTAGTCTCTATAGAATAATTTTTTTTAATAATCTTATTTGTTCTCTTAGTTTCCTGTTGAATAAATGTACTCTTTGCTGCTTTAGGTATTTTTTGAGAGAACATAGCGATGAAGCCGATGCTTCCAATAAAGCCAATTATTAATCCAAGAAAAGTATTAATAATCGCTCTTGGTTTAACGAATTTATCTGTTACAGCTGAGCTACTAAGAGGAATTGTTTGGATCTCGGTATTTTCTCCTAAAAATAGATTTTGCTTATTTTTAATGACACTACTAATAGCTTGACTAATAGCTAGCGCTTGTTTTTGGTCAGGGTGATAAATATCAACTTTTAATATGCCAGTATTGGGAATAGTCTCTAAGACTGCTGTCTTGCGCCACTTTTTTATAATCTTAACTTGTGTACTTCCAAAATAATCAGGCTCAATATCAAAACTTGATCCAGTAACTTGTTCTAGGAAAGAAGACGAATGAATAATTTGCTTATACGTATAAGCAAGTTGTTCGGCCCCTTTAATGGCTGTGTATGCGTCAATACCAGCATTTTGTTTCTGAATAATTAAATACTCACTAGATGCTCTGTAGTAGTGAGGGAGAAAAAAGTTTATATACAAACCAAAGGTCGCAGCTAAGATTGTTACAATCAAAACCGTTTCCCATTTATTCTTAAAAATTTTTAGAAATTCTGTGGTAGTCATATTAGTGTCATCCTATCATATAAACAAGAATTTGTCAATAGAAATGGTTGAATTCATAGATTGAAAGACACAAGCTACTCTTTGTCTATTTTGCTTGACAAAGGAGGAGCTCAGGATTAAGATGTAGTATAACAACTAAATTGGCACTCCATCAATGAGTTTGCTAATTGTTTAAGTTAATTTTTAACAAGTTTTATATATCAATATGAATATTCAACCTCTTGCAGACAGAATCCTCATAAAACCTATGTCTCCCAAGGAAGAAGTTAAGTCTGGTATATTTTTGCCAGATACAGTTGAGAAAGAAAAATCAGAACAAGGCAAAGTTATTGCTGTCGGTTCTGGCAAGGTTCTTGAAAATGGATCACGCCAACCCTTGGAAATAAAAAAGGGTGATATTGTCCTATTCTCTAAATATGGTCCAAGTGAAATTGAAATCGATGGCGAAGATTATTTAATCGCTAAAGAAGACGAGATTTTGGCAATCGTTGGTTAATGGTCAGTATTAAATAATTATATAAAATATTTTAAATTTATGGCTAAACAAATTGAATTTTCAGAAAAAGCACGCCAAGCGATTAAAAGGGGAGTTGATCAATTAGCAGATACAGTGAAGGTCACTCTGGGTCCTAAGGGAAGAAATGTAATTTTGGATAAAGGGTATGGGTCACCAGTTATTACTAATGATGGAGTTACTATTGCAAAAGAGATTAATGTAAAAGATAAAATAGAGAATTTGGGCGTAGAAATTATAAAGGAAGTTGCTAGCAAAACTAATGATGTTGCTGGGGACGGAACCACAACTGCGACTATTTTAGCTCAAGCAATGATTAGCGAAGGACTTAAAAATATTGCCGCAGGAGCTAATCCATTGGCAATTAGAGAAGGCATTAAAAAGTCTACTGATAAAGTTGTTGCGAGTCTTAAGAATATTTCAAAGAAAATTTCTTCAAAAAGTGATAAGGCTAGCGTTGCTACTATTTCTGCTCAAGACACCGAAGTCGGCAATTTAATTGCCGAATTGATGGAGGAGATTGGAACAGAAGGAGTTATTACCGTTGAAGAATCAAAAACATTTGGTGTATCAAAAGAAATAAAAGAAGGCATGCAATTTGATGAAGGATATGTTTCTCCTTATATGGTTACAAATACTGAGAAGATGATAGCGGAGCTTGATAATCCTTTAATATTAATTACTGATAACAAAATCTCATCAATAAACGAAATTTTGCCAATTTTAGAGAAAGTGACTACTGCTGGCAAAAAGGAAATCGTTATTATTGCTGAAGATATTGACGGTGAAGCGTTAGCTACTTTGGTAGTTAATAAGCTTAGAGGAACATTCACGGCTCTTGCTGTTAAAGCTCCTGGGTTTGGAGACAGAAGGAAAGAAATACTTGAAGATATTGCTATTCTAACAGGAGGACAAGTAATTTCAAAAGACAGAGGGCTTAAGCTTGAAAATACTGAAATTAACATGCTTGGTGAATCTGATAAGGTTATTGCTACTAAAGACAATGCAACAATTGTTGGTGGTGGAGGTAAAAAATCAGCCGTTGCTAAAAGAATAGAGCAGATTAAAACTCAAATAGATAAAACTGAATCAAGCTTTGACAAAGAAAAACTTCAGGAAAGGCTAGGGAAGCTTTGCGGTGGCGTTGCAGTTATTAAGGTGGGTGCTGCTACAGAGGTTGAACAAAAAGAAAAACAACATCGCATTGAAGATGCTTTAGCTGCTACAAAAGCTGCCGTTGAAGAAGGTGTCGTTCCTGGTGGTGGCGTTGCTTTGCTTAGGACATTGAAGGCCCTTGAGTCATTGACGTTAACTGGTGACGAAAAGATTGGTAAGAGTATAATAATAAAAGCGCTAGAGGCTCCTCTTAAACAAATTGCTCAAAACGCAGGTGTTGAGGGTTCAGTAGTTGTAGATAAAGTCAAAAAGCTTACTGGCTCAAATGGATACAATGCTGCTAAGAACACTTATGAGGATTTGTTCAAGATTGGAATTATTGACCCTACAAAAGTAACAAGATCAGCTATTCAAAATGCTGCATCAGCTGCATCAATGCTTCTTACAACAGAAGCTGTCGTCACCGACTTACCAGAAGAAGACAATAAAGGTGGTGGAATGCCAGCAATGCCTCAAATGCCATCAATGATGTAAAAATGGTGAATTATTAAATAACCCAGCCTATTATTGAGTTATTTAATTAAAGAGAAAAATTAAAAAGCAGGAGAAATTTTCTCCTGCTTTTTTGATGATAAAACAGAGAATGCTATTGTTTAGGGTGCGCTAATAGATTTGCTGGTATTTTGAGTTACTGTTGGCCAATGAAAGCTAAACAAATCAATATTGAGCCAGAAACGACATTTCGCGGAAATGGTTTTATTCCCTGAACTTGAATAAATGTGAGAAAGCCCATCGCCTCTTTTTGCTTCATAAAGAGAACTTTTTTCTGAACCATCTCCCCAATTGGTTATTTTGTTGCTTGTAGGCATGTCAAGCCTAAGCTTGTTTCCGCGATAGGCGATTGGCCCAACTTTTATATTAATACCTTTAATTATGGGTTCTCCTAAAATACTAATGTAGATATTGGGCACAGTACAAATTCCAACAGAGGCTGCCCTAATAGACGGATCATAGAGATTTACTTCATGAGGTTGGGTTCCATTCGTGAAATTTAGGGTTCCAACACTACAATCTTCCCAATTATTGCCGTTAAGCAGAGTACAAACAGCTGAGACTAGGTCTGTTGGACAGGCGAAATTTCCATTAATTTCTACAACAATAAGTAATTTTTTAACAATACTAATCAGATCTAAATGAACAATATCTTGTACGAGATTTTGATTTACAATAATTTTGAATATTCTTTGAAGAATATCGGTACGAATACCTGTTATTTTCCCTATGGTCTTGGCACTAAATTCAACTAAAAGTTCTTCTACTCGGTCAAGGGCATACGTTGAGAATTCTTCTATGGAAATATTTTTTGTTTCCATTAAAAATTTAGCAAATCTAGCAACTTCGCCCAAAATTTCAGGATCGATGCCTCCTAGGGCTTCTTCGATATAGGGGGCAACAAAATCAGTGGCTATATCGACTAATATTTGTCTTCCTCGAGATGCAATATAGAATTCAAATGAAGTAATAAACTCTGAGATGTTAAAATTTATAAAAGCATCAAGATTTTCTCCTTGAGTAACAATGTTGTATTGTGCGAAATCAATAATATATTTTGCAAGGTCTGGATTTATTTTTAATTCATTTTGCAAAAATTGAGTTGCTTGACTTGAAATAAAATCAATTGCTTGCTCAACGAAAACCTGACTGTCTATGTCAATATCTATTCCAGAAGCACTTAGCTCTGCCGAAAAGCCGTCACCTTCAATTGCCAATGATAAATCTGCGAGATTTAACCCTTTCTCAAAAAGAAGATACCTAGCGAATCGAATAGTTTTTTCAATCAACTGATCATCAATTGCCGTCTGAATCATCTTGCCGTCTATATCGGGAACACTAAGGCTGACTAAGTCCACTAATTTATTTACTGCTTCTGCTGCTATGTCATAGGAGATTTTTTGGATCACCTCGATACCTTTTTGCAGGGTAATTCCATTGGCAGATGCATAAGATTGCCAAGAAATTTCAATTTCAACTTTGGTTTTTTGTAAGACATCCTTTAGAGTTATTCCTGAATTAATCATATATTTTACAAAACCAACAATGTCGTTGAGCTCTTGATCTGAAAGCCCTGTTTCCCTTTTAAATCTTTCAATAGTAGCAGATGTCAGGCTATCAATTGCTTGTAAAATTTGACTCCTTGTTGCTTCGGCATCGAGACTAAGTCCTGCTTTAATGAAATTGACTAGTTTTTCGGCTTGAAGTAGTTTTTGGACTACTGGAGACGAAGACTCTTTGGCATACTGAAAAAGATAATTTCCCAAGCTATCCATAGAATTTAAAGCATCACTGAGAGTGCCTGCGATAGCGTCACTGGATATGTAAGCACTAAAATTACCAAGTTCTTGAGCAACTCCAGGATCAAGCTCAAGAGTTAGGGAAAATTCAATTACGAAATTTTTAATTAGATCAGGAGCCATGTCCTTAAGAACATCAACTCCTCCTTCAATAAAATCCCCTAAGTATTTAGCAAAAAAATCAGGATCATTAACTACGCTTGTTAAATCAATACCCTTTGCTTCTAACCAGAAATAAAAATCAACTAGGCCTTGAACTTTTTTTGCAAGATCTTCTCCAAAAAGACCAACAATTACTTCTCCCGTAAAGTCTTCAGCAAAGCTTCCTAGAAGAGCGGCGATCATTGAGCCCGTAATATTGCAAAGGTCTAATTTAAGTGCAGATTGATTTTCTTCGCTATCATTTTGTTCAGCTTTTTTCCATCCTTCTTTGTCTGTACAGAGATAGTTAGGGTCACTTGGAGTGTAATCACCTGGGGCAGGATCTTCGTGTCGTGTTCCGCAATTCCACTCAAAATAGCCAGAAGCATTTTTTCCACAAATCGCTTCACCGTAATAACGACAATGATCTGCTCCGTTTATATCAATGATTCTTGCTAGGTCACAACTATCCGAAGGTGATCCCTGAGAGAGGAAGCAATAGAAAGAATCATCAATGGCAAGAAGATCATCGATAAGACTATCCATGATAATGACAGGTTCTGTAATTACGCACGAAGACTCTACTTTTACCCAATAACCTTTAAATGGTTCAAGGTTTGCTCCTGGAGGAAGCATACTGTAATCAGAACCAGTTGCATCAAAAAGCCAACTTACAGACAACTGACAGCTACCTTTAATTTGTTCCCAATTGTAGTTTGTTGTGGAAGAAATTAAATTCCAACCAGGACTTAGGGCTGTGTTTTTTTTATCTCTATCTCCGTCACCCGTTGATCCAATTTCAAGAGTACAATCATTATCTACTCTGACCCAATAAGCGTTCATTGGTCTGAGTTCGTTTGTTGTTTTGTATTTATAGGCAACAGAGTCCCAATACCAGGGACCTGATACGACTTCGCAGCCTGATAAGTATTCTGAAGATAGTGTTTCATCAGAAGGAGAAATTAAATTCCATCCTTCTTTAAGCCCAATAGTTCCTTGAGGATCAGGAATAATTCCTGCCTTCGCTTCTTTGGGTGACCAAGAAGAACCTAGATAGAATAGGCCTGTTTGAGAGAAAACAAGAGATATTAAAACAAAAACAACAGTTATTTTACGAAATAATTTAGACATATTTTAAAAATACAAATTTTGAATACTACTACACATAGCCTCAAATCATGTTATTATAGATTCGAACCAATGATTATTTTCTATTATACACCTAATTAATAATTAACTGCTGTGGACAAGAAATATACTCTAAAACCGAACAAAGCTCTGGGACAAAATTTTCTTTCAGACAAGAGGGTCCTTTGTGATATTGTTAATTCTGCAGAAATTGGTGAAAATGACACGGTTGTTGAGATAGGGCCTGGACGGGGAGACTTAACAGAGGAGCTTATTAAATCTGCTAAAAAAGTAATAGCAATAGAAAAAGACAGAGATTTAGTAGAGTTTCTTAAGGAAAAGTTTTCTGATCTAAAAAACTTAAATATCATTGAAGCTGACATAAGAGATCAACTTCTAAACTTTGAAGTTGGAATTTGGAAAGATAAGAAATATAAATTAGTGGCGAATATTCCATACTATCTAAGTAGTTTTATCCTTAGAAGGTTTTTAGAAATAGAAAACAAACCTCAGAGAATAGTATTATTGCTTCAAAAAGAGTTAACAGAAAGAATCTGTGCAGAACCTGGAAAAATGAGCCTGGTTTCGGTTATGGTGAATTTTTATGGTAGTCCAAAGATGGGAAGTATTGTAAAAAGAGAAAAATTTGATCCACCACCTAAGGTTGATTCAAGAATTCTTATTGTTGAGAAAATTAAAACCCCAAAGAACATAAATGAGAAAATATTCTTTAGGATTTTGCGTATAGGATTTTCTCAAAAAAGGAAAAAACTTATCAACAATTTCCATAATGGACTTAGAATAGACAAGGATATTCTGTTAAAAGCAATAAAAGAACTTAAATTAAAAGAGACGGTACGAGCTCAAGAGCTTAGCCTTACTGATTGGAAGGATTTATATCAAAAAATTAGCGAAATAACACGTTAAAAATTGACAAGAAATTTAAAGTGCAAAAATCGCTGAAAATGACAGTTGACAACGAAAACAAGAGACTTATCCCCATTTTAAATGGGGATTTTTTGGTGTATAATGATATGACTGGAATCAATCATTGGCTTCGAATACGAAAGTATAATGATATGACTGGAATCAATCATTGGCTTCGAATACGAAGATGTAATTATATTAATGAAGAAGAAAATATTCTTCCTGATTTTTGCTGTTGGAGGCGTTTTGTTATTGGCGTATTTTGCTACTCAAAACCAACGCAACAACCAGCAATTAGCATCTCTTGAAGGGGCAGTCGATGCTAAGGAAATTGTTTATTCTTTTTATGAAGACGATGATTTAGATGGTCTCTCAAATGCTGAAGAAGTTATTTACGGATCCAGGCCTCAAGTTTCAGATACAGATGGCGACACCTATACAGATGGTGATGAGGTAGAAAACGGATATGATCCAATAGTGGCAGGGTCTACCAGGTTAAGTGATCGAGATAACCAAAGCGTTACAATTCGATACTTTTCTTGGCTAAGAGAAGAAAAAAACATTTTGGAGCCACAAATAGAAAATTTTCTTATTGGAGAATTTGTGTCTTCTAGACCCGAGCTTCTAAGTCTAGAAGAGATAGCTGATGACTCAATTGATGTCACGGCAAGCAATAATAAAGAATTAATTAGGACATATTTAGCAGAAGTCAATAAGATTAGCTTGCCGGAGGGATTGGTTAGCTATAGAGAAATAGCAAGTGACTTTAGCGAAGAAAGTTATGAATCGTTGAATGACTTGCTTGGTAAAATAGAGTTATCGTATTTAGACTTTTCGTATCTAGAGACCCCTCTTGCCGCAAAAGAGATTCAAAAAGGATACTTATCGATAATAAAAACTTTTTCTACCATATTTGCTGATCTTAGATATAAAAAAGAAGATCCAGTTCAAATTGAGATTAATCTCAAAAAAGCTAACAGACTGATAGAGCGATCACAAGAAATAGAGCGTCTAAAGCTGGAGCTTATTCAAAAATATGAAATTAGCTAGTACTTCTGTGTTAAAAAAAATCGCGAAACCTCTTATTATAATTTTATTGAGCATTATTGCGTTTGTTATCTTGGTGGTTATCTTTGTTGATAGTGACGAGAATGGTAAAATAAAGATTTCTTTCCCATCGTCAGAAAGAAAAATAAGTAACGCAGGGTTTAATAGACTTATTGAAAAAGAGATCAATATTGCGAATCTTTCTACAATTGACTGGGAAGAAACATACAATGAAGCACTGGGCAACAAGTACTCTTCCGAAGACTCAGGTGCTAATGGTGATCAACAATATATTCCGATAGCGGAAAATGAAAATAGCGCGAAAAGTGCAAAAGAGGCGTTCGCGAATTACTTGAAAGAATCAGATGCTGAGCTTGATGGTGAAAAAAATCCACTGAAACTTGCTCTTGAATATCGAGATACTGATCAAAATTATAAGATAGATGATTTGGTTCGAGAAATATCCGAAAAGATAACGAGAATTGAGCAGATTGTGCCAGAGGAAGAGGTTCTTGGTTATCACCTAGTGAAATTACGAATGTTGAGAGATTTTAGTGATTTTTTGTTAATCATTAAGTCATCTGAGAAGAATCTTTCGTTGGAAGATTCTATTGGAGAAGAGAGGATTGAGCATTTGGCGGAATTAAGCTTTATTATGCAAAAATATCTTATTTACTTTTTATTCACTGCGAACTAATGAATAAAAAATTTAATATTAAAACAAAAACAGCATCAATACTATTAATAATTTTGATGTTTTCTTTTTGTTCTTTTTTGTCGACTGCTTCGGCGAGTTGGTGGGATGGTATTAAGGATTATTTTACTAATATTTTTACTGGAGAGGTTGCCGATTCAGACCTGCCAAAATATTTTGATGAAAATACCCCGGGGTTTGATATTTGTAGGCAACTTAGAGTGATAACAGAGGAAATGTATAACGAACATCCATCACTTACTCCTCCTTATGAAACTTTTAAATATAGTGTTACCAGTACGCCGGTTGAAAGTGGAGGAGCGATAGGAGGAGACGATATGACGACAATTGATAATTCAGAGGGCAGTATTTTCCAAAAATGGTTTTTAGATGCTTGTATTATGGATGGATACTTAACTGAAGTGGCGCACGTTGATTTAACTCATAGATTTGAAATAGAGGAGAGTATTTTTGCCGAAGAGTTGATTGAGCAACTTGGAGATGATTCTGAGCTTATTAAGGAAGGTATCAACCTGGGAATGCTTTTTGAAGCAGCGTTTATGGAGGTAACGAGAGCTGACGGACTTGTTGGAAAGAATCCAGACTCTAACGACATAGATGATGCAGAGCGACTAGCACGAGCTAGTCTTAAGGATTTCTTTTTGGCAATGAAAGATTCGAATGAGCAATTTACAACAGACTTGCTTCAGGCGATTTCGGAAAAAGAAACGCTTAATCTTGAATATTTGAAGTCGTATGAATTAGCAAAAATCGAGAAAGCCAGAGAGGATGTTAATAAATTGACATATGAGGTTTACAGAGAACTTATTGAGGAACCATTGATCTTTGATAAGCAGCTAACAGGAGAAATAGTTCGAGCACTTGGACTAAAAGTAGTAGATACAACTCCTATAACTCCCACAACGACTTGTCCTTTTGGTGTTTTGGTAAAAAATGATTCAGGAGTTTTTGAGTGTGTTGTTGTAAAAAAGGAGGGTCGGATAATTCAAAATCTTGATGATTTCATTTATGAAGAAGCAATTCAGAAAGCAAGAGATTTTCTCATGTGTTATTTCGCTCCTTGGAGACATTTTCCTATAGGAGAAGACTATTGGTTTGCAAGCTCTCCTGACGAAATGCAAAAAATTATGGATAAGTATGGAGAAGATTTAGATGATCCAAAAGATGGAAAAGGGGATACTCTTAGAGATGGAAGTAGTCCTACTAAAACCTTATCTGCTTTTGTTGGAGGAACTGATGTTTGTGGCGCAGCTGCGACTGAAGTTGCGCGAAATGCTTGTAGGACAGAAGATTTTAGTTATAAGATTAGCGCAAGCGTTACGGTTGATACAAAAAGGTGCCCACCAACAAAAGATGACGACCTTAATGATCTTCAAACAAGCAACCTAAATCAAATAATGGAATGTAGAAAATGTACAAGGGAGAAGCTTGATATTGAATGTAATTATGAAAAGATTTGTGAAGCAGCAAGGATAAAAGCAGGAAACCGTCCCGATATATTTGAATCTACGATAGATCCTGACACAGGAAAAAGCTCTGATTTTGAAACTTATGTTAAGCAGCTTTGTCCAAGTGATCAAGTCAAAGAAATCATTAAAAGAGACATGCTTTTGGATATGGCGAGAAAGTATAAATTTTTATATACTGCCCCTCCTGAATACTGGTACTATGGATTAGATACAGACATCACACCCGACAAAGAAAAATGTGCACTAATACAAGCAAGTTTAGGTCATGATATTGATGGTATTGGACTAACAACACTTGATAATGTATTAAGAAGCAATACATTGATGGCTTATTCGGCTTACCAAAGAAAGATTTGGGGAACAGAACTGCCAATGTCAGTAGCTTATAGACCAGACCCAACAGACGATGATTATGTTTTGCAAGGTAGATCTCTTACGACTTCTGATAAATTTGGTCTCCAGTCTTATGCAGAGGGTATTATTGGGGAAATTACAGAAGAATATCAGGCGTTGAGAAGTTCTGAGTATTTGGTTGGCGAGGGATTGAGAAATGAAAAACATTTGGTTGGATTTCCAGACAAGGATAATAAATATTTTTTCATCGATACAGAAAATATTATCTCGCCAGCACTTTTCTTAAAAGAAAAAGTCGCAGCGTCCACTCAAGCTCAGTTTGATTTGGCGCAATTAGCATGGAAACAAAACCCTGAGAGTGGAGGTGCTGATTGGGTTTGTCCTCAGCCATATGCAGTAGGAGTTGATCTGGAAAAAAGCAAATTTGATAATCCTCCAGGTCCATATGACAAATTAGAGAGCATTTGTAAAGATACAGATCCAGATAAAGGTCTAGAACATGGTTGGTATTTGGTTGAGCTTACTGATTCAAGTATTGCACTTGAAAATAAAAAATATGAATGTCGTTGGCCACAGTTTAACGATATTACCTGCAGTGTCTTTGGTTATATTACAACTCAGGCTATTAAGGATACAAGTGATTTACCAAATGAGTTACCAGCTCCATGGGAAGATTTCAATGATTACATGAAAATACCGGACGAATATGATGAGTGGTTGGACGAAGATAAGGGAATAAGACTTGGTCCACCTGGTTTCTCTATGGATGAATTTTATGATGGACTAGAATATCCAATAGTAAGAGATAAATTAGATACGATTTATCCGGAAATATATGAAGAAGCCTATGGTACGGATCCTAATGTTGGCGAAGTGGATTGGCCAAATCAAAGTGATAAATACTATATAAATAAATGGTATAAGGGCGTAACACAGCTTTATTCTAAACCAATGTCTGAAATTTTAAGAACATGGTTTTTAGATGATGAAGAAGCATCGACAACATGGTAAGATTTTTTGAAAAAATTCTAAAAAACAAAAAATTAAAGTTTTTATTGCCATTTTTTAGTACAATTCTTTTAATTCTTCCTGGAGGATTTGTTCAAGCTGCTAGCCTTGGTAGTAGAGTGGGGGGATTTTTCATTTCATTAATTGGTCTAATTCTTTACCTTTTTTCTCTTGTAGCAAATATGCTTATGAGGTTGGGTGGAGGTCTTCTTTCTAGAGTTATTACCTTAACATTTAATGAAAATCTTTTCATAGAAGCTCCATTTGTTAAAGTAACGTGGGGATTTACGAGAGATCTGGCGAATATATTTTTTATTGCATGGCTTGTTATTATCGCAATAGCAACAATCATTGATTATAAGGGTTATCAGGCCAAGAAACTCCTTCCAAGACTTATTATTGTTGCTATTTTAGTAAATTTTAGCCTTGTTATTTGTGGCGTGGTACTTGATATGGCGCAAGGTGTTATGGGCTTTTTAACCCAATCAGCAATTACCATAGAAGGACAACCATATGGATTGGCAGAAGGGTTGGTCTTGGCATTTAATCAGTCAGAACTTTTTGGCGCAACAATGCCTGGGCTTGGAAGTTTTTTCGGAGGAATAAATGCGGCGGTTAATACTGTTATGCAGAATGCTTTAGTGCTTGTTTTTGCAGCAATTGCAGCCTATGTTTTTATCCTTCT
>Ga0208900_1000081_pt1 | contig 56074 bp, 55 predicted proteins | sample AntAceMetag02UKK_FD_184763 | JGI IMG/M metagenome (GOLD analysis project Ga0208900, IMG submission 184763) | Saline lake microbial communities from Ace Lake, Antarctica - Antarctic Ace Lake Metagenome 02UKK (SPAdes) (version 2) | ecosystem: Environmental > Aquatic > Non-marine Saline and... | reverse complement strand
AGGGAATCAGGGCGGCAATTACCAGGGCAACCAGGGTGGCCAGGGCGGCCAACAATCCGGCAACGCACCTTCCCAGGGAAACCAGGGGCCCAACAGCAATAATTTCCAGGGCCAAACAAACCCAGGGATGACCGGAGGCCAGGGTTCCATTCCCGACGATGATATACCGTTCTAAAGAATACCTTAGACTAAAATATAAAGTTTAATATTAAGAGTCCTGTTATCACAGGGCTCTTTTGTTTTTTAATGTAAAATTATTTTTGACCTCTTTGTAGGATATTTGCCACCTTTAGTTAATGTAAAGAATTGAGGCGGATATAAGGCCACAGCCTGTAATGAATTTTGTCCGGATATGGGAAACATGTCTCAACACTGTCGGGGCAATTGTCGATGGAATTTGGAAAAGGCTTTACCGAAAAAAATCTGCGCCGAATGATGCAGTTTGCCACTGTTTTTGAGGATCATGGCATTGTCGCTACGCTGTTGCGACAATTGAGCTGGGGTGCAGCACAGCTTGAGACAGAGGCGATAGTTCTGATTGATCCTAAAACAGATGAGGCCAGGCTTATTTTATTTGAAATGGATGAGGAGGACTTTTGCACGGCGGTTCCAGCGGGTGGAATTGATGGAGAGGACCTGCTGAAAGCTGAAAATATAATTGAGATTTTTGGTCTTAATCGTCTTTCCCGTCTCAATAGCAAACGCGGTAAAAAATGGAGTGAATGCAAAATGGAGATTGCAGATTTTCAAGGTGCTGCTTCTTCAGAAAATTTCCGGTATCAGAAGAAATTGATAAAAAAAATGGCTGTTACTCGTCTAAAAAAATACATTAAGTATGAAGCAGAATTTTCTTCTATAGCAGAAGCGTGTATTCGCAAGTGTGCTCCAGAACCATTGATAGCAAGTGTATTTGAATGAACGGCAAACAACTGATCATGGAATACAACATCTATTTGCAGAGCCGTGGGCATATCTGGTTTTAATTTAAGGAAACATCTTTCGCCACTGCCAGGGGCTTTTATAGTCAGCACCCTGGATCCACATTCCTTTACGGGACAGCTTTGCCCGTTTTTCTGCTTGAAAGTAGGGGGTTGCATCAAATTTTTTGGACCGCTTTCCCCGGTAAACTTGAGCGAATCCAGACCGGACCATTTCAAGGTTTATATTGGTTTCATTAACAAAAATCTCTGCCAATACCCGATTATACTTGCCCATACCATATTGTTTTAAAGAAATTGTTTTTTCCTGGAGGAGGTGGGTCAGTTTTTGTTTTGCCTGAAGGCTGTATGGCTGGCGTTTTTTTCCTTTTTTGCCAAGTTCCGGGGTATCGATGCCGACCAGGCGTATGGTAAATTTCAGTCCAAATCCTTTTACCTGGATGGTATCACCATCAAATATTTTGACGATGTTAAATTGATGTCCCTTGGGAAGGATAAATTTTTCTTCAAAGAGTTGTTCTGCTTGCCCATTTTCCGGAGGTGAAATGTTGCTGAAGTGTCTGATGCCATCGGTGTCGGTCCATAAATACATGGCGCCGGACAAAATAATAACGGAAAGGACAGCCAACAAAACAAGACAGATTGTTTTTAAAAGAGGAGACATGGAAGCCACCATTTTTATTGAACCCAATCTTATTAAAGATGGGGTTTATTGGGCCTATTTTTTTGTGGAACCTCAGGAAAGTATAACCAAATCAGTTTATGCGGGCAAGTTTATTTTCTTGTTTTTTTTTCATGAGTCTTTTTTCATGATCAGCCCGGACCAGTTTTTTTCATCCATCTGCCAGGCCAGTGTGAATCCTGATTTTGTGTAATGGGCTATCAATTCTTCTTTTTCCCATTGCCGGATTCCGGATAAGATGATGATTCCTTTTGGGCAAAGGCTGTTTTGGATAAGAACGGACAGTTGTTTGAGGGTGGGAAATCTTAAGTTTGCACAGATGACTGAAAATTGGGAGTTGCATACCGGCATATAGTCTTCAAAGACCGAGATTCGATGGGCCAGATGATTGAGCGCCACATTCTTTCGGGCTTCACTCACGGCATTGGGATCAATCTCCCAGGCCTTGCAGCGTTTTATCCCGGCACGGCAGAGGGCTATGGCCAAGACCCCTGATCCCGTGCCGATATCTGCTCCCATTGAGTCCTTTGGAAACGAAATTTCAGGCGTTTTTAGAAAGGCAGTGTCAATGGCTTCAAGGCACAGCCGGGTGGTGGGGTGGTGGCCGGAACCAAAAGAGACCCCGGGGTCAATGAGAATATCAAGATCATGGGGGCCTGCCTGGCTTTCTCTGTTGGAAGGTTTGAGAAAGAAATGATCGGTAACCCGGACTGGTTTCAAAAAATTTTGGGCCACATAGGTGGCGCCGTATAGGTCCTGGTAAGAAAGTTCCTGGTCATCCACAAGGGATTTGAGAACTTTTTTTGCCTGGATAAAAGAAATGGACAGCCCAACAGCAATCTGCTGAATATAGGCCCGGGCTGTCAGTCTCGTTTCAGATTCGTAGAGAATGTCCAGTACAACATTCCGATTAAAGGGAATCATGCCCTTCTTTTTTCAGCAGGTCATCGTACCAGCAGGCAAACTCGAACATACCCCTGATTTTCTCATCGTTATTGATAATCCCCAGGCACATTTCAAAGGCGCCCTGGGCAAGGGCGTTATTGTATTCATCATGGTCCACCTGGGACAAAAATTCACGGATCAATACCTGGGAAGTTCGTTTGGTTTTGTCTTTTCGAATGTCAATGGGGTCTTTGGGTTCGGCAAAGGGATTCCATTCTTCATACCCTTTCTTGAGAATCTGGCGTTGTCCTCTTTTGCCCATGGCCTCGAAGATACCTTTTTTTTTATCTTCAATCTCTTGCGGGGTAAATTTATCCATTCTTTTTGACTCCAAGGTAGTTTTCATTAAAATCAGTGACCAGGGCCATTGATACTGGGATCAGCATTTCATGCATTTTGATGTTTTCAGAGTTGATATCTCTGATGAGCTCTGCAGACAAAAGCTGGAGTTGGGAATAAATTTTATCCATATTCAAGGTGGGATAGGGTTGACCCTGGATAAAATTGGTCCGACCACAAATATGGCTGACACCTGATGTGGAGGTGGGTATCCCGTATACCCTACAGGTGATCGGCCGGTGTTCGTAGAGGGCACACAAATTGTCCGCTCCCAAAAGGGGACAACGAACCCTTTCCTGGGACATTTGGCCTACAATTTCCAATTGGTCGGTACCATTTTTTACCTGCTTATAGGCCTCCCGTTTTAATTTAACCAGGGCACGGTCTGTTTTGTCTGCAATTTCGATGATATCGTTTTTGGTTTTTCCTGAAAATGTTTCCAAAAACTTGTGTTTTAAATACAGGGCTTCAATAAGGGTTAAATCGAAAATTGCATAGCAGCAGTCACTGCATTTTTCCCGGCAGAACACTTCCTTGGGAAATTCATTTTTGACCCGTTCAAACACGGCATCCACAATGTGGACCAGGGCTTCGTATTTTACAAAATGTGTTTTTAAATCTAATGACATGGGGGGTTCCTTTATTTTCCAATGCAAAAATTATTAAAGATAGTATCCAATATATCTATAGAGGCAGTTTCTCCAGTAATTGTTCCAAGGGAATCAATACTGTTTTTCATATCAATTGCCAGCGTTTCTTCTTCCTGTCCTTGGGCAAGGCCGGTTTTCACGGATTCAAGATAGGAGAGGGTTAGTTCCAAGGCTTTTTTGTGCCTCAGGTTGGGTATCACGGCAGAGGTTTCCATGGAAAGATCCCGGATACAGGTCTCCACGATTTTTTCTTTTAGTTCCTTGATTCCCTGGTTCAACAGGGCGGATATTTTAACGACGGGTATCTTGGCATGGGCCGGTGTTAATTGTGGCAGATCCATTTCGCCGGATTCTTCCTGGGCCAAATCCATTTTATTGATTACCAAAATGACTTTTTTATCCAGATTTTCTTCCGGGTTCTCTTCTGGGGGAATCATTTTGAGAAATTCTTTTTCTGAAAAAACAGATCCCGGCTCTTTCATAAAGAGAATCAGATCTGCGTTCGTGATATGATCTTTTGCCTTTTCGATTCCAATGATTTCAACCAGGTCGTCTGTTTCATGAATTCCGGCCGTATCAATGATGACAAATGGTATGCCGTCTATGTTCAAGCCTTCTTCTATTGGGTCCCTCGTGGTCCCGGGAACCGGTGTTATAATGGATTTATCCTGGTCAAGTAGTCGGTTCATCAAGCTTGATTTTCCCACATTGGGTTTGCCGCAGATGGCCACCCGGATGCCATCTTTGAGAAAGCAGGCATCATTATGCTGTTGGATAAATTCCTTGCACTTTTCCATTACCTGATCAAGTTGTTCTGCTTCGTCAGGGGAGATCTCAAAGGTTTCCACCTCATCCGGGAAATCAATGGAAGCTTCCAATCGGGATAAAAAATTGATCAGGGGGTCTCGCAATTGCTGGATCTTGCGCTTGAGCTCCCCCCGATTCTGGGAGGAGGCAAATTTTAAGGAATTGGCTGAACGGGCATTGATGATATCGGCAACAGCTTCTGCCTGGGTCAGGTCAATGCGCTGGTTCAAGAAGGCCCGTTTTGTAAATTCACCCGGCTCTGACAGTCTTGCGCCATGGGATATGACAAGCGATAGAATGCTTCTGAGCACAATGGTTCCGGAATGGGCCTGAATTTCGACCACATCTTCAGCCGTGTAGGAACGGGGCGCCTGCATGGGAACCACCAATACTTCGTCTATTACCTGTGGCTTGTCCGGATCTGAGGTGTTCAGGATAAACCCGTGACTTACCCTATGGGAAACCAACACTGGCGCTTTTTTTTTCGGTCCCTGTGTCTTTGAAAAAAGCAGGGTAACAATCTCAAAAGCCCGGGGACCGGAAATCCGTATGACACCAATACCGCCACTTCCATAGGGGGTTGCTATTGCGGCAATTGTATCATTCATCAGGTTTGTTTTCTAAGCCGCCGCTTCCCTTTAAAGGAATTTTTTTTTTTGGGAAAAATTACCAACCGCCGGTAATAGCCATCCCCCATGCTCTGGGTTCTGACCTGGGCATCATCCTTAAGGGCAAGGTGTACAATCCTGCGATCCTGGGCACTCATTTGGTTGATAGTGGTCGGGCGTCCGGTCTTTTTTGCTTTTTCCGCCATTTTATAGGCCAGATGTTTGAGGTTGGTTTTCCGGGTTTCCATGTACCCTTCTATGTCCACCTTTACCCGGACCCGGGCCTCACTTTTCCGATTGATAATTTTATCGGTTAAAAACTGCATGGCATCCAGGGTCTGACCTTTGCGGCCGATGAGGATACCGGAATTGCCCCCGGTGATCTTCAGTGTAAGGCGGTCTTCTTCTGTTTCGGCTTCCACTGCGGCATCGTCGGTGATCAGATTTGCCATTTTCTGCAATGCTTCTTTGCCAAGATCTATGGATTCCTGGGTCACATCCACGGGTGGAGGAAGATCCTTTGGCAACGGGATTTCTTCGGGTTCTGACGCTAATTCCCACTTCCCATTGTTGTCTTCCGCTGCCGCCTGGGTCTGGTCTAACTCGGGGTCCTGACTTGTTTGGGGTGTAGTATCTGGTTTTGGTACGGCTTTTGGTACGGCTTTTGGCTTTGGTGCTGGCTTTGGTGCTGGCTTTGGTGCTGGCTTTGGTGCCGGCTTTGGTGCCGGCTTTGGTGCCGGCGGATCTGTTTCCAGCCGGGTTTCTTCTCCAAAGGCTTCATCCACAAAGGATCTGATTCCTTCTCGCTCTTCAGCAGAGGCAGCATCCGTATCCGGAAGGCTTACCTTTATCTTGGCGTCTTTTCTGCCGACGATTCCGAATATACCAGAGGCTCCTGCTGAAAGAACTTGATACTCAAGCTTTCCTTTGGAAACACCTAAGGCTGAACAAGCATTTTTCACAGCCGTGTCTACATCTTTCCCCGTAAATTCCTGGGTTTCTTTCATATGACCTCCTAAGTGTTAGGAAAATTTCTTTTGAGTATATTTCTGCTGGCCCATGGAAATAATATTGTTAACAAACATGTACAAGACCAGTCCTGCCGGAAAATTTATAAACAGTACGGTCATGAATATGGGCATGAGCATCATCATTTTTGCCTGCATGGGGTCCCCTGCCGTTGGCGTCATCTTTTGCTGGAGCAGGAAGGAGGCACCCATGAGAAGGGTGAGCACCGGAATTCCAGAGGGTGCCTGCATCATGGGAACGGTAAAGTCAAAGCTAAAGAGCCGATCCGGTGCCGAAAGATCCTTTATCCACCCGAAAAAGGGGGCGTGGCGCAGTTCAATGGCCTGGTAGAGCATGCGGTAAAGGGCAAAGAAGATGGGCATTTGAACCAGCAGCGGCAGACAGCCGGAAGCCGGATTGACCTTATAGGTTTTATACAATCCCATCACTTCCTGGTTCATCCGCGTTTTGTCGCCTTTGTATTTTTCCCTCAATTCCATCATCAAAGGCTGAACTTTTTTCATCTCGTTCATGGATTTATAGCTTTTTGTGCCCAGGGGCCAGAAAACAAGTTTGATGAGAATGGTCAGCAAAATGATGGCAATACCATAGTTGGGAATGAAATCGTGAATGGTATTCATGGTGATCAAAAGGGGTTTGGCAATGATATCAAACCAGCCAAAATTGATGGCTTTTTTCAGGTTGTTATCGTATTCGCTCAAGAGCTTATAGCTTTTGGGACCCATAAAATAGGTATAGTCGTATTGCCCTTGTTTACCGGAATCCAGGCGGTCCATCTTCTGGACAAGTCGGTTGGTGGCAATATCATTGGCATAGGAGAGGCTAAGTTTGGCCTTGACAGGTTCTCTGGGCATCACAGCGGTCATAAAGTACTGGCTTGTATAACCGGCCCAGTCAATGGTGCCGTTAAAGGTGTCCTGGTCTTCGATATCATTCGGCGCAATGTCCTGATACTTGTCATCGATATAGGCTATAGGTCCTTGAAAGGCAAAACGGGATTGTTTTTTTATCTCGTCATTATAAAATCCTGGCATGGAAATAACAATGGCGTCATTGATCGGCATACCAGAGCCGTTTTGAACGAGAATATTACAATCAATGAGAAAGGAATCTGCCCGAAAGGTAAAGATTTTTTTTATGGAAATCCCCTGGGGGTTCACCCATGAAAAAACAATGGTTTTCTCCCCCTGGTACAGGCTGACAGAGGCGGTATCTGTGCCAGCAGTATAAATTGCATTGTCAAGTCCCTGAATAGATCCGCCTTCCATGCTAAAAGACAGGGTGCCGTTAACAAGCTGTTCCGGGACCAATTGTTTTAAAGGAGAGTTGTCCTGGTTTGTTTCTTTATAATTTTTGAGGGCAAAACTATGAACGGCTGCCATATGTTCGGATATGGCAATCTCATAGAGGGGGGTAGACACCAAGATGGTCCGATAGTCTTTAACCACAGGCATGGGTTGACTGGTTTGGGCCTGACTCTGGTTTTTAGTCCCATTTGTATAATCTGAAACCGTGGGTGTGTTTGCCGGAGTGTTTGATTGTACGGTTTCCCGGCTCTGGACTTCCTGGGACTGATTAGTATTTTCAGCAGGTGCTGTAAAAAAATATTGATAGCCCACAAGGACCACCACGGAAAGCACCACTGCTAATAATAATCTTTTTTGCTCATCCATTTTCTCTCCTAAACTTGAAAATTGTAAAGGGTTTTCATAACAAAGAAGAGGAAAACAGTTATGGCGTTAGGGATAAATTATGGGACCGGGTCATATCCTCCGGCATGGAATGGATGACAACGCAATACTCTCTTGACAGCAAGGGCAGTACCCCGAAGGCTGCCGTATTTTTCAACCGCTTCAAACGCATATGCCGAACAGGTCGGATAATACCTGCAATTCCGACCTGTTAGCGGTGATATAAAAAATTGATAAAATTTAATAAATATTAATAATAGCTGTTTTATCATAAGTGTGCCGTTGCTATTTTTGTAAAAAGTTTATCAAGCTTCTCAATAATTTGTCTGTTAGATAGCGTGGTCAGACCTTTCCGTCCAATGATATTTATGTCCCTGGTTCCCGGAATAGAATCTTTCCTATGTCTAAAATATTCCCTTATAATTCTTTTTATCCGGTTACGCGCTACTGCATTCCCCACTCGTTTAGATACGGTAATTCCAATTCGATTGCATTTGCCTGTTCCGTTAAGGACGGCTGCTATAAAATAGCCCGTGTGTATCTTTTTCCCTTGTTTCGAAAGCGTTAAAAATTGGCTCCTTTTTAAGAGCCTCACCTCTTTGGGTAAAGAAAAGTTATTCAATCAATCCCTTTATTAAACCGTTAGTTTCTTTCTTCCTTTTGCTCTTCTTGCATTGATGATCCGTCTGCCGCCCGGGGTGGCCATTCTTTTAAGAAACCCGTGTTTTCTTGTTCTTTTTCTATTGCTGGGCTGAAATGTTCGTTTCATAAAATCACAATCCTTAACTAAATTAATTTATTAAATATTAAGCTAACTACCATAAACATAAGACTTTAACTTTTTTTATAAAAAAAGTCAAGAATGAACCTGATTCAAATTTGATTCGGGGAATTTATTTTACCAGGGATTCAAAAATATGGTATTCTTCAATATGGTAATGGGGTTCAGGATAGATGGCAATGGGTTTTGAAAATTGTTTTTCCAGTGAGGCAATCAAATGTTTTTCTCTGCCGTGGAGGAGTTGGGCAATTTCAGGATGGACTTTCACCGTAAACCGGTTGCCCATGATATCCCCGGCCTCCGATACCAGGTCCCGGTATATTTTGTGGCAGATGGATTTGCCCGATAACAGGTGGCCGTTGCCGTTGCAGTAAAAACAGGGCTCGCACAGGGTTCGTGTCAGGTTTCTTCGGGTCCGCTTCCGGGTCATCTGAACCAGACCCAGTTCGGTCAGGGGAAGAATGTTGGTCTGGCTCTTGTCCTTTTTCACGGCCCCATTCATCCGGGACATCACCTTTTCCTTGTGGGATTCTTTTTTCATGTCAATAAAGTCAATGATGATGATGCCGCCGATATTGCGCAGTCTGATCTGGTAGGCAATCTCCTTGACTGCTTCCAAGTTGGTTTTCAGGATGGTTTCATCAAAATTATGATTGCCCACATACCGGCCTGTGTTGACATCAATGGCAATAAGGGCTTCGGTTTGTTCAATAATGATATAGCCGCCGGATTTGAGCCATACCTTTCTTTTAAGCGATCTTGCCACATCTGCTTCTATATTATAGGCATCAAAAATGGATTCCCTGCCCTGGTAAAGCTCCACGCTTAAGTTTACGTCGGGCATGAGTCTTTTTAAAAAATTCTGGACATTATCGTATTCCTCTTTGGAGTCAATCACCAATTTGTCTGCTTCATTGGCAAGAAGATCTCTCACTGCCCGGAAGGTGACGGTCAGGTCCTTGTATACCAGGGAAGTGGCAGAAACAGAGCGGCTCTTGGTCATGATGTCCTCCCAGGTGTTGTTGAGAAAATCCATCTCTTTTTTGATGGTTTCCTGATCAATCCCCTGGGCCTGGGTTCTGAATATATAACCGAACTTATTTTCTCGAATGGACAGGAGCAACTCCTTGAGCCGGGTTCTTTCTTCTTCGTTATCAATGCGTTTGGAGATGCCGATGTGGTCCACCGTGGGCATGAGAACCAAATACCTTCCGGCAAGGGAGATATGGGTGGTGACCCTGGGGCCCTTGGTGCCGATGGAGGATTTGGCCACCTGGACCAGGATTTCCTGACCTTCTGTCAGCAGATCTTCGATGCTGCATTCAGGGGTCAGGGCTGCTTTCCAGGAACCATGGGACTTGTCCATTTCCCTGGCTTCCATGTCAGTCGTATCCATGTCTCCGTCGGCGTCAACATCGGTGTCCTGTTCAAATTTTTGGTACATTTTATGGCTTGCCGTGTCCAGAACATCATCCACATAGATAAAGGCGGCCATGTCGAATCCGATGTCCACAAAGGCAGCCTGCATGCCTGGAAGAACCCGCTGGACCCTTCCCTTGTAGATGTTCCCGGCAATGCTGGTTTCGTCTTCTCTTTCGATAAAAACTTCAACAATGGTGCCGTTTTCAAGGAGGGCAACCCGGGTTTCATGGGGGGCTGAATTTACAACAAGCTCTTTTAACATGGGGGTCATCCTTGGGTTATCTTTTTAATTCTTGCGGTTTGCATGGAGGCACCCTCTATTTTGAAATATTTTGCCAGTACCTCTGTTGGCCGAATGGTTCTGGTATTGTATTGCTTTAATACCATTTTAATGGTTTTTAGACCAATTAGGGTTATGGTCTGAACCGATTGCCTCAAATCCGTTTGTCTGATTTTACCTTTTTTGCTGAGATCTTCAACCATAAATTCAGATAAATTCAAAAATCGGTCAATGTCTTCTTGATCCAGGCAGGGGGCAGAAAACCGGATTTGATAGGCAGATTCTGTCGTGTCCTGGTGTCGAAGTTTGGAATGAAGGCGGCAGTCAATGACGTTAAGTCCAGTGGGAAGCGCCTCATTTAACGCCTGTTTTACCGCATCGGGGCGGGTGCCCCGTTCAAGATAAATAAACAGGGTTTCTCGTTCGCTTTCCATCCCTAAGGGCAGGGCATTTTCAAAGGAAATTTTCATGGACGGGTTAAACCCTTTGGAATATTTAACAACCAGCCCGGCCCGCTTTACGGCCCGCTCAACAATGGTGGCCAGCTCCAGGTGTCCGAAAAATCGTGCCCGGTCCAATTTTGAAAAGATAACATCAAACTTGAAAAAGGCATCATCGGGCAGCAAGATTGGCGAAGAACCCATTGGGCCGGGTGGGCTTGCCGGGTTGGTGTCGATATCATGGATAACCGGTTGGATCCGTTCAAAATCGCAGACCCCGCATCCTGAACAGTCGTGGTCCCGGCAATCTTGTGTCGACGTTTGTTCTATTGCTCGTTGAAATTCTTTTTTAAGAAAGGTGTCGGTTACGCCGGAATCAATGTGGTCCCAGGGCAGTACTTCTTCGTCACTTCTCGTCCGGGAGGTGTAAAATAAAGGATCAATACCGGTGTCGTCAAAGGCCTTTTGCCAGAGGTCAAACCTGAAGTGATCAGTCCATCCGTCCAAACGGCACCCATTTTCAAAGGCAGCTACCAACAAGGCGGAAAGGCGCCTGTCCCCACGGGCAAATACGCCCTCTACCAGACTCATCTTCGGATCCTGCCATTTGAGCTTGATCCGTTTGTTCCGCAGATTATCTTTTAAATATTGGAGTTTTTCATTTGTTTGTTCAAGGGGCATCTGGGAATGGCGCTGGAACGGGGTATGGGACTTGGGGATAAAACTGGCCACAGAGACAGTGATCCCTTTTTTCCCCTTGGCATATTGGGCCAATCGGTTTGACAAACGGCAGATGCCGTCCATGTCTTCCATTTCTTCAAAGGGCAGGCCCATCATAAAATAGAGCTTGATATTTTTCCACCCCAGTTCCAGTGCATTTTCAACCGTGGTGCAGATGCTCGCTTCGGTGAGGTTTTTGTTGATAATATCCCTCAGGCGCTGGGTGCCAGCTTCTGGGGCAATGGTGAACCCTGTTTTTCGAACTGTTTTTATCAGCTCCATGAGGTCCGGGGTGAGGCGTTCTGCCCGGATGGAGGGCAGGGAAATGGAATTGCACTGGCCCTGGTTCATGGCCAGCAATTGCTGCATCAATTGGGCGAGGTTCGAATAATCCCCTGTGCTCAATGAGAGCAGGGACATTTCCGAATACCCCGTGGATTTTAAAGAGAATTTGGCGATTTTCAACAAGTCTTCAACGGACCGTTCCCGAACTGGTCGATAGATCATGCCGGCCTGGCAAAATCGGCACCCCCGGGAGCATCCCCGGGCAATTTCCAGACGCAGCCGGTCATGTACGGGCTTGGCATAGGGAACAATGGGGTCCATGGGAAAGGTGTCCAGGGTCAGAGTCGGTAAAAAAGCCCGTTTCACCCGGGTATAATCTTCATAAACGGGGGTCAGGGTCTGGATACCTTTTTTATCCCAGTGGGGGGTAAAAAAAGAGGGAATATAGACCCCTGGGATCTTGGATAATCGTCTTAACAGGTTTTTTTTAATTCCGTCACCGTTCTTTTTGAACTCAATGACTTCATTGGCAATTTGTATGATTGCCTCTTCTCCGTCCCCAATGACAAAGGCATCAAAGAAATCCGCCAGGGGTTCGGGGTTAAAGGCACAGGGTCCCCCCCCAATGATAAGGGGAAAGGTGTCATCTCTTTGATCCGCATAAAAAGGGATTTTGGAAAGGGAGAGCAGGGTCAGAATATTGGTAAAGTTCAGCTCATATAAAAGGCTGATTCCAATGATATCAAAGGCGGATAGTTCTCGCTGGGATTCCATGGACAAACAGGGGATGCCATTTTGTTCCATGAGCTGTTCCATGTCCTTAGCCGGGGAAAAAAAACGCTCTGCTGCAATGTTTTCCTGTTTGTTTAGAATGGAGTATAATATCTGGATGCCAAAGTGGGAGGTGCCTATTTCATATAGGTCCGGAAAGACCAGGCCAAAGGTCAGATCCACTTGATCCAGGTTCTTTTTTACGGCATTGATTTCGTTTCCCGCATAACGGGTTGGGGTCTGGACCTGTGCAAGGATATCTTGATAATTTTGTTTATGCATGATACTAAATTTATAAAAATTATAACCTTTACTTTGTTGAGTATAATCAAATTTTCTAATATATTATTTTTTGTGGGAAAAGGCAATGAAAAGAACAAAAATTAACCTCCTGACACGCCTGGATAAAACACCGGGCCAGGTTTTGGTCAAGGGCTGGGTGAGAACCAAACGCGACTCAAAAGAATTCTCCTTCATGGAGGTGAATGATGGGTCCTGCCTCAAAAATATCCAGGTAATCGCCAACAAGGACCTGGCCAATTATGGTGAGATTCAGGGCATTACCACCGGCACCTCCCTTATGGTGACAGGCGATCTGGTGGCATCCCCGGGCAAGGGCCAGAAATGGGAAATCCAGGCAAGTGAAGTTGATATTGTCAGCCTGGCGCCTGAATCCTATCCCCTTCAAAAGAAACGCCATTCAGATGAATATTTACGGACCATTGCCCATTTGCGGCCCCGGACCAACAAATACGGGGCAATTTTTCGGATCCGTTCGGAAATGGTCTTTGCCATCCATAAATTTTACCGGGACAAGGGATTTAAATATTTGACAGCCCCCTTGATCACAGGATCCGACTGTGAGGGCGCAGGTGAAATGTTTCGGGTCACAAATCTCGCTCCAGAAGCAGTTCAAAAACAGGGTCGAATGGATTTTGCCAAGGATTTTTTCGGTCAGGAAGCCAATCTTACGGTGTCAGGGCAATTGTCTGCAGAAATGTTTGCCCTTTCCCTGGGGGATGTCTATACCTTTGGGCCGACCTTTAGGGCGGAAAATTCCAACACCAGCCGCCATGTGGCGGAATTCTGGATGCTGGAACCGGAGATGGCTTTTTGCGACTTGGAAGGAAACATGGACCATGGGGAGGAACTGGTCAAGTATCTGGTCGGCCATGCCATGGAACACTGTGAAGAAGATCTTGCCCTGTTTTTCCAGTTTGTGGACAAATCATTGCCCGCATTGATGGATACCCTGCTCAAACAAAAATTTGCCAGGCTCTCCTATACAGAGGCCATTGAGGTGTTGAAAAAATCCAAGAAAGCATTTGAGTTTCCCGTGGAATACGGCATCGATCTTCAGTCGGAACATGAACGCTTCCTGGCGGAAGAATACTTTAAAAAACCTGTTTTCCTCACCGACTATCCCAAGGGGATCAAACCCTTTTACATGCGAATGAATGATGATGATAAAACCGTTGCCGCGGTGGATCTGCTGGTCCCCAGGATCGGGGAGCTCATCGGCGGCAGTCAGCGCGAAGAACGTCTCGAGCAATTGGAAAAAAGGATGGAAGAGATGAATCTGCCCAAAGAGCCCTATTGGTGGTACCTGGATTCCAGACGGTTCGGGTCTGCTCCCCATGCGGGATTTGGTCTGGGGTTTGAACGATTTCTAATGATGCTCACCGGGGTCACCAATATTCGGGATGTGGTTCCTTTTCCTAGAACTCCCGGCAGTATTGATTTTTAAGGTTTCCCTGGTGGAGATGAAAATTGGGAAATGAAACGGGGGAGATGAAAAGGTGGATATGAAAAAAAAGTATTATTTCCACGCCGACCTGGTCCAGGAAATATCCGAGGCCATGAAGGCAGGCCTTTCCTTTGTGGAGCTCTCCCTGGACCTGAATTTGTCCAGGGATCGGTTTGCCATCAGGGGGGACTGTCTGGTGCTGGACAAGGCCTGGGAAATTGATATCAAGGATCTTGAACCTGTTGCATCCAGTCGACAAAAGGTCTTTGTCCTAAGCCGTGAGGGCCTTTCCCCCATTGAGGTCCGGGCAGACGGCTATTACAAACTGGTCCCCACGGATACCGTCCCCACCCTTGAAATAAACGGGATCAAAATGCACCGCTCCAAGGATATTGATCCCTTTGTGGATGCCAGGGAAAAAACAAAGTTGGTGGTAAGACTCAATGACCATGTGTTGGATACCTGCGGAGGCTTGGGGTATTCTGCTGTTTTTGCCCTGAAAGCCGGTGCCAAACGAGTGGTATCAACAGAAAAGAGTCGGCCGGTGATTCAGATCCGTCACCAGAACCCCTGGTTGCCAGCCAAGGGCAACCATCAAATGGAGTCAATCCGAACCGACTCAACCCGAGTTGGCTCGCCCCAGATGGATCAGTCCCGGATTGACCCGATCCATATTGATTGGGTCAATGCAGATATTACCCACTACATCCGTACCCTCCCTGACCTGTCCTTTGATGCGGTTATCCATGATCCGCCGCGGTTTACCTCTGCCACAGGGGAATTGTACGGAAAGCAATTTTATACCCAGCTGTTTCGGGTGATGAAACCCTCCTCCCGGCTGTTCCATTACACGGGCAGCCCAAAGAAAATCAATCACCAGGATCGGTTCATTAAAAATGCCATAAAACGCCTGGAACAGGTCGGGTTTTCGAAGGTGGTATTCAATGAGCGGCTCCAGGGGATTCATGCCCTGAAAAACTTCTTGGGAAAACAAGGCTCTGGAGAACCGGTTTGGAAAACAACCTTTAAATAAATTTTTATAAATAAGTCCTTTGAATAAGGTTAGGAAAAATATGATCACTTTACTTGATTATGGTGCCGGTAACGTTCGAAGCGTCATAAATGCGGTTGAACGACTGGGCGGCTCCCTGAGATTGGTCACAAAACCGGAAGATATTTTAAGTGCGGATAAACTCATTTTTCCGGGTGTGGGAAACTATGAGAGCATGATCCAGATCCTGAACCAAAAAGATTATATTGAGCCCTTGAGAGAATATCTCTCCGCGGACCGGCCTTTTTTTGGCATCTGTCTCGGGATGCAGGCCCTGTTCCAGGGCAGTGAAGAATCGGTTTCAAGCAATGAGAGTTTGGGGTTTTTCAAGGGCCGGGTTGCCCGGTTTAAAACCGATCTGGCCGTTCCCCACATGGGGTGGAACGGGATCAATATCAAACAAAAATCCCCATTGCTATCAGGGATTGATCCCGATTCTCGATTTTATTTTGTCCATTCCTATCATTTGGTTCCCGAAGATCCGTCGGTGATCCTTACCACCACCACCTATGATTATGAGTTTGTAAGCGCTGTGCAAAAGGGCAATGTCATGGGGACCCAGTTTCATCCGGAAAAAAGCGGGCGAGTGGGCATGAAGCTGTTGGAGAATTTTATCAGTTCAGATGATCTGCATGCCTACGGCCCCGCAAATATTCAGGGGAAGCGTCTGGCAAAACGGGTGATTGCCTGCCTGGATGTCCGGTCCAATGATGATGGGGATTTGGTGGTGACCAAGGGGGATCAGTATGATGTCAGGGACAAGGGAAATGTGAGAAACCTAGGGCAGCCCGTGGACCTTGCCAAACGGTATTATGAGGAAGGCGCCGACGAGATTACCTTTTTGAATATCACGGGATTCCGAGATTTCCCTTTAAAGGATATGCCCATGCTCAAGGTGCTTGAAGAAACGTCTAAAAATGTGTTTGTTCCCCTGACCATTGGCGGTGGTATCCGGGATTACACGGACAGTAACGGGCAGGTCTATTCAGCCCTGGATGTGGCATCCCAATATTTTAGATCCGGGGCCGATAAAATATCCATCGGCAGTGATGCGGTTGAGGTTGCTCTGGCCTATCTTGCAACCGGAGAAAAAACAGGGACCAGTGCCATCGAACAGATTTCCAGGGTATACGGTAACCAGGCCGTGGTGATTTCCATTGATCCCAGACGGGTCTGGGTTGATTCACCCGGGGAGGCTGGGGGGCATCATGTGATACAACCCTCGGAGCCCGGACCCGATGGCAAAGCCTATTGTTGGTACCAGTGTACGGTCCAGGGAGGGCGTGAAACCAGGGATCTGGATGCCGTGGCCCTTGCCGCGGTCTGCGAGGCCCTGGGGGCCGGAGAAATTTTGCTCAACTGCATTGACAAGGACGGAACAAACTCGGGGTTTGATCTGGACCTGATTAATGCCGTCCGCGCTGCCGTATCCATCCCGGTGATTGCTTCTTCTGGTGCCGGGTGTGAAGCCCATTTTTCACAGGTTTTTGAAGGAACCAACGCGGAAGCTGCCCTTGCCGCAGGCATTTTCCATCGTAAAGAGGTTCCCATACAGGCGGTGAAAGCCCATCTTGCCGAAAGGGGAATTCAAGTTCGTCAATGATATCCGTTGGGATTTTTTGGCCTACATCCGATGTTGTACATAAATGCCAGCAGAGGAGGTAGGCTCTTTGCTTCACTCTCGCCGGATGTCCTTAAACTCTGATAATATTTTACCAAATTCGAATTTTCAATTCTATATATTCGAATTTTCGAAAAATAATTTCATTTTTATATCAGTCAGCTCTTTAAATATATTTAAGTTTAGTATAATCAAAGAAGGAGACATTCAGCCAAACATACTTGATATGGAGACTTGCCCAAACGACTAAAATGGATTCAATCAATATCCTCATAGTGGATGAAGACCCTGTTATCAGACAGATGGTTCCCCAGGCCATTGAGTCTCTTTACCACAGTTTTAAAACAGCCAAAAACGGTATGGAAGCGCTTTCTCTGATAAAGAAAATAGATTTCGATATTGTCATTGCTGATATCAACAGCCCTGAACTCAATGGTATTGATTTGATATCTGAAACCCAAAAGATAAAACCACAAACCGTTTTTATGATCTTTACCGGATACAGCAGGGACTATTCTTATGAGAGGATCATAGGAGCGGGAGCCAAGGATTTCATCAGAAAACCATTTACCAATGAGGAACTGAAAAATAAGCTGGTACGGATTATCGATGAATGTAAAATGGAAAAAAAAAACAAACAGCTTTTGGCCCAACAGAAAGAGCTGAACATACAGTTGACGGAAATGCTATCGGTGTCTTCCGATCTGGCATCGGAATTGGAATTCGACCACTTGTTTCCTCTCATCATTAGTAAAATTACTAAAATAATGGCTGCAGAAAGAACAAGCCTTTATATTTTGGATCGGGACAAGCAGGAGATCTGGACCAAGGTAGCAGAACGTATTGATATAATCCGCTTGCCATTGGGTGAAGGAATAAGCGGAAGGGTTGCCCAAACCGGCGAGCTGCTCAATATAGCTGATGCCTGGGAACTTCCTTATTTCAACAAAGAGTTTGACAGGAAAAACAATTTTAGGACACGATCCGTATTATGTCTTCCCATTAAAAACCATGACGGAGAAAAAGTTGGTGTTCTTCAGGTAATCAATAAAAAGAATAAAGACCGTTTTGATGCCAGGGATGAAATATTTTGTAAGGGGTTGGCATCCCAGGTCGGAATTGCATTGGAGAATGCCCTTTTACACGATGAACTCAAGCTTTCATTTAATAGTTCCATCCAGACATTATCGGCAATGGTGGATGCCAAACACCCCTTAACTACGGGTCATTCTATGCGGGTAACTGAGTATTCCCTTGTGATTGCTAAAAAAATGGGTTTGGAACAGAATGAATTAGACAATTTAAACTATGCGGCACTTCTTCACGATATTGGTAAAATAGGCATCAGTGATGATGTTTTGTTGAAAAATGGTCCTTTTACACCAGCGGAACGAGCTGAAATGAACACTCATCCCCAAAAAACAAAAGAGATTCTTGATAAGTTTCATTTTCCAAAGGCCTTGCGGCATGTATCTCAAATAGCCGCCAGTCACCATGAAAAGGTAAACGGTAAGGGATATCCCAAAGGGTTGAGTGGCGATCAATTGCCCTTGGGCTCCAAAATAATTGCCGTGGCCGACGTTTTTGATGCGCTAACTTCCCCGAGAGATTACCCCAAATATGCCTTTGGGAAATCCTTGGATTGTGACATTATGCCTTTGCCTAAAGTGATCTCAATTCTTAAAAAAGATGCCGGCAGCCACTTTGATACAATAGTTGTAGCAGCATTTTTGAGTTGCCTGCCCGAGATTCTTTTGCACCACAGAGGTGGGCGTTTCCAACCGGAATATGTGGACGAAGTGATCAATTTTCTGAATTCATCAGACCCTTTGGGGTAAAAGAAATCCTGTTTTTTTAAAATCTCATGATAATCCAAAATTAAAATAGCCTGGTCCGGCTCTCCTTTGCCAGTTGGGCAGTTTTGAAAGTATAGTCAGTAGCGTTTCTTCGCAACTTGCGGAATTATTATTTTTGTCTCATGTCATTGTTTGATTCAGAAACGGCAATGAGGTTGTCACGTCAAGACTAGCGCGACTGGAAAAATTTAAAAAAGGAGTTGACAAACATCTGTTCCTGGATAATAAATTGATCATACGTCCGATCAATTTATTTATACGATGATTTATATGGAATAGAAAATGGGCAGAAAAAGCATCGCAGATGAACGCCGCACACAGATCATCCAGGCCTTTTACCAATGTGTGGTAAAAGGAGGAGCTGCCGGGGCTTCCATTCGTAAAATCGCCAATGAGGCCGGGGTATCCCCCAGCACCCTTCATCATTATTTTAAGGACCGGGATGAAATCATCGAAGAGGCAGTGGTCTATTTTACCGATGAGATTTTTAACCGGTTTGCCGAAAAGATTACACCCCATCTTGATGCAGAGGTTCGCCTGTCCCGGGGGCTTGAATTTATTTTCAGCAAAGGCATGATCAACCCCGACCATACCGGGTTTTTTCTGGAATGCTGCGTGGTAGCCCGGCACAATACCCGGATCAGGGAGACCATTGCCGAACTGTTCCACAGGTTTCGGGGTGCCATAATGGATCACTTAAACGGTATGGCGCAGTTTTCCTGCCTGGAAGACCGGCAGAAAAAACTCTGCGCCACCATGATCGTGGCCCTCCATGAAGGGATTGAACTGCAATGGTATGCCGATCCCCAAGAAATTTGTTTTGAAGATGCCCTCAATGCCACCCAGGCATTGATCCGGTTTTTTGTTGAGAATCCGACCTGCATTCAATAAAGGAGAGATCCATGAACCCCGATTGGGACAACGCCTATGAATTCTACAAAGATTTATTTAAGGGCCATCGATTCCCCCTGGCCTTTGTGGATCTGGACAAATTTGACAGAAATATTGCCTATGTGGCAGGAACCCAGGCGGATACGGGCAAGAAGATCCGGGTGGCATCCAAATCCATTCGATGTCTGGAATTGCTCAAGCGGGTATTTAAAAAGGGCGGGGGGGTATTCCAGGGGGTACTTGCCTTTACCATGGAAGAAGCGGCGTTTCTCATTGACAATGGGCTGGACGATATCATTGTGGCCTATCCTTCTACCCAGATCAGTGATGTGGATATTTTTGTGGAAAAAACCCGTTGCGGCGCCAATATTTCCCTGGTGGTAGATTGCCTGGATCATCTGCGGGTTTTGTCAGCAGCAGGGGAAAAGGCCAATCTTAGGCTCAATCTTTGCCTGGACATTGACATGTCCTATCGTCCCCTGGGCCGTTTTTCCCACCTGGGGGTGAGGCGCAGTCCAATTCACTCAGTTGACCAGGCCTTGGAGATGGCAAGGGCTGCCCGGGACCTTGTCGGGGTTCGCATTAAAGCGGTCATGGGGTATGAAGCCCAGATCGCCTCCATGAATGACAATTACCCGGCAAAGGGGTTTAAAAATAAATTAATCAGGTTGTTTAAACAACAATCTGTCAAAGAACTGACCCATCGCCGCAGGAGGATCGTAGACAGGTTAAGGTCGGAAGGCGTCACCCTTTCCGTTGTCAATGGCGGTGGCAGCGGCAGCCTTATCTCAACGGGCAGGGATGATTCTGTAACCGAGGTCACGGCGGGTTCGGCTTTTTTTGCCCCGGGCCTGTTTCGATATTTTCAGGATGTTTATTTTGAACCGGCAGCCTTTTTTGGCCTCCAGGTGACACGGATGCCGGTCAGAGGCGTGGTCACCTGCCAGGGGGGAGGGTATGTGGGGTCTGGCGAGGTCAATACCAACCGGCTTCCCTGGCCGGTTTTGCCCCCGGGGATGCAATATCTTTCCATGGAAGGCGCCGGAGAAGTCCAGACGCCTTTGAAACTGTCCGGGGATTGCCCTGAGTTTGCCCTTGGGGATCCCGTCTTTTTTCAGCATGCCAAGGCCGGGGAACTTTGTGAGCGGTTCAACCAGCTCCATTTGGTAAAGAACAATAAACGTATCGGCACAACGCCCACATATCGTGGGCAGGGCCATGCATTTTTATAAGGAGGTAAGGGGTGGCAAAAGATCCTTTTCGCGTATTTGATTTTATTTTTGTGGGGGCTGGTATCTCAGGTCCTTTTATCGCCAATGACCTGTGCAAGGAAGGAGCTGACTGCCTGATGCTGGAAGCAGGCAAGCAGTATACGCGCAGAACATATCCCACCAACGGCCTTGACGGGACCTCCCAGATGTATTGGTCCGGCGGTCTGGAGCTTGGCCATGACGCCAAAATTGCGTTTCTACGACCCAAGGTGGTGGGGGGCGGTTCCATCGTGAACCAGGCCCTTGTGGACCGGTTTGATGATGTTGCCCTGGATGATTGGCGATCGGCTTCGGGTATCAATGATTTTACCGTGGCGGATATGGCCACCTGGTATGAGGCGGCTGAATCGGAAATAGAAATCCAGGAGATCCCTGCCAAATTTCGAAACAAAAATGCCGAGATATTTGACCAAGGGTTTAAGAACCTTAAGTTTGACAATGCTCCCCTGAAAAGGGCCCAGAGTAACTGCCGTCTGGAAGAGGGCAATTGCTGTATTGAATGCCTCAACGGGTGCCGTCTGGGAAGCAAGCAGAGCACCCCTGAAACCGTGCTGAAAACCTCTTTGGAAAACGGGCTGACCCTGGCATCCGAAATTGAGGTGACACAGATTATCGAAAATAAGGGGGATATCCGGGTCATGGGTGTTGATGCCATGGGTGGCCAGGTATCCTATCGCGCCCGGAACCTGGTCCTGGGCGGCGGGGCCATTGGCAATGCCAGGCTGCTTCTCAATTCCGGGTTTGGGAAAAAACTGCCCCATATCGGCAAAGGCTTTTTTTGTCATCCCCAGTTCATGAGTTTTGGAATTTATGAGGAAAAAATCAATTCCCATACAGGGGCGTTCCAGGCCTTTAAATCCGATGACAAGGGGTTTCGAAAGGAAGGCTTTAAGCTGGAAAATGTCTATGCCGGACCCGAAGGCATTGCCCTGCTGGTGCCGGATTTTGGAAAAATTCACCATGAACACATGGAAAAGCTCTCCCACTTTGCCTGTATCGAGGTTTGTACAAGGGATACCAACCCCGGCCAGATCAAGGTGAACCGCAGGGGAAAGGCATTGATCCGCAAGGTACAAAATGCAGAGGATATTCGCCGCTATGAAAGGGGTTCAAAGGTTATTGATGATATCTTCACGAGCACCGGGGCAAGGCAGATCGTCCACGGTCGGTTTGCCATTGGGCTGCATTTGATGGGATGTTGCGCCATTGGTACGGATCCTTCTACCTCGGTCATTGATCCGGAATTCAGGCTTCACGGGTATAAGAATATTTTTGCGGCAGATTCCAGTATTTTTCCCAATGCACCGGGGATTAACCCGTCACTCACCATCATGGCCCTTTCCAAAAAAGCCGCCGCCAGCATATTAAGGAACCGATAAAATGACGAAAAAAATGACCCAGAAAAGAATGATTTCAAAATATTTTTCCCAATCCCAGTTAAAGGGGCTGTTAAAAACAGGGGATGTGATTCTTCCGGGAACCGAGGCATCCCCCTCTTTTTCAGCCACCGGATGCATCCATCATATTGACCGAATGGCAAAATACATGGCCGAAGATGACCTCGCTGGTTTGCAAATGGTCTTTTCGGTTTTAAGGTGGACGCCCAGATGGGGAATTGTTCTGCTCATGAAATTGTGTAACCATAGCAGTTCTTTTCCCTCTTTTATCGGAGCAGGTCTTCGGATGCTTGAAATAGGGCTTAAAGGCGTTACCCTGTCTCCCTATTATGCCAATCTCACGGCTTTGGGCTATGAGGGCAAAAAGGTCTATGATGTCATTGACTGGCATCCCAAAGTTCTTGTCAACGAGGACGGAATTCCCATCAAAGAAGCGCCCATCAACCTTGATAATCCCGAACCCCGGGATGTGGACGCCCTTTATAAAAAGGCCCGAAAAGTTGGACCTGAAATTCGGGACTGGGGGGTAAAAAAACGGCTCCAATTTATATCTAACCTCAAGGCGGTTATTCTGGAGAATCAGGAATATATTCTGGACCGGCTCCAGGCAGATACGAAAAAATCCCGTTTTGACGCCATTACTGCAGAAATTTTCGGGGTGTTGGATTTTCTGGATTATCTGGAAAAAAATGCCGTCAAGGTTTTGTCCGATCGCAAGGTGGCAACCCCCTTTGCCCTGATGGGAAAACGCTCAAAGGTTTATTTTGAACCCCTGGGCACGGCCCTGCTGATTTCTCCCTGGAATTATCCTTTTTACCAGGCAATTGTTCCCGTTTGCCAGGCCTTTATTGTGGGAAATGCAGTGGTTTTCAAGCCCTCCAGTGATACCCCCTTAAAAGGGTTGGTGGAAGAGCTGCTTGACCAGGCAGGATTTTTACCCGGATGGGTACAGATCGTCTATGGTGAAGGGCGTAAGATCGGTAATTCCCTGGTGGACGGACAGCCTGACAAAATCTTCTTGATCGGCAGTCAGCCCGTGGGAAAATCCATCATGGAGCGGGCAGCCCAATATTTAATTCCTGTTGAGCTGGAATTGGGGGGAAAAGATCCCATGGTGGTCTTTGAAGATGTTAATATAGAGCGGGCCGTGGCCGGTGCCATCTGGGGCGGTTTTACCACCACGGGCCAGTCCTGCACCTCTGTGGAACGGTTGTTTGTCCAGGAGAGTATCTATGAACGATTCAAGGAAATCCTTGTCAAAGAGACGCTCAAATTGGTCCAGGCAACCGATGATGACGGCAGTGCTGACATCGGTCCCATGACCACCAAGGGTCAGGTGGAAACTATTGCCGCCCAGGTGGCCGATGCCAAGGAAAAAGGCGCTGTTTTTCTCACAGGAGATGACTGGGATGGCAAGTCCGAGTTTGTCCCCCCTATGATCGTTGAAGGGGTCACACGAGAGATGGCCATTGACAGGGAGGAAAATTTTGGGCCTCTGCTGCCCATTTATCCTTTTTCAAGTGAAGCCGAGGCTATCGAGATGGCCAATGATCCGGATTACGGGCTGTCCGCCAGTGTCTGGTCCCAGGATCTTAAGCGGGCAGACCGGGTGGCAAGGATGATTTATACCGGCAATGTTTCTATTAACAATGTGATGCTCACGGAAGGCAACCATGCCCTGCCCTTCGGCGGAGTGCAAAAAAGCGGGTTCGGCCGGTATAAAGGCGAGTTTGGTTTTTATGCCTTTGCCAATATCAAGGCTATTCTCATTGATCAGAACAGCGCAAAAATGGAGGCCAATTGGTTTCCCTATACGGCCAAAAAATACAAGATTTTTTCAGACCTGACCCATGCCCTGTATTCACCGGGTAGGATAGGGGGTCTGATCAAGGGGGCGTTTTACGGGCTTAAGCTTGAGACATATGTCAAAAAATTGGCCAAAAAAGGCCGAAAATAGGAATTACAGGACAAAACTTAGCAAAAGCCAGTGGCGGACAATTTAGATAAAGGCAGGTGGTCAGGGCCGGGACTGGCCTGAGATCCCGCCTCAATACTATGATCAAGAAACCCGGACAAGTATCCGGGTCATGAACGATCAAGAGGCAGTTTACATATATGCCACCATTGGGGACCAGGATATAAAGCATGAATTGATGCAGGCTGGGTTTACCCTGAGCCTGGACCCCCGGGAGGATGACGCCACCTCGTTTGTCATAACGGTAAAGGGGCAGCCCCCTGGCCGATTTGGTAAAAAAGAGGACTCAAGATTAAATTCAGGATTCGGTCAAGCTGGGTCTGTTCCTCCTAACAGGCAGGATGGGCCGGGGCAGGACATGAAAAAGGGTTTAATCAAACTGCCGGAAACTCTTGTTGTTACCTATCCCTATTCGCCCGGGCTCATGACCATGACCCTTTCCGAAGCCAGGGACAATGGAATTATGATTTCCTTTGAGGCGGTTTTTTTATTAAGAGCGACAATATGGCGGGTCAGTTTATTATGGGTTGCCGCTTTCTTAGCGGCGGAGCTGAAAAGTACTGAAAAAATAATTCGATTGTGGACTCCTGCCTGACCCGAAAAAAAATGTAGGGATTTGCCTAGGAAATCGTCAATGCGTTGACAGGCCCCCGGCAATGTTGGTCAATTCCTATGTTTTTTAATCGGCCTCTTACAGGTTCCCTTTTAAGCCGATTTTTTCTGCAACCGGCTGCATGCCCAAAATCACTTGGGTGATCAGTTCGGAAAGTTCCATATTCAAAAGTTGGGCCCCTTTTTTAATGACCTCTCTGTCCACACCCGCGGCAAAACTTTTATCCTTGAATTTCTTTTTAACGGATTTGACCTTGATATCCAGAATGCTCTTTGAAGGTCTTACCAAAGCGGCACTGGCAACAAGCCCCGTGAGCTCGTCAATGGCATACAATGTTTTTTCCAGGGGGGTCTCGGGCTTAACATCGGTGCAGATACCCCATCCATGGCTGATCACGGCCCGGATATATTCCTGGGGCCAATTGTTGGCTTCAAACAATTCAATGCATTTGACACAGTGTTGGTCCGGGTACCTCTCATAATCCAGATCATGTACCAGCCCGATGACTCGCCACTTTTGAGCATCTTCGCCAAAGATACCGGCAAAATGTCCCATTACGGATTCAACGGCCAGGGCATGCCGGATTAATCCTTCTTTTTGGGTGTATTTTTTTAATAATTCCATGGCATCTTCACGGGTGGGTATACAGGGGGGCATGATAAATCCTTTAATTGTATTTTCAGTTTAATCATTATAAACTATTTTCTTATCTTTTAATAGATGGGAAGTCAACTATGATACGCGATCAGGTGAGTGGCGAATCCTATTACAATGACAGTGAAATCCTGCTGCTGATAGGGGGAGGGGATCACTTTTTCTCGGCCATTTGGGATGAGCTTCCCCAAAAGGAAACAACCAATTCCCTGGCAGAGATTAAGGGCCAGGGGCAGCGCATCCATATCGTGGATGATTTGGCCAATCAGCGGAAAATTGCCGGTACTATTTTGAAAAATCTGGGGTACCAGGTTTTTGCTGTGGCAGACGGCATGGAAGCTGTGGCCTTTGTCAAAGAGAATTCTGTGGATTTGCTCGTTCTTGATATGGTTATGGAACCCTCCATCAGCGGGCTTGAAGCCTATCAACGGATTAAAAAAATTTATCCGGCCCAAAAAGCCATACTTGCCAGTGGACATTCTAAATTAGAAGCGGTCTTAATGGCCCAGGACCTGGGCGCAGGAGCTTTTGTGAAAAAACCCTATACCATACTGGACATGGGGATTGCCGTGGAAAAGGAACTTGAAAAATAGTGGAAATTTTTGGAAAAAAAGACTTTCAGCAGCTCCAGATTATCCGCCAGATGGCCAGGGACCTGGATTTTGATATTGAAATTATGGGGGGTGAGATTGTCCGGGAAAAGGACGGACTTGCCATAAGTTCCAGAAATGCCTACCTGACATCGGATCAGAGGGAATCAGCCCTGAGCCTTTCTCGATCTCTTCACATGGCCAGCCGGGCCATTGCCAAAGGGGAAAAAATCCCATTGTCATTGAAAGGGAAATAAGCGCTTTTATTCAAAGCTTTCCCCAAACACGCATTGAGTATATCTCTTTTTGTGATCCCGTAACCCTTGAATCTGTCGGGGTGATCGATAAACAGGTTCTCCTGGCCCTTGCCGTCCAGGTGGGAAAAACCCGCCTGATTGACAATATTCTTATTGATCCGCCACAATAATAACCCGGCATTCCTTTAAAAAAAGATGTCGTTCCGCGGTTCTTTCAATCTGTTTTGTGTCGGCCATGCTGATGACAATGGAGGGATTCTCATTGCTCGATTTTCTCAGTCCCTTAAATACCAGGGGGTGGCTGCCGATTCGGTTCTTCTGGATGGCCTCATCCATACTGCACACATAGGTGCAGATTCCGTACTGGACAGCAAATTCCCGGCTGATGAAAAGGGATGAGTAGATTTCATTGCCCTGCTCACTGACAATGGTGGGGTAAAGGGTAGGTTCAAGCTCAAGCCCCCGGGCATCAATGATCAGGCCGGTGTAAGGGATATTGCCCATTCCGTTCTTGGCGGGATTCACTGGCTTTTCTGCATTTATTTTGGATATTTGTCGAATATCATCGGGCAGAACCAATTGAAGAAGTCCTCCCCCGATATTGGTTTCTATTTCGATTTCCACATCCAGTGCAGAGGTATAATATTGTTTGGTGATGACGGCATCCCTGGCGGTTTTTTCAATGCCTGCCAGAATAATATCGTTTTGGGAGGCATACTGGTCCACGGTCATGGTGTTGGTAATTTTAATTTGCTTGAGGATATCAATGATATTTTTGCTGGCATCTGCCCGGGCTGAACCCGGGACCGATTCATTGGCCCCCTCCTTGTTTCCTTTTGGGCTGGCTTTGCCAATGGCAGTCACCTTACCTGTGCTCCAGTTGATTGCTCCATTGTCAAAAAGGGTGATACACTTATTGATCGTGGAAGGGGCCTGGGCAGCTGCGTTGGGGATGGGGATCCATACCAGACAAATGAAAAGAAGACGCCAAAAGGCCTGCCTGGTTTTAATTTTTAAATCAGTGGGGTAAATTAGGCACCTGCCTTTTCTAGGGGGTTAAATAATTATTTTCAATAAAAGAAGCAATCTTCTGTATATCATTCAGCCCGAATACAGGCACCTGGGGCCGGTATCCAGAGTCTGTGACAAAGGCAATCAAATTGGGATCTTGAAGGCACATGGGCTCTTTATGGTCGCTGTCGGTTCTGAATATTTCAATTTTTTTTAAGGGGTGTTTTTTGAATCCTTCGGCCAATATCAGGTCCATATCCCCGAGAAAGGTTTGCATTTTGTCGATATCCGATCGGGTATCTTCCTTGACCAAGGCAATTTTTGTATCGGTTACCACAAGGGTTGCCCTGGCGCCTGCGCGTTTATGGCGCCAGCTGTCCTTCCCTGGCTTATCAAAGTCAAATCCGTCATGGGTGTGTTTGACAGATCCTATTTTATATCCCCGGCTGTTTAATTCAAAAATTAGTCGTTCAAGGAGGGTGGTCTTCCCGGAATTGGATTTTCCTGCAATAGAGATAATCTTTGTTTTCATGGCGTTTTTTTGCGGCTCTTTCAATCAGGTTTAATTATTTTTCTAAAATAGTGTTCCAGGGAAAGAAAGTCAAGGCGGGGATGGCTAGAGGCAATGGTAAAGATTGTGAGATTGGAAACAAGTTGTTTCTTTCCGATACACTGATTGTCAAGTATCTATATGCCGGATCGGTCTATTTGATTGCCAACAGGATGGGGGTTTGCCCTTTCTGCTTGCAATCAATTAAAAAGGATAGTATCTAATTATTTTTATGTTTTTTAATAATAAAAGACGGATTAGTTCAAAAAATCAGGATAATATTGATGAAAATTAAAAATAACCTTGCTTTAATAGGAATGCCTGCCGTGGGCAAGAGTACGGTGGGGGTGCTGCTGGCAAAAAAATTGGGGTTTGCGTTTTTAGATACGGATATTCTTATCCAGACAGAAGAGAAGATGACCCTTGCCCAGATTATTGCACAGAAAGGACTGGAACGGTTTCTCGAAATTGAGGAATCCCATTTGCTCAGCCTTGACTGTTCACAGCACCTCATCGCCACCGGCGGTAGCGTGATCTACAAGGAAAAGGCCATGGCCTACCTTGCACAAACAGCCACCATCATCTATCTTTGTGTGGATCTGGATATTCTGGCAGATAGGCTGTCCGAGGTGATTGAACGGGGGGTTGCCATAGACCCCGGAAAGGGGATTGATGACCTTTACAAAGAAAGAACACCCTTGTATGATAAATTTTGTGATATAAGGATTGATTGCGGGGTTAAGACCCCGTCACAGGTTGTAACCGCCATTGAACAATATTTGAGATAAAATTTGGCATAAATACCAGGGAGGATAGTCATGGGTGAGATGCTGACCACAAAGCAGGTGGCGCTATTTTTAAGTGTAAATGAAAAAATGGTCTATACACTTATTGCTGAAAAAGGCCTTCCTGCTTCCAAGGTAACGGGTAAATGGTTGTTTCCCATTGATCTGGTTCGGCAATGGGTTGAGACGGGTACAGAAAATTATCCGGAGATGGCAAAGCTGCCTCCCTACCACGGGTTGGTCCTCATTGCCGGATCCAATGATCTCTTGTTGGATAAAATTATTTCCACCTTTAATCTAAAGCATGAGGATCATATGGCCATGTTTGGTCTTGCCGGCTCCATGGGAGGGCTTAAGGCGTTGCGCCAGAATCTGTGCCATATTGCAGCAAGCCATTTGGTGGCGGATAACAAGGAGTACAATTTTCCTTTTGTCCAGGATGAAATGGCCCCAATGCCCGCGGTGGTGAATTTTTGTTTGCGGGAGCAGGGGATTTTGGTTCAAAAGGGAAATCCTAAGAATATTCAATCTGTCAGCGATTTAAAACAGCCCCATATAAAAATGGTGAATCGCATGTTGGGAACCGGTACCCGCCAGCTTTTTGACAAGGAGTTGAAAAAAATAGGTATCAAGGGGGAAACCCTGGACGGGTATGACAATTGCCTGTCACGGCACATGGATATAGGGCTTGCGATTTTAACAGGGAAGGCCCAGGCCGGACCCGGGATTAAGCCTGTTGCCAAACTTCTGGACCTTGATTTTATTCCCCTGTGCTGGGAACGCTTTGATCTGCTGATTGGTAAAGACCGGTTTTTTGACCAGGGAATTCAGCTTTTTCTTTCCCTGTTAAAGGGTAAGGTCATTCAGGCTAGTGCCAAAGAATATGGTGGATATGATCTGTCTATGACCGGGAAAATGGTTTATCCTGAGGCGGTCCCTCAAGAGGACTTGATACCATAATGTATCACAGGAGGATTTATGCAGTTTAAAGATTATCCCAATTTTCATCAATTACTCTGCGAGACCGTTGATGCCTGCGCAAATGACCCCGCCTATCGGTGGTTTGATAAAAACGCCAATGCCAGTTCTGTTACATGGCAGCAAAAACATTGCCCCCTCCCGCATTGAGGGGATTATGACAACCTCAAAATATATCAATCAGGTCTGTGTGGTGGGTGACAAAAGAAAATATCTTTCCGCCGTGGTCGCCCTGGATGAGGAAAATATCAAAGCCTATGCAAATTCGCATCAGATTGTCTATAAAATCTTTTCAGACCTGGTGGAACACCCGGATATAAAGGCTTTGATCGATTCCGAAGTAAAAAAGAAAAACCAGGAACTGCCCTCCTTTGAGACCCTCAAACGCGTGACCATTGTGCCTGAATTTACCATTGAAAATGCCATGATGACACCAACCTTCAAACTCAAAAAGAATATTATCTTTAAAAATTATGAGAATGATATCGAAACCATGTACGGATAATGACAGGTTTAATTAACTGAATCCAAGGCTTCCCGTATCTTAGCGGCCAGATCCCTTTTCCCATAGGGCTTCATTATATAGTGATCGATACCCGATTTTTTTATCGCTTCCGGTGATACCAGATCATTGAAACCGCTGGAAAGAATGACGGGCAAATCAGACCTGATTTCCCCTTCTTCCATCATGGTATAACCGGCATTGGAAAAAAGATTCATGATAATCTGGTGCACCTGGCTGGGATCGGCATTGATCATCAAGCCCTGTCTTGGAATATTTTGGTGGATGGTAATGGTGGAGGGCAAAGAGGCCCGGATCAATTTCAACACCTCCTTGACAATAAGATGAATTTTAACACTCCTGATTGTCCTGGCGACTGAAGGTGAGAATCTGACCGACCAGATCCCTGGCCCGGTGACAGGCCTGGATTATCCGATCCAGGCGGTGATGCAGGCGGGACCTCTTTTTGGCCTTGTACAGGGATAATTCTGCATATCCCATAATGGCGACCACAATATTATTCATGTCATGGGCAATACTGCCGGCAAGGGTCCCAATGGCCTCAAGTTTCCCCGACTGATGGAGCTGGAACTCCAATGCTTCTTTTTTCTTTTCCGCCAGCATCCGGTATTGGGCTTCGGATGTATGCAATTTGTCCAGAACTTTTCCCCGCTCCTGACGGAAGGCATGAATCTTGTCCATCAACCCTAAGGAAAGAAGAATTGCCACAAAAATAGCTGAATTTTGGACCATTGAATCTGTTACCCAATTGTTTTCCATGAATCCAAAGGATTTGAAACCTATTAAAATCGCACTGGCAATAAAGGGGGTCCATGCCAGAAGATAAAATCGGGCCTGGCGAATGCTTTTAAACAAGAGCAAAAGACTGCAGGTTATCATTATCAGAACCGACAGGCCGATGATTAGCACCATGGCCTGGGTGGCGATTTGGTAGGGCAAAAAAATAAAGGAGAGGCCAAGGACAACGCTGAACAGAATAAAACCCTTAAAGATCCTGTCAAAGAGGGGAAGATGTTTCCGGGTATTTAAAAAGGATCGGGTAAAGGACAGCCCCCCCCCCCTCCAAAGCCCCAGGGCACTGGACAAGGGGTGGCATAAATTGGCCTAGAATGGAGAATCCGGCCATAGGTACTGAAAGGCCATGCCCGTGTGGGTCATTGTAAAAAAGGCGGTTCCGGAAACAAAGACGCCTAGAAAGAAAAAAGCTGGTACCTTCATACTGAAAAAACCAAAGAAGCAATAGATAGCCGTGACCAGCATGGCGCCGCAATACAGCCAATTTAAAGCAGCATCAAGGTTCCTGTGGCGGTCAAATGCATCCTTGCCCCAACCGATTACAGGGGCAACAATGGCCCCCCTGGACTGAAGTTTAAAATAAAAGGTATGATCGCCGGGTAACAGTTTAATGGGCACCACCATGGTTCTAAAATTTACCGGCATAGGGGTAAAAACGGTAACTTCAATGCTGGAGAAGCCATATCCCTTATCCCAAGTTCCCTGGAATCGTCCTGGTAAACCCATAGAAATTCGGTTAAATCGATCCGGTCAATATCTGGGGCGATTTGAATCAAATCCAGCGTACACAATCCGGGTTCCGGAAAAAAATTGCCAAACCCCAGGAAAAACAAAACAGCAAAAAACAGAGCGAATTTATTTGTCAAACCTTGAATTTCACCATAATAGCGTCGCTGTAAGTTTCATACCCGATCCCCCTTTTTGGAAAAAGACGCTTTGCTGTTAAAAAAGACAATGTAAAAATAAATGTAATTTTAACGCATGGTGATATATTATCACACTGACATTATGAAATACAATTCTTAAAAAATATACCGGTGATCAAACCCTTCATTCCCATGGTTTTTGCCTTGTTTTGCTTTTCTATGGATAGGCCTGGTTGCATTGGCAAATTAAGGCCTTATCATTTAAATGATTTTAAGCTATAATATTGAGAAATGGTGAATTTATCAATATTATAAGCACGGGAATAGACGAAATAAATACAGAATAAGCAGGGAGGGCGCAATGAAAATAGCATTTCCAATAACAACGGATAACGGGCTGAAAAGCCTGATAAGCGAGCGCTTCGGTGTTGCTGAAAAATTTATGATCCTGGACCTTGAGACCCGGGAGGGCAAGGTTGTGGTCAATCAAAAACGCATTGAAGGGAATACCTCGTGCAAAACCGGGGTCTTTGACAAGGATACAATTGTAGACGCTGTGGTCACAAATTGTATTGGGGATGGATCCCTGCGGGGGTTGACCACCGCCAATATCCGAGTGTATACAGCCCAGGGAGATTCCATTGCCGAAAACCTGGAACTCATGAAAAATGGCGAGCTAAAACTGTTCCATATATTTGATCTCTGCCAGGGAAAAAAGAACAAAAAAGAAGGCGGATGCGGGCACCACGACTGATGAAGAGTCTATTGAGCTGGATTGGCAGACTTTTGTACTTTTTTGTCGGCTGGACCTATGATCCCCTTCCAGACTACTGGGACAAAAAAAGTGTGGTCATTGGCTTTCCTCATACCAAAAATATGGACACCTTCCGGGCCCTGACCTATATAAAGATTGCAAAGGTTAATGCCCGCCTCCTGGTCAAGGCTTCCTGGTTCTTTTTTCCCATGTCCCTTCTGCTTAAAAGCCTTGGGGGACTTCCGGTAAAACGGAACAAGGCCAGCGGGTTTGTGGGAAGTGTGATCGATGAATTCAACAACAGGGAGGAACTGGTGGTGGCATTGGTCCCAGAAGGCACTAGAAAGCAGGTCGCCACCATTAAAACCGGATTCTGGCACATTGCAAAGGGGGCAAACGTGCCCATCATTTGCTGGTATCTGGACAACCGGGAAAAGCGCACCCGGTGGATCGGAAAAATAGTTCCGGGCGAGTCCCTTGAGGCAGATTTGCTCAATATAAAAGAAATTTATGAAGGGGCCGGTTTTTCCATTCCCTTAAATTTTTTAAAAAATTCAGATAATCAGAATTAGTTTTTTCATTAAGTTATTTAATAATTTTATGCATAAAAATTATGTGATTCTTTAAAAATCTTAATTTTTTATGGGTAGATTCTGATTTTTATAAAATTATTTTCCCTTCTCAAACCACGTAAGTCCCCGAAAAACAATAAAAAATAATTGACATGGTCCCTGGAAATCTTTAAGCTAAAAATTTTGGAAAATTGACGATCTTCTCTTTTCCACATTGTCAGACATAGAAACTGCAGGCATACAAACTGTAGACGGATAAATGTTTAAAAGACAAGGAGTGAATATATAATGTGTCGCCTGTTCGCACTTACCAGCAAGGAGCCTGTATCTCCGATGTTGGCTATAAAAGCCCTTGATGTAATGAAAGAAGGACATGACGGGTCCGGTATGGGCCTGCTACTCCAGGACCTTGGGGGGCCCTTTGAAGAAATGAAGGATGCACCGATTTTATCGGGCATTTTCAGTGAAGAAGGAATTCGGCGCCTGGATCTGTTCATGATGGACAAGGGATTTATGACCAAGTATAAAATTTCTTTAAAAATCCCCAAAAAGCCGGTGGAAGGGATTCCCCGAAGAGGTGTCTATCTGATCCGGGCCTATGAACTGCCCGAAGATTGGGAAAACTTTGATGTCGACGAGATTGCCAGCCACCTCACGGACATACGTCTCAAGATTCGGGACATGGGAGAAGAAAAAAAAGACATGATCGTCTTTTCCTTCTGGCCCGACACCATCATGATCAAAGAAATAGGAGATCCCCTGCAATTAGGGGAATACCTGGGGCTTGACAGAAAAGAGCTCCATGCCCGGGTGATCATGGCCCAGGGACGTCAGAACACCAACTATGCCATTAATCTTTATGCCTGCCATCCCTTTTTTATCGAAGGGTATGGCACCATGACCAATGGAGAAAACACGGCATTTATCCCCATCAGAGACTTTCTCTCCTCCAGGGATATTCCGGCCTATAGCGGCTATCAGTCCGATTCCGAGGTGTTTGCCCATATTCTCCACTATTCCATGGTGGAATTAGAGTTGGGCATAGATGCCTACAAGCATGTGATCACCCCCCTTCAGGAAGAAGCCCTTCAACGACACCCGGATGCCCCGTTTCTGACCCATTTAAAGAGAACCTGCAGGCCACTTATTATTGATGGGCCCAATTGCGTCATCGGCATCCTTCCCGACCACTCGCTGTTCATGGCCCAGGACAGAAAAAAACTGCGTCCGGGAGTTGTGGGAGGGAAATCTGGCATCTATGGTTTTTCATCTGAAATCTGCGGTCTGGATGCCGTTCTCCCGGACCGGGACAAATCCAAGGATATTCAACCCATGCACCTTGATACTGTAATTGTAAGCCCTGACCGCCAGGAGGTAAAGATATGTCGTCAAACCGAAAGCTTGAACCTTCCGCTTTAAGCCTCAACGATCTGCCCTGGCAGATTCGTTATAATAATGACCGGTGTACCCTGTGCGGACAATGCACGGCGGTCTGTCCGGTAAAGGCCATTGAACTGAAGGTATTTAGAAAAAGAATCATCCGAACATCCATACAAAAGGATGCGGTTCATTCCAATGAATATGACACCTTTTACGGAATTCAGCAGAAAACATCTGTGGAAAACGCCTGCATCGGGTGTGCCATGTGCACCATGGTCTGCCCCAATGATGCCATTGCCCCGGTTAAAAATCCGGGGTTGGACCGGTTAAAATTTCATATCAACCAAAAGGGCGTTCCCCGCAGTCGCGGCGGCAGAAGAAACGCCTCGGGTTCTGTGCTGGACCGGATTAAGTTCACCCGGATTTCCATGCTCACGGATCCGGCCTTGGACGCTGGCCGCCACGAATTTGAAATGAGAACTCTCCTGGGAAGGGTGCTCTCCCCCAGGGAAAACATGAAGCGGCTTAAAGCACATGGCTGGATTCCGCCGGTAAGGGAAATATATCCTTTGATCATCGGCGGCATGTCCTTTGGCGCCCTTTCTCCCACCATGTGGGAAGGACTGCAGATGGGAGTGGCCTACCTCAACGAAGAGATGGGCATGCCCGTGCGCATGTGTACAGGAGAGGGGGGGTGCCCCCCAAGGCTTTTGCGTTCTCGTTTTCTTAAATATGTCATCCTCCAGGTTGCTTCCGGGTATTTTGGATGGGACGAGATCATCCATGCCATTCCCCATATGAAGGAAGACCCCTGCGCTATTGAGATCAAATACGGCCAGGGCGCCAAACCCGGGGACGGCGGATTATTGATGTGGCACAAGGTGAATAAACTCATCGCCGCCATACGCGGGGTTCCCCAGGGGGTTACCCTGCCCAGTCCCCCCACCCACCAGACCCAGTATTCCATTGAAGAGTCCGTGGCCAAAATGATATTGTCCATGTCCATGGCCTGGGGGTTCCGGGTACCGGTATATCCAAAGATATCCGCTTCGTCCACCTCCCTTGCCGTGCTCAACAACTTGACCCGGAACGATTATGCCTCGGGGCTTGCCATTGACGGGGAAGACGGAGGAACAGGAGCGGCCTATTCTGTCTCCATGGACCACATGGGCCACCCCATCGCCTCTTGTATAAGGGATAATTACCTGAACCTGACCAAGATCGGCAAGCAGAACGAAATCCCCATCTTTGCCGGGGGTGGAATCGGTAAAAATGGCAATATTGCTGCAAATGCCGCCTCCCTTATCATGCTGGGGGCTTCCGGGGTTCAGATCGGAAAATATCTCATGCAGGCAGCCGCCGGATGTGTGGGCACGGAAGAAGACCGTTGCAATGTTTGTAATGTGGGGATCTGCCCCAAGGGAATCACCTCCCAGGATCCCAGGCTTTACCGGCGGTTGGACCCGGAAGATGTGGCACAGCGGATTGTGGATCTTTTTGTTTCCTTTGACACGGAACTTAAAAAGATCGTGGCCCCCCTGGGAAGATCGACCTCCCTACCCATCGGCATGTCCGATGCCCTGGGGATTGATGACCATGCAATTGCAAAACGCCTTAGTATTAAGTATGTGGTGTAAAGGAAGCTTTCATGAAAACAAGTGACTATATTTATATATCAGGCAAGAGAGAAGACAAGCGGATTCCCTCCCGGGTGCTGGAAGAAATTATACACCAGCACATAAAAGGAGGCAGTCGTAATTTGGAAATCGAGGCCTTTGGCCAGCACGGCATCGGTGGCAGGCTCTGGGATACCATCGAAGAAACCCATATCCGCATCCTTGGGCACTCGGGCCAGCGAGCCGGTTCCATGGGCAATGCCAATACGAAAATTGAAATCATGGGCCCGGCCTCGGATGACATTGGCTGGCTCAATGCAGGCGCTGAAATCATTGTTCATGGCAATGCCTCCAACGGTGCCATGAACGGAGCAGCTCAGGGAAAAGTCTATATTGGCGGAAATCTTGGCGCCAGAGCCATGACCATGACCAAGTGCAACCCGAGGTTTGAACCGCCGGAACTCTGGGTTCTGAGATCGGTGGGGGATTATTTCGGAGAATTCATGGCCGGTGGCATTGCCGTCATCTGCGGCATTGGCTCCGGGAAAGAAGATAAAGTCCTGGGCTACCGGCCCCTGGTGGGCATGGTGGGTGGTACGGTATATGTCCGGGGCGATGTGGCGGGCTTTTCCGAAAAAGACGCCAAAATTATCCCCATGTCCGATGATGCCTGGGAATGGCTGGCCTCAAACCTTGAAATTTTTCTCAATAAAATCGATAAACCCGAACTGCTGGTCACCCTGTCCGACCGCGCAACCTGGCAGGTGTTGACCTCCAAAACTCCCCAGGAAAAAGCAAGGGGGTCTGAAAGGCCATCCATGCGTTGGTTCAGAGATCAGGTCTGGGACAAGGAACTGGGCCGGGGCGGTCTCATCGGAGATCTTCAGGAGACAGAAAGGGGGACCATCCCCCTCATTGGAAAGGCAGACCTGAGACGCTATGTACCGGTGTGGGAGCAGGGGTGTTATAGCTCTCCCTGCCAGGCATCCTGCCCAACCGGCATTCCGGTTCAAGAGCGCTGGGCCATGGTCCGGGCGGACAACATTGACGAAGCCATCAGCATGGGCCTTGCCTACACCCCTTTTCCGGCAACGGTGTGCGGATATTTATGTCCCAGTCCCTGTATGGCGTCCTGCACCCGGAACCAGGCCACCATGGCCCCCATTGATGTCCGGCTTCTGGGGCGTGCCAGCAAGGATGTGAACCCGCCCAAACCCGACAAGAAAAGCAACCAAAAGATTGCCGTCATCGGGGCCGGCCCCGGTGGTATTTCTGCGGCCTGGCACCTGACCTTAAAAGGGCATACCGTCACCCTCTTTGAAACCGGAAAAACCATAGGTGGTAAGATCTCCTCGGCCATCCCCGACTCGAGAATCCCCGGCGAGATTCTGGAGTCAGAGCTCGATCGCGTGAAATCCTTTATCCCGGACATACGTTTGGAACAGGAGATTGATCAAGCCGAGTTTTCCAAAATTAAATATGACTATGATTTCACCATTGTGGCGGCTGGTGCTAAAAAGCCCAGAACCCTTCCCATACCGGGTATTGAATGGACAATTTCTGCCAATGATTTTCTGGAAGCGGCCAAACTGAAGGGCAAAAAGGTTGGCAAGAAAATCGTCATCATCGGGGCGGGAAATGTTGGATGCGATGTGGCAACCGAGGCTCACCGCCTGGGTGCCAGGGAGATCACCCTCATCGATGTCCAGAAGCCGGCGGCATTTGGCAAGGAAAAAGAGGATGCTCAAGCCTGCGGTGCTCAATTCCGATGGCCCCTGTTCACCAAGGAGATCACCTCCAAAGGAGTTTTGCTCCGGGACGGAGAACTCCTGGTAGCCGATACCGTGGTGGTCTCCATCGGAGATGTTCCTGACCTAACCTTTATCGGGGATGAGCTGACCATTGAAAACGGGTTTGTAACCGTGGATGATTTTGGCCGCACCTCTGATCCCCGGGTGTTTGCCCTGGGAGATGTGGTGGGACCGGGATTGATAACCGATGCCATCGGCGGGGGAAAAAGAGCCGCCCAGAGCATTGACCAGATCATTGCAGGCAAACGCCCTGACCATGGAGAACCGCTTCCCATGATAGACAAAAATAGGATACGCCTTGAATATTATGACCCTCGACACCAGGCATATGAGCTGAGCAGCTGCGGAGCGGACTGTGCCTCCTGCGGGAATTGCAGGGATTGCGGCATCTGTGTCGCCATCTGCCCGGAGGCTGCCATTGAGCGGAAAGCTTTGGGCGAATCCGGGTTTGAATATGTTGTGGATCCGGATAAATGTATTGGATGCGGATTTTGCAAAGGTGCATGCCCCTGCGGCATCTGGGATCTGGTTCCCAACACACCGCTATAGGAGGCCGGGATTAACAAACAAATCCCTCCTTGACCCTGGACAGCCCAGGAATTATGGTCTGGGTCCGGATGATCCCCTCAATTTTGCGGACTCGCTGGTCCACAAATTCAGCAATAACTTCCGCATCCGAGGCCAAAAAATCTCGTTCCAATACGATCTTGGCCAATATATCAATGCTCCCATGGACCGAATGGACCTCTTGCATTTCATCCAAGGCAAACAATTTATCAATGACCACAAGCCCTGTTGATGTATCGATGTCGATGAGAACAAAGGCGGTAATGGTGCGCTTCATCTCAGGATAATCCGGGGTGCTTTTTTCGAGCATGTTTTTTCGAAAGCCCTCCATGCTTTTGGGAATGAGCCGGTCAATGCCGATGCCGTACTTGCGAGGGGAAGCTCTGTGCCAATGATGATAGGCAATATAGGTATACAGGTCTGTCACTGTCCGGCCCGGAAAATACTTGACCAGACCTCCATTGCCGATAATGGCCACCATGGGAACATAGATGGTATTGTACCAGTCTTTTGACGCTTTTAAATAATCACAATCTCGTCCGGACTGACCGGCCAGGTAAAGCTGGTGTTTTTTGATCTGATTTTCCAGAAAATTATACTTGCCCACCTCGGTCAGATCAATTTTTTTTGTCAGGCCTGTTCGCTCATAGAATTTTTTACGTTCAATATACAGCAGGTTGTCCAGGGTATTTTTACCCGATAACAGCTCTATCACCTTGGCCTTGATTTCTGTCCATCCCAGCTCTTTTGCCGCTGCCACCCGGTGATTCCCGTCCAGGACATAATAAGCGTTCCGGATCTGGTACAGCTGTACCGGTGGAAGTGAACCGCCCTCCCGCATGGTCCGTTTGATATCCATGAAGCGCTTGCCCGAAACATGTTTTTTGGGCCTGAACCGGGAGTCAAAATCAGAATATTTCCCCACACTGCCGTTGATATTTTCCAGGGCAATGGTCTGAATGCCATGGTCAACAAACTCCACATCTTCTTCCTTTGCATGCTGTTCGTTAAAAGAACTGATATGGTTGTTGTCTTCCTTTGACGGATCAGAACCAAAAAACGTTTTTAGAAAATTTTTCATGATTAGACCTCAAGTATGGTGTATCCACAGGTATTGATCACCTGGGTGGTATGAACCTTTGTTATCCTGTCCTTAGGGTTTTCAAACTCCTGGTGAATATGGCCGTGGACAAAATAATCGGGTGCCTGTTTTTTTATGAGGGAATTGAAACTTTCAAACCCCATGTGGCATCGGTCCTCCCGGTCATGAATATGCCGGGGGGATGCATGGGTGACCACCATATGGATCGGGCCTTTCCGCCAGATGGAAAACCACATCCAGAATATCATTTTTTTCATCATGGCATCGGTGTATTGGTTGGGGCCGCCGTTATACCAAATTGAGCCTTCAAGTCCTAAAATATTCAGAGAACAAAAGGAAACCACCCGCTCATGTATGTTTTCACATCCCATGGGGTTTTTCCAGGTATACCGGATATCATGATTTCCTTTCACATAGTACAGGGGGACATCCAGACGATCCCGTAGAAAAGAGAGATATTCAGGATCAAGGTCTCCACAGGAAATAATCAGATCCACGGGCTCAAGGGTCTTATCCTCCACTTTCCGGGTTAATTCTTTATCAATAAAATCAGACACCGTCAAAATTTTCAATTGATGTTGTTGCCTCTTTTTTTTATTTAATTTCTGGAGAAAATATTTTTCAGGGTTATGATATGCCATTTACCCCCTTATCGTCAACCCGCCTTTTCTCTGACAAACAGAAGGTAATCTGATGTTAGCGAACCCGATCCTTTTCAAAAAAAATGGTTTGATTTGGAATTTTGCATAAATAGTGCTTGCCATTTAAAATGGTTATGCTAAGTATTAAACTCAACTATAGAAGGGTTTATCATTGTTTAACATGGCTTTTTGCGGTTCTTTGGATTCATCCCAAAGCAGTTGTAAATAGTCAAACATTAATCTTTTTAGGAGAAGACGATGAAAAAAGTACTTATTTCTTTATTTGCAGCGGCGTTTCTTTTGGTATCAGCACCTGTGTTTGCAGATGATATCGGACTTGCCAAAACATCCACCATTGAAGCAATTGTAAAATCCGGCACACTTCGCGTCGGAATGGAATCAGGGTACCTTCCCTTTGAGATGACCAACACCAAGGGAAAATACATTGGATTTGACGTGGACATGGGAAAAGCCCTTGCAAAGGCCATGAAAGTAAAATACGAACCTGTCAATACGGCCTGGGACGGTATTATCCCCGGCCTGATCACGGACAAGTATGATATCATCATTTCGGGTATGACCTGTACCCAGGAAAGAAACCTGGCCATCAATTTTTCCGATCCCTATATTGTTATCGGACAGGCAATCCTTCTCAACAAAAAACATGAAGGCAAAGTGTTGTCTTACAAAGACCTCAATGACCCCAAATTTGTCATTACATCAAAACTGGGAACCACCGGAGAACAAGCGGTTAAGAGAATGATCCCCAAGGCCACCTATAAATCATTTGAAGTTGAAACAGAAGCCTGTATGGAAGTTATCCAGGGCAATGCCGATGCAACGGTTTACGACCTTCCCTTGATTGAGATCATGCAGGCCCAGCATGGTGCCGGCAAAACCATCGCTCTCACCACACCCTTCACCTTTGAACCCCTTGCAATGGCCGTTAGAAAAGGAGATCCTGATTTCCTGAACTTCCTGAATAATTTTTTACGCCAGTACAAAAAAGATGGAAGATATGACAAAGCCTATGCGAAATGGATTAAATCCGACGAATGGCAGAAAGACCTTCAAAACTAGACTGATCGTGTAGAGTTAATTGGGGCCGACAGGGGAGTTTTTCTGTCGGCCCGTTTTTTAAGGCAGGCTTTTTTAAGACAAACCTAGGAATGGAATAAAAAATGTCCAATATAAAGCGGCTCAGCAACCCCACGGCCTATGCATTCTCTGTTGTCGGCTTCATCGCATTGATGATTTTGGTATTCGGGTCGGTATATTATGCAACCGTGGCAGTGGAATACCAATGGCGCTGGTTTAAAATCCCCAAATATTTCATGTACCAGGAGACCATTACCCTTTATGTGGAAGCGGATGGAGAGATAGAGTCCATCGCACCCAACACGGACAAGTCAGATAAGGACAAGTTTGATATTGTCACCATAGATGAGGACGGGCAAAAGACATTTACTGTTCCGGCCGGCTCCTTTGACTGGGATGAAGGGGATTCAATTTCTCCGGGTGATATCATTGCCGAGTATAAGGGGGATTGGAAACCGGGGCTTATGGCCAAGGGCCTTTGGGTCACCTTGAAAATAAGTTTTATCTCCACAATTTTTGGCATCCTTCTGGGAATCATCGGGGGGGTTGCCAGGGTGTCCAACACCCCGGTCCTGAAATGGTCGGCCATCACCTATGTTGAGGTTATCCGGGGGTCTCCCCTGCTGGTTCAGATCATGATTTTTTATTTTGTTCTGGGAACCACCATGAACAAAATATTGATGATGAACGGAATACCAAAGCTTCCTTCTGAGTGGTATGGTATTATGGCCTTGTCCATTTTCACCGGGGCCTATGTGGTTGAAATTGTCAGGGCGGGTATTGAAGCCATTCATCCCGGACAGGTGGAAGCCGCAAGGTCCGCTGGTATGGGTTATTTTCAATGTATGTTTTACATTATTCTTCCCCAGGCATTAAAGACGATTTTACCCCCCCTGGCAGGGCAATTTATCAATTTGATCAAAGATTCATCCCTGTTGGGTATGATTTCTATCCGGGAATTGACAAAAGCAACCCGTGAAGGGATTACCACAAGCCTTCAGACCTTTGAATTGTGGATTTTATGTGCAATTCTTTACCTGCTCATGACCTTTACGCTTTCCATGTTTGTTCAGTATCTGGAAAGGAGGACAGCCCAAAAATGATTGAAATCAACAATATTTCGAAGACCTTTTATGTCCCCCACGAGGTCAAAGCCCTGGTGAATGTTTCAAACAAGATAGAAGCCGGCGAGGTGGTGGTGGTCATCGGGCCCTCGGGTTCCGGGAAGAGCACCTTCCTGCGATGCCTGAACCGTCTGGAAACCGCAGACCACGGTCAAATTTTGGTGGACGGCGTTGATATATTTGATCCTAAAACCAATATCAATAAGGTAAGAGCGGAAATGGGCATGGTCTTCCAGTCCTTTAACCTTTTTCCCCACCAGACGATTCTGGGCAATGTTTGCCTGGCCCAGCAGCTGGTCCGGAAACGGGGGAAGAAAGAACGGGAAGAAAAGGCCATGATGCTCCTTAAAAAGGTGGGGATTGCTGAAAAAGCCCATGCCCATCCCTCCAATCTTTCCGGTGGTCAGCAGCAGCGGGTGGCCATTGCAAGGGCCCTTGCAATGGACCCCAAGATCATGCTCTTTGACGAGCCCACCTCCGCTCTGGATCCGGAAATGATCGGCGAGGTTCTGGATGTCATGAAAACCCTGGCAAAGGAAGGCATGACCATGGTCTGTGTGACCCATGAAATGGGATTTGCCCGGGAGGTGGCGGATCGGGTGATCTTCATGGACGAGGGTATGGTAGTTGAAGAGGGCACACCGGAACATTTCTTTACCGCTCCCAGCCACGACCGAACCAAGTTGTTCTTAAAGCAGATTCTTTAATGCAATGACAAGATCCTATACCATCCATCCCATTGTCATGGGAACCAAGGTGTTTGATAAAAGCTACATGACCTATCAATACGGCCAGGGAGAGTCTTACACCATTCCCATTTTTACCTGGCTGATAAAGGGGGGAGACCAGACACTCCTGGTGGATACTGGCGAAATGAACCCCATACAGTCACGGGACAGGGAAGATGCTATCGGAGGGAAAATTTATACCTTTGAACAGGGCCTGGAAGCCCACGGGCTTGTGCCTTCAGACATCGATATCGTCATTCATACCCATCTTCACATGGACCATTGTGAAAATGATTATAAATGTGAAAACGCCCTGTTTTATATCCATGAGCTGGAACTTGAATCTATTCACAATCCCCATCCCCTTGATTATCGGTATCTATCGGACTATATCGACGATATTGAAGAAAACGGTCAGATCAGGGTTATCACAAAAGATAGGGAGATAATGGACGGTATCCGGGTGATGAATACTCCGGTTCACACAAAAGGCGGACTCACCGTTTTTATCAACACTAAAAAAGGTCTTGCCGCCATTACGGGATTTTGTATCATCGACGAAAATTATAATCCTCCCCCTGAAATCCGGGGAATGGAAATGGACCTGATTCCGCCGGGTACCCATGTGGATGCCTATTCAGCCTACGATATAATGGAAAGGGTCCGAAAAGAGGCCGATATCCTCATTCCCCTTCACGAACCCCGATTTGCTGCCATAAACCGTATCGGATAATTTCCCAAGCCCTTTCTGACCCTTTTCCCATAAGGGCCGGAAGGGTTTTTTCTCATTCATATAAAGCCTCGTTTTTTCCTGTTAAAATAGTCCCTGCATTTTTTTATTTTTTTTCTTTGTGCCACAATGTGGCATGTGTTATACTGTTATCAGTTTTATCGCCATTTGTCCATAATTTGGAGCAAACACGGCTTTCAATCAATTTCAAAGGAGATACCTATGCATACTGATAAATCCATTAAATCTATTAAAGTTAAAAAGCAGGTCCCTTCATCTGAAAGGACCCTGTGCGACGCAACTGCTCAGATGCTGGACAAGGCCCGCAGGGACGGGGTGATAATTGCCCTTGACCGGGCAGTTGATATGAAACCCTGCCCCATTGGCGTGGAGTCTGCCTGCTGCAAACACTGCTACATGGGCCCCTGCCGCCTGAACCCGAGAGATCCTTATAAAAAGGTCGGGGTCTGCGGCGCCACCATTGATACCATACAGGCCCGTAACTTTGCCCGGAATGTGGCCACGGGCACTGCTTCCCACAGTGACCACGGCATGCACATCCTTAAATTATTTAAGGACATCATCGACGGTCATGTCAAGGACTTTACCATTGGGGACACCATCAAGCTTGAACGGGTGGCAAAATCCGTGGGGATAGAAGTTGAGGGCAAAGAAGTCTATGCGTTGGCCCAGGAACTCTACGTTGAACTGGAAAAAACTTTTTCCAATGTGGAGGGAGAAATGCCCTTTACCCGACGGGCCCCCAAGGCAACCCTGGAAAAATGGCGAAAGGGTGGCATCGTGCCCAGGGGTGCCATGCGGGAGGTCATGGAACTGATGAGCCGGACCCATATCGGATGTGATCAGGAGTATAACAATCTCACCAAACAGATCGCCCGGACCGCTCTTGCAGATGGGTGGGGCGGCTCCATGGTGGCAACGGAATTGTCCGATATCATGTTCGGCACTCCTTCTCCCACCGCGGCAGATGTCAACATGGGGGTTCTCAAGGAAGACCATGTCAACATTATTGTCCATGGCCACGAACCGGCCATGTTTGAAGGGATACTGGCAGCGGTGTCAGACCCGTTTTACATTGAAGAGGCCAAGACCAGAGGCGCTGCGGGAATCAATCTGGTGGGCATGTGCTGTTCAGGGGCGGAGATGATGTCCCGCCACGGGATTCCCCATGCCGGTAATTTCAGCTCCACCGAAGCGGTCATTGTAACCGGGGCCGTGGATGCCATGGTCGTGGATATCCAGTGCATCAAACAGGGACTGGCCTCTGTGGCCAAATGCTACGATACCCATTTGATCACCACCAATCCAAGGTGCCACATTGAAGGGGCCACCCATATTGAGTTTGAAGAACGGGATCCAAAGGCCTGCACCGATCAGATTCTGACCAAAGCCATTACCCGATTCGGTTCCAGAAGCATGCCCGTTGAAATTCCCAAACAGGTCCAAAAAGGGGTCCACGGATTCTCCCATGAATACATCGAATACATGCTGGGCGGTACTTTCAGGGGATCCTATTCTCCCTTGAACGAAAACATTATCAACGGCAGAATCCGGGGAGTTGCAGGGGTTGTGGGCTGTACAAACCCCAAGGTCAAACAGGACTCCTTCCATGTGGCCCTGGTCCGGGAGCTGATCCGAAATGATGTGCTGGTTCTCCAGACCGGGTGCTCCCAGATAGCGCTGGCCAAGGCAGGGTTTTTAACTCCGGAAGCGGCTGTCCTGGCAGGTCCGGGTCTTGCTGAGGTTTGCGAAACAGTGGGCATGCCCCCGGTCCTGGGCCTGGGTTCCTGTGTGGACAACACCCGGATTCTCATTGCGGCCTCGGCCATGGTGGAAGCCGGCGGCCTTGGCAAGAGCATTGCCGACCTTCCCGTTGCCGGCTGTGCCCCGGAATGGATGAGTGAAAAGGCTTTGGCCATTGGTCAGTACTTTGTGTCCTCTGGTGTCTACACGGTCTTTGGTATTGGGTTCCCCTCCATTAAGGGAACAAAATTTCATGACCTTCTGTTTAATGGGCTCGAGGAACAGGGGTATGGAAAATGGGGAACCGCAGCCGATCCCATTGAAATCGCCCGGATGATGATTGCCCATATTGACAAAAAACGAAAAGAACTGGGCATTGATAAAGCAAGGGAAAGAACCCTTGTGGACATGTCCAACAGGCGGGAGATTGCCTGATCAACCCCTAACCCAGCCAGGCATCTGCCTGGCTGGATTTCCTACCTTTCCCAAATTAAATTTGCCAATCTAAAAAAAATCCCCATGGCCAAAAGCCGGCGAAATGATCTATTTGTGCAAAAAAATATAGAATTGGTTCCCCCTCATTATCCCGGTGTATCCCAGGGAGCGAAACAAAAAAATTGACAACAAACAGGAGAATAATATATTAATGATCAGACAAACAATAAAACACTGGAGATACAATGGGTCGAAAAAGCATATCACATATCCGCAAACCTGAAATCCTGAGGCACACTTACAAGGTGGTTGAAGAAGAAGGATTCATGGGCATGACCATTGGCAAAGTTGCCACCCGAATGGGGGTCAATTCAGGGCTTTTGATTCACTATTTTAAAAGCAAGGAAGGGCTGATAATGGAAATGGTGGATTACCTCTATGACTCTTCCATGACCGTCTACCTTGAACAACTAAAAAAATACACCACTCCCAAAGAAAGGCTTGAAGGCCTGCTGGAAATGGTATTTGATACCAGTGGCACCATGCCCCAGCGGGATGCGGTTTTTTGGTCCTGTTATGCCATGGGTTTCAGAAACGAGCAGATCAAAGGAAAAATAAAAGACTTGATGAAAAGATTCATCGATTTTGGCATTGCTGAAATGGAGGCCTGGGAAGAAAACGGTCTTGTCAAAATAGCCCATAAAGAAAGGGCTGCTGAAACCATTTTGGCACTTTCCGAAGGCTTTGGGATATTAAGGAACTCAGTCGATGATATGGCCACCCTAAAAGAAATCTCCCTTTTCATGAAAAAAACTGCGTTAATGGCATTGGAAATTCAAAACACCCCCCAATAAACCACCAGCTCCTTCCAGCACTTGGCCCTGTTTTCACAAGAGAAGCGCCACTGACAAGGAAAAAAAGAAATTTGATTATAATTGTGAAATATAGTGGTGATTTCGGGTGTTGACATAACTCAGGCGCCACTCAACATGGTTCCCATCAAGGGCTATACTGGTTCGATCAATAGCAAGAATCGGTTCTCCCACAGGGACTTCAAGCATTTGGGCCTCTTCTTTTTTAGCAGCCGTTGCCCTGATGGTTTCAACAATTTTCATTACCTTTGTCCCGTATTGAGATTCATACAGAGCATACAATGTATTTGGCAGGTCATCTATTTTTACAAATTTCTGATATATCTTGACTGGCAGGGATATACTTTCATATACAGCAGGAGTATCATCTAGGAATCGAATCCTTTTGATTCGTATGACCCTGTCTCCCTGGTTTAATTGCAAACGTTCAATTTCCGTCAGGTTGGCAGTCCCGCGCCGAAGGGAGATCCCTTTACTATAGAGGATTTCCTCCTTGTCACCATCACCGACTATCCTGAAAAACTGAAACAGAGAGCTGTTTGTGGAATGGTTGGAAACAAAAGTGCCTTTACCCTGTTTTCGGACAAAAATATTTTCAGCAGTCATTTCGTCTAAGGCTTTTCGAATAGTTCCCTGGCTTACGTTGAAATTTTTTCCAAGCTGCTGTTCACTGGGAAGCATATCACCCGGATTCCAGATACCATCGATTACCTGTTGCAGGATCAAGGCTTTAATCTGTTTGTAAAGGGAATTGTTTTTTGGTAACGAATAGTAACCGATGGGTTTTACTCCTTTAATATTTTCTGTAATCAGTATGTCTGAACTGTTCCCAGAAGTTCCTTACCAGCATCAGTGGTTGGGTTTCCATAAACATCTTGGGCCCATCCCTCGGGGATATCTTCACCTTTTTTGCTGGCAGAAATGATGTTGCCGCGGGCAACCCCTGCTGTGGCAAGATCCATTTTTACATGAAAACCTTTGCCGGTTGGAAATGAAACCCCTAATGGGTTGGTCCCGAAAAAAGTCTGGCATGTACCTGTTGGAGCCATTGATGGGTCGCAATTGGTTGTGACCAGAAGAATCATGTTTTCATCAACCGCTTTATTGTAATAATAGGAAAGGGCGCCAAAATGCTGAGAATTTTTTATGGTAGCCATGAGTTAATGTTTCAGCAACATCAGCCTCAACCAAAGAATCAACAAAAATAATTGCGTCAAATTCAGATACACCTGCTCCCAAAACAATATTCCCGATCAAATTTTTAATAATTTTCGGATTATATCGTTCCATTTAGTTCTCCGATTTAATCATAATCAGCTCTGCCCGGAAAAGATCCGGGGCAGAGCCAATAATCCAAAAAAGAATTGAAGTTATGCGCTTCGATACAGTTTTGTTATGATATATTCTCTGTGACCAAGGGTCTCAGCTGCTGTATTACGTCCGTTACATACCCGGATTGTTTCTTTAAGCAATTTTTCTCCAGCAGCTTCAATATTCATTTCACGACGAAGAATACCGGAAACATCTACATCAACGTGCTCTTCCATGGTACGAACAGTACGTGGGTTTGCAGACAGCTTGATAACAGGCTCAATGGGATTACCAATGATATTGCCCTGTCCTGTGGGGAAGAGGTGAACAACGAAACCTGCTGCTGCCTGAAGAGTTACACACTCTCCTGCTGCAGAAGATGAGTCCATGAAGTATAGTCCGGGACCCTTTGTAGGTGCTTCTGCAGGCTCAAGAACGTCAACGTACATGGCAGTCTTGCCAATTTTTGCGATATTTCCAAAGGCTTTTTCTTCGATGGTGGTCAGTCCGCCTTCGATATTACCCTTTGTGGGCTGGGAATCAGAAAGGTCATCTGTCTTGTTGTCAAGGATGAACTGGTTGTAACTTTCCCAGGTTTTCATGAATTTGGCACTGGCTTCAGGTGTTGCACCACGTTTTGCACAGTGTTCTTCAGCACCTGTGATCTCGGAAGTTTCACCAAAGCATGTGTGGCAGCCAAGGGCAGTCAGTTTGTCAATAACATTACCAACAGTTGGATTGGAAGCAAGGCCGGAAGTAGTATCAGATTCGCCGCATTTTACGGAAACCCAGAGTTCACTCAGGTCGCACTCTTCTCTCTGCAGCTCAGTGGCCCACTGGACATATTCTTTAGCCTTGCGGGATGCCATGGCAGTCGTATTGATGTCTCCGTTCTGCTCAATGGAGAAACCAGCTACAGGCTTGCCGGTCTTGGCAATCCCGTCTACAACGCGCTGTGTCCATTCGGGCTCAATACCGATAACGACAACAGCTGCAACATTGGGGTTGCAGCCTGTTCCGATAAGGGTTCTGAAGGTGAGCTCAAGGTCTTCACCGAACTGAAGGCGACCATAGGCATGGGGAATGGCAAGTGTGCCTTTGATGTTGTTGCCCACTGCTTCGCAGCATGCATTTGAAATATCATCCAGGGGAAGAATGACAACGTGGTTACGGATTCCTACACGTCCATTTTCCCTTTTGTATCCAAAAAATTTATTTGCACTCATCTGTTACCACCTCTTTGTTTTAACGTTATGGACATGGACATGATCGCCCTTTGTGATGTCAGCTACAACTTTTCCAATATCACAACCATACTTAAGAATAGTCCCGCCAGTTGTAATGTCACCGCAGGCAATTTTGTGTCCCAGAGGGATGTCGTGATTTGCTTTGATAGTTATTGTCTCATCGGTATCCATAATCCATCCGGTCAGCTCCATACCAGCCTTGGCATTTTCGACAACCACGACCCCTACGGAATCAGCGTTATCATGAACCAGAAAATGTGTCTCACCCATTTTAGCGTCTCCTTGTTTGTAGAATCGCTATTTGGAATTGGGATTAAAAAATCAAACCAACACCTATTTTTAGCGATTCAATAATAAAAAAAACAATTAGATTGAAATCTCTTATATCAAACTAACTCTTATGTCTTATATATAACATATAATATGTTGTCAAGGACTTTGACGTTTTATTTTTTTTATATTGACATGCAGTGAAAGTCACGTCAATCGGCGTATTTTGATAGTTAATCAGCTAGGCTGGCAAAAGGAACCAAAATCCTTATGGTTCGGGGTTAAGCGGGTTGTGATAAGGGTGTCCGGAGGATTAACAGCTAAATTGACCCGTGTGATCCGGTCCTGCATGAGTTGCAGGGAGACAAACAGGGAAGACGCCAGGGAGACAATCAAGGTGATGGGAAGGTATTTAACAAGTTGACTGGTGATTAGGGTGTTCATAAAGTTTTATACAAAATATTTGAAGGAATTTTCAAGCAAATCTTAACCCTGAACACCCGGGGTTGCAAAATTGAAGAAATTCTTGGCTGGCTTTCCTTCAATAGCAGCGCGAATATCCTTGCAGCTTTTAGCTTTTAATCGCTTTCTTTAATGCTTCTGGAGATTGCCAAAGGTCAGGTTCAAAAACCACGTCATATTTTCCCTTTAACTCCTCAACGGCTGGCCCTTTAATATCTTCAGTAATCAGAATATCTACCATTTTACCTCTCCTTACTTAATTTAAAGTATAGGGGATTCTAAATTCTTCACAAAGGAGTTTGAGCTCTCCCAGGGTTTCTTCCCCTATGGGGATACCTTTTTCCCTATTAAATGATATGTTTTTTGCAGAACGTTCCCCTGGAACAAAAATTTCATCAATATCGGATTTTTTTCGGCACCCTTTGATTTCGTCTATCATGGTGTCGATTCTACTTTTGAATTGATCCACACTCATAAGAGCTCCAATATCAATCAGACAAAAGAAATGTCCAACATTCTGCTTTCGATCCATATTTTTATACATAGATCCGATGGAAGGTCCGACAGCAGAACCCGAAAGAACACCAGAAAGGACTTCTGCAGCCAAGGCCAACGCATACCCTTTATGACCGGCCATGGTGAGGACTGTTCCAAGAAGAGCCTTTCCGGCATCAGTGGTTGGATTACCATCCACATCTTGGGCCCATCCCTCGGGGATGTCTTCTCCCTTTTTGGTTGCCGAAATAATATTCCCACGGGCTACAAGGGATGTGGCAAGATCCACTTTTACATGGAACCCTTTTCCCGTTGGAAAAGATACTCCCAGAGGATTGGTCCCAAAATAGGCCTGACACCCCCCTGCAGGAGACATGGAAGGTTCACAATTGGTCGTTGCTAAAAGAATCATATTTGCGTCTGCAGCTTTATTACAATAATACGACAGGGTACCAAAATGTTGTGAATTTCTTATGGTTGCCATGGCGATTCCCGTCTCTTTTGCTGTCTCAATGAGCATTTCAAGCACCTTGACGGCCTGGACTTGACCGAGACCGTTACCCGCATCGACAGACATGGCTGCGCTGCGATTCTTTTCAATCACAAATTCAGCCCTAGGATCAATCAACTTTTTTTGAATTCGCCGGATATAGATATCACAACGGGAAACTCCATGGGTTGATGTTCCAGCAACATCCGCCTCAATCAAAGAATCTGCAAAAATAACAGCATCAGATTCTGATACGCCTGCTCCGACGGCTATTTTTTTTACTAGTTGTTTAACAGTTTCAGGATTATATCGTTTCATTTGTTTTACTCCATCAGGATTATTCGGGACATTTGATTCACTACTGAATTTCCCAATTGGTTATTCAATCTCATATTTACACCAAAAAGAATCGTTTTTCCACCCAGAAAAAAAGGACTGTGTATAGCATTCCCTTCCGCATTTATGCCGTCAGAGAAGGCGAATGCCGATGAAAAAAATTAACAAAAGAACAATCAGCCGGAATAATTCCTGTGGAATTTTTTTGTTTAATGCATTGCCCGCATATCCGCCTAAAATGATAGCCGGTGATAATGCGCCGACCAGAAGCATGGTCTGGTAGGAAATAATTCCGATGCTCGAATAGGCAACTAACTTAAAAATATTCATAATTGCAAAAAAGAGAATGAGGGTACCCACAAAAATCCTTGGGTTGCCACTTTTTTGGATCATATGAACAGACATCATGAGTCCGGCTGCATGGGCTACGGTGCCGGCCACCCCAACCACAAATCCAAACAGAACAGTTGAAATATTTTTCCATTTGGATTCTTCAGCCGGAGGTTTTTCGGGTGTTTTGCGGTTAGAGTATCGGAACAGTATCATTTTTGAAAGGTGAACAGATGAAAATAATAAAGCGAATACTCCCACACACTGTTTAAACAGGGTATCTGGCGTAATTTCAATTAAAAAGCAACCAAATACAACCCCTACCAATGCAAGTGGAAGTAAAAGTCTTAATTCTTTTGTATCCCATTCTCCCCAATAGTTTTTCACACCGACTAAATCCGATATCAGCATTGCTGGTGCGCCCAATCCAAGAGCCAACTTGGGGGGAAACACCAGGGCCAAAAATGGCAGGAGAAAGATGCCTGCACCAACCCCCACACCGTTTTTTATTACCGCGGAGCCGACGACAGCAATCAAGCAGATTATGATTTCGAAAGAGGACATTTTTTTTGTTTACCTATCACTCTCATCAATCAAACATTCCAGGTTCATCTCCACTAACTTGCCGCGAGTGGGTTTGCCTTCTTTGTCCCAGCCGGAAATTTCGTAATAGAGGTTGATGGCTTCCTGGAATTCATCCGGGTCGATGTACTGCCCCTTGATAGGGCCGCTGGGCATTGGTTGATGCCAATGACGTATCACTCTGTCGTCATCGGGTTTAAAACCTTCCCGGTTGTTGAACACCCGGGACATGACATTACTCCGTTCCGATACTTTCATTATGTCGTACAGGCTCGTATCCCAGCCGGTGATGGCGCGGATCGACTCCACCAGCATCTGGAAAGTCATGGCGTGAATGGGCACGGAGCAAAAATCACAGATACCGTAGCAGTTGTTGATCTGCCACGCTTTCTGACCGTTGACAAAAAACCTCACCTTTTCCGCATTGGTCTCAAGGGGCTTGACTGGATCGAAAATGCCAAGAGCATTCAGTTTACTTACCCCATCGCCCTGAAAAGCGACATCGTGGGGCGACTCCATATGTTCGGCACCGGTTGGTGACAGAGCAAAGCCCATCGCCATGCCGGTCTTTCCTCGGCCATCGTGCAGAGGCAACTCTTGTCCCTTGATGTGGAAGGCATATTTTTCTGCGCCCTTGCCCATAATCTCAGCAGCTTTTTTAACACCCCGGGAGAGAATTTCACCGATCCCGCGACGGTTAGCAATCTCTTCGATCAGCCAGATCATGGTATCGGCATCCCCCCAGTTCAATGGACGTCCTCCCGTGTCTTCTTCGGTGATCATTCCATGTTCAAAACACTCGAAGGCAAAGGCGATGGCCGAACCCGTTGATATCGTGTCGAGCCCCAGAAGGTTGCAAAGCTGATTGCCACGGGCCACTGCCGGCAGATTGTCGATACCGCACAACGAACCCAAGCCGGCAATGGTTTCGTATTCCGGCCCACCGAACCGTTTGTCCAGCGGATATTTTTCGTCTTTCAGAGAAACCCGGCGCTTGCACCGAACCGCACAAGAGTAGCAAGTACTGCTCGAGTCAAATATGGTGTTGTGGTAAATCTCATGGTTAATATTGTCGGCACCCTCGAACACACCGTCTCGAAAATTGTGGGTAGGCAGGATACCCGTATCATTCAAGCCCTTTACCAAAATCGGGGTTCCGAATTTCGACAGATTTAAATTGGGCGGGTGGACTTTGATTCGGTCATTGTGCCAGGTGCGGATTTCCTTAACCCTCTGGGGATCAGCCATCTCTAATTTTTTGCGCCCACGGGCCGCGACAGCTTTGAGATTTTTCGATCCCATGACAGCTCCCATTCCAGTCCGACCATTGAAATGTTCCAGGTCGTTCTGAACGCAGGCATAGGGAACCATTTTTTCACCGGCTGGCCCAATGGAAGCCACCCGAACCATTTTTTCATCGGTTTCCTCCCGGATTTTTTCAAGCGTCATCCAGTTGTCCTGACCCCAGATAGCAGTCGCATCGCGGATCGCTACCTTGCCGTCGTTAACATATAGATAGACTGGTTTGGGAGCCCGTCCCTTCACCACTATGGCATCGAACCCCGCAAACTTCAGTTCGGGTCCAAAGTATCCACCGGCTTCAGTCCTTCCGATTGCACCGGTTAGAGGAGATTTAGCCGCTACCGTGTACCGACTGTAGCCGGACAGCGGCGCACCCGTCACCACACTGCAGGCAAACACCAGGACATTTTCCTCCGAAAGAGGATCCACGGCAGGCTTGAGGTATTTAAGCAGGTAGTAGGCTGCCAGGGCTGTTCCACCCACATACGTTCGGTACCATTTCTCGTCGGGTTCTTCAACTTCCCAACTGCTATCCGTCAAATTAATGTGCAAAATTTTTCCATTATATCCAAATGGCATAGAATCACCTCATGCTAAAAATTGTAATCATCTGTGGCCGCAACTTCCTCGGCAGTTATTTTCTTTTAAAATCATGTCTGGGCTTGAAACGATTGCCAGCTGGCAATAATCTTCGATTTAAGCTGGCAATTGTCACTTTGCCAAATTAACGCCCAACAACCAGGTAATATCCCCAAGTTGATAGTCCTGGGAAAAAAATCAATAATCCGACAACGGCGAGCATCATTAGAATAAACGGGAGCACCCCTTTGCTAACCTCCTCAATGCTTAAGTCCGATATGGCTGAAGCAACATATAGGTTGACGCCTAATGGCGGTGTCAAAAATCCGATTTCCGAAATAATGACGAACAAAATTCCGAAATGAACAGGGTCTATACCTATTTTAGCGAGAATGGGCAAAAAAATGGGCGTGAGAAGAACGATGGTGCTAAGTGTCTCCATAAAAGTTTCTACAAAAATCAGGAAAATGCAGATCATGATGATAATAATGTGTTTATTGTCTGAAATAGACAAGATATGGGCAGCGATCTGAGCCGGTATTTCATACATTGTCAACAATTTACCGAATGCCATAGCCGGTCCCATGATAATCAAAATCGCACCAGTCAACATCCCTGCTTTCAGCATTGAATCGTAGACATTCTTAAGGGTAAGTCGTCGATAAATAAAAAATCCTAGAAGGAAAGCATAAACCACAGCCAGCATGGAGGCTTCGGTGGGAGTTGCAATGCCTCCGTATATACTTCCCAGGACAATGACTGGCATCAGAAGTGCCAGCTTTCCTTTCCAAATGCTTTTCAACACCTTAAATATCGAGAATGTCTTTCCGGTAGCATGATAACCTTTTATTTTACCTGTGATCAAACACTGTATGGAAAGCGCGCCTCCCAAAATAAGCCCCGGTATTACGCCGGCCATAAACATACCTGCGACCGATACATTTGCGACAACGCCATAAATGATCATCGGGTTGCTAGGGGGAATCAGGATTCCAATCGTACCTCCCGTCGAGGAGACCGCCGCACCGAAGCGCTTGGGATATCCTGAACTTACCATGGCAGGAATCATGATGGCTCCGATTGCCGCCGTAGTGGCTGGACCCGAACCTGAAAGAGCAGCAAAAAACATGCAGGAAATCATTGTGACAACGGCCAAACCGCCCGGTACATTACCGAAAAGCTCATAGGCAATATCAATTATTTTTTCAGTGATCCCGCTTTTTTCCATTAAATTACCAGCGAGAATAAAACCTGGTATTGCCAGGAGGGGAAAGATGTCGGCACCTGAATAAAAGGTTTCCGCCATGTAGATCAGCGGTATAGGCGTCATGAGTAACGCCATCAGCGATGCAATCCCCAAGGAAAACCCGATGGGTATTCCCAACAGCAGACACAAAACCAAACTACCAAATATGACTTGGATCATGGATAATTCAGGCATTATTATTATTCTCCTCTTCATCATTTGACCGCATGGTCCGATACGTATGCTGTATAAGGCGAAGCGTGATTAAAGCAAAGGACAAAGGGATAATGAAATAGACATATTTCATTGGGATTTCCAGTGCCATGCTCTCCTCAGGAGAAAATTTTACCAGTTCCATACCCAATTTTATGATGACAAGATTGAATAGCATCCATACAAAGTATCCCGGAA